>Ga0207826_1000315_pt1 | contig 13650 bp, 10 predicted proteins | sample LuqExpMetageno80_FD_187837 | JGI IMG/M metagenome (GOLD analysis project Ga0207826, IMG submission 187837) | Tropical forest soil microbial communities from Luquillo Experimental Forest, Puerto Rico - Sample 80 (SPAdes) | ecosystem: Environmental > Terrestrial > Soil > Tropical forest ... | reverse complement strand
TCTCTTGACATAACAAAGAAGATGAGTCAGAAAAGGAGTACCTAACCAACCACAATCAATAGAAAAAACAGGATTTATTACGTATAGCTGCTCTATCTCTGCAACAAAATCAAAGAGCTAAAAAGCTCTATATTGTTATCCTAGTCGCGCACTACGGTCTCCACCTGCACGTCGTAATCCTTGAGCCACTTCCACAGGGTGACCCGGCTGACCCCTAGCATTTCGGCGGCCCTGGTTTTCTTCCCCCGAGCCGCCTGGAGAGTGTTCAACAGTTCTTCCCGGGAGACTCGTGGGGGGCCGGCGGTCTCCGGCCGCCGGGAGCGGGGAGGAGCGGCGCGTTTGCCGCCCAGCTCGCCCGGCAGGTGCTCGGGCAAAATCACCCCTTCCTTACAGAGGACGAAGGCGTAGTCAATGACATTGATGAGTTCCCGGACGTTTCCCGGCCAGCGGTAGTTCAGGAAGACTTCCAGGGCCTCCCGGCTTAAGCCGGTGATGGGTTTTTGGGTCTTGGCGGCGCTTCGCTCCAGAAAATGCTCCACCAGCAAGGGGATGTCCTCCCGGCGTTCCCGCAGGGGAGGCAGGTGGATGGGGATGACGTTGATGCGGAAAAACAGGTCTTCCCGGAAGCGGCCCTGCTGCATGAGGAGGTGCAGGTCCTGGTTGGTGGCGGTGATGATGCGCACGTCCACCGAGACGGGGCGGTGGTCCCCTACTTTTTCGATGGTTTTTTCCTGGAGCACCCGCAAAAGCTTGATCTGGGTGGCCATGGGCAGGTCGCCGATTTCGTCCAGGAAAATGGAGCCCCGGTGAGCCGCCTCGAAACGCCCCACCCGGGTGCGGTCTGCGCCCGTGAAAGCGCCTTTGACGTGGCCGAAGAGTTCGCTCTCCAGGAGGGACTCGTTTAAGGCGGCGCTGTTCACCTTGATAAAAGGGCCCTGGGCCCGGGGGCTCAGTTTGTGGAGCGCGGCGGCGGCCAACTCTTTGCCGGTGCCGCTCTCGCCGTAGAGCACCACGGGGGCATCGGAACCCGCGGCGCTGGTCAAAAGCTGGTCAAGCTGCAGCATGGCAGGGGAGCGCCCCAGAAGGCCGTGAAAGCCGTCATCCCGGTGCAGTTCCCGGCGGAGGTGGCAAATAACCTGGTCCCGGGCCGAGATCTCGCTCAGGTCGGTGAGGGTTTCCACGGCCCCGATGACCAGACCGGCTTCGTCCCTGAGGATGGCGGCATTTTTCAGGAAGGGAAGGGTGGTGCCGTCCTTTTTGGTAAGGGTGCAATGAGTCTGGTGAACGCCGCCGTCCCGAAAAAGTTGGCACTGCTTGTCTGAACCCTGGGGCTTCAGCCCCCGGCAACGGTCACAGTTGAGAATGGTGCAGGACTGCCCCAGGAGCTCTTCCCGGCCGTAGCCGGTGAGACGCTCCATGGCCGGGTTGACTGTCACGATGAGCCCTTGGGGGTCCACCACCATGAGACCGTCCATCATGGTGTGGATAACGGTTTCCCAATAGCGCTCGCACTGCCCGGGCAGGGATGGCATGGAGCCGGTATTTTCTTTATGATGGTTTGTCACAGTTTCTCCCTCTTCCCTGGAAACGACCCCGGAGAAGATGGTCACTTCGAGGTTAAGCGCGCAACTAAACTGTAGTTAATCATTTAATTAACAAGTGTCAAGAGAAACGAATTCTATGAGCGCCCCGCCAGGGAATTTCGCCAATCCCCTGTTTTTTTAATCAAGGAAAATCCTACATTCCCCGGTCTTGACAAGGGTTGCCGGGATGCTTAAGTTTTCAGCAAATACGGTAAAGATACTGGCAAAGACTTTCTCCTGAATGCCAACTGAACAATAGGCTTTTACCCCTCTCTGGCGTTTGCCAGCCAGATTTAAATAACCTCAAGTCTAACTCTATTTATAACGGACGAGTAATTCAGATGATTTTGGAGAAGAGGAAAATCGAATATGATTCTTATTCCTGGGTATACAAGAATAATTAGCAATAAAGAGATTGAGTCATAGAGTTATGGGAAGCGTTGAATACAAGATCAGCTGCATCAGCTGAATCAAAGATAATATTAACAAAGTAAGGAGAAAAAAATTATGAAAAGATTTGGCGTGAACTTGGGTGCGGTCTGTTTAACTCTCACTATTTTTCTTCTGGCTCCGGGATTTGTCCAGGCCCAGATGATGAAGAAAGGCGCTGGGGGAATTGTCGTTAATTGTCCCCGGCCTCATCAGTGTGTTACCAGCCCGATATCTGTGCAAGGCAAAGCCAAAGCCCCCTGGTTTTCTGATGGCTCTTTTAATATGACCCTCGTAGATGACAAAGGTAACCAGATATCCTCAGGAACGGTAAAAGCCCAGGGTGATTGGCAGAAGGCCAAGGGTTTCATCCCATTCGCCGGGAAGATGGACTTTTCTGTAGATAAAACTACCAAAGCCAAGCTGGTCCTGGAAGGAGCAGGTTCGGAAACCGGCATGAAAACCCAGCCCCAAACCATGGGACAATCTGAAGGCGGCATGCAAAAAGGGGCGCCCGCCGGGCAGCAGGGGCAACCAGGCACTATGGAAAAAGGCATGCCGGCTACGGGGCAAGCTGAAACCGGCATGGAAAAAGGGAAGACGGCAGGTCAACCAGGTGGCCTGAAAAAAGAGATTCCGGTGGTCCTGTCTGCCGGGAAACCTTCAGGAAAGACTCCCGAGACGACTCCTGAGACGACCCCTGGGATGAAATAGCGAGGTCTTTGGGAAAAGCTTTTCATCAACCCAAAAGCAATAGTGTTGTGGAACAACCGCGCCCTCGTCTGCACAATGCAGCCGAGGGCGGGCAGTTCCCCGTAATTTTCCGGGGGTCAGAGCCTATCAGAGCCTAACAGATTCCGGATGGAGGAAAGGCCGGTATCCTTCCCCTCGACCAAAAACCATTGACCCCGGTGGCCCGGTCTGATATTTTTTAGGAGTCGAGAATTGCCCGCAAGGGGTTGCTATGTCCAAAATTGCCTCCTATTTTTCCAGGACCGACCGCAAGAAGCTTTTTTTCGACTATCTGAAGCTGATTGCCATCCTGGAGATCGTCATTTTTATCGTCGTCGCCCTGTGGTCCGCGGACGATAAGTATCACCGGGTTTACACCCCCTTCCCCTGGAAAGAATACCTGTTCGTGGCCTTTGCGTTCCCCATCATGCTGACCTTTCTCCTGGGGGTGATCGTCACCGGGTTCAATTATTTTCTGGGTCAGGACATCATGGCCCCCCAGGAAGAGGAAGATCCGGGGTGCCAGGAGGCCTCCCTGGTGGGGCAACTGAAGCGGTTGCCCCTGCTGGCCATTCTTTTTCTCCTGCTGGTCACCATTTTTGCGCTCTACAACATGCACTACATCATGGTCTGGCTGTCGTCCATGACCTCCACGACCTTCACCTTCCTGAGCTACGTGCTGGCCGGGGCGGGGGTGGTGGTGACCATCTACATGATGTTCTTCCTGTTTTTCAAGTACCGCCTCAACCAGCGCCAGATGAGGTACCAGTATTACAGTGAGATCTCCGACCGCCATGGGCTGATCATCCTGGATGACCGCACCGTCATCCACAAGAACGGCCAACTCCTGGTCAGGGGCAAGCGCTGGGGCCGGCCAAAAGCGGCCAAGAATGTTGCCATCACCCAGGGTGAGCAGACCGTGACGGTCTCTCCTGAGGAGGAGCAGGAATTGTTGTCCTCCCAGGGCTCGGGCCGGCCCCAACTGCCGGTGCCCAAGCCCTGATGCCCCGGGCCCCTGTCGAGGCGGCTCTTCTGGCTGCACTTTCCCAGGAAGTGCGGCCTTTTTTACGCCGGGTTAAGGCCAAACGGCTGCCCCACAGTGACCTACCTGCCTGGGAGTTTGCCTTGGCCGGCAGGACCGGGGTGGCCGTTCTTCCGGGCATGGGGGAAAGCGCGGCGGCCCGGGGCGCGGCCTTCATTCTCGAGCACTATGAATCGCAGGTGTTCATTTGCCTGGGCTTCGGGGGGGCCCTCACCCCGGAGCTGGCTCCCGGGGCCCTGGTCCTGGGGGAGAGTTTCTGGCGGTACGAGCCTGAGGCAGCAAAACTCCAGGAACTAAAAGTTCCCACCCCCCCAACCTTCCTCTCTGAACTGGTGGAGAGACTTCAGGCGGCGAATCTCCCGGTTTTCCGGGGAAGTGTGGTCACCACTCCGGGGATCATCCACAAGCGCAGCCAGGGAAGCCCACTCCTGAGCCTGGCCCACCCCGTGCTGGACCTGGAAACCGGCGCCGCGGCAGAGATTATCGGGGGGAGAGGCCTGCCGTTTTTGGCCCTCAGGGCCGTGACCGACCCTGCCGCCGAAGAAATCCCGGACTTCATCAGGGAAGCCCCCCAAGAAGGGGGCAGCCCTATTGCCAGGACGGCCCTGGCCTGGCTGGCCGCCGATCCCCGCCGCCTCACCGTGTTGGTGCGCCTCTGGCGCCGCAGCCGCCTGGCCGCAGAGCACCTGGCCCGGGCCCTGGAGGTGGTGCTGGATCTGGTTTGAGTGAGGGGACCGGAGGTTTTGGGGGGAGGACCAGGGACCTGTAGTCCCTGCCCTCCTCCCAACCCGCGGAGGGGCTGGCAAGGCTGACCTTGGGCCCCACCAGCATTGGCTCTTTCACTCAAGGGGTTGGGGGTGTGGGTTTGGGGGGCTGCGACCCCTGGCCCCCTCTCCCAAAGACTGCTTCAGTTACCTTTCTTTAGCAAAGACCCGGTACAGCACGGCCACAGCGATGGCTGCCCAAATGATCCAGGAAAGCCAGGCCTGGCCAATGCCGACGGTGGCGATCTCTTGGGCCATTTTTTGGAGGGAGGCCGCATAGGGAATAAGACTGAGGCCCACCAACGAAGCAGTAAACAACATCACCACGGCAATATCGATGAGATCGATACTGGTGAAAATAAAATAGCCGGTAATGACCAGCAAAATCAGGTAAGTTATTAATACGGCGGTAGGGTGCCCCATGAAAGTCTGGGTCATCCCCAGCCAGTTCTCGGGGCGGGATAGCAGAAAAACCAGTTTTATAAGGGTAAGCCCCGCAAAGATGACGGCCAGGATTTTTTTCCCTGACATCTGCCCATCCTCCTTGAATCGTCGATGGTCGGCATTCAGCATCTCTGCTAAAAATAATCAGCTTTTATAGGAAAACCAGGGCTCAAGGCTATTGCAAAACTAACGCGACATTCTGAGTGAGTGGAAGAATATCGTTTGCTGTCAAGGAGATGAGATCTTTCTCTCCTTCCAGGATGATAAAGAACTGCTTTTTTAAAGGCAGGCGCTTCGGTGGAGGGAGGGCTTACCGCTCCCCTCCGGCCCCACCTTTAAGCACAGCCAGGTGAAAAAGGGGAGATAAATGAAGATCCCGGCCAGGAACAGGGTGGGTTCGCCGATCCACAGGGTCATGGCGAGATTAAAGGCCAAAATACCCACATAAAGGCCGGGGCCCAAAAGAGCGCGGCCGGGAAAGTCACGGGCGCCCCAGTCCCAGTAGCGGCCGGCGGGCAGGTAAGCCAGGAGAACCTGCAGCAGGCGGACGAGGACCAGGGACACCAGGAGCCAGCCGGCAAAGTTGGTGAGCGGGATGCCGAAATAGGCTCCTGGCTCAGGATAGCCGTAAATCTGCCCCAAAAACCAGCGGTAGCCCCGGAGGGCCACCGGGTCGACGACCACGTCCAGGGTCATCATGAGGACGCCGCCCGGGATGGTGCTGCGCCAGGAGTTCAGGAACTCACGGTCCTCGAGAAAAAACCGCCATTCCTGCCAGCGGCCCGGGGCCAGAGCCAACAGGGCCAGACTGTAGCTGGCGAAGGCCATAAAGACATAGGAGAGTGAATCCATAAAGGGGACGCCGGCCACCCACAGTTCCCGGTCCAGGGTGGCCGGGATATAAATGTAGATGCCGAAAGGGAAGCCGGTGTGGATGGAGCACAATTCGGCCAGCCAGGACACCAGGTAACCTGCAACCAGGAAAGCCAGGGTGCGGCCCAGGCCGAACTGCCAGGTGGCCAGCACCAGGTAGCAGGCCAGGAAGAGAAAGACATAGGGGCGCAGGAGAAGCGTACTCCAGAGAAGATTCAGGAATTGCATAGGGGTTTTGCGATGTTTGGTTTGCGACGCCGGGACGCGGGAGTCATTGGCATCTCCTGAGCCATACTATACAATAATAATGGATACGAAGACGGCCTAGTCCATAACCGAACCAGGCAGTTGAGTTATCCGTATTTTTTTATCATATAACCGAAAAACCGGAAAGTGAAAACGGAAAACCGGCTTTAACATTATGAAAGTTGTGCTGGCCAAAACCTCAGGGTTCTGCATGGGCGTCAAGAATGCCATGGAGATGGTTCTGAGGGCCATCCACGAAAACCACGCCAATATCTATACCTACGGGCCCCTGATACACAATCCCCAGGTGATGGACCTGTTAAAAGAGCGAGGCATCAGGGTCCTGAAGGAAGGAGAGGTCCCGGGTTCGGGGCTCGTGGTCATCAGGGCTCACGGGGTGCCGCCGGAGGAACGTCGGAACCTGGAGGCCGCCGGCGCCCGCATCATGGACGCCACCTGTGTCAGGGTGGCCCGGGTCCAGGCCATCATCCGCCGCTGGGCGCACAAGGGCTATGCCACCATCATCGTGGGAGACGCGGACCACCCGGAGGTGCGGGGATTAATGGGGCACACCCGGGGGCGGGGGTTCGTGGTTTCCACCCCTGAGGAAGTGACGGCGCTGCCGGAGCTTGACCAAGTCATCGTCGTGGCCCAAACCACCCAGAGTGAGGAGCATTTTGAAAAGCTGGTGCAGAGCATTAAGGCCCGCTTTCCGAGGGCCGAGATCCGCAACACCATCTGCGACGCCACTGCCAGCCGCCAGGGGGAGATCGAGGAGTTGGCCCGCCAGGTAGAGGCCCTGGTGGTGGTGGGCGGCCGCAACAGCGGCAACACCCAACGCCTGGTGGAGATTTCCCGGGCCACCGGCCTGCCCACTTTTCACGTGGAAACCGAGCAGGAGCTGGACTTGAGGGCCTTGAGCCGCTACCGGACCGTGGGCGTCACTGCCGGGGCCTCCACCCCCCACTGGCTCATCGGCAACGTGGTCAGCAGTCTGAAGCACGCCTGGGCCTTCCGGCCGGGCTCCCTCACCAGCTCCCTGTACCGGGTCTGGCGGTTTTTCCTCAAATCCAACCTATACGTGGCTCTGGGGGCCGGCTGCCTGAGCTACGTGTCCTCCCTCCTCCAGGACGTCTGGCCTGATTTTAGCTACTTTTTTGTGGCCTTCTTTTACGTGTATGCCATGCACATGCTGAACCACTTCACCGACGCGGCCAGCAAGCTCAACGACCCGGTGCAGACCATGTTCTACGGCCGGCACCGGCTGTTCCTCCTGGTGAGCGGGGCCCTGTCGTCCCTGGCCTCCCTGGGGCTGGGCCTGTACCTGGGATGGGAGCCGTTTGCCTTTATCCTGGCCATGAGCCTGGGGGGGATTTTTTACAACCTCAAGCTTATTCCCGAACGTTTGGCGGCCGCTACCCATATCGCCCGCCTCCGGGAAATCTCGGGCTCCAAGACCGTGTTCACCGCCTTGGCCTGGGGGGTGCTGGCGGCCCTTATTCCGGTGGTCTGTTCCAAGGAGCGGCTGTCGGCGGCCACCGCCGTGGCTTTCTTCTTTGTGGCCGGCCTGGTCTTCATCCGCACCGGGCTCTTTGAGATCCTGGCCATCGAGGGGGACCGGGTGGTGGGCAAAGAAACCCTGGCCATCACCCTGGGGCCTAAGCGCTCCCTGGATCTCCTGTCGGTGGGAGCCGCCGTCCTGGTGGTCATGCTCGTGGCAACTGCCGCCGCCGATCTTATCCCACCCCTGGGCTACATCCTTTCCCTGTGCGGCCTCTATGCCCTGGGCTACCTCACCCTGTACCGCCAGGGCCTCATGGAGTCCGGCCTCATCCTCGAAACCCTGGTGGAAGGGAACATGATCCTGGCAGGCCTTCTGGCCTTCCTGCTGGACCCCCACCACGGTCCCTGGCAGATTTTATAAGGATCCCCCGCCCCGAGTACTGACCAGCAGTAAAGCTCGCCCAGTCCTTTCAACCCCTGAGCAAATCTTTCTCAAATTTCTTTGATCCGGGCTGCAGGATACAGCCTGTGGCTTCCATCCTCCCGGCACAGTGGCACGAGAAGACAAGGTAAAACCAGTAGTGTCCGGCAGGAATTTTGCGTTGACCAGCCCGACCTAACCAGAGGAAAGGTAGCTGCAGGCTTTAGCCTGCGCCGACACAGGTGAAGCTACCTGTGCCACCAATTCCCTCTCCCCTTCAAGGGGTGAGGGTCAGGGCGAGGTGTGCTAGCGTTGCCCCCTCACCCCAGCCCTCTCCCCCCATAAAGGGGCAGAGGGAGAAGGCCTTACTGCTATGTATGTATCCAGAAGCAAGGTGGCATCGTCCGGGCATGGATAGTCATGGTTTTGCCGAATATCGCTGAATCTCTACCGGATAGCACTGAGATAAAACCTTTTATTGTCACCCTGAATGATCTGGATGGTCTCAACTCATTGAAATATCGATATTATTCGCTCAGTTCGGTTTACAAATTTTTTTCGACGGGTGTTTAAGTTAATCAGGAAAAAGGACGAATACTCCAGAAGGCGCTCCACCAGTGGCGATCCCGGCTGGCACCCGGGTGTCGCCACCAAACCAGAGACAAGGAGGGCGATACAAAAAATTGAACTACTAGAAAAAATTTTTGAATTTTTCTATTGACAAACATGCCGCGCCCAATTACCATCCCTATTTGAAGGAAGTATGCACCTGAAAGGAGGTGATTCCGGCCAGAGTGCTTTTTTAGTTGTTACCAGAGGGATAAGAAAGGGGAAATGGTAACTACTACCACATCAATTAAGGGGGGATTAAGATGAAAAGAATCTTTACTTTTTTAACCGTGCTGGCCCTGCTGGCAGTACCGGTATCCGCCATGGCGGTGAAGCCCGGTGACTGGGAACTGGTGGGCTACACCAAACTGGAGACTTACTGGGACTCCATCGAAGTTAACAAGAACCTGTCCGGTCCTCTCGTCCGGAGCACTGCACTTGCGCCCAATAACATCGGCCGCCTGCGCTTCACGGCCCAGTCGTCCCGTTTCGGCCTCAAGGTCAACGGTCCCGATGTGCTGGGCGCCAAGACCCAGGGCTACATCGAAATCGACTTTGATTCATCACAGGACGCGTTGCAGTCCGCCTCCAACAGCTACATACCCCGGATGCGCCACGCCTGGTTCCGGATGGATTGGCCCGGCGGCGTGCAGCTCCTCATGGGCCAGTACTGGGGCATGTTCTGCGACTTCTACCCTGAAACCGTCAACGACGGTCCCTTCCAGAACCACGGCCAGTCCACCCAGCGCATTCCCCAGGCCCGGTTGACCTGGAAGAGCGGCGCGGGGACTGGTCCCTGGACCATCGCCGGCCTGGTGGGCGTGCCCTACGATCCGACGAGTGCGGACAATGCCACTACCGCGTTTAATAACTTAGTCGGCTCAGCCGCCCCAGGCGCTGGGGCGTTTGGCCAATTCCAGGGCCAGAGAGCCACCTTCCCGCAGATCCATGGACAGGTGCTCTACGAGAAGGACCTCTACGGCAAAGCCGCCTTCGCCAACCGGCCCCGGGGGTTCGTGGCGGAAGTTAGTGCGGGTGTGCAGCGGACCCAGTACCTGGCCGGGCAGCTCAACACCCCGTTTACCTTTGGCCAGTTCGGGCAAACTAACGCTGGCGGAGTTACGGAGTTTTTTTCCAGCTACCAACCGATCGGTGTTAAAAGAACCCTGCTTAACCAGACCCAGACCCTGACCCCCTGGGTGGTCCAGGGCACCCTGTTCATCCCGGTGCTGGTCACCCACACCGACAACCTGGCGAATACCGCCTCGATCTCCATCCAGGGCCAGATCGGCCAGGGCTTCAGCTTCTTCGGCAACGGTGCCGACGCGGACAACAGCTTCTTCAAGTATGACTCCCCGGGCTTCGCAAGTAACAATAAATTTAACCCCAACAGCGAAGTCCCGGTGATCAATTACACGCGCCACCTGACCCCGAAATACGGCGGCTACATCCAGGGCCAGTACTACTTCACCAACGAAGTGTACGCGAGCGTGGTCTACGGCTTTGACAAGAGCTATGGCGTCAGTAATGACAGGAATGGTGCGCTTGCGACCTTGGATCCCTCCAACCCTAATGGGTTCACTTACGCCACCAACGCCACCGACCAGTCCAACTTCACCCATGAACTGCAGGCCACCATGTTCTGGACCCCCAACAAGAACCTCAAGTTCGGTCTGGGGTACTCCTTGCTGCAGACTTCCTACTTCCAGGCCACGGCTTTCGCTAACCCCTTCCTCCTTAACAATGCCAACTTCTCTTCCAATGATAAACGGTGGAATACCAACCACAGCATCAGGTTCGGCGGCTGGTTCTTCTTCTAACCTGAAAACTGGTTGACACATCTCAAGCCCACAGGGTAATATCCCTGTGGGCTTTTTTGTTTGGTTTTCGTGCCGGTCTGCGGTGGAGGCAGCTTGCGCTTGTTGCAGCCTGCGACCCAAAGTCCCCCTTTTCTAAAGGGGGATTTGTCGGGAGTTAGTCCAAATCCCCCCTGGCCCCCCTTTAAAAAAGGGGGGAATTGGGGACAGCGAGGATACTCGGCATTGGTAAAAAGGTGATGAAAGCTGTCTCATCTCCGGCCAAGCAACTCATTAGTTACGTCCCTGGTATAAGCCAAAACAAAGTTCTGGAGATGTGGGAATGCGTCAGCACATGAAGAAATTGTTGTCCCTGGTTTTCATCCTGATATTTGCCGCGGTCCTGGTGCCCGCCGGTTGCAGTCGTGCGAAGGAAAAATGGCGACAGGTGTCAGGCACCCGCGCCCCTGACTCCGACCTGGAGTCAGAAGCCACCTCCCCTCCGGAAGCTCAGAAAGAAGAGGTGGTCATCAACGGCAAGACCATGGTACGCAGCCGGAACCCTTATTATCTGACGATGCCGAATGAACCCGAGTATATCTATGCCGAGAAGGGGAAGGAGTTAAAGACCCTGCAAAGCATGATAGAGGGATCCATAGCCAGAAGGCTGGGGCTGACGAAAAAGACCGAGGTGGCAAAGGGGGTTCCGGAAGAGGAGGTCCAGGAAAGGGTACGGAAAGAGGTGGACCGCCTCCTTCGGGAGCAGGGCCTGCAAGCTCTCTATAGTCATGGGCAGGGACGGCCTTCCAAGGTGGTTGGTCGTTATGTGGCCGTCTACCCCAACCCCGAAAACGCCAGGAGCATGGACGGGCAGAACCACACCCTGGCCGCGGATGTAGTAGCGCAACTCTCCCGGCTGAAGGACGTTAAGGTGGTTGGTCCTGATAGAGTGAGGGCCGAACTGAGCAAGGCCCAGGCGACGGGAGCCGTGAACCAGCGCCAGAGCCTCCAGGCCCTGGGTGACACCGCCGGGGTCCAGGGCCTCATTTTGACCGGAGTGGTCCCAACCTCCGGGAAGAACCCGAGTTTTCTGGTTCTGGAGGTCTACGACACCTTTAAGGGAACCAAGGTGGACAGCTTTGCTTACCCGGTGGAAGGGAACCCGAATGCAGACACCCTCGAGAAATTCGTCCGGAATAACGCCTTGAGACTGGCTGGGGCCCTCACCCAAGTCGACTGGTTCGGCCGGGTGGAATTTGTCAAGGAAGGCAACGTCTACCTGAGCCTGGGGGACAGCACCGGCCTCAAAGTGGGGGACCGTTTGAAGGTGGTGACCCCGGGAAAAGAGGTGGTTAACCCCAACACCCAGGCCTCGCTGGGCTTCAGCGGGGACGAGTCTCACGGCGAGCTGAAGATCACGGAACTTTTGAGTAACACCGGGGCGGTGGCCGAGGTGGTCAGCGGCGGACCCTTTAAGGCCAACGACAAGGTAAAAGCGGTGAGGTAATAAAAAAAGAAAGTTAAAGGTTCAAGGTTCAAAGTTCAAGGATAAGAAAAAGAGTTCACTAGGCAAAGGTGCCACAGGGAGTTGGTGACCTGTTAAGATTTTCCGATGATTCTAAGATTTGTCCCTCTTTTCAGGCCCTTTACTTGGAACTTGGAACTTGGAACTTTGAACTTTATATTCCCCCGATTCTATCCAATCCCCCCATGTGAGGCCGCAGCTTCTCGGGAATGAGGACGCTGCCGTCTTCCTGCTGGTAATTCTCCAGGATGGCCACCATGGTGCGGCCCACGGCCAGGCCCGAGCCGTTCAGGGTATGGACCAGTTCCGTGCCCTTGGCGCCTTGGCGCTTGAAGCGGATCTCAGCGCGCCTGGCCTGATAGTCGGTGAAGTTGCTGCAAGAGGAGATTTCCCGGTAGAGGTTTTGCCCGGGCAGCCACACTTCGATATCATAGGTCTTGGCCGCGGCGAAGCCCATGTCGCCGGTGCAGAGGACCACCACCCGGTAGTGCAGGCCCAGTTCCTGGAGGACCTTCTCGGCGTTCTGGAGCAGGTGTTCCAGTTCCTCGAAGGAGGTCCCGGGAGTAGTGAATTTCACCAGTTCCACCTTGTCAAACTGGTGCTGGCGGATGAGCCCCCGGACGTCCTTGCCGTAGGAACCCGCCTCGGAGCGGAAGCAGGGGGTGTACGCGGTGTAGTAGATGGGCAGGTCTTCTTCCTGGAGGATCTCGCCCCGGTGGATGTTGGTCACCGGCACTTCCGCCGTGGGCACGAGGTAGTAGTCGAAGCCCTCGAGTTTGAAGAGGTCGTCGGCGAACTTGGGAAGCTGGCCGGTGCCCCTCATGGAGTCGGCGTTGGTCATGAAGGGGGGCCAGACCTCGGTGAAGCCGTGCCGGCGGGTGTGCAGGTCCAGCATGAAGTTGATGAGAGCCCGTTCCATGAGGGACCCCGCGCCCTTGAGGAGGGCGAAGCGGGCCCCGGTGATCTTGGCGGCGCGCTCAAAATCCAGGATGCCGAGGGCCTCGCCGATGTCCCAGTGGGCCTTAGGCTCAAACGCGAACCGGGGCGGTTCCCCCCAGGTCTTGACCACGGGGTTGTCGTCCGCAGAGGCGCCCACGGGCACGCTGACATCCGGCAGATTGGGCAAAGTCAGGAGGAATTCCCGGACCCAGGGGTCGTGCTTTTCCGCTTCAGCCTCCCATTCCTTGATCTTCTGGTTGACCTCTTTAACTTCATCCATCAGTGGTTGGGCTTCGTCGTGCAAGCCCGCCCGTTTCTTTTTCCCCACTTCCTCCGACAGGAGGTTGCGCCGGTGTCTGAGCTCTTCTAATTCCCCCAGGGCCCGGCGCCGTTCAATATCCTTGGCGACGAACTCGTCCAGAGGGATATTGAGTCCCCGCTGGCGAAGAGCGAGTTCTACCTTACCGATATTGTCCCGAAATAATTTCAGATCCAGCATGATGGCTCCATAATGGCTCTGAGCTGTGAGTTATGAGCAAAAAGCTTTAACTCAAAGCTCAAAGCCCAAGGCTCATAGCTCTTGCTCCCCGCCGAAGCCTTCCTTAATTTCTTCCAGCAGGCGCACCAGGCCGTCGGCATTCTGGCGCTGGATGAAATAAAGGATGTCGGCCACTGCGTCATCCAGGGCCCGCAAGGCCGGCCGGTTGGCGGGGTTGGCCAGTTGGATGCAGGCATAAAGCGAGG
>Ga0207826_1000314_pt1 | contig 13652 bp, 9 predicted proteins | sample LuqExpMetageno80_FD_187837 | JGI IMG/M metagenome (GOLD analysis project Ga0207826, IMG submission 187837) | Tropical forest soil microbial communities from Luquillo Experimental Forest, Puerto Rico - Sample 80 (SPAdes) | ecosystem: Environmental > Terrestrial > Soil > Tropical forest ... | reverse complement strand
GGCGACGACTGGTGGGAAATTCAGGTCCCCGACGGCACCGACTGGATCGAGTACATGCTCAACATTCCTGCCGAGGCAGACGCCAAGGAGCGCGGTGTGCAAAATCATTTCTCGCTGGGGGTGGACAATATTCAATCCGCCGCAAGGCAACTGCATCAGAGCGGCTTGGAAAAACTGGACGGACCGGAAATTGGGCGCGACGGCAAGTGGAGCCTCAATGTCTACGATCCCGACGGCACGCGCATCGAGGTCATGGAATTCACGCCCGCTAAGAATCCCTGCTGCTATCCCTACACCGCAGATCATCCAAAACCATGACTGTTTCCGCAGCACAAACATTCGGGAAGCGCGGCTTTGACTGACGTAATATCTCGGTAACACTCACCATTGCAGAATCAGCAGCTCACCCACCAAGTCGTCAGCAGGCCGGAAGCAATCTACTTGGTCGTATAGTCGGCAAGCCGTCCAGGTGGCTCCTAATCGGGTTTCAAGACCGACCTTCTGAATCCTCACACGCCTAGTCACTACGAGGAGTCTGGTTGCGCCTGGGTTGCGTATTCCTCCCTATTTTGCCGGATTCTTCCGACCTAAGCTGTTGATTCCCTTTGTTTTCAGTGTCGATTGGGCGACTCATAATCCGTAGGTCGCTGGTTCGAGTCCAGCCGCCGCCACCAGAATTTCTCTTAGCGTTGGTGTCGAAGAGGCCTTCGACTCGCCCCGAGCGTGAGCCAGCGTGGATTCCAACCTCGATTTCAGGCAATCTGACGTGCTTGTGGCTTTAATTGTGTCCTGAGGCTGGTTGTAGCACTTTGCAAAATGCTTACGATGCGTTCTGGTGAACACCGAAAGATTTCTGCCACGGTGCGGATCTTCAGCCCTTGGAAGTGCTTTAGTAGAAAGACCACGCGCTGCGTGGCCGGTAGCGCCCGCAGAACCTCAGAGAAGTGCCGCGACCCACTTCTTGCTGAGTCATCATGATTTCGCCGGCAGTACTCGAGGCAGTGCTTTGCCAAGACTCGATACAGCCAAACAAAAACTGAACTGTCGGAATGCAGCTCAGTCACGGAAGCGAACGCATCACGAAACACCTGGAAGTAAATCCCTTGCGCCAAACCCTCGGAACCCGTAAGTGCAAGTGCAACACGCATAACCATTGCATCATAGGAGTGGACGAGTTCCTCAAAGGCGGCCGCATCGCCACGCTGCGCTGCAACAATCAGTTGCGAGACGCTCGAATCTACTTGGTGAATCCCCAAGCCGAATTCATCGAAACTGGTTCCTGGCGCCACTTTTCACCCTGTAACCCGACTGCATGAGCTCAACTGCGAGTGCGCCGGATCACGGTCAGGCTGACGTCGTCTGACAGCGGCTTTCCATTGGCGAAATCCTGCACTGCGGCAAGCAACGCCACGAGAGCGTTCCGGGCAGTCAATTGCTTCGACTGTTGCAACGTGGCCAACAAACGGCCCGAGCCGAATTCCTCGCCCGCTTCATTACGACACTCCAGCACGCCGTCGGAATATGCGAGCAATGTATCCCCCGATCTAAGCTTTACGTGTGCCGACTGATACTCTGCGTTCTCGACAGCACCGAGAAGCGGTCCCCCAACTTCCAGCACTTCAGCCTGTCCATCGGCGCGTAGCAAGATGGGAGGAAAGTGACCGGCATTGGTGTACGCCACATCACCTGAATCGCAGTCGATCTGCGCAAGAAACGCAGTTACGAATGGCGCCGCAGGACGCAAGTAGCAGAGGTGACGGTTAATCTCCGAAACGACTTCTGCAGGGTCAGAGTCGGGGTGACCGTAGCTCTGCAGCAGGCCAGCTAGATTTGTGAACCACATCCCGGCCGCGAATCCCTTCCCGGCGATGTCGCCGAGTGTCGCGAGCACCTTAGAGCCGTTTTGCGACAGGACGGCGAAATCGCCGGACAGATACCGTGCCGCAAAAACTTCGCTGGCGAATTCCATCCTTCCGCACTGCACCGAGCGCGGGCCGCTCAGCTTGCGCTGGATCTGTGCCGCTTCGAACAACTGCGCATGCAGGTCGAGGCGTTCGCGTACGAGAGAGTCCATTTCTTCCAGCAGCGGGACATTAACAGCGACCGTTGTGACGTCCGCTGCATTCGCCACGTCCCGGTTGCGAAAGCGGTTAATTTCACGCGGCTTGACTCGAGTCCTCGCCATGCAAATCTCCATCTTCAGTGCGGCCCCGTGTTCGAGTCGCGTGCTACTGGTTCGTTCTAGCCAACGAACCGGTATCCTGTCCCATGCACCGTCAAAAAATACTGCGGCTGGTCGGGATTGGGTTCTAACTTTTGGCGCAAACGCACGAGGTGCGTGTCTACAGTTCGCGTAGTGGGATAGTTGTCGTATCCCCAAACGTCTTCGAGCAAACGGTCGCGACTCAGCGTTTCGCCGGAATGGACAATGAAATACTTGAGCAGCTCAAATTCTTTCGAAGAAATATCGATCGCCTTGCCTGACTTAAGCACCCGACACTTGCGAAGATCGACTTCCACTTCGCCAAAGCTGCGACGATCCTGGTCCTTGGGAACGACGGAGGTTCGCCGGAGAACTGCCTTCACTCGCGCGAGTAATTCTCGAATCGAGAAAGGCTTGGTCACATAATCGTCTGCCCCAAGCTCGAGGCCGACTACCTTGTCGACTTCCTGTCCGCGTGCGGTCAGCATGATGATCGGGATCGAGCCTCGTTTCGCGCGCAACTGTTTGCAGACTTCGAGTCCGCTCATGCGGGGCATCATTACGTCGAGCACAACTAGGTCGGGAGACTCATCCAGCGCCCGCTGAAGGCCTTCCACTCCGTCGCGTGCCGTGATGACTTGGTATCCCTCAAATTCGAAGTTGTCGCGGAGGCCCGCGACCATGTTCGGCTCATCTTCAACTACCAGGATCTTGGCAGCCGCCTGCCCTACGCTCGACTTCACTCGCTCCGCCGCTTTCATGCTGATGCCCCCTGAGCTTGCTGAACCGCAGGATTGGGTACCGGAAGTGTGATGATAAATTTACTGCCTTTGCCCGGCGAGCTTTCCACACCAACTTCGCCGCCATGGGCTTCCACAATGTGGCGCACCAGCGAAAGCCCGAGTCCGCTTCCCTTGGTGTTGTGTACCAGTGGATCGCACGCGCGATAAAACTTCTCAAAGATCTTGGTCTGTTCATTCGCGGGAATACCAATTCCGTGGTCAACAACCTCAAGGTTGACGCTGCCATTCTGTCGATAGAGACTCACTCCCAGGTATTTGTCAGAGGCTGAATACTTCACAGCGTTGTTCACCAAGTTCAACAGTGAACGCGCAATGGCCTCACGGTCCACCTGCAACGGCGGTAAATTGTCCTCGATTGTTTCCTCGAAGCGAAATCCATTCTGTTCGATCTCAAAGCGGTAGGATTCCAGCGTGCTACGAACCAGATCAGCAACGTCGGTTTCGCGGAAGGTGTATTCCTTCTTTCCCGCCTCTATCCGCGAGAAATCGAGAATGTTGTTGATCAGCGCGGTCAGACGCTCGCTCTCTTTGCGAATGATCTCGTGATACTCGTGTTGCTTTGCGGATGTGGTAATGCGGCCCAACTCAAGCGTTTCCGCATAGAGGCGGATTAACGCGAGCGGTGTCCTTAACTCGTGAGAAACGTTCGAAACAAAGTCCGACTTCAACTTGGCCAGCGCCAGTTCGCGCGACACACTCCGGTAGGTGAACCACATCCCACCTGCGATCAGCAGCGAGAGCGCCCCGAGGATGATGAAGTTGGTCCGCATAAACTTGTTGCTGATGCTCTCAATCGTCGTCCCGCGAAGCTTCATGCCGAGAATCAGACCGGGGAAAACACTCTCGAAGCCGCGCTCGACTTCCGGCACCCCACCGTCCCAACATATGGAGGCCGCCAACGGGCTTTGATCTTTCGCAGTGCGCACCATGATGGCGGGTTGGGGATGGGATGTGTCCTCGGGATCCTGATTGGGCAGCACGGTATTCAGGATCTGTGGGAAGAACGTATTTGCGAGGTAATCGGCGTCGTATGCGAACCCGGCCAATGCTGGACGATCAGAGGTGCTGCCGCGTGGGACGAACAGTACCAGGGACTGATATTCCCACTTCTCACCTTTAGGTATCCAGTTGGAAGTGATGTAAACCTTGTGCCCTTCGCTCGCTTCGAATTTCTTCAGCTTGAGCGTATATTCCTTCGAACCCATGTCGAACCAGTTCTCGACGCTTGATGCCAGTCTCTTTCCTTCGTCGCGAAACTCAGGATCATTCACCCGCCGCGGTTGAGACTGAAAGGCCAGCTTTCCCTGGCTCTTCCAAAGAAACGCATGGGCAATATCCGGATGAGCCTCAAGAAAGCTCGCAAGTTGCTCGGGATGTTCGACGTCCGGGAACTTCGTCTTGGCCGATTCTGTCATCTCAAAAGCCCGCTCGGCTATGCGTTTTTCGACAATAGCAAGGACCTGCTGGTGGTCCCTCTCAATGACAGCTTCGACGGCTTTTTCGCGTTGAATTGATCGGAGGCGGTACGCACTTCCTACGATGAGGGCCGTCGCCGGCAGCGCCACGGCCAGCATGAGCACCAGCATCCGGGTCCGTTCAGACCAGCGTCGAACTTGTAACTTCAGCATGTTGAGCTTCTCGCTATCCAGCCAGGATGAGCATAGGGCAATGGATTCGGGCAGGTGTTACGACGAAGCAACAAATTGCAACAAATTGTGAACTGATGAGCCGCCTGTTTGGGGCTCAGGATTTCGGCAGCGGGCTCGCGCTACGCTCACGCCCGCTAAGTGCCTCAAGTTCGAGTCCAGCCGCCGCCACCAGAATTTCTCTTATCTGTTCGTATCGAAGAGGTCCTTCGACTCGCCCTACGGGCTCGCTCAGGATTCGGCAGCGGGCTGGTACTACGCTCACGCCCGCTAAGCGGATGCCCATCGATCATCATGCAGCAGCTTCCGCGGGTTGGCGGAGATCAGTATCGTTCTCGTCCGCAATCGAAATTGGCGCGTGGGTCCTGGCGACGAGCATGTAAATCGATGGCACGACGAAGAGCGTGAACGCGGTTCCGATAATCATTCCGCTGACCAGCATGATGCCGATGCTGTTGCGTGCACCCGCCCCAGGTCCAGTCGCAAATACCAGAGGAAGGTGACCGAACACCGTCGCCGCTGTGGTCATTAAGATGGGGCGAAGTCGGGTTCCGGAAGCTTCGATCACTGCCTCGAGCTTGGTCTTACCTCTCCCCTGGAGTTGGTTCGCAAACTCGACGATCAGGATCCCGTTTTTCGCGATCAATCCAACGAGGGTGATAAGGCCCACCTGGCTGTAAATGTTCAGCGTGGTAAGACCAAGGAAAGAAAACATCAGCGCACCCGAGAGCGCCAATGGCACAGAGCCCGCGAGAATGATGAAGGGATCGCGGAAGCTCTCGAACTGCGCCGCAAGAACCAGATAGATCAGGATGGCAGAAAGAAGGAACGTTCCCAAGAACTTGCTTCCTTCCACACGCAGCTGACGCGACTCACCTGCGTAGTCGATGGTGAATCCCTGCGGCAGCGTGTTCTTCGCTTCGTTTTCAAGAAAGCTCAGCGCTTTGTCGAGCGGCACGGGAGGCGGTATGACACCTTGAATACGAACCGCATTCAACTGCTGGAACTTGTTGAGTGAGCGCGGCTCCGTCGTAGTTTTCAGGTCCGCAAAGGTCGAGAGCGGTACAAGTTGATTGCTCGATCCTTTGACGTAAATCTGGGAGAGCTGGTCAGGAGTCAGACGGTCCGCGCGCTTCACCTGCGGAATTACCTTGTAGCTTCGACCCTGGATACTGAAGCGATTCACGTAGTTCCCGCCCAGCATCGTCGAGAGGTCCTGGCCGGCCTGGCTCAGATCCACTCCTTGAGAGCGAAGCTTATCGCGATCAAAAACGACTTCCGCCTGGGGTTGATCGAACTTGACATCAACGTCCGCGAAGATGAACATGCCGCTGGCCATTGCCTTCTGCACCAGCTGATTGGCGAATTCGCTGACCTGTTCAGGTTCCGCAGCCGAGTTAATTACGAAGTCAACCGGGAAGTTACCTCCGCCCGGCAGCGAGGGAGGTGTCAGCGGAATCACCCTCACGCCGGGAATCTTAGACAAAGGTCCAGTGGACTCCACAAGCAGTTGCTGCGCGGTCTTCTTCCGCTGACTCCACGGCTTAGTGACCATACCACCGAAACCGCCGCTGGGTGACGTGATCTGGAAAACGCTATCGCTTTCGGGAAAAGAGCGATACACGTCATAAATTTCTTTGGTAAAGAGATTCGTTTGATCGAGAGTCGCGTTGGCGGATGACTGAATCACACCGAACACAACACCCTGATCCTCAGCGGGCGCGAGTTCATGCTGTGAAAACATATAGAAAGGAATCATCAGCAGGGCGACGATTGCCCACAGGGTAAGCACAACGGGACGATAGCGGAGGGTGCCGGAAAGAGTGCGAGAGTAGAAAGCGCGTACCCGCTCGAAATGCCGATTGATCATTCCCGCAAAGCCGCGATCGGTATCACCCTCACGCAACAGTTTCGATCCCATCATCGGCGAGAGGGTCAGAGCGACGAACCCAGAGACCAGTACGGCGCCGGCAAGGGTGAAGGCGAACTCCCGAAACAGCGCCCCAGTCAACCCGCCCTGGATGCCGATAGGTGCGTACACGGCAGCCAGTGTGATGGTCATAGAAATAATCGGGCCGACCAGTTCACGAGCAGCATCCCTGGCAGCGACAAACGATGTTTTGCCCATGTGCAGGTGTCGCTCGACGTTTTCCACCATCACAATGGCGTCATCCACCACCAAGCCGACGGAAAGTACGATGGCCAGCAGGGTCAGCAGATTAATCGTGAAGCCCGCAATCAACATCAGGAAGACGGCGCCGATGAGCGATATAGGAATCGCAACAACCGGGATAAGAACCGAGCGGAATGATCCGAGGAACAGGAAGATGACAATAACAACGATCAGCAAAGTCTCGGTCAGGGTATGGAGGACTTCGTTGATGGCGTCCTGAATGTAAGCCGTCGAATCGTAGGGTACGCCCAGCTTCATTCCCGTAGGCAATTGCGCCTGTAGTCCGGGAAGAGCCTGTCGAACGTGCCGGATGACCTCAAGCGAATTCGCGTTGGGAAGGACCCAAATGCCCATGAAGGTTGCACTTTCACCGTTGAAGCGCACGTCCTGGTCGTAATTCTCGGCGCCCAGTACCACATCGGAAATGTCGCCGAGGCGAACTACTACGCCCTTATCCTGCTTGACCACTAATTGGCGGAACTCTTCGGGTGACCGCAGGTCCGTATTCGCGATCAGGTTTACGGATACCATGGAGCCCTTGGTGTTCCCGAGCGCCGACAGGTAGTTGTTGTTCGCCAGTGCGGTGCGCACATCAGACGGGGAAACTCCGCGGGCAGCCATCTCTTCGGGCTTCAACCAAATCCGCATTGCGAAGGTACGGTTGCCGAGAATGTCGGCCCGTTGAACGCCGCTGATCGCGCTCAGCTTGGGCTGGACCACCCGAGTCAGGTAATCAGTAATCTGGTTTTGATCGAGATCGGCAGAAGAAAAGCCGAGGTACATCGCGGCGAATTGTGTATCTGCCGTCTGCAGATCGATGACGGGGATCTGCGCATCCGGCGGCAGGTCATTGCGTACTTGCGCTACTTTGGCCTGAACCTGTGTTAGCGCCGCCGTGGTGTCGTAGTTGATTTTGAGGTGTACCGTGATCGTGCTAAGGCCTTGCGCGCTCGTCGACTCCATGTAGTCAATGCCGTCCGCGCTGGCGATGACACGCTCAATCGGAGTGGTGATGAAGCCGCGCACCAGATCGGCACTCGCGCCCACGTAGACGGTCGACACCTGAATGACCGCGATGTCACTGCGCGGATACTGCCGTACGCTAAGTGACCGAACAGCGTAGAGACCCGCGATCAGAACCACCAGGTTGACCACGATCGCAAGAACGGGGCGTTTGACAAATAGATCGGTGATTTTCATTCGCCTTAACTGTCCTCGGGCTTGGGATGTGGGTTGTTGTCGGGCTGGACTTTGTTATTGATTTGCACAGGCGCTCCGTTGCGCAGCTTAAAGACACCGGAGGTTACGACCTCGTCGCCAGGATTAATGCCGGAAAGGACTCCCACCTGGTCGCCGCGCGACCCGCCAACTTTTACGATCTGCTGGCGCACGCCTTTATAGGTGTTGCCTTTGCTGTCTTTCAGATCAGCAACGATGAAGACCGAATCGCCATACGGAGCGTAATTGATCGCCGATGCAGGCACAGCAACCACCGGTGTGTTGGTTCCAAGTCCGAGAGCGACTTGGACAAACATTCCGGGACGCAGCTTGCTTTCCGGATTCGAAAGCGTCGTCTGCACCTCGAGATTGCGGGTCGCTTCATTCACGACCGAATCAAGAGCCGTAACGCGTCCGCTGAATTGAAGTCCCGGAAAGTCGTTCGATGTAATGTGCAGCGTACGACCAATGCCAAGCTGGGCAGTCGTCTGCTGCGGCACCCCGAAATTTACGTAGATGGGATTCAGCGATTGCAGGGAAACAATCGCCTGACCTGCCGCCAAGTACTGACCGAGATTGGCCTGCCGAATTCCGAGAACGCCTGAGAACGGGGCGCGAATCGTCTTACGGTCGATGGCAGCTTTAATCTCTCCGACTTGTCCTTCGGTCACCTTCTGCTGGGCCGTGACATTGTCGTATTCCGTCCGGGCGATCACGCCCTCTTGTACGAGCTTTTGAGTCCGGCCGTAGTTGATGCGGGCTAAATCGTGCTGGGCCTCCATTTCGGCAAGCTGAGCCCGCTCCTGGCGCGTGTCCAGCTCAACGAGAATGTCACCTTCGTGTACCCATTGTCCCGACTCGAAATGAATCCTGGCAACGGTGCCCGGCAGGTCGGCACTGACTGTGACTCCCTGGATCGCCGCCACCGTGCCAATCACATCGAGGGTTCCGGGCCACGTTTCCTTTTCCGCCACAATTGTCGTGACCGCCGTCGGGGGCGGCTGGAAACTCTTGCCCTGAGCGATCGCAGTCTGAATCTGGCGAAACTTGACGAACCCCAAGCTACCCAAAAGTAGGACAACTACACCCAACATGAATAGCATTCGCTTCAGCATGATCTCCCCACTTCGACAAACAAGATAGTTACCTGATAATTGCGTGGCAGAAGATGGCTCAATCCAACAGGGAAGACGAAGGGACATTCCTTAATCGGTATAAGATTACTGCTCCACTCAGTTAGATTCAGGGCGAGGACAGAATGCATTTCTGCGTGGCAAACTGCACACGGTGACCTCGATCTGGGAGCAGAAACTCCAAGATTGGGTCAACAAGTTAGAAACTATCTGACAAGAGGTTAGGAGCCGCACCGCAGGTGGCAGCGGCATTCGGTATGTGCAGACCGCACACAAAGAGGGTGCAAATTCTACCGTAAGGCAGCGTTTTAAGCGTAGTCGATGGGGTTCAACTCAAGCCAGCGCTCATCACGGGCCTTGCGCAACTCGCGCGCAGCGGATTGAGCCATACTGGATGTAACGTTGCGCGTCTGCCAACTGAATCCAGCTAGAAAGCCCAGCGCGCTGCCAATGCTTCCCAAGACTACGGCTTTCGAGAGGCTGTTGCGACGGTGCAACAGGCATGAACTCACCAGGCCGACGCATGCTCCCATGGCAGCCAGAGTGAGGGAGCTCTGGGCCGCCTCTGCGGCGATGGTCGAGAGCGGTTGTTCTCCGCGGGCGGAATCCTGGCCGTTGCGAATTCCGCTGATGCCTGCGCTGACGAGTTTTCGTCCGTATTGGACGCTGCTGTGCACGGATTGAGAACGATTCATGGTCGCAAACCTCAAGTGTCGCTTCGTGTGGCTGTCGCCGCCGTGCGGTGACGAGTCATCTATACGTTACCGCATCCTCACGTTTAGATTCCGTCAAAGTGAACATGGTGTCTGTGATTGGGGACACCTGAGCTGGTGAGCCTGTGGCCTCTCCAGTGTGATGGGCTTCACTGACCGGTCAAAAATGGGAAGGGATAATGCGCTTAATAGGCCGGAATGATCCCATCCGGTCTGCCTTAGACTCGCCACCTTCTGTAGGAATCAGGGATTTCGAAAGGGCCACTACTCCTAAAGGGGCCCTCTGCCCGTTTGATTGTAAACAAGCGGAGGGCCGAACAAAACTGAGCCGGCAAGCAGGAGATGCCAAGCATGATGGCAGGAACGGCAGTTTCCTTTCACGAGATGTTCTGGGGAGTTTCGGTTCCGACCCTAGCCCTGCTCATACAGTTTCTCGGCCTCGCCTGCTTCGCATACATCGTAGCCAGACGGCTCGCGCCGCTGGCTCGTGGCGAACGCGATCTCCGGTTTGACAGGCCCTGGCTGCGAATGCGCCATGTCGTGAAATTCTGGTTTGGGCAGTGGAAACATCCGCGGTACAGAGTCGCGGGCATTCTTCATCTTTTGATATTTGCGGGCTTCCTGATTCTTGCGACACGCGCTTTCTATCTTCTTACACTCGGGCTGTCGGACGATTTCATGGCAGCCGGGGCCGTGGGCCGGATGTATGACGCCGTCGCTGATTATGCGGCGACCATTGTATTTCTGGCAGTGTCGGCGGCCGCAATTCGCCGCGTGGTCTTCCAGCCGGCACGCTACGCCGTGCCCGAACGGTACGGTAAAGGCCATCCCGTCGATGCCATTTTTTTATTGGCGCTGATTGCGCTCCTCATGTTTTCCGAGAGCCTGTTTGAGGCGAGCAGGGCCGCGATACAGGTCCAGCAGGGTAGGGCGCCCGAGTTCCTGCCCATTTTCTCGCTGCCGTGGTTCCTGAAGAGCACGTTGAGTTCTTTGTCGCTCACGACAGTGTGGAGCCTGCACTTTGGGGCGTATTTCCTCGATGTGCTGACGTTCTATTTCCTGCTGTGTTACCGGCCGTTCGGAATTCAGTTTCACGTGGAGACATCGCTGTTCAACGTTTATTTCGCGAAGCTCGACCGTGGAACGGTGAAGCCGGTGCGTTGGGGCGTCAGCGACGAGCAACTGGATCAGGTGAAGTCGTTCGGAGTGAAAACGTTTGAGGACTTTACCTGGAAGCACATGCTCGACTTCTATTCCTGCGCCGATTGCGGAAGGTGTTCTGACAATTGTCCGGCGAATGCCGTGGGGCGCCCGCTGTCGCCAAGGTTCCTCACCATTAAGGCGCGAGATTACAGCTTTCAGCATTATCCAGTGTTCGGAAGTTCCGGCAATGGCCAGCCGTTCATTGGGAATGTGTATTCCGAGGATGAAGTGTGGTCGTGCACCACCTGCGGCGCATGTGAAGAAGAGTGTCCGCTGCTGATCGAGTACATCGACAAGATCGTTGACTTGCGGCGCGGCATGGTCGATGACGGCAACGTGCCGAAGTCCATCCAGAAAGCGCTGAAGGCGCTAGAGAGCCGCGGCAATCCTTACGGGAAATTGGAGAAGAAAAGGGCAGACTGGACGAAGGATGAGGGGTTCCTGCAAGCCTGCAACGTCAGCGTGTTGAAGGGCGACTCAGCCGCCGAGACGCTGTATTTCGTAGATAGCATCACCTCGTACGACGATCGCATTCGAGCGATTGGCAGAGCCACTGCGCGAATCCTGGCCGCAGCGGGAGAGGAATTCGGAATACTGGGAGCTGCCGAGAAAGACAGCGGCCATGACGTGCGGCGCTTCGGCGAAGAAATGCTTTTCCAGGCGCTGCGCGATCACAACACAGATGCCATTAAGGAATCGGGCGTGCGACGAATCGTCACGTCCGACCCCCATGCCTACAACGCACTGAAGCACGACTACAAAGACCTGCCGCCGGTAGAACACGTCAGCCAGGTGATTGCACGCCACGTGAGGTCCGGAAGACTCAAGCCGAATCACGTCGAAAACGGCAGCAACGTGTACGCGTATCACGATCCCTGCTATCTGGGACGGCATAACCAGATCTATGACGATCCGCGTGACGTGCTCGATTCGATTCCGGGCCTGAGGCGAGTGGAAATGAGCCGGTGTCGCGACCGGTCATTCTGCTGCGGCGGTGGCGGTCTGATGCTGTTCTATGAACCGCAAGAGAACGAGCGGATGGGAGTCAAGCGAGTGCAGATGGCGGTGGAAGCAGGAGCCAACGTGATTGTGACGGCGTGCCCGTTCTGCATGGTGAATATCGAGGACGCGATCAAGGTCTCAGGATTGGAAGGAAAGGTGGCCGCGATCGACTTGGCGGAACTGGTGGACCAACATCTGGTAAGGGAACCTGGGACAGTAGTGAACGAGACGAGTGAAGAGAATGTGCGGGCCCATGCGAACGCATGAGGCAAGAGCAACAACAGTTTCAGGAGAGCGAATGTGGAGATTCTAGTTTGCGCAAAAAGAGTACCCGACACGTCGGAGAACGAGATTCAGCTCAACGGTGCGGGGAATGATATTGAACGCGACGATCTGGTCTATTCGATCAACGAAGCGGACAACTACGCGGTCGAAGAGGCGCTGCAAATCGTCGCCAGAGCCGGCGGCAACGTAACGGTTGTCACGGTGGGAACGGAAGAGGATGAGGAGATCCTGCGGCGCGAGCTTGCCATGGGCGCAAACCAGGGAGTGCTGCTCTCCGACGATGCGTTCGAAGGATCGGACGGCGAAGGCATCGCGACCGTGCTGACGGGCTTCGTGCAGAAGGGAAAGTACGACCTCATTCTCACAGGCGTGCAGGCAGAAGACGGTGGCGCGCAGGTGGGCGGGATGCTGGCTGCAAAGCTGGACTACCCATTTGCGTCGCTAGTGAATTCCATCGAGGTCCTCGAAGGCAAGAAACTGAAGGTAGGGCGCGAGATCGAAGGTGGGAACAAAGAGATGAACGAGATCGATCTCCCGTGCGTCCTGTCGATTCAAACGGGCATCAACGAGCCGCGCTACGTCGGGATGCGGGGCATCCGGCAAGCAGCATCGTTGGAAGTTCCGACGTACGGCGCCGCCGATCTCGGAATTGACAAAGGCTGCGTCGGAGAGGCGGCCGCGAAGGTGAAGCGTGACGACTACTTCGTGCCAGCGTTGGGAAAAGGCGCGGAAATGTTACAAGGCAGCAGCGAAGAGATCGCCGACAAGCTCATTGAGCTGATGAAAGCCAAAGGAGGTTTGCAATGACGGCCCGGTTATTTGCCTACATCGCGCACAAGGGTGGCGTAGCTGACGATTCTGCTGCCGAGTTGCTGGCTGCCGCCAACAGCATTGACCCCACGTCTCGCCCGACGGCGGTTGTGACCGGCTCACGTGCGGAACTCGATTCGGTTTGCAAGGGCCTTTGCGCATCGTATGCGGAAGTCTGGAAGGTGGCGAATGAGTGCCTTGCCTATCCCAATGCAGAACTGGTTCGCAAAGCGCTGGTGAACGTGCTGCCGCGCGGGAGCATCGTACTGGTTCCCCACAATCATTTTGGGATCGATCTTGGTCCGGGCTTGTCGATCAAATTGGGTGCCGCGTTCGTCTCCGACGTGATTGGCGTTGATGGCGTCGAGGGCTCGTCGCTCAGAGTTGTACGTCAGGAATTCGGGGGACAGGTAAGCACCCACGTACGTTGCGACATCTCTTCAGGAGCAGTCATCAACGTGCG
>Ga0207826_1000313_pt1 | contig 13673 bp, 10 predicted proteins | sample LuqExpMetageno80_FD_187837 | JGI IMG/M metagenome (GOLD analysis project Ga0207826, IMG submission 187837) | Tropical forest soil microbial communities from Luquillo Experimental Forest, Puerto Rico - Sample 80 (SPAdes) | ecosystem: Environmental > Terrestrial > Soil > Tropical forest ... | reverse complement strand
TTACCCCCGCCCTCCGAGCCACCAAAGCCGATTTGACCCCGGCGCTCAAAGAAGGCTCGGCATTGCGGCTGCCGGGTTACCGGCGCTTCGGTCTGCGCAATCTACTTATGGTCGTGCAGGTCGCGGCGTCGCTCCTGCTGCTCCTCATGACGGGCTTTCTCGTGCTCGGCATCAGCAAGTCCAGCAGCATCCAGACCCGAGTCGATCCCCACAGGATGATTCTCTTCTCTCTCGATCCGGTGCGCGACGGCTATACGCCTGAACAAGCGAGCGCCCTGTTCGAAAAACTCCCCGAACGCCTCGAGGCCGCCGCGCCCGTGCGTGGCATCGCTTTGGCGGCTCAGGCGCCCTTTTCGAGCGAGGACGTATCGACCGAACTGACTTCGGAGGACCCCACGGACTCCTCACGCGTCGTGCAGTCTGTGGCCGAAGAAACCGTCGGCGCGGGCTATTTTGCCGCCCTCCGCGAGCCGGTGCTGGCAGGGCGCGAGTTCGACAGGCACGATCAACGCGTGCCGACAGACATATCAGGCACCGCTGCTTGGCCCGCGCTGTTGAACGAGACCCTTCAGCACGGACTTTTCCCAAATCAGGATCCCATCGGGAAACGTGTTCGTGACGACAAGCGCTCCTATGAGGTGGTCGGCGTAGTCCACGACCTGAAAAGTGTCGACGGGACCAGTCAATCCGTACTCTACTTGCCGCTCACCTGGCACGATTTTGCGCGGCCACCCACCGGTGGTATCACCGTTCTGGCGCACTCCGATGCCGGCTCAGATGCACTCAACAGAATTCAGAACGAAATCGCATTCATCGATCCCAATCTGAGCGTCTTCAACGCGCAAACGCTCAGCGCCTACCTCGACCGCAGCCGCTCCGCCTTGCGCTTCACCGTCCAGACCTATGGTGGCATTGGACTCTTCGGCCTAGTCTTAGCCGCGATCGGCCTTGCCGGCGTCACCGCTTACGCGATTGCACAAAGACGCAAGGAAATCGCCATCCGCACCGCGCTCGGCGCGACCAGTGCCCAGGTGCTGCAATTGCTGCTGCGCGAAGGCGCGGCGCTGGTCGGCGTCGGAACGGTTCTTGGATTCTTGGGCGCCATCGCGTTGGCAAAAGTGCTTTCAGCGCTTGCGAGTATGTTTGTCGATGCGCTTCGGTTTGGGACCGACGACCCGCGCTTGCTCCTCGGTGCCCCTCTGCTACTGGCAGGCGTCGCCTTGCTGGCCTGCTACCTCCCCGCACGCCGCTCGACCCAGATCGATCCCCTGAAAGCCCTGCGCGAAGAGTAGCGTTCTAACCCCTTCGTCCCCGCCTCCCTCTTGTTGCCCAGGTCATTTCGCTCAAGATCCAGTCGCGGCCCAAGGGCTCCGGAGAATTGGGCAAATACTTTGGCGGAATAGGCAAGCTCCCAGCGCTTCCACGGACTACACTCTTGTCCCACACGTCTGGAAGGAGAAAAAATGCGGAAGCGCAAACTCGGAGAAAGCCATCTCGAAGTCTCGGCCATTGGCCTCGGCTGCATGGGAATGAGCTTCGGTTACGGTCCGCCCAAAGACAAGCAACAGATGATCTCGCTCATCCGCACAGCCGTCGAACGCGGCGTCACCTTCTTTGACACGGCTGAAGTCTACGGCCCATTCACGAATGAGGAACTCGTCGGCGAGGCCTTGGCGCCGTTCCGTGCGAAGGTGGTAATCGCCACCAAGTTCGGATTCAAACTCGATCCGGCTACCGGCAAGCAGGCCGGCTTGGACAGCCGTCCGGCGCACATCCAGGAGGTCGCCGAGGCCTCGCTCAAGCGGCTCAAGGTCGATGCCATCGATCTGTTCTACCAGCATCGCGTTGACCTGGAAGTGCCGATCGAAGACGTCGCCGGGGCGGTGAAGGATCTGATTCAGCGAGGCAAGGTCAAGCATTTCGGACTCTCTGAAGCAGCCGCCAAGACGATTCGTCGTGCACACGCCGTACAACGGGTGACCGCTGTGCAAAGCGAGTACTCGCTGTGGACCAGAGGCCCGGAGAAGGAAGTACTGCCAACCCTCGAGGAACTCGGTATCGGCTTCGTTCCTTACAGTCCCTTGGGGAAAGGATTTCTCACGGGAAAGATGAACCAAGACACCAAGTTCGACAGTTCCGACTTCCGCCACATTCTCCCTCGCTTTACGCCCGAAGCTCTCAAAGCCAATCAAGCCCTGGTTGATCTGCTGGCCAAAACCGCGGAACGGAAGAAGGCGACACCCGGTCAAATCGCTCTCGCTTGGTTGCTGGCACAGAAGCCCTGGATCGTTCCGATCCCCGGTACCACCAAACTTCATCGCCTCGAAGAAAACATCGGAGCCGCTGCAGTCGAACTTTCATCCGACGATCTCCGTGAAATCGACAGCGCTGCTTCAGAGATCGCTGTCGAAGGAGCGCGCTACCCGGAACACATCGAGCGAATGACCGGCCGCTGAGCGGCCAATAGTCAGGGGCATGCCACGCAAGTCCAACGCATGATCATCGATAAGCGAGGGAACAGAAACATGGAAATCAAACGAACTGGCTCGCAACCCTCCGCCAAGGGCCCCTCCGAGTGGTTCACGGGTACGGTACGAATCGACCCGCTTTTTCAGGCAAGCGATCCCGCACTGGTTCAAGCTGCCAGCGTCACTTTCGAGCCCGGCGCGCGGACTGCTTGGCATAGTCATCCACTCGGTCAAACTCTCATCGTCACGGCTGGGTGCGGTTGGGCCCAGCGCGCAGGCGGACCCATCGAGGAGATACGGCCCGGCGACGTCGTGTGGTTCCCGCCCGGCGAAAAGCATTGGCATGGTGCCACCCCAACCACGGCCATGTCTCATATCGCTATTCAGGAAAGACTTAACGGCAAGGTTGTCGACTGGATGGAACACGTCACCGACGAACAATACAAGGCGTGAATAGCGCCGCAAGAAAGCGCCTGAGGAAAAGCTGGTTTATCTGAGCCGGAAGCGCCATCATGATCGCCAAGGAGCTAATTGCGAAGTCGTGAAAACGAACGGCAAAGCCGCTGCGTTTGCGCGCCGGGCGTTCCAGATTGCCAGCCCAAACGAACCGGACCCGGCCAAGTTAGCCCGCCTGATTGCCGCCTACGCCCCTCACGACGGCAGCTTTGAGCTGCGCGTCCCGGACCTGCATGTCAGTCGTTTCTCACGAATCAACGGAGAGTGCGTGCATACCCTGCGGTTGCCCTCATTGTGTGTCATCGCCCAGGGAGCGAAGACCGTTATCGTGGGGCAGGAGGTCTACCAGTACGACCCCTCGCGCATGATCGTCTTCTCCGTCGCTCTGCCGGTTGCCGCTCAAGTCACGCAAGCCAGTTATTCCCAACCTTATCTTTCTCTTAAGCTGGACCTCGACCCGCGTAAGATCGCCGAACTGGTCTTGAAGGTTTATCCGCACGGCCTCCCTCCAGTGCAGGAGAGAAACGCGGTTTACGTTGCTCCGGCCGACCAGTCGATCCTCAGCGCCTCGACAAGGTTAATGGAGTGTCTGGCGCAGCCGAGTGACGTGGAACTCCTAGCCCCACTTGCAAAGGACGAGATTCTGATCCGGCTGCTCCGCAGCCCTATCGGTGTTCGCGTCGCTCAAATGGGCTTCGCCGAATCCAGCGTGCACCGCGTGGCGAAGGCCATTTCCTGGCTCCGCTCCAACTTCTCCCAGCCCATGAAGGTCGAAGATTTGGCCGGCCTGGTGCACATGAGTCTTTCCTCTTTTCACGAGCACTTCAAGTCCGTGACGTCGATGAGCCCGCTGCACTATCAAAAAATGCTGCGGCTGCAAGAGGCGCGACGTCTCATGCTATCCACAATGATGGACGCGGGCGCCGCCAGTCAGCAGGTCGGCTATTTAAGCGCCTCGCAGTTCAGCCGGGAATACAGCCGCTTCTTCGGAAGCGCCCCCACAAAGGACATCGCCCGGTTGCGCAACGAAGACAGGCCTTACATCTGATTCCCCTTGGCATCAATGCTTTTCGAGCAGTCGGCCGACGGCGCTCACGCAGGAACTTTTGCGACCACACTCGGCCGGATGTTTTGATTCACCCGGAAGAAATTATCCGCATCGTACTTTGCCTTCACCTGTGCCAGCCGTTCGTAATTGTGACGGTACGTCGCTCGAATCCGCTCCTCGCCTTCGCCTTCCATCATGAAATTGATGTACGCTCCCCCGGCCCCGAACGGATGCAGCGCCTCCCAGTAATTCCTGGCCCAGGCGGTAATCTGGTCCTTGTTCGCGGGATCGGGATCTACGCCAACAATCACTTGGCTCCAGACCGCGTCGCGGTAGCCCCAAGGCGTGTCGTCCTTTCCCACTCTGTGTGCAGCTCCGTTCACCGGATACAAATGCATCGTAGAGTGCAGCGTCGGCAGTTTGGAACCGTTTTTGATGTGGAGACCGATCGCTGCGTCCGTCAGTTCCTTCACGAAGTCTGCCTTCCAATACCATTGCAACCCGGGCACGTACAGGTCGTCAAACATGCTTTGCAACATCGGATACGGCATGGGACCAAAGAATTCGAACGCCGGGGGGCGGAAGCTTCTGAGCGGCGCAAGGAGTCTATTCGCCTCGTCCTGCGATCCGTTGAAACACCAGACAATGCCGCACATCTTCTGGAAGTGCAAAGCCTCTGGGAAAGGCGGCGCGGGCGGGACGGTCTGAAACGCAAAGAAGCCGCTGATTTCTTCCGGTGCCTGCGCAATGAACTCGCGATACCACTTCAGGATGTCCTCGGCATCCGCCATTTCCCAAAACATCGGGCCTGCACACACGGTGTGTACCGGATGCGCCTGAAACAGGAACGACGTCACGACGCCGAAGTTTCCTCCGCCGCCGCGAATCGCCCAGAACAAATCCGGATTTTCCTTGGCACTCGCAACGACGAATCTTCCATCCGCAAGCACCACGTCCGCGGCCAGCAGGTTATCGATGGTGAGGCCGTACTTTCGCGTGAGGTGTCCGAGCCCGCCGCCCAGCGTCAAGCCTCCGACCCCGGTCGTCGAAATGATTCCCGACGGAACAGCCAACCCGAACGCATGCGTCGCGTGGTCAACGTCACCCCAGGTGCACCCCCCGCCGACCCGCACGGTTTTTGTCGCCGGGTCGACATGCACGTACTTGATGCGCGAAAGATCGATGACGAGACCGTCGTCACACACCCCTAAACCGCCCGCGTTGTGGCCTCCACCTCGAATCGACACTTTCACCCCGTGCTGCCGCCCGAATTGAATCGCGGCGATCACATCGGCCACGTCTGCGCACTTCGCAACTAAAGCCGGTGTGCGGCTGATCATGGCGTTATACACTTTGCGTGCTTCTTCATAGCCCGCATCTTTAGGTTCGATCAATTCTCCCCGGAGCTGGCTTCTAAATTGAATGACGGCTTGCCGATCCATGACATCCTCCGTGCGTTCCGGGCAGCGTGAACCCGGTACCTATTTCACGATAAATAGCACGACGAGACCTTGCTTACTAACAAATCGCTGTCGGCCTCCGGCCGCAAGCATGGCGCGGCGATTTCTAGGACCTGGGCACCCCGCCACGCTCCGCGCGCTAGAGGCCGGTGATGCTACGGCCGCGCCTCGTACACGATATTGAACGGTGTCTCTGTGGCGCGGCGGAAGCGGCTGAAACCGGCTGCGGTGACGACGTCGCGAATGCGCGTTTCGCCCGCCTGCGCACCCAGGCACATGCCGACTTCCTGCGACCGGGAGCACGGCGTGCACAGCAGCGTTGAAAACGAGTAGAAGACCCGGCCAACGGGATTCAGATTGTCCTTCAACTGGTCATTCGCAAAGGGCTCGACGATCATCCACGTGCCGTCCTTCCCTAGAGATTTCCGGACGTGCGCTGCCGCCCCGATCGGATCGCCCATGTCGTGCAGGCAGTCGAAGACGGCCACGAAGTCATAGTCCTTCCCCGGGAATTCCTTGGCCTTAGCCACTTCGAACGTAACCCGGTCCGCGATACCGTCGCGTTTTGCGTACTCGCGGGCCGCTTCAATGGACTTGTCGTGATAGTCGAACCCGAAGAATCGCGATTTCGGGAAAGCTCTCGCAAGCAATAAGGTAGAAGCCCCCTTTCCGCATCCGACGTCAGCCACTCGTGCCCCTGCCTCAAGTTTCTCTTTGACGTCAGTCAGCGCGGGAATCCACGCGCTTACCAGATTGGCGGCATAACCGGGACGAAAGAACTTCTCGCAGCCGTGGAAGACGCCATCCGCGTGTTCGTGCCAGCCCATTCCCTTGCCGCTGCGGAACGACTCGGTGATCCGCGGAACGGCGGCGAGCGAACCCAAGGCTAGCTCGAACGCACCAGGCAAATAGGCGGGGCTCTCTTCGTTCGCAAGCGTGAAGGCCTGCTCGGTGGTGAGGCTGAACTTCCCGGTCGTCTCGTCATACGTGATATAGCCGCCGGCCGCTTGCGAAGCCAGCCATTCGCGCAAATAGCGCTCGTCGGTCTGCGTCTTCAGGGCCAGCTCGGCCGAACCCATCGGTCGTGCCGCAAGGGCCTTGTACAACCCCAGCTTTTCGCCAATGACCACCATGCCGGCGTGAACCGACGCTCCAAGATCGGTCACAAACTGTCCGATAAAAGCGTTCAGTTTATTCATATCAAGAGCTGGCGCTTGTGTTGTTGTGCTCATTTCTCGCTCTCCTTCCGAGCAGTGCTCGTCTCCTGGTCCTGTTCGTGGCTTCCTCGGCAGCAGCGGCTTTGCTAGAATTTGCGCTACAGAGTGCCTTATCACCAGGCCAAACTAGCAGCGGTAAGGGCTGGAAGTAACGAAAGAACGCCAAAGAAAACCCGAAAATTGAGCGGAAGCAAGCCGCTTGATTTTGGAGCCGGAGCCACGTTGGAAGCAACGCCCCAAACCTATCAATTCGATGAATTTACGCTGGATCTCCAACGCGGGTGCGTGCTCAAGGGGGGCAAAGAGGTCAAGCTCCGCCCCAAGGTCTATGAAACCCTCAAGTACTTGGTGGAGAACCAGGGCAGGCTCGTCGGAAAAGAAGAATTGATGCAGGCGGTGTGGCCAGACGCATTCGTCACTGACGATTCACTGGTGCAATGCACGGTGGAATTGCGACGGGCGCTCGGTGACCGCAAGCAAAAACTACTGCAAACCGTACCACGACGTGGTTATCTGTTCCGCGCCCCGGTGATTAAGAGTTCCTCGAAAAGAGCCGAGTCTGTCTCTTCCGTCGTTTTCACCAAGCCCCCTGGTGACGAGCCTCCGGCAAAGATCCCGAGAAAGCGCAGCGGCCTACCCGTGATACGCACTTCGCTCATCGGGCGCGAACGGGATGTGGCGGAAGGGACGGAATTACTCCTCCGGCCGAACGTGAGGCTGTTGACCCTGACCGGTCCCGGCGGTGCTGGAAAAACGCGGCTGGCAGCGGCGATCTCTGCGGCGGCTTCAGCCCAGTTCGCGGCTGGCGTGCAGTTCGTCGGGCTGGCCTCGATTACCAATCCCGACCTGGTCGAGACCGCCCTATCCGAAACACTCGACATCCAGCTTGTCACCAACCGCACTGTGCCCGAACAAATCGGGGATCAGCTCAGAGATTCCGGACCATTCTTGCTGGTGCTGGACAATTTCGAGCAGGTTCTTCCCGCGGCCAAATTCGTGGCAGACACTCTGGAGGCCTGCCCGGCGCTGAAGATCCTGGTCACCAGCCGGGCTTGCCTGCGTATTTACGGTGAGCAGGAATTTCCAGTCGCGCCGCTCGCCCAGAATTCTGCCGTCGAATTATTTGCGCAACGCGCTGCCGCCGCCTGGCCCGGTTTTGCAATCACCGAGGAAAACGGCGCTGCAATCCGGGAAATCTGTTCGCGCCTCGATGGACTCCCTCTCGCCATTGAACTGGCCGCTGCTCGAACCAAGGTACTTTCCCCGCGCGACATCCTGTATCGCCTGCAAAGCCGCCTGCAGTTGCTCACCGGCGGCGCGCTCGACCTTCCCGAACGGCAGCAGACGCTGCGCAAGACGATCGACTGGAGCTATGAGCTGTTGAATGAGGCCGAAAAGAAATTGTTTCGCCGTTTATCGGTCTTTGTCGGCGGGTGCACATTCGAGGGGGCGGAAGCCGTTTGCAACACAAGCCGCGATCTCGGCGTCGAGCTGTTCGAAGGACTCTCCTCCTTGGTAGATAAGAATCTCGTCCAGCGTGTTGACCCCTCCGAGGCTGAAACGCGCTTCGCCATGCTTGAAACGATTCGCGAATACGCACTCGAATGCCTTGGCACTGCCGGAGAGCTGCACGCAACGCGACGTGCTCTCTCGGCCTACTCTCTCGTCCTCGCCGAGGAAGGAAATCCGGAGCTGAGTCCCGAAGACCGGGCTCGCTGGCTCTCTTATTGCGACGGCGAGATTGATAATTTTCGCAACGCGCTCGATTTCCTCTTTGAGACCCGTGAGCTCGACTGGGGGCTACGACTCTGCATTGCTCTCTTTCGATTCTGGGACATGCGCGAACACCTTATCGAGGGCCGTGCCCGCCTTGAGACGATTCTGCGTCTCGCGGGCGACTCGCACCCAAAAGAGCGGGGCAGGGTGCTGCATTTTCTCGGCGCCCTACTGACTGCTCAAGGGGATTTTTCCGCCGCCCAGCATTTCCTCGAGCTCAGCCTTTCTCTTTATCAGGAACTCGGAGATCAGTGGGGGATTGCAACGTCCCTGAACGCTCTGGGAATCGCGCAGCGGGATCGTGGCGACTACTCCTCCGCGGAAACCAACCTCGAGCGCAGTCTCGCCTCTTGGCGCGTTTTGGCCGACCGCTCGGCAATTGCGCGGTGCCTTCACAACCTCGCCAATGTGCTAAAGGTTCGCGGTGATTATTCCGGCGCCAACCTGGCTCTGCGTGAAGCCACGGAAATCTTTGAGCAACTCGGTGATCGCACTGGCGCCGCTTGGTCTATCAATCAACAAGGCGACGTCGCACGCGAACAGGGCGACCTGAGCGCTGCCAACCAGTTGTATCTGCAGGCCCTTTCTTCCTTTCGGAACGCCGGTGACCGGTGGGGTGCCGCGCGCTCTCTCGCGGACCTGGGCTACATCGACTGCGAACAGGGAAAACACTCAACCGCACATGCTGCCTATCGTGAGGCCATCGGAATCTTCGCGGATCTCGGGCACCGCCGTGGTGTGGCGCGCACATTGGAAGGCTTCGCCTGCCTGGCACTAGCGCGAGGGCATGCCGCCCGCGCTCTCCGGCTCGCTGCTGCGGCAGCGCATTTGCGCAAGCTGGTTAGCACACCTCTCCCGCAAGCTGAACAAGTGAAATTGGAGCAGAAGCTGCTGCCCGCCTGGGAATCCCTCACGGGGCCCGAGGGGAATGCGGCCTGGGCAGAGGGTTCAGCGATGGACCTGCAAAAGGCGGTCCAATACTCTTTGCTGGAGCCGGAGTCCCCTATTTCAGCGCCGCAGGATCAATGAGCCGGCGAACAGCGGACACACGGTCGGCCGGAATACCTACTCGGCGCGCATGTTCCCGGATACTGTTCTCATCCGGCGCAAGGTAAACGCAGTAAACCTTGTCCTCGGTCACATAGCTGTGAAGCCACTGTATTTGCGGCCCCATTTCCTTCAAAGCTTCCAAGGAGCGCAGCGATAGTTCGCGAATCTGGGTTTCTGTCAGAGACCCAGCACCTGGTACTTCACGTTCGATCACAAACTGAGGCATTGCCGAAGTCTAGCACCAACACAACGGAGTTCCCAAGCTCATCGCATTTCCGGCCCCCAGTGTGCCACCCTTTCCGAACGATCGGCGCGCCAACGCTTGCGAGTTCGCCTGTTGTCCGGAGAGTTTTCATCTTTCCTCTAAATGTGCTTGAGCCCCGCCCGTTCCGTTACAGCTGTCAACGCACCGCCAACAAAAGCGCTGTCTGTTCGTCGTCAAGGTGCCACCGCATTCGCCCTATTCACCTAACCAGAAATTGACAACATTTTGCTTGACCATCTCCTTTTCTTCGATGTACATCACCACCACACTCGCCTCGGCTTCAGACGAGTTAATAATGTTTCGAAGCACGCATTGCGTGCGGCTGTGAAGGCCCGACGACTAATGGACAACGAACCCCGCTACTTGACTGTCCGCTGATTCGGCTGGCAAAGCGTTCCCTCGTCGCAATCGAAATCTGTCAGCCGACAGCATATTTCTGATGCGTTTATCGCGGTCCGCCCGCGACGGACCCTGGACAACATATGAACAAGAACACTCTCAAAAGTATCGGAGCAGTCGTACTGGGAGCGCTCGTCGGCATTCTGCTCTCGACAGGCAGCGACGCTATGATGCGCTTGATGGGATTCTTCACGGACGGTGGCCCCCCAACGGGTGACGGGCCGTTTGCCGTCGCAACCATTTATCGCACGGTCTACGGCGTTCTTGGGGCCTACATTGCTGCCAGACTCGCGCCGGATCGTCCCTCATCCTTGGCTTTCTTGGTTTCATCGCGAGCACAGCGGGAGCTGTTGTCATGTGGAACAAGCTTCCGTCGATCGGGCCCAAATGGTACGCCATCGTGCTCATCGTTCTTGCAATTCCGACCGCCTGGGCGGGAGGTGCACTCCGCCTGGCGCAGTCGCGCCGCCAGACGTAGCTCTTGCGGGCTCTGGCCTGACGAGCCGCCCGACGCGGAACCTGCACTTCGAGGTTCCAGAGACGGCGTGGCCATCGTTGACCACCGAATCCGCCATCAAGCCTGGGTACTTGCCGTTTTGGCCTTCGTGGCGTTCGCCCTCGGATCCCATCGAACGCTCAAACGCACTGCGTCATCCCATTCCGACTTACACCACCTTATTGATGCAATCGGCATCAAAAACCATTAGACTTCTGTCTAACAAGTCCGCGCGATCCTCGCAGCTTCGAACTTGGAGGTTGCAAGGAGGGCAGTTTTATGGCGCGCTTCCTTCGCGGTTTTAATTTTCGGAGCGTTTTTGTTACTGCCAGTGTGCTGGCTTACCTCTGGACCCCTGTTGCGTCGGCCCAACATGGCGGCGGTGGTCACATGGGTGGCGGCGGTGGCGGCCACATGGGTGGGGCTGGCGGTGTCCACATGGGAGGCGGGGGTGGCGGTCACATGGGTGGCGGCGGCCACTTCAGCAGTGGGGGACACGCGCCCTCTCCTCATGGATTTGCTCCGCGAACCTCGCCTGCTGTGATTCGACGTCCTCGCGCTTCGCCGCCTCCGGCAGCAGCGGGCATCCACAATCCACGCATGCAACCGCACCCGCCTCACGTCGGTCACCATCGCGTGTTCTTTGGACCGCGCTTTCACCGGTTTCGGCATGGGTTCAATTACGCTTGGTGGCCGTACGGGTGTCCTTATTATTGGGGCTGGGGATTCAACTGCTACACGTGGCCTTCCCTTTCCTATGGGTATGGTTTCGGAATCAATCAACCGTACTACAATCCGGGGACTCAAAACACCCCGTCCACCAACACGCGTCCGGCCTACCGCTATGACAGGGAGCCGCTCGACCTGATCGAGCTTTATCTGAAAGACGGCACGGCCTATGACGTGACCGATTACTGGCTCGAGGACGGCCAGATTCACTTCAGGACACGGGATGGCTTCATCGAACACGTGCTTCGCGTCGAAAACTTGGATTTGCAGACAACCGTCGATGTGAATACGCGGCGCGGGCTTCAATTCGTGTTGCGCAACGAACCCGCGGAATAACCAAATAAAGACAAGTGCGAATTCGTCCGGCGATTTACCGGCGACATCCTCTTTCAGGTCTTCGTCAGACCTGAGCTCGTTCGATTGCGCCAACAAGTCTTTTCATTCCTTCGGGTACACTCGCTTCCACACAACACTGTCATTCGAGCTTGACGGTAACAAGTCGCAATGCCTCGGGCGGCAGCCCCCGTGACTTTTCGACCTGAGCGCTATGGGCTAATACGCTTACTTCATCTCCGAGATAGCAACCAATCGCAAAGCCCGCCGGAAGAAGAGTCTTCGTGCTGATTCTCTTTCCTGATGAGAGGTCGTATGCATCCCAATGCGTAGCGCCCGGGGGCTTCTCAACGCTGAATTGGAAATTTTCCGCCGCAACACCATTGCCGAAGAACCAATCGTGGAAGCCGGCGCCACGAACCGTCTTCAGCGGCATGAAGTCGACCTTTCCTGATTCCGTGATACTTGCGATAGCGAAACGCGGCTCAACACCTGTCTGGAAAATCAGGTGTGCGGCCGCATCTCCCCCTGCCATTCGCGGAAAATTAACTGGGGTCCACTTGAGGCCGTCCGGTGTCGGCGGAAAATCGAACTGTATTTGCAATTGGCCCTGCACATCTAAGAGCGCCCCAACATACGTTCTGGCTTCTTGGCCCGTGTCGACTCGCGGACGATAGCCCACCACGATTGTCTTGCCGGACGAAATCACGGCCATCGTTAAGGGTTGGAAATCGAGAGACACGCTATACTGCGCCACGAGCGTTCCTTGGGCATCGAAACGGTACATCTTCTCGCTAACCCCTTCGGCCCGCGAATAGTGACTGTTCAGCACCGTTAATCCCGTTCTAGCAGGCGCAAATACCCCGATGCTCGTTTCTGGTTCGGGAAGCGTAAATAACAGAGTCGAACCGTCCTTCGCGACCCTCATAATGGATGCTCCCCGCCCGGTAGGTCGCCGGTACAGTTGACCTTCGGAATCACAGGTCCAGGCCATATACCCGTCGTTCAGCGTCGCGCCCGGTATCACCACGTCGCGCGTAATTTGTTGTGCACGACTCGGCGGCGTCAGCTCAATGCCCATTAGCATTATGGCGACTGCGAATCGAGACCACATGATCGCCCCCCACGCGCGGCCGAATGCTCCTCTGTACGAACTCGTTGCCGAACGTGCCGAAGGCGCAATCCAAACCGGCCCAGTCCCATTAACGGACACGTCGGTTAACGAAAAACCCTAGGGCTTACCTGAATCGGGCCCAAACCTCCCCGAAAAACCTGCCCACTCATCCGAAATAGAACGCTCCCCAGTCTCTCTTGACAAAGAGGACGTGTGGGCCGACGTTTTGTGAGCAGCGAGTCGGGAACTTCGAATACGAGAGTTTTGGTGTCAGTCTGGTTTACCGGGCAAGCCCCGGCCCCTCCGTCCCGCCCGCCCTGGGGCGACGTAGCAAAGTCATGGAAATGTATGCACCAATCCAAGAACCCGAGGCTGCGAATCCTACATATACCCAGTTCTTCGTGTAACTGATGACCGCAAACGCTGACAACAGATACCAAACGCTGCTCCACGTTGCGGCGGCGTTCGGCGTCGCGGCGGCGCTCGCGGCGTCGCCGGACGACACGAACCTCATCCTCGCCGCGGACATCCCGCGCATCCCCGAGGAGTTCCTTTTCGCGCTCCTCGACGTCGCCGACGCGATTCCCGCCGACGCCGTCGTGCCGGTGGCGGCCGGCGCGCCGCAGCCGCTCTGCGCCGTCTGGCGGCGCTCGGCGCACGCGCCGCTCCTGACACGGCTCGCGGCCGGCGACTACGCTCTGGTCGGCGCGCTGAAGGAGCTGCGCGCCGTTCTCATCCCCGAGTCCGCGACCGTCGCCCTCCCCGGCGGCGGCGCCGAGAACTTCCTCAACGTCAACACGCCGGAGGATTATGAGAAAGCGGAGCGCGAGGGCGCGGGCGCCCCGGTTGAGCCATCTCGACT
>Ga0207826_1000312_pt1 | contig 13690 bp, 12 predicted proteins | sample LuqExpMetageno80_FD_187837 | JGI IMG/M metagenome (GOLD analysis project Ga0207826, IMG submission 187837) | Tropical forest soil microbial communities from Luquillo Experimental Forest, Puerto Rico - Sample 80 (SPAdes) | ecosystem: Environmental > Terrestrial > Soil > Tropical forest ... | reverse complement strand
CGCGATATAGTCGAGCGGCTGCCGAATACCACGCTGTTCGCTCTCCCCGGCATCAAGGCCGAGACGGCGGTCATTGCTTTCGATCTTGAAGGCGTTGCGGTCTCGTCGGGGGCCGCTTGCTCCTCGGGCAAGGTACAGCCCTCGCATGTGCTCGCAGCCATGGGCGTTTCCGGGGCGCTGCAGCGGGGGGCGGTTCGGGTAAGTCTCGGCTGGAACACGACCGAGGCGGACGTCGAAAAGTTTCTCGGCGCTTGGACAAAGCTCGCAAGTGCATTATCTAAGAGACGGCAAGGCATTGCAGCCTGATGGCTGCGGGAACCAGATGAACTAGGCCATTTAAGCGTTTGACATTGCGAGAGAATGGCCACACACGAATGGCCCTATGGAGGGTGCCCGAAGCGAAAAGCCCACCTGACCATACCGACTAAATCCAACCCGCGGTCCTTGAAACCGTGAGCGGAGGGACAAATGCCGGCAGTGCTAGAGACCGTCGAGCAGGTCCGGCGCATCGACGTCGATCAGTACAAATACGGGTTTGAGACGCTGATTGAATCGGAAAAGGCCCCCAAGGGCCTGTCCGAAGACACCGTGCGTTTCATCTCGGCGAAAAAGAATGAGCCGGAATGGATGCTGGCGTGGCGGCTCGAGGCCTTTAAGCGCTGGCTAACCATGCGCGAACCGAAATGGGCCAAAGTCGAATATGGCCCAATCGACTACCAGGACATTTATTACTACGCCGCGCCGAAGAAAAAGGACGGACCGAAATCGCTCGACGAGATCGATCCGGAAATCCTGCGCACCTACGAGAAGCTGGGCATCCCGCTGCGCGAGCAGGAAATCCTGCTTGGCGTGCAGAATCCGCGCGCCGCCGACGAGGGCGATGGCGCGGACGGCGAAGCCGAAAGCGGCAGCGGTTATGGCCGCGTCGCTGTCGACGCGGTGTTCGATTCGGTCTCGGTGGCGACCACTTTCAAGGCGGAACTGGCCAAGGTCGGCGTATTGTTCATGCCGATATCGGAAGCGCTGCAGCAGCATCCGGATCTCGTGAAGAAATATCTCGGCTCGGTGGTGCCGATCAGCGACAACTTCTTCGCCACCCTTAATTCGGCGGTGTTTTCCGACGGCTCATTTGTCTATGTGCCGCCGGGTGTGCGCTGCCCGATGGAACTGTCGACCTATTTCCGCATCAACGAGCGCAATACCGGTCAGTTCGAGCGCACGCTGATCATCGCCGATCGCGGTTCCTACGTCAGCTACCTCGAAGGCTGCACGGCTCCGGTGCGCGACGAGAATCAGCTGCACGCGGCCGTGGTCGAACTGATCGCGCTCGACGACGCCGAAATCAAATATTCGACCATTCAGAACTGGTACCCGGGCGACGCCGAGGGCCGCGGCGGCGTGTATAACTTCGTCACCAAGCGCGGCGATTGCCGCGGTAAGAACTCGAAGATCTCCTGGACCCAGCTCGAGACCGGCTCGGCAATCACATGGAAATATCCAAGCTGCATCCTGCGCGGCGACAATGCGCGCGGCGAGTTTTATTCGATCGCCATCTCCAACGGCTATCAGCAGGTCGATTCCGGGACCAAGATGCTGCATATCGGCAGAAACACCACGAGCCGCATCATCTCCAAGGGCATCGCCGCCGGCCACTCGAACAACACTTATCGCGGGCTGGTCACGGCGCACCGCCGCGCCACCGGCGCGCGCAACTTCACCAACTGCGATTCGCTTTTGATCGGCGATCAGTGCGGCGCCCACACCGTGCCCTATATCGAGGCCAAGAACTCCTCGACCGTGTTCGAGCACGAGGCGACTACCTCGAAGATTTCCGAGGACACGTTGTTCTACTGCATGCAGCGCGGCCTGTCCGAAGAAGAGGCGGTGGCGCTCGTCGTCAACGGTTTCGTCAAGGATGTGCTGCAGCAATTGCCGATGGAATTCGCGGTCGAGGCGCAGAAGCTGATCTCGATCTCGCTGGAAGGCTCGGTCGGCTGATCGTGGAGCCAAACCGATGGCCGAATATTGGTTCAAGCCGAAACGTTACGGCTACGGCGCGACGCCGGTGACATGGCAAGGTTGGGCGGTCACGCTTGGAACGGTGCTCGCGATGGTGGCGGTTTCGCTGTATCTGAGGCTGACAGCCAAAAGTCTGTGGGCGTTGCTGGCGCTTCTGTTGTTCGACGCAGGCGCTCTCTCGGTGCTTGCCATTGTCAGCTACCGCAAGACCGATGGCGGATGGCGCTGGCGTTGGGGCGACCGATAGGCGCCGTACTCCGCCAAATAAATCCGGAGCTTATTTGAATGGCATTGCTTGAAGTCAAAGATTTGCACGTCGAGATCGACGGCAGAGAAATTCTCAAAGGCCTCGATCTCGCCGTGAATGCGGGCGAAGTGCACGCCATTATGGGCCCGAACGGATCGGGCAAGTCGACGCTCGCTTATGTGCTGGCCGGCAAGGAAGAGTACCGGCCGACGGCGGGCGAGGTGCGCTTCGATGGCCGGAACTTGTTCGAGATGGAGCCCGACGAACGCGCCGCCGCCGGTTTATTTCTCGCTTTCCAATATCCGCTGGAGATTCCTGGCGTCGCCACCATGACCTTCCTGCGCACCGCGCTGAACGCGCAGCGCAAGAAGCGCGGCGAAGCCGAGCTGTCCACGCCGGATTTCATCAAGAAAGTACGCGAAGCCGCCGGCAAGCTCGGCATCGATCAGGAGATGTTGCGCCGCGCGGTCAATGTCGGCTTTTCCGGTGGTGAGAAGAAGCGCAACGAAATTTTGCAGATGGCGCTGTTGCGGCCGCGGCTGGCGGTGCTCGATGAGACCGATTCCGGGCTCGACATCGACGCGCTCAAGATCGTCGCCGACGGCGTGAACCGTCTGCGCGCGGCCGACCGCTCGTTCGTGGTCATCACCCATTATCAGCGGCTTCTCAACTACATCGTCCCCGACGTGGTGCACGTGCTTTCGCGCGGGCGCGTCGTCAAGACCGGCGGCAAGGAGCTGGCGCTCGAGCTCGAGGCGCGCGGCTATGCCGAGTATCAAGAGGAGGTCCCGGCGTGAATGCCGAAGTTGCCGTGATCAAGACAGCAGCGGAGACCGCGCTGGCGCAGGCTTTTGCGCAAGCGCGCGATCGGCTGCCCGGCGACGAAGCGATCATGGCGCGACGCAATGCGGCCTTTGACCTGTTTGCCAAACAGGGTCTGCCACATCGGCGCATCGAGGAATGGAAATATACCGACCTGCGCGCGCTGATGCGCGATGCCAAGCCATTGGCCTCTCCTCCCGATGCGTCGGCCAAGGCGCGCGCCAAAGACGCCGGTCGCGTTCTAGGCGACCTCGATGCCCGGCGGCTCGTTTTTGTCGATGGCGCATTCGTGCCCGAACTGTCGGACTTGCGAGAATTGGAAGCCGGTCTCGTCGTCGGTTCGCTGGCTCAGGCGCTGGCCGATGCCGATCCCGTGGTCGCGGCGCGTCTTGGCAAGCTCGCGCCGGCCAGCGATGCTGCCGTGGCGCTCAATACCGCTTTGATGGGCGACGGCGCGGTGATCCGCGTCGCCAGCGGCGCCACGATCGAGCGGCCGTTGCATTTGCTCTTTGTCGCCTCTGAAAAGCCCGCCGCAACATTCACGCGCTCGCTGGTCACGATCGACCACGGCGCCCGCGTCATGCTGATCGAGAGCCACGAGGGCCCCACCGCGAGCGATTATCAGGTCAACGCCGCGCTCGAACTATTTGTCGGCGACGGCGCCCATGTCGACCACGTCAAAGTAATCGGCGAGGGGACCGAGGCGCTGCACGTTTCCACGCTGGCCGCGGCGATCGGTGCGCATGCGCGATTTAACACGTTTAGCTTCATCAGCGGTGGTTCGCTGGTGCGAAATCAGCTGTTTCTGCGGCTTGACGGCGAGGGCACCGTTGCCGGCATTCGCGGGGCTTCGCTGCTGAAAGACCGCCAACACGCCGACACGACGCTGTTCGCCGATCATATCGCACGCGATTGCCAGAGCCGCGAAATGTTCAAATCCGTGCTTGACAACGAGGCACATGGGGTTTTCCAGGGCCGCATCATCGTGCGCCGGCACGCGCAAAAGACCGACGCCAAAATGATGACGCAAGCGCTACTCTTGTCCGAGCGCGCCGAGGCTGACAACAAGCCGGAACTCGAAATCTTCGCCGACGACGTGCAGTGCGGCCATGGCGCCACTGCGGGCGCGCTCGATGAAGAACTCAAATTTTACCTGATGGCGCGCGGCATTCCGCCGGCGGAAGCCGAGGCGATGCTGATCCAGGCGTTCCTCGGCGAGGCCATCGAAGGCATCGAACATGCCGGCTTGCGCGAGGCCCTGATCGAGAGCATCGCGGCCTGGCTTGGCGCGCGCGGGTAGGTTCGGGCCGTTCATCCTTCGAGGCCGGTTATCGCCTGCGGATGACGGACTAACGAGTTAGCGAGATGGATCAGGCAACGAGCAGCAGCGCCTATGACGTAAACCGCATCCGGGCGGATTTTCCGATCCTGGCTATGAAGGTCTACGGCAAGCCGCTCGTTTATCTCGACAACGCAGCGTCGGCGCAGAAGCCGCGCGTTGTGCTTGACCGGCTCGATGAGGTCTACACCTCGCAATATGCCAACGTGCATCGCGGACTGCATTTTCTCGCCAATGAAGCGACCGAGGCCTACGAAAACGCGCGCGAAAAAGTTGCCGCCTTTGTCAATGCCAGGCGCAAAGAGGAGATTGTCTTCACGCGTAATGCCACCGAAGCGATCAACCTCGTCGCTTATACGTTTGGCCGCGAGCGCATCGAAGCCGGCGACGAGATCGTGCTTTCGATCATGGAGCATCATTCCAATATCGTGCCGTGGCACTTCCTGCGCGAGCGGCAGGGCGCCGTGATCAAATGGGCGCCGGTCGATGACGACGGCAATTTCCTGCTCGATGAATTCGAAAAACTTCTGACCCCGCGCACCAAGCTCGTGGCGATCACGCACATGTCGAACATGCTCGGCACCCTCGTGCCGGCCAAACAGGTGACCCGTATTGCCCACGAGCGCGGCATTCCGGTGCTGTTCGATGGCGCGCAGGGTGCGGTCCATCTCGACGTCGACGTGCGCGACATCGATTGCGATTTCTATGCCTTTACCGGCCACAAGCTCTACGGGCCGACCGGCATCGGCGTGCTTTACGGCAAATGCGAGCATCTTGCCGCCATGCCGCCGTTCAACGGCGGCGGCGAGATGATCCGCGAAGTATTCGAGGACCACATCACCTACGGCGACCCGCCGCACAAATTCGAGGCCGGCACGCCTTCGATCGTCCAGGCGATTGGACTTGGCGCCGCAATCGATTATGTCACGTCGGTCGGCAAGCCGCGCATCCGCGCCCACGAGGCGGAGCTCGCGCGTTACGCTCACGAGCGTTTGCGCGAGATCAATTCGCTGCGCATTTTCGGCACCGCAAAGGACAAGGGGCCGATCGTATCGTTCGAACTCAAGGGTGCTCATCCGCACGACGTCGCCACGATCATCGACCGCGCCGGAGTAGCCGTGCGCGCCGGTACGCATTGCGTCATGCCGCTCCTCGCCCGCTATGGCGTGACCGCAACCTGCCGCGCCTCTTTTGCCATGTACAACACGCGCGAAGAGGTCGATTGCCTTGCGCAGGCGCTGCTCAAAGCGCAGAATCTGCTCGGATAAATAACATGACCGATGAAACCAAAACCGAAGCGAAACCCGCGGACACGGCGGAGCGGCCATCAACGATACCGCCGGACGAAATGGCGCGGCTGACGGATGAGATCGTGGGCGCGCTCAAGACCGTGTACGATCCGGAAATCCCCGCCGATATCTATGAGCTTGGTCTGATTTACAAGGTCGATATCGACGACGATCGCATGGTGAACATCGAGATGACCTTGACGACGCCGAATTGCCCGTCAGCGGCGGAATTGCCGCAGCAGGTCGAAAATGCGGTCGCGGCGCTGCCCGGCGTGCGCGAGGCCAAGGTCAATATCGTGTGGGATCCGCCATGGGATCCAAGCCGCATGTCGGACGAGGCCCGCACCGTGCTCAACATGTGGTGATTGCGCGCGAAACTGGCTCGCACTACATAATTTGGTGCGAGTCGTTTTCGATGACGACGACGGGATTGAAGACGCGGAGGGTGTGATGATGGCCGTTCCCCGGCCGAGACCTCAGGTGGTGCGGCTCACCGAAGCCGCCGCCGAACGCATCAAGGCGGTCATGGCGAAAGCGGACCGGCCGATTGCGGCCGTGCGCGTCGGCGTCAAGAACGGCGGCTGCGCCGGCATGTCCTACACAATGGAATATGCCGAGAAGATCGATCCGCTGGATGAAATCGTCGAAGACAAGGGCGTGCGCATCCTGATCGATCCGAAGGCGGTGCTGTTCCTGCTCGGCACGGAGATGGACTACAAGGTCGACAAGCTGTCGGCGCAATTCGTATTCAACAATCCGAACCAGACTGCGGCTTGCGGCTGCGGCGAGTCGGTTCAGCTCGAACCGGCGACCGGGGTCGCGCCGTAATCCCGACTAGTCGCTCAAAACAAAATCAGCTGAGCGCCGTGGATAGCGGACGCAGCAACGGTCGTCGTCCGTAAGAAATCAGACCTTCACCGGCCGCAGCAGGAACGCGGGCAAATGGCTGGCGTCAGTGTCGTCGTGGCGCGTACGCGGGGAGGGCGGTGGGGCGCGGCGTCCGCGTGACTCTTCGTTGCGCACGAGTGGGCCCTTGCGTCCGGCATGATGATGGCCATGCGGCCGCTCGGCGCCCCGATGTTGGGGAGGCAGCGGCGGGCCAGGCAGCTTCTCCATGACCGGAATGGGCTGTCCGATCAGTTTTTTGATTGCGGCCACCGCTTTGGCGTCATTGGCGCCTGCCACGATAGTGATTGCGGTGCCGCTGCGTCCGGCGCGTCCGGTGCGGCCGATCCGGTGCACATAGTCGTCCGGGTGAAACGGTACATCGAAATTGTAAATGTGACTGACATCCGGAATATCGAGCCCGCGCGCGGCGACATCGGAAGCAACCAACAGCGTCACTTCGCCCTTGCGAAACTTTTCAAGTGCGGCCATCCGCGCGGGCTGATCCATGTCGCCGTGCAGCGCCTGGACCGAAAAGCCGTGACGTAGCAGCGAGCGGAACAGCGTGGCGACGTCGCGCTTGCGATTGCAGAAAACGATCGCGTTTTTCAGGCCGTCCGCGGAGCGGATCAGCCGGCGCAGAGTATCGCGCTTTTCGTGCGGCTCGCGGCCCGATTTGACAATGAGCTGCGTGGTCGTCGCGACCGTGGTTGCCGGCCGGGCGACTTCGACACGGACCGGATTGTGCAGGAACTGCTCGGTGATGCGCCGAATCTCGGGGGGCATAGTGGCCGTGAAAAACAGCGTCTGCCGGGTGAAGGGGACCAGTTTGCAGATGCGTTCGATGTCCGGAATGAAGCCCATGTCGAGCATCCGGTCGGCCTCATCGATCACCAACAGCTCGACGCCGGTGAGCAGAAGGCGTCCGCGTTCGAAATGATCGAGCAAGCGGCCGGGAGTCGCGATCAGCACGTCGACGCCGCGCGTGAGCTTTACATCCTGATCGTCGAATGACACGCCGCCGATCAGGAGCGCGACGTTGAGTTTGTGGTTGGCGCCGTACTTGGCAAAACTTTCCTCGACCTGCGCCGCAAGCTCGCGGGTTGGCTCGAGAATGAGCGTGCGCGGCATGCGAGCGCGGGCGCGCCCGCCTTCCAGCACGGTCAGCATCGGCAGCGTGAAAGCCGCAGTCTTGCCGGTGCCGGTTTGCGCAATTCCCAACACATCGCGACGTGCGAGCACGTGGGGGATTGCTTGTTCCTGGATCGGAGTGGGAGCCTTGTAACCAGCCGCAGCGACGGCGGAAACGACCTTTTCGGACAAGCCGAGATTGGAAAACGACATAAACCCTCAATGGACCGCGGGCGACATGTTCGGCTTAAGCGAAAATTCGCGCCCGACGGTCGAATCTACCCTGTTTGGGTGCCCGCAACATATGATCGATTGGCGCAATGTCAACCTGAAAGCCCTGTCCGCAGCGCAGCAAGTTAATCGAATTGCTTCACTTTTCCTGACCAGCCGGTAACCTGCCGCGCTCCGCGCGGAAAGTTCCCCCGATGCCACACCCGTTGCCGACCGTGCTCATTCCCGGATTGACCTGCTCGGCGCGGCTTTACGCCGACCAGATTCCGGCCTTGTGGCGGTTCGGCCCGGTGACGGTTGCCGACCACACCCGCGACGACAGCATGGCGGCCATCGCGCGCCGCGTCTTGGCTGCAGCCCCGCCGCGCTTTGCGCTGGCGGGCCTCTCCATGGGCGGCTACATCGCATTCGAAATCATGCGCCAGGCACCGGGACGGGTTGCCAAGCTTGCGCTCCTCGATACCGGCGCGCGCGCCGAAATGCCGGAGCAAACGGAGCGGCGCAAGGTGGTGATCGCACTCGCCAAGAGCGGCCGTTATGCCGAGGTGCCCGACATCGCTTTTCCGATTTACGTTCACCGCAATCGCCACGACGATGCTGGCTTGAAGCAAACAGTACGCACGATGGCCGCGGAGACTGGCGTCGACGCTTTCTTGCGCCAGCAGCAGGCGATCATGAGTCGCCCGGATTCGCGGTCCGGCCTTGCTGTGATCAAATGCCCGACGCTAGTCCTTGTCGGCGACGGCGATGAGGCGACCCCGCCTGAGCTGGCGCATGAAATCGCGGGCGCGATCGGCGGTAGTGCGCGCCTTGCGGTGATCGCCGATTGCGGGCACCTGTCGACACTTGAACAACCGGAGAAAGTGACGGCCGTGCTGGTCGACTGGATGAATTGGTAAGCGTGGTCGCGCGAATCGCCGGCCATCGTGTCGAGGCGTGCAATCGCGATTGGCGAAAATAATGAAAACTGAGACCGATGGAGGAAGTTCGATGAATTATTTCTCACGCCGTTCGGTCCTTGGCGCGTTCGCGGCGCCGGTTGCCGCGGCCATGCTCCCCGCACCGGCGCGCGCGCAAAGCGATTATCCGAACCGGCCGGTTCGCTTGATCGTGGGATTCGCCGCCGGCGGCGGCAATGACATTTTTGCGCGCCTGGTTGGGGCCAAGCTTTCGGAAATCCTGGGTCAGCCTGTCGTGGTCGAGAACCGCACCGGCGCCGGCGGCCGGCTTTCTGGCGAGTATGTCTCCAACCAGCCCGCCGACGGGTACACGTTGTTGGTCGGCGCGATCGGCGCCATGTCGATCGCCGCCGCGATCTATCCAGATCTGAAATATCACCCGACCAAGACGTTGCGACCGCTCGCCATGATTGGAAACTTCCCGCTGATCCTGGCAGTCGGGGCCGACAATCCGTCACGCAATGTCAAAGAATTGGTGGAATGGGCGAAACAGCATCCGGACAAGGCAAATTATCCGAGCACCTCGCCGCTCTTCACCATCGCCATGGAGCAATTGAAATTGAAGTCCGGCATGCCAGGCGTGATGATCCCGTACAAGAGCAGCAACGAAATGATCCTCAGCTTGATCGAAGGCCAGACCATGGCCGCGATCGCCGATCCGCCGCCGACGGTACCCCAGGTCAAGGCCGGCAAGGTCAAGGCGCTGGCCGTGACCGGCGCCGAGCGCTTGGCGGAACTGCCGGACGTGCCAAGCATGGCCGAAGCCGGCTTTCCCAATGTCGAGATGCAAGGCTGGAGCGGCATCTTTGCGAGAATCGCGACGCCGCCGGTGATCACTGCCAAACTGGAAAAAGCGCTGAGCCAATCGATCCGCGACCCAGAAGTTTCGGCGAAACTGAGAAATCTCGCCGTCGCGCCGGGGGACGGCTCGCCGGACGATTTCCGGCGCATCGTCGAAGACGACATTGTGAAAGTGCGCGATGTGGTGAAAGCTGCGAACTTGACATTCGAGGAATGATTTTTAAGGGCGCGATGAGAGCCGCGGCTGCAACACCGACCACAGCAATCCACCCCGCCGTCATGGTGGCTGTATTGGCAGCTGTATTGACATGGAGCGCGCCGGCCAAGGCGAGTGAAATCAACCTTTTCACCTGGACCTGCAAACAGTTCCAGTCGGCGAGCAAAGACGAGATCACGCTCATTCTCGCCTGGCTTGATGGTTACTATCGCGCCGAGGACGATCCGCCGGTCGTCGATACCAATCAATTGGACGCCAACGCCAAAAAACTTAACGCCTATTGCGCCGCGCATCCGGATACCAAGCTGATTACGGCGGCCGATAGCCTATTCGAGCGGGAGTGTAAGCCCTGCAGAGTTAACGCAGCGGAACTTGTTTTGCGGCCCTCAATGTTGCCGCCTTTGCGGTCCGAAATGACCGCGGGTGGATTCTTAGGCACGACGGGGGCGAATGCGCAAAGACCGGCGGTTTTTTGTTTTCTGGCTTTGTGTTGGCGTCGCTGGCGTCGCCATTTGGGTTTCGTGGTGGGCGGCGTCGGGGTTTCCGGTTCCGATATGCCAGGACCCGAGCGTTACAGATCATTGTTTGAGCTACGACGAAATCCGCTCCTGGACGTCTCAGACTTCCGACTTCGCCTCGCGTGTTGCCGCACGCGCCAACAATTGGGCCGCGCTGATAATCGCGCTATTCACCGCGGTTGTGGCGATCTTCACGGCTCGCCTGTGGCGATCCACCCAAAAACTCTGGACGGTCACGAACCGGACGTTGCAACACGCCGAGCAAACCTCGCGAAAAGAGCTGCGCGCCTATGTCAGCGTCGAACCGCTCGGGATCGCCGAGTATGCCGGCCACAATCTGTTGGTTGGGCGGTTTAAAGTCGGCAATATCGGCAAGATTCCAGCCAGGGATGTTTCGATCTATTCCACCATCGCATTGGACGTTGATCCGGCGCGAAGGGATTTTGCGATCGGAACGCCGCGCATCTCTCCGACCGTTCTGCAGCCGGGAGCAAAAATGGAGTTCGTTTCTTATGAAGGTTACCCCATTCCCGCCGACCAATTGGATCACGACGAACCGTTAAAGCTCGCGGGCCATCTCTACGTCTGGGGAGAGGTGCTCTACACCGACGAACTTCATACGATCGGCTGGACTTCCTTCTGTCATCGTTATCCATGCGAGATGTTTGGCACAAGCAACGGCGAGGCGACTGGCGGCCGCGTCCGCAATCGCTGCATTCACGGCAAATTTGCCCGCTATCACGAGGAAGCCGGCAACGAGGCTGGGTGACGCGTCAGATCGGCTTCAAACATCCAGCGCCGCCTCGTCGGCGAATTCGGCGCGTTCCTGGATGAATTCGAAACGTGCCTCGGCCTTGGTGCCCATGAGCCGCTCGACGGATTTTTCAGTGTCCTTGCGATCGTCGGCAATGAGCGCAACGCGAAGGAGCGTGCGCTTCTTCGGGTCCATGGTGGTCTCTTTGAGTTGCGCGGCCATCATCTCGCCGAGGCCCTTGAAGCGGCTAACCTCCACCTTGGCATTGGCGTGAAATTCTTTCTTGAGGATCTCGTCGCGGTGCTTGTCGTTGCGGGCATAAAGAATCTTGCCGCCATGCGACAGCCGGTAGAGCGGCGGCACGGCAAGATAAAGGTGTCCCTTTTCGATCAGCTGCGGCATCTGCCGGTAAAAGAACGTGATCAGGAGCGAAGCGATATGGGCGCCGTCGACGTCGGCATCGGTCATGACGATGACGCGGCCATAGCGCAGGTCCTCGTTGCGATAATGCACGCCGGTGCCGCAGCCGAGCGCCTGAACAAGATCGGCGAGCTGCTGGTTTTGCGCGACCTTGTCCTTGCCGGCTGAAGCGACATTGAGAATCTTGCCGCGCAGCGGCAGTACCGCCTGTGAAGCGCGATCGCGCGCCTGCTTGGCCGAGCCGCCGGCGCTGTCGCCCTCGACGACGAAGAGTTCGGCGCCTTCGGCGGCGGTGTTGGTGCAATCGGCAAGTTTGCCGGGAAGGCGGAGCTTGCGCACCGCGGACTTGCGCGCGATGTCCTTTTCCTGGCGGCGGCGAATGCGCTCCTCGGCGCGCTCGACGACGAAATCAAGAAGCTTGTTGGCAGCAGTCGGATGCCCGGCGAGCCAGTGGTCGAACGGATCTTTGATTGCCTGCTCGACCAGCCGCTGCGCTTCGGCAGTGGCGAGCCGATCCTTGGTCTGCCCCTGAAATTCCGGTTCGCGGATAAAAACCGAAAGCAGAGCGCCGGCGCCGACCATGACGTCGTCGCTGGTGACCGCGGCAGCGCGTTTGCCTTGGCCGATGCGGTCGGCGTGGTCTTTGAGCCCGCGCGTCAGTGCGGCGCGCAGCCCCGATTCATGGGTGCCGCCATCGGGCGTCGGGATGGTGTTGCAGTAGGAATTGAGAAAGCCGTCAGCATCGGCGGTCCAACCGGCCGCCCATTGCACCGCGCCATGTGCGCCGATCTTGCCGGCGCTGCCGGTGAAAATGTCGGGATGGACGAGGGTGGCGCTGGCGAGGGTTTCGGACAGATAGTCCTTGAGCCCATCGGCGAAATGGAACGTGGCCTGTTCGGGCACCTCTTCGACGCCGCGAAGGAGCTCCTTGGCGCACGACCACCGGATTTCGACGCCGCCGAACAGGTAAGCCTTCGAACGCGTCATCTTGAAAACCCGCTCGGGCCGGAAGTGCGCCTTTGCCCCGAAGATTTCCGGGTCGGGCCGAAAACGGACCTTGGTGCCGCGGCGGTTTGGCGCCTTGCCAGCATCCTGCAATTTGGTCTTCGGCTTGCCGCGTTCGAAAGCCATCCGGTAAAGACGCTGGCCGCGCGCGACCTCGACTTCCATGCGCTCGGAAAGCGCATTCGCCACCGACACGCCGACCCCGTGCAGGCCGCCAGACGTCTCGTACACCTTGGAATCGAATTTGCCGCCGGCGTGCAGCGTGCACATGATCACTTCAAGGGCCGACTTGTTCTTGAACTTTGGATGCGGATCGACCGGAATGCCGCGGCCGTTGTCCGTGACCGTGACGAAATCGTCCGCGCCCATTTCGACCTCAATCCAATCGGCGTGGCCGGCGAGCGCCTCGTCCATGGCGTTGTCAATCACTTCCGCGAACAGGTGATGCAGCGCCTTCTCGTCGGTGCCGCCGATATACATGCCCGGCCGCCGGCGCACCGGTTCGAGCCCTTCCAGAACCTCGATGTGCTTGGCCGTGTATCCGGCATCTCCCGCGGGGGCGCCGGAGCTGCCACGGCGAGCCCTATCGCGGCGCGCTTTCGGCGCGTCGGCAAAAAGGTCGGGCATTTTCGACGATTTTGCGGTCTTTCCCACGGCTAGTCCCAACTGGATGTAAAGCCTGCTGCCGCCCGGTGCAAAGCCGGATGAAACGAATCAGCCCCAACCCTGGCTCCAACTATGCCACCGGCGCGGCAAAAGCATGAATGGCAAGGCAGCGATTGTACCCTATCGGTTCCTGGCGATTTGACGCTGGATGCTTTGCGCCTTATATCGCCGCCCGTGAATAGGTCATTAGCCCGCGCAATTTTTTCCAAGCGGCGCCGCCGCGCGGCCTGGCGTCGTCGCGCCCGCTCACGCGCTCACGCTTAAACCCTTTCATCGTGCCGCCGGGTCCGCGGCACTTTCTCTGATAAGCTTTCGCGGACTTCCCGCTGGGCTACCGTAGAATATCCAATAGTCTCAATTATTTATACGCCGGTCTTCGAGGCCGGG
>Ga0207826_1000311_pt1 | contig 13698 bp, 7 predicted proteins | sample LuqExpMetageno80_FD_187837 | JGI IMG/M metagenome (GOLD analysis project Ga0207826, IMG submission 187837) | Tropical forest soil microbial communities from Luquillo Experimental Forest, Puerto Rico - Sample 80 (SPAdes) | ecosystem: Environmental > Terrestrial > Soil > Tropical forest ... | reverse complement strand
TCTGCTGGAGGATGCGCTGGATCGTCCGTTCGCCGGAGTTTACGCCACAAAGATGATTCCCAACAACCAGTTCGACGCGGACACGCGGTTCCGCGGGCTGGTGGAAGCCATCAAGTTCGTTTATGCCTCGACCTTCTTCCGCGAGGCGCGCGACTACATTCGGACGACTGGCCGCGATCCCGCGGAAGAGAAGATGGCCGTCATCCTCCAGGAGGTCGTGGGCCGGAGGCATGGCGTTCGCTATTATCCCGACGTGTCGGGAGTTAGCTGTTCGTACAACTTCTACGCCATTCCTCCGGCGCGGCCCGAAGACGGCGTAGCAAGTCTTGCTCTCGGACTAGGAAAGACCATTGTCGATGGTGGCGTGGCCTGGACATTCTCTCCGGCTTACCCTAAGAAGCCGCCACCCTTTGGCAGCGTGACAGAGCTGCTTGGCGCGACGCAAACGGATTTCTGGGCGGTAAACATGGGCAAGCCGCCGGCCTACGATCCGGTGAGCGAGGTCGAATATCTCACACGTGCCAACATGAAGGACGCCGAAGCAGACGATGTCTTCCGGTTTGTTGCCTCAACCTACGATCCCACACGTGACCGGGTCATTCCGGGCGTAGGAGCGCGGGGAGCGCGAATTCTGGACTTCGCGCCGCTGCTCGTGCTGGAGTACTTTCCGCTCAATGGTTTGATACGGGCGCTTCTCCACGCAGCCGAGGATGCGCTGGAGGCCAAGGTCGAGATCGAGTTTGCCGTCACCATCGAACAATCCCGTGGTGAAGCGGCCAAGCTCCGGCTGGGCTTCTTGCAGGTCCGCCCTATGGTGGTGTCGGAAGATATTGTGGAGCTGACCGCCGAAGCTCTTTGCGACCCTGCTGCGATTGTTTCCTCGGACATGGTCATGGGCAATGGCATTGAGGAAGGTATTCAAGACGTTGTGTTTGTGCGGCCCGAAGTTTTCTCTCCGCTGCGGACTCCCGACATCGCTCAACAACTGGAGACAATTAACCGCGAGCTGATCGTTGTGCGTCGCCCTTACCTGCTGATTGGATTTGGCCGCTGGGGCAGTTCCCATGCGTCACTCGGGATTCCAGTGGATTGGAGCCAGGTTTCCGGAGCGAAGACCATTGTGGAGGCCACGCTGCCGGCCATGAACGTGGAGCTCAGCCAGGGCTCGCACTTCTTCCACAATCTGTCGAGCTTTCGGGCCAGCTACTTCATGGTGCGGCATGACGGGCCCTTCCCCATAAACTGGGACTGGCTGAACCGGCAGCCCGTGGTACGTGAAACCGAATTCGTGCGCCATGTGCGACCCTCCGTTCCGCTTTCCATTCGCGTGGACGGACGCAGCGCGCGCGGCATAGTCTTGGCACACGACACAGAGCTGTCTCACGAGATGCGGTTATGAACCGAGACGAACCCCAGGTTGCGGACATCCTGCACGAATTGCAGGAGCGGGCAAAGGAACTGAACTGTCTTTATCGTGCCGATGAGCTGCTGAATCAGTGCGAGTTACCGCTGGAACAGGTGCTGCGCGGCATCGTGGAGATTCTTCCCCCGGGCTGGCAGTACCCCCATGACTGCCAGGCCCGAATCACCTTTGAAAACACGACGGTTGAGTCGGCCAACTTCAAGCCCACTCCGTGGGTACAGAGCGCCAACATCGTTGTGCAAGGGGCGACCGTAGGCGCCGTTGAGGTCTCGTATCGCGAGCAGATGCCGCACTCGGACGAAGGGCCTTTTCTGAAAGAAGAGCGCAAGCTCATCGAAACCATCGCCGACCGCATCGCCAGCCACGTTCTGCAACGGCGGCTCAAGGCGGCGTTTGAGGGCTTGACCGCAGCCGCCACCGGCCACGCGCCGGCCAAGGGCGAGTGGCGCATCGTCCTCGAGTTCCTGCGCGATACCGACCCGGTGCTGCTGCAGCGGATCTCGCGCAAGCTCATCAACCACCTGAGTTGGAACGGCATTCAGGAGGCCAAGGAACTGTTGCAGCGAGGCAGTGCGGCCCCAGTCGTCGGCGCCACCGTGCCGGGCGGTGAAAACCGGCCTTTACGCCTGGAGTCTCTGCCCACGTCTGCTGACCTGACCGCCGAGACCTTCCGCATCGCAAGCCGGCACCTCAGCGAAAACGAGATCCTGACCTGCGTGACTTCCTGGATCAAGGAAGAGAAGTCTGGCTTTCTGGTTCGCGCTCTGGAGCAACTGGACACTCCCCTGGGCGAGATCATCGAGGCTGTGGAGCGCTACCGCCACGCCGGCGTTGACGAGACCGAACTCTCCATGGCGACTCAGCAAGGGCTGCGGGTATCGCTCATCCGCCGCTTCTTTTCCGAAAGCCTGGCGTTCATCAATATCGCCAAAAATATCATTACCGTTAAGGATTTCTACGATCTTCTGGGAAAGGTCATTTTTCCCCCGCGGTGCCACGGCAAACTGGGAGGCAAAAGCGCCGGCCTTTTTCTGGCTAAGAAGATTGTGGATAAGTATGCAGTGCCGGACAGTGTCCTGCACCGGGTGAAAGTCCCCAGGACTTGGTACGTCACCTCGGATTGGATCCTCAATTTCGTGCATCACAACGAACTGGAGGACGTGCTCAACTGGAAGTACAGAGAAATTGACCAGGTGCGTCTGGAGTATCCCCGCCTGGTGTCCTTATTCAAGGATTCATCGTTTCCCTCCGAACTGGCCCAGGGCTTGTCGCTGGCCCTCGACGACCTGGGCGACCGACCGATCATCGTGCGCAGCTCCAGTCTGCTGGAGGACCGCGCGGGCTCGGCGTTCTCCGGCAAGTACAAGAGCCTCTTTCTGGGGAACCGCGGCTCCAAGGAGGAGCGCCTGGCCGCGCTGATGGATGCGATTGCGGAAGTTTACGCTTCTATCTTCGGACCCGATCCCACCGAATACCGGGCCGAGAGGGGCCTGCTCGATGTCCATGAGGAGATGGGAATCCTCATCCAGGAAGTCGTTGGCCAGACGATTGGGAAGTACTTCCTGCCCGCTTGTTCCGGAGTTGCCTTCAGCAACAACGAGTTTCGCTGGTCAGCGCGAATCAGACGGGGTGACGGATTAATTCGGCTGGTGCCCGGCCTGGGTACCCGCGCGGTCGATCGTATGGCAGACGACTACCCGGTTCTGATTGCTCCAGGTCAACCCAATCTGCGGGCCAACGTCACGGTGGACGAGGTTCTAAGATACTCGCCCAAGAAGGTTGATGTTATCAACCTGGAGACCAACTCCTTCGAAACCGTTGAGGCTAAGGAGCTGCTACGAAGCTGTGGAACGCGATATCCGCAAGTCCGGCTGCTCGTCTCGCTGGTTGACCATGACCGGATTGAGCAGCCGACTGGACTCCTGGACTTCGGCAAGCGTGATGTCATCTTTACCTTTGAAGGCCTCATTCAGAAAACGCCATTCGTCAGCTACGTCCGCGAGCTGCTGACCCTGCTGCAAGAAAAACTGGGAGAACCGATTGACATCGAGTTTGCCTATGACGGCAGCGACTTCTATCTGTTGCAGTGCCGGCCGCAGAGCTACAGCGGCGATGCCGTGCCCATCCCCATTCCCCAGGACCTCCCGGCGGAACGCATGCTGTTTTCCGCCAGCCGCTTCATCTCCAACGGCCGGGTTCCCGAGATCACCCACATCGTTTACGTGGATCCCGAGGGCTACAGAAACCTGCCCGATGAGCACGCTATGCGCGAGGTCGGCCGCGTCGTGGGGCGCCTGAACAAACTGCTCCCCAAGCGGCAATTCATCCTCATGGGCCCCGGACGCTGGGGCAGCCGGGGCGACATCAAGTTGGGCGTTCCGGTCACCTACTCCGACATCAACAACAGTGCGATGCTGATCGAAGTTGCCCGGCAAAAGGGAAACTACTTGCCCGATCTGTCGTTCGGGACGCACTTCTTTCAAGACCTGGTGGAGGCTTCGATTCGCTACCTGCCCCTGTATCCCGATGATCCGAAGAATGTGTTTAAGGAGCCATTCTTCCGAGGGTCGCGCAGCATACTTGATGAATTGCTGCCCGAATTTGCATACCTGTCAGACACCGTCAGAGTCATCGACGTGCCGCGGGCGGCTGGCGGGCAGGTTCTGCGCGTGCTGATGAACGCGGACCTGGATCAGGCCGTTGCCTTGCTGGCAGCTCCCCAGAATGAGGTGAAGCAGATCGAAGCAGAGCTTGCAGCCCGTGGCCGAGCAGGAGACGATCACTGGCGCTGGCGTTTTCGTATGGCGGAGAGGATTGCGGCTGAGTTGGATCCACGGCAATTCGGCGTTAAGGCGTTTTACCTGATTGGTAGCACCAAGAATGCCACGGCAGGTCCGGCAAGCGATGTCGATCTGCTGATCCACTTTGGGGGCACGGAAGACCAGCAGAGGGAATTGATGTTGTGGCTGGAAGGCTGGAGCCGCTGCCTGGCGGAAATGAACTTCCTGCGCACCGGCTATCGTTGCCAGGGCCTGCTCGACGTGCACTTGATCACCGACGCCGACATCGCTGAACGCTCCCGCTATGCGGTCAAGATCGACGCCGTTACCGATCCGGCGCGCAAGCTGCCGATGAAGCAGGTCTGACGCTGTCAGATCAGCTCGCGTGCAGCCTCGTCAGGCGATTCCGGGTCGAAGCGAACCAGGGCCAGCTCGGGCCCGTCGTGGGCGGCATTGATGCAAACCGTGCGGCCGATTTTGGTCTTCCATTCACCCGTCAGGCGCGCCGACTCATGCACGTGACCGTGTAACATCAGCAAGGGCTGGCGCTGCTCGATAAAACGCCTCACCGCAATACTTCCGATATGCACGTCCAATGGAACATGGTCATGTTTCCTGCTGTCCAGGGCGGCGCAGTCGAGTGGTGTGTCGTACGGCGGAGTATGGATGAGAAAAATTGCACGTTCTATCGGGTCGTCGTCCACTAGAGTGGCGAGGTCCTGTGCAATCGTGCCCCATTTCACCTCGCTCGGATTTGCCGTCACGCTACGCCGCCCTTCTTCTGGTGAAACGCAGCCAGGATCAACATAACGGGAGACGTCGTACCGCTCCCAATCTTTCAGCAGGAACGGCGTCGGTGGCACGCAGGCGTAACCATAAAGGCGGAAGCCAGCGAACGTGACTTTGCGTCCGTGGATGTACTGCCACAATCCATCCTTGGCGGCATCGAGGAACGATGGTTCTTCGGACTTAGGATCATCATTTCCCAAAATCAAGAACACGGCGGGATACTGTACACCCAGCCTCTCCCGGACTCGCCTCACGCCCGGCCCGAGGTAGTCCCGGACAAAATCAGCTTAGATCGGATGAGCTTTTGCCGCGTCCGATGTTCTATAGGTCGGAGCACTGGCCTTCAGGCTGTGAAGTACACTCCGGTTTTGGCCAAGCGTTCCAAATACTTCTGGCTGGAGCGAAACTTCGAGCCTTTGAGGGAACAGTTCGAAGAATGGCAATCGTGGCACAGGCTTCATTACGCCAAAGGATTGGTCGCTTCGAGTCAACGGACCGGTAACTATCCTGCCGGCGCCGAAAATCGGCCATGTGCCGGCCGCCAAGGACACAGCGATGTCCATCTTTCTGTTCGAAAGGCGAAAACCCGCCGGCCCATCCACAGAACTGTCACCGCAGCGGCTCATCTAGATGCTGAAACCTCCATCTATCGCGAACGCCATCCCGGTAACAAAAGCAGCCTCATCAGAAACGAGGTAGAGGGCAGCGCGTTCGATCTCTTCGGCTGTGCCGAATCGCCCCATGGGCTGGCGTGCGATGAAGTTCTTTCTCGCCTCGGCAGGATCTGGAAATGCAGCAATCCGTTGTGCAAGCGAAGGCGTGTCGATGGTGCCGGGGCAGAGACAATTGACGCGAATGTTGTCCCGGACGTAGTCCAGCGCCATCGATTTCGTCAGGCCGACGACGGCCGCTTTCGTAGCTGTGTAGCATGCGCGGTCTGCGACGGCGCGCAATGCTGTTGCCGATGCCGTGTTGAGGATCACTCCCCCGCCTTGCTTTTTGAAGTGGGGAATAAGTGCATGGCAGAATAGATACATACTCTTCACGTTAATGGCCATTGCGCGGTCCCATTGCTCTTCGTCAATAGCGTCGACCTTGCCCGTTGGAACTATGCCTGCATTGTTGAAGAGGATATTCACGCGTCCGAAGTGCTCGATCGCCTTCTCGACAGCGTGGTGCACGTCGTCGCGTTGACTTACGTCGCCACGCATCGCCAGGCAGGTGCCGCCTGCGTTTGCGATTCGCGCCGAGAGACCATCGAGCGCGGTGCGATCGAGATCAACCGCGACAACGATTGCACCCTCAGACGCGAACAATTCCGCCGAGGCTGCACCAATGCCCGCGGCCGCGCCCGTGATAATCACGGTCTTGCCTTGGAGTCTCATATCTGAGTGGCCTCTCCCGTGCCGCGCTCCTGGAATCCCATGCCCCCGGTCGGTACGAGCATACCGCCATCGACCACGAGTGCAGCGCCCGAGTTCTTCGCCCGGAGGTCGCCGTTGGTGTCGAAGCCAATCCTTCGGGATGGTCCGGACGATTCAAAGCGATCCCTCGAGACCTGAGTTCTCAGGATCGGTTTAGCGCAAACGGTGTATGTTTACACTGTTTTAGCTAGTTACGCACATAAACGGTCGCAGGGAGGAAGTCTATGCGCTTAGTGCAATACCGGGCAACTAGTGGAAGTCGGCTTGGAGTCGTGTTTGGTAGTGGGATAGTGGACGTATCGTTAGCGGCATCCAATGCCGGGAAAGGCATCGCGCCGTTCCATTCAATGCTGACTCTCCTGGAGGCTGGCGCGGAGGCCCTTGGGTTTATTCGAACACTGGGAGCGAAAAATGACGTCATCCCGTTCGAGCAAGGACAGTTGGACTTTCCCGTGGCTGCTCGGAAGATTGTCGCCATCGGATTGAACTACCGGGATCATGCGAAGGAGGCCGGGCAGCCAATCCCCAACTCACCGTTGTGTTTTGCGAAATTCACCTCCAGTCTTTCGGGCCCGTTCGATCCGATCCGATTACCCGCCGAGCATGCGCAGGTGGACTTCGAAGGCGAATTGGGCGTTGTAATCGGACGCAAAGCCCACGCCGTATCGCAAGAAGACGCAATGGCATGCGTCGCCGGATATGTCGTCTTCAACGACGTTTCAGAGAGGCGCTGGCAATTTGCGGACGGCCAGTGGACGCGAGGAAAGTCGTGCGACACCTTCTCGCCTAACGGCCCGTACTTGGTGACCTGCGACGAAGTACCTGATCCCAGTGACTTGCGTATCACCACTCGCGTCAATGGCGAAGTGATGCAGGATTCGAGCACTAAACAGTTGATATTCAGCATTCCTGAGTTGATCTCGTATCTCTCGAAGAGCTTCAGTTTTTATCCCGGCGACATCATAGCGACCGGGACGCCGCCGGGAGTGGGATTCTCGCGCAAGCCACCGCGATTTCTGCAAGAAGGCGACCTGGTCGAAGTTGAGATCGAACGAGTGGGGAAGATCGCGAACCGCGTGGAGCGTGGCTTCTAGTCCATCGACGTCATTCGAGGGCTGTCTTCTCGTTACGCTGCGGTTGCGCGGTTCGTATAGAGTTTGAGATCGTCAGTAGGTCATCTCGCCTACACGCCAGGAGCCTGCAATGTGCGTACTAGCCACGGGATGATCACCTGATTGAAGATCCGAGGATCAGGCCACACTTTCACCTGCCGGCCGAGATGCCCTCCTGCAGGATTGATCCAGGCCGTCTTCGGGGTGTCGCCTTTGCTGAGGAGCAGCCAGATATCCGAGATCGGCACCTGCGTGTCGTTGATGCCGGCCAGGATGAGCATCGGCGCCATCGGCTGGCCCAGCAGCCCTTGTTTGACTAGCGACATTTTTGCCGACATCGCCTCCAGTTGGTCGAGGTTACTCACGCCGTTGTAGATCGCCATCAAGGCCGGCACCTGGTCGAAGAGATATTCGCGATTGCCAAGGAGCGAGTTGCGAAGGAAATCCGGCTGGAAGAATTCATCGACAGGCGGCGATTGCGCGCTGGCTCCGCGTAGCCGCGACTTTTCGAGAATCGCCATCTTGGTAGCCCAGTACGCACCCCAGCTGACACCATGGAACGCGACTCGCTCTTTGTCGATCTCAGGACGGGTACCAACGTAGTCAAGCACGCCCGACAGAATGCGATCGGCGTGCTCGTCAACTTTCATGGGCGATTGACCAGTCCCCGGTCCATCCACTGCAAGGTAGGCGATTCCGAATGGCAGTATCGCGCCGAAGCTCTCCGCAAGGTCTTCTTTGCGGCTGTCGAGACCATTCACCGCAATGACCAGCGGAACCGGACCTTTCGGATTCTTGGGTAGCCGCAAATAGGCGATAATCTGCTTACCTTCGTAAGGAATGCGGACGACCTCCAGCGGGGTGTCGTAGAAGCGCGCATGAGCAAGGAACATCTGAATCGCCTTCTCGTAAGACTCCTGCTTCTTTGGCGACGAGGGATAGGGCCAGCGCCCGAATGAATAGAGCCGCCATGCGCGGATGTAATCAGCATTCGCCTTTGCGGGATCAGTTTTCTCCAACGATTTCGCTTCGTGCTCGTACTTGCCGGCCACATCCATGAATGCCATTGCCCACTCGTCGGGATTGCGGGTGTGGATCGACTTGAACGCTTCCTGCACGTCGGCGGGGTCGATGCCGATGAGTGGGTATCCGCCGACCTCGGCGCGGTGCACCGCTTCCGCCTTGATCTCATCGAGTGAGCGTTCGGTGCTCTGTCCCCAACCCGATGAGGAGAACGCCATGACCGCCATTAGGGCAGAGAAGATTACGGGAAAGGTTCGAAGCATAAGTACCTCTACTCATGAAGATGGCTGGCGCTAGGAAACCGCCGAAAGCACAGTGTGCTGGGCTGAACTGAAGGTGCTCACCGTAAACCGAGCGAACTCTTAGAACGTGAACTTCAATCCCAATTGAACAGCGCGGCTGCCTCCCGAACCGATGACCGGATTGGCAGCGGCAACGTCGGGCGTCGCGCAACCACACCCAAACGGCTGCACCGAAGGATCGTTCAGACCGTAACCGTTCTGGCCTCCATATGGGTTCGCGAAGTTCGGATGGTTCAGGATGTTAAAGAATTCCGCCCGGAACTGCGCGTTCCAGCGTTCGCCGAGCTTCCAGTTTTTCGCCACCGACAAATCCCAGGTGCGAAATCCCGTATCGCGAAACATATTACGGCTCATGTTGCCGAACTGGCCTAACGAAGGCGGAATCATGATGGAACCTCCTGCGGCATAGCAACCGAAGCTGCCTAGCGATGCCATGGCGTTGCCCGGAGTCCCGCCGTCCAGCGAAAGGGCTTTCGCAGCACATGCCGGATTGGAAGTCCCCGGGAAGAACGGAATTCCCACGGGCGTTGAAGTGAAGTCCGAAGGATTGCCGAAGAAATCCCAGCGATTCGGGCTGGAAGCCGGAGGACTTACCGGCAGCGAACCTGTGCCGGAAACGTCGGTACCCAGATCGATCGGACCCCAGGGTTGGGGACTTGATATCGTAACGATCGAGTTAATCTGCCATCCTTCCAGAAGCTGCGCGAAGGACTTCTTGCCCGGCAACAGGTAGGTTATCGCCAGGGTAAATCGGTGACGCATATCGAAGTCGCTGCTGGCATATTCGGCCCCCGTATGGTACGAATCCACCGGCAAGCCATATCCGTAGCCAAAGTCCCAGTTGGCCGCAACGTCATCCAGAGAGTGCGACCAGGTATATCCCGCCACCATACTGAAACCGTGGTAGTTATTGGTGGTAAACGTCAATTGCAGAGCGTTGTAATTGGACCGGTAAACATTCCCCATTTGGAAGATGTTGCTGAGGTAGGGAAACTTACTTGCGTATGGCCGGGCATGCTGTTCACAGAATGGATCTGTCGCACAAGAAGGGAGAATGTTGGAGCCCTCAGGCGGCTGGTTGATATCGCGAATACCGACCAAGTTTGAACCGTGATTCCCAACGTAGGCCATTTCGAGCGTCACGTTCGGCGTAAACGCTCGTTGCAAGCTGACATCCCAGTACGTCACGAAGGGAGTGGTAATCCCCGGGTACACCCCCATAATTGCACACGGATTTGTGCCTGTCGCCGGATCCGCACACGCGAGGTTGCTGGGACTCAGATTTCCGAACACCGGACCCGTGTCCCACTGCGCCGGCGGCGGTGGCGTGAGGTTCCCCACCTGGATGGTTCCCGGCCCGGGAGCACCACTAAGTGTCGCTCCCGTCGGAACGCTTGGAAGTCCGAAACTGTTGTTGAAGGCAAGAAATGTCTCCCAGTTCACCGCTTCGTACATCACTCCTGCGCCGCCGCGTAGCGCTGTCCTGCCGTCACCCCAGAGGTCCCAGGCAAATCCGGCACGGGGAGCAAAGTTCACGTGGTTTCCCTGATATGGCGAGCCTATTTGCTTGCCTACCTGAACGAGTCCGAGGGAGGGACTGAAATTGCCTAAAAGGTTATTCGAGTCCTGGATGACAGTGTTCAGCTCATACCGGAGACCGAAGTTTAATGTCACGTTCCGGGCTATGCGCCAGTCATCCTGCACGAAGGCGGCGAACGCCCAATTATGGATGTTTCGTAGCGGAGTGCCTGCCAACACCGACTCGTTGGTCGGGACTCCCGCAAAGAAGTCTTCAAGCGCGGTCGAAGTTGGGAAAGCCCCGCCGCCGCCGAAATTGATGCTGCCCTTGGAATTTCCCATAGCGCCGCCGCTGAACGTGTCGTAGTGGAGTTCGCCGCCGAATTTAAGCGAGTGTTCCCCGTGCACATACCCGACTTGATCAACCAGTTGAAAGCGGGTGTCGGGACCTTGGAGTTTGGGCCACTTGAAACCACCTAAAGTCTGGAACTCGCCGAAAAACCCGATGCGCGGAAGTCCCCCCGTGTTCGGGGTTGTCACGACGCCGGTGTTGAGACCGTAAGCAGTTTCGGGATTTACCAGGTGATCGCCGTTATAAGTGGGCTGGTTCAGACGGTTGTACCCAAAGCGAACTTCATTTGTCCACTTGGAAGATGGAATCGTGATCCAATTGATTCCGGCCACCTGGGCGCGAGTGTGTATTAGCGTTAGCCATTGCGGCTGTAGTTCCGGGAAGTCTTCCACTGTGCCATTGTTGTTCCCGAAGAAGTACATGCCACTTATGGAGTTGCTGGTATTCAACTGCCAATTGATCTTGACGATGGCGTTGTCCACCGACACAGAGTTCGGAAAGCCGTTAACGACGGTTGTGGGACCTTGCGGATTGGTCCCGTTGTTCGTGGGAAACCCAGTGCCATTGCAGGTGACCGGCGGCCCGATCGTGCAGCCGGCAATCTTTAAACTCGCGGGACTAATCGGAATTCCCATCCCTTGCAGCCCAGCGATCGCGTCGGGAATGCTGTTCGTTGGATCTCCGCCGAGCGTAACCGTCGCGGGACTTTGAATCACAAATGAATTTCCGACAGTGTAGCGCTGACCCTCGTAGCCGCCGAAGAAGAACAGCTTGTTCTTGACGATCGGCCCGCCGAGAGCGCCGCCGAACTGTTCCAGGCTTGTCGGAGTCTTTGGCCCCGACTGGACCGTATTGAAGTAGTTGCGCGCGTCCCATGCCCCATCGCGTCCGAAGGCATACGCCGAGCCATGGAAACTATTCGTTCCAGACTTCAGCCCCACATTGACAATCGCGCCCGGCTTCCAGCCGTACTCAGCAGGGGGATTCTGCTGGACGTTGAATTCCTGGATCGAATCGATCGGCAAGATCGTCGCCGAATCACCAGCGATGCCGGCGCCGTTAATGATGCTCTGCCCCGAAAACGGCTCACTGTTATACCTGAACAATGCACAAATCTGAGGATCTGGCGAAGGTTTTCTCAGAGGGCGTGAAGAAAAAAACCATTTGGAGACCCTGGAAATGCTGTTTTAAAACAGTGAGGCTGCGGAGTATGCAGCTCCGCGAGCCCATCTTCAGGAGTCTCCAAAATGGTGATAAACAGTTCGCAGCATATCGCGGAACCCCGCATTCCACAAGCCTCCCGCAAGCTATCTTCGGAACCCAGCAAAATCAATGCGAATACCTATTTTGACTTTCAAGGCAAGAACTTAACTCCTTACGGCGGCCTGTTTCCGGTGGCCACGATGTTAGAGAAACTCAAGTTCCAGGAGGTGGTCGAAGCCACCCTAAGCAGGAAACGAAAGCCGCGCTCGATGACCTTCTACCAATTCATCCTGAGCATGGTGCTGGCGATCTATGTGGGATTCTCGCGCCTGCACCACATTCGCTATGTGGCCCGGGACCCGATGCTGACGCGCATCTTGAAAGTGCTGTCGCTGCCGGTACAGAGCACGTACTGGCGGTTCTTGGATTCCTTGCATGGGGTGGTAGCCCAGCAACTGTTGCAAGTGCATAGAAAGATGCGGGAGCGGGTGTGGGCGGCAGCCAATGTGCAGCTGGACGCGATCACCTTGGACACCGACACCACGGTGCACACCGTCTATAGCCCCAAGAAGATGGGAGCGCGCCGGAGCTACAACCCCAAAAATCGGGGAAAGAAAAGTTTCCAGCCGATTCTAACCTTCCTTGCGGAAACGCGGGAGTACATTGTGGGCGAGTTGCACAATGGAGACCGGCCGAGCGGCAAGCAGATCGCCCGCCATCTCGAGCAGGTCCTGGCGGCGGTTCCCGCGGGAGTGAAGTGGCGGTCGGCCCGGGCCGATTCTGGTTTCTATTGCTGGGATGCAGTGGAAGCCTATGAAAAGGGGAAGGTGGAATTCATTCTAGTGGCGCGCAAGACGCCGCGTTTAGTGGAGAAGCTGCGCACGGCGGGCTGGGAACCCTCGCCCCAAACCGATGCCGACGAGCAGTGCGAATTCCGCTACCAGCCGGAAGGCTGGGAGCAAGCCTACCGGTTTATCGCCTTGCGCTACCAGAAAGAGAAGAAGCCAAGCGAGCCCCAGGAGCAGTATCAATTGTTCGACACTCCGGGATATAGCTATCGCGTGTTTGTGACCAACATGAATGAAGGCATCGATCTGCTGGTGTGGTTTTATCGGCAGCGGGCCAGGGCGGAGAACCTGATCAAAGAGGCGAACAATGATGCTGGATTAGCAGCCCATCCCTCCAAGCAGTGGGCGGCCAACTGTGTGCATTTTCAATTGGTGATGCTAGCCTACAACCTCAATTGTTGGCTGCTGTTGTTCAACCGAGAAGAAGGAATGAAGGTGGACGCGATGAAACATACCACTTTGGCAACCGCACGCCTGCGTTTTCTGTTTTTAGCGGCCAAGTTCTGGACCCATGGCGGCCGCGTGGGCATCAGCTACAGCGATCACTACCCGGAACGCGGATTGTTTCAACGATTGATGGATCGGCTACGCGCCATCGTACCGCGACCGGAAGGATTCTCACCGGTTCTGGTGGCGGCATTACGATCTTGAGGAGCGCATAAAATTTTATGCGCTGACAGACCAGAAACATCAGCGAGATATGAGCGAGAACGGAGTCAGATAGGGCGAAGAGACAAGCACCCGCGCGATCAGAACAATTCAGAGTGAAAATGGCGAGGACGAAATTCGAAGCTCACACCTCGTGCCAGGTCGGTTTCTGCGCATAATTTAGGTAGCATAGTCCACGACGGCAAGATCGAGCTTGCCATCCCTGTTGAAATCCCCCACCGCCACCCCGTAGGAGCGATCTGCTGTGGCGTAGCT
>Ga0207826_1000309_pt1 | contig 13734 bp, 11 predicted proteins | sample LuqExpMetageno80_FD_187837 | JGI IMG/M metagenome (GOLD analysis project Ga0207826, IMG submission 187837) | Tropical forest soil microbial communities from Luquillo Experimental Forest, Puerto Rico - Sample 80 (SPAdes) | ecosystem: Environmental > Terrestrial > Soil > Tropical forest ... | reverse complement strand
TGGCTTGGTTATGGTCCACATGGCGACACTGGGCGTTTGGGCCGGCACGTTTCATCGCTCCAAACCCAGTTCGAAAGCCATGCAACGACATATCACGGGTCTCTTACTTTACGGTCTCTCACCTGGTTCAGGTTCCACTACCAAAGCAAATCGCAGCAGGAAGACTTCGCGGAGAAAACCATGAACCTTCATTCCATTCCCTCGCCCCAACTTGCAGCTGCGCTGGCCTTAGCATTGGTCGCGGTGTCGTCGTCCTGCACCCACACGACGGCTGGTGGCTATGAGGGCTACGTCGAAGGCAAGTATGTCTATGTGGCTTCGCCGCAGGGTGGGCGTCTCGATGAGTTATCCGTGACGCGCGGCGACGTAATCAATGCCAGCCATCCGCTCTTCACCCTCGACCAAGAGCCGGAAGCGGCAGCCTTGCGTCAGGCCGAACAAGTGCTGCGCGCTGACGAAGACCGCCTCGCCGACATCCAGACCGGCAAACGCCCGCCCGAAATCGACGTAATTCGCGCTCAGATCGCACAGGCCAAATCCGAATTGCAGAAGTCCAGGGATCTTCTGAAGAGCTACGAACAACAGTTCGCCGCAGGCGGCATCTCGGAGACCGACCTGATTGCCGGGCGCGCCGCTGTCGCATCGAACGACGCCATCGTCCGCCAATACCAGAGCAACCTTGAGGTGGCCGAACTTCCCGGTCGCGAGCAGCAACTCAAGGCGCAGGCGGGAGTCATAGCCGCCGACCGTGCCGCTGTGCAACAGGCCGAATGGAAGTTGCAGCAGAAGCAAGTCACCTCTCCTCGTGACGGCCTCGTCTTCGACACACTCTATCGCCCGGGCGAATGGGTTCCCGCCGGGAGCCCCCTCGTTCAACTCCTGCCGCCCGAAAACGTAGAAGTCCGGTTTTTCGTCCCCGAATCCGCCGTTGGCAGCCTGAAGCTCGGGCAGAATGTCAGCGTGCATTGCGATGGCTGCGCCACTGCCGTCCTCGCGGCAATCAGCTTCATCTCCAATCAGGCGGAGTACACCCCGCCGGTGATCTACAGCAACGAGAACCGTTCCAAGCTGGCATTCATGGTGATCGCCAAGCCATCGCCCGACAAAGCACCTCTGCTCCATCCTGGCCAGCCACTTGAGGTGACCCTGCAATGAGTAGTGTCGCCAACTCCGGGTACGCCATCGACGTGCAGGGGCTGAACAAGCGCTTCGGCGACAAACACGTGGTCAACAACGTGTCCATGCGTGTGCGCCGTGGCGAGATCTTCGGGTTTCTCGGTCCCAACGGGAGCGGCAAAACCACCACCATTCGCATGATGTGCGGACTGCTGCATCCCGACTCGGGCACAGGCACATGTCTTGGTTATGACATTCTCCGCCAAAGCAGCGACATCAAACGCAACGTCGGTTACATGACGCAGCGGTTCTCTTTCTGGGACGACCTTACCATCACCGAAAACCTTGATTTTGTCGCGAGGATCTACGACGTGCCCAATCGCCGCGAAGTTGTCCGCAAGACCATCAGTGACCTCGGCCTTACCAGCCGCGCCAAGCAACTCGCCGGAGAACTTTCCGGCGGATGGAAGCAGCGCATGGCTCTCGCCGCCTGCATGTTGCATAGCCCCCAGCTGCTTCTGCTCGACGAGCCCACGGCTGGCGTCGATCCCAAGGCGCGCCGGGATTTCTGGGACGAACTCCAGGTCCTCGCCGCCAGCGGCATTTCGGTTCTCGTCAGCACCCACTATATGGACGAAGCCTCGCGCTGTCACAAGCTTGCCTACATCGCGTATGGCAAACTGCTGGCGCAAGGCACCGCCTCCGAAATCATCGCCCAGCAGAACCTGAGGAGTTGGGCCGTCTATGGCACAGGCCTAATCCAGTTGCAGGAGGCTCTGCGTGGCCAGCCGGGCGTTGGCCAGACGGTTATTTTCGGCGATGGACTACACGTCAGCGGCGTCGATGCCGCTGCGCTGGAGCGCACGATCAAGACCTTCGCCTCCGCCAAAAGCCTCCGCGCCGAACCTATTGATACCGGACTCGAAGACGTCTTCATCTACATGATGAGCCGCTCCGCCGACAACTTCGGAGGCCAGGCGTGACCCGCAATAGCATCTTCTCCGTCGCCCGTTGGTGGAGCATCGTACGCAAGGAATTTCTGCAGCTCCGTCGTGACCGCGTCACCTTCGCGATGATTGTCGGCATCCCGATCATCCAGATGGCGCTCTTCGGCTACGCTATCAACACCGATCCCAAGCACCTCGACACGGCCATCATCGATGCCGACAAGAGCTACATCACCCGCAGCTTTTTGTGGGGGCTTAAGAACTCCGGATACTACAAGTTCGTTGGCGAGTTGCCGAACGAGGCCGCCGCACGCGAGGCACTCAATCAGGGCAAGGTTCTCTTCGTGGTGAACATCCCCGCAGGGTTTACTCGCCAGCTTCTGCGCCACGAACATCCGTCGCTGCTGATCGAAGCCGACGCCACCGATCCGACTGCGGCCGCCAACGCGCTTTTTGCACTGAACGGAATCAGCCAGACGCTCATCCAAAAAGAGCTCACAGGACCGCTGTCGCCGCTGGCGGGAACACCCGCGCCGTTCGACGTCCGCCTGCACAAGCTCTACAACCCTGACGGCATCACCCAATACAACGTTGTTCCCGGACTCATGGGCGTCATCCTCACCCTCACGATGGTGATGATGACGGGCCTCGCCATTACCCGCGAGCGAGAGCGCGGGACTATGGAGAATCTGCTCGCCATGCCCTCAACGCCCATCGAAGTGATGACCGGCAAGCTGATCCCGTACATCGGTATCGGACTCATTCAGTCGAGCATCATTCTGCTGGCAGCACGATTCGTCTTTCACGTACCCTTCTTCGGAAACGTCGGCGCGGTTTACCTTGTCGCCTTGTTGTTTGTTGCGGCCAATCTCACGGTCGGCATCACACTGTCGTCGCTGGCGCAAAACCAACTGCAAGCCGTGCAACTCACAGTGTTCTATTTTCTGCCCAACATTCTCCTCTCAGGGTTCATGTTTCCCTTTCAAGGCATGCCCCGATGGGCGCAGTTCCTGGGGAACCTATTGCCGTTGACCTATTTCAACCGACTCATCCGCGGGATTCTGCTCAAGGGAAACGGTTGGACGGACTCCTGGCCCAATGTCTGGCCTCTGATCGTATTCACCCTGATTGTTATGACCGTCGCGGTAAAGACCTACCGCCAAACGCTGGATTGAGGTGCGCGCAATGAAACCTCCAACAAGACGAAATCACGGTTGGACCACCCAGAGGTTCTTCGCTTTGGCGAGTCTTCTCGCGGTGATCGCCTCTAGCCTTCTCGCAGGATGCACCGTCGGGCCGCGTTACCACGCCCCAACCCCACCAACGGTAGCGACGTACACCCCCGATCCGCAACCCTCATCGACAGTCGGGACAACGGGTGCGGCTGGCACCGCGCAGCGCCTGGCAACAGGCAGCGACATCCCGTCTCAATGGTGGACGCTCTTCCGCTCCCCCGAACTCGACAGGCTGGTTCGCGAAGCCCTCGCCAACAGCCCAACGCTCGCGCAAGCTACGGCACGCCTGAAAGAAGCACAGGAAGAATCCAACGCTCGAACCGGCCAGACCAAATATCCCAATGTTAGTGCTTCCATCTCAGCCCAGCGCGAGCAGGTTGACCTCGCCACCTTTGGCGTGCCCTTCCCGAGTCCGCCGCCCTTTGGGCTGCTGAATGGATCGGTCGCCGTTTCCTATGCACTTGACGTTTTCGGGTCGAACCGCCGTCTGATCGAGAGCCTCAACGCACAGGTCGAGTATCAGAACTGGCAACTGCAAGGCGCGCGCCTCATGCTGGCCGGAAATGTCGTGTCGGCAGCCATCCGACAAGCCCAACTGCGCTCGCAGATTGATCTCACGCGCCAGATGCTCGCTCTGCAGCAGCAACAACTCGACATCACTGAGCGTCGCGTGGCCGTCGGCGGTCAGCCGCAATACAGTGTCAGCCAGCAGCGAACGCTAGTCGAGCAGACCCGCGCCGCCATTCCTCCGCTTGAACAGCAACTCGACGTCGTAAACCACCAACTCGCAGTATTGATTGGCAAGTCGCCCGCTGAGGCGCAAATTGATGCCATCACCCTCGACAAACTGCATCTTCCCGAAGACTTGCCGGTCAGCCTGCCGTCGTCGCTCATTCGCCAGAGACCGGACATACGGGCTGCCGAGTCGCTCATGCATCAGGCAAGTGCCAATGTCGGCGTGGCCACAGCCGCCCTGTACCCTCAGATCACGCTCTCCGCCAGCGCCGGCCTTATCGGTACAAGCTTCACGAGTGGCGGCAGTGTTTGGAGCTTCGGCGGCGCCCTCGCCCAGCCCATCTTTAACGGAGGAGCCTTGCGCGCCGAAAAGCGCAAGGCCGTAGCCTCCTATGAAGAAGCGGGCGTCAACTACCAGCAGGTGGTACTGCAAGCCTTCGAACAGGTCGCCGACTCGCTGCGCGCCATCGACCACGACGCCCAGACTCTTCAAGCCCGCACCGCGGCGGCGGCCCAGGCGGAGGCCACCTTCGACACTGCCTCCCAGCGGTATGCCGCAGGAGGCATAAGCCAGCTCTCGTTGCTCGATGCACAGCGCCAATACCTGCAGACCGCGCTCGACCGCACAACCTCCGCTGCTAACCGCTATTCCGATTCCGCCGCTCTGTTTCAGGCCCTCGGCGGCGGATGGTGGAATGAACCGCAAGCAAGCCCGACAAAAACCACGTCAACAGGACCGCACACGCCCTGACTAATCGTCCCTGCCCCCGTGACCGGTCTCGAGGCTATACCACAATGGCTTCGCGGCCCGCTAGCGCCAACTCACCACAACTCCGTCATGGTCTTCACCGTGAGAGTTTTGAGCTCTGTCGCGGTCGAATCCTGCGGGTGATCTTTACCGTATTCCCTGAGAAACTCGTGAATCGAACGCGCAATATCCTCGCGCTCGGCGGGCGACTTTGTCAGGTGGATGTTTTGCATTTCCAGCACTCGTAGCAAGGCGACAAACCACTTTGCGCATGTGTCGAAGCCATCCGGCACGCCCATATAAAGATCGCCTGCCCCTTCTTGCTTGCGGTTGATAGCCTCCGTCGAGTTCCGATAGACATGAATTCGAGTCGCCGGCGGCAGCGTCTTGCGGAACGCACCGGCGGCAGAATCCCGCATGGCTTCGTTCTTCGCGAAGTACAGGTTCATCACTCTGGCGGCCTCATTCACCAGAGACTGTTGCTCGTCTGGCAACACTCCCATCCCAACCTCGCGCGGAAATTGTAGTGCGATTACGGGCCTTTGGCCGCTCCCCATATCCTGCTGTAACGACGCTCTTTCCGTCGGCGTCACCAACTCTCCATGCTCTTGGCCAAGAAACATCGGCGGCACGTCCGGTATAGACATCTGGAAGCGCTTGCTGTCTACGCCCAGTTGGGTCAGTGCTTGGTTTGCCGAAGCGTCTTTCTGAACATCGACCTGTCGCAGAAACTCTAAGACACTCACCACACCACTTTCCTGTCCGCCTGTACTCACGGGGTCGATCTTATCGCGAGCCCGGGCGTTAACGTCCAATACACCCAGCACCCAAACCAGCGTCGTCGAATAATCCGCGTACGCCCGCAACGGTAGTTCTACAGTGACATCCACTTCCGAGTATTTCGCACCATCGCCGGCGGTGGTCTCCCTGACCTCTTGTTTAGCTGAACCCGGCGCTGCCTCGCCGGCAACTCGAAACCCAACGGTCGTTCCTCTTGGATACCACTTCTTCCACTGCTCCGCCGCCGCTTCCGACAAATAGAGGTTCATTAGCCCGAGCGCGATAGCAGCATTCTTCTGGCTCGCTGCGTCGAGGCTGCTATCGGCGGCACTCGCCAGCAACCAATCGCCGGCTTGCGTCTTCGGACCTCCATTTCGAGGACCGGCCTCCGCCATGATGCTCGCTGGCGCCGGCTTCACCGCCCCCGGCAAGATCGACGCATTAAATAGCTGCTCAACCTGGTTGTCTCGCAGAATCTGGCTCCACGCCGTCAATGCCGGATCTGCGGCGCTCTCCCCGTCCTTCGGAAACCCGCTGCACAAGTATTCCCCGATTGCCTTATGCAGAGCTGCAACCTTTGCGGCATCCTCTGCAATCGGCTTCTCCAGCACCCATAGCAGCCGATTAAACGCAGAAACGTAGCTGTTGTAGTACCCCGTCGACAATACAACGACCTCGAACGTCGGCGAACGCCGCACTGCTGTCCCATTCCTTACCGCATAGAAGAAGATGGGCGTATGGTTTTCTGCATCCCGTGGCATGGCCACCCGGATTTCGTTCGATTCCGCCTCGCCGACATTTTCCAGGCAACGGTTCATCAGCGCTACCGCAAGGTTTACGCTGACCTTTTGCTCGTCATCCAGTACCTCGACCTCATCCGGACGCTCCGCACCCGTCCCCGTAAACCGCGCCACAATCCCGCCGGATGGTGCTGTCACTGGCCGTATCGGCTTGAGCACCGCCTGGCCCGCGTCCGAGCGCGGGATAATCGCGCTCGACCACGCTCCCTCGCCCGTCTTGTACCAGAGCAACTGGCGATTGCCCTGCGCATAGACTGCGGAATCGATGTTCCTGCTCGCCATGCGCCACAGGTCCGTCGTATCCGGAAGCTCCGGCAAATCTGCGATTAAGGCCTCCGGTGGCAGTTCGTCGCCGCCTGCGAAGCGCTTCATGTTCGTCGGGTCGTAGCTTAGATCCCTGGCTGTTTTCACTACCGCGCCTCGGCGCAGTACGTAGCGTTCGCCCTCGATTATGATTGCGTCCTTCTTAAACTGCACCGTGGCCCGGTAGTTTGCCTCCCCATCCAATTGATCCCGCTTCGGCCAAAGATAGGGCCCGTCAAAACGCGTCCATTGTTGCTCGAACTTGCGGCCAAGGATGGTTGTGTCCTTCACTTCATCCCGCGGTTCGATCCACGCCGGATTCCACGCCGCCTGGTCATTGGTGAGGTACACCGGGAACTGTTCCACATGGAACGTCGTGCCGGTGCGCGTAACCAAAACCACGTCCATTCGCTCTTCGTACTCCTGTTTCGTCACTGGCTGCGCAATGTCCCATCCTGCCCGGTACAGCAGGAACCCCCGCGTCCCCCCCGGCGGAATCATGATCGGAAGCTGGTGGTTCAGGCGCTTGGCGAAATCCTGGAAATCGGGCATCGTCGGTACGCTATAGCCCAATCTTTTGACCTCGCCCTGCCACTTCACCCACTTGTCGTCGCGCGCGATGAGTTCGACTGTCATGGCATACAATCGCACGGTCTCATTGAATGTGAGTGGTTTCTTCGGCGTCCGGTACTTCACTCCTTTTGGCGTGCTCGTCTCCTGTGTCAACTCCCGCACGCCCAGGCGCAGGCGATCCACGCTCCACGATGCGTAATCGTCCACTTTGATTCCCGCCAGCAACTCGTCCCGCAGCGCCTTCAATCGGCCGGTGGCATCGCGTGGCTCGAGTGAGCAAATCATCGAGATAAGAGGAATTGGGCTGCGCCCGGGGTCTTCGTTGGAAAAAACGGCGTAGAATCGCCGGTCCGCCGGATCGCTCGGATTTACACTCGCCGCTCCTTCTTCCGTCTTGATTCCCAATTGCGGATAGTACTTCCAGATAACGTCCCACCCTCGCAACGTCATCTCGTTCAAAGCGCCGAGAGCCTCAGCTGGAGCTTGTGCCTTACTGTCGTAAGCCCCTGTCTGTATGGGATTCAGCCCGGTCACGCCCCAAGGCAACTCAGGACGGTGTGGCTTGCCGGCTTTCTGGTCATTGGCCACGACGGTGGACCTGCCTGCGCAGAATGCAAGCAACACCGCAACAAGAACCTGGGCCCGTACCGCAACCCACAGCACATCGGCGCGGCCAATCATTGAGCGGCAACTCCAAAAACCCGACTGACTGAGACCCAGCAGAAGCTAAAGCCTCAGCCTAGTGGCGCATCTACTCCGTTGAGGAGAATCGCATTCTAACTCTCTTCCTCATGATTTCAAGTGTCTTCGCGACGCTCATCAGTGTCGCACCAGTCACGTCTTCGCGTGACCACAATCACTGCGGGCCATTGCGGTCGAGCGCATAGTTGCCGGTTGAGGGTAGGCAGTGCCTCATCGTGCACAGCCCGTACGACCGATTTCCCGGAGCCCCGTGCCCAGGCCGTCTCATCTTCTTCCACTTCACCCGTCGAATCAACCGAACGACTTCCTCGCCGATTTTTCAAGGAACCCCAATGTCCACCCTCTGCGAGGCCGATAAGTATTCCATGGCTAACGAACAGCCACCATCTGCCAAGCCATGTATCTTCGACACCGACGGACTCGACCACTTGATTCGAATCCTGCTCGGCCAGGGCTACCAAGTCCTAGGGCCCACAGTGTCAGACGGAGCAATTGTCTACCAGAACGTTTCCTGCGCTGCCGATCTGCCTGCCGGGTGGGTCGATCAGCAGCAGGGCGGCCGGTATCGGCTGCACCGGCGGAGTGATGGTGCCCTCTTCGGCCATGTGGTTGGCCCTCACTCCTGGAAGAAGTTCCTCTATCCGCCCGCTCGCCGCCTCTGGCATGCGCAGCGCAAAGCAAAAGGATTTCGCCTTATTCCAGAAGGGCCTGCAGCGCATCAGTTCGCCTTCCTCGGTGTCCGCTCATGCGACCTTCACGCCATTGCCGTTCAAGACCGGGTCTTCCTGCAGGGCCCCTATGTTGATCCCGACTACCTCGCCCGCCGCCAGAATCTCTTTATCGTCGCCGTCAACTGCACCCAGCCCGGAGGCAATTGTTTTTGCGCTTCGATGGAAACCGGCCCCAGAGTTTCATCTGGGTATGACCTCGCCTTGACCGAGTTGCTCCATAACGGCAACCATCGCTTCCTGATTGAGGCGGGCAGCGATTCTGGCGCTCAGGTTCTCTCGCAAATCCACTCGGATCCCGCCACCCCAGCTGACCTCCAACTGGCCAAACAACTTTTCGACGACTCGTCGAAATCCATGGGTCGCACCCTCGACACGCGAGGTCTCCAGGATCTCCTCTATCGCAACTCCGAAAGCCCTGAATGGGACAACGTGGCCGCGCGTTGCCTCTCGTGCGCCAACTGCACCATGGTCTGTCCCACCTGTTTCTGCGCCAATGTCGAAGACACCACCGACCTCACTGGCTCGCACGCCGAGCGCTGGCGTCGCTGGGATTCCTGTTTCACAGTCAGTTTCTCGTACATCCATGGCGGCAGCGTGCGTGCCACTTCCAGGTCTCGCTATCGCCAATGGCTCACCCACAAATTGGCCGCCTGGATTGACCAGTTCGGCACGTCCGGTTGTGTTGGTTGCGGGCGCTGCATTACCTGGTGTCCGGTCGGTATAGACATCACTGCGGAAGCCCGTGCTCTCCGCGATAGCGACGCAAGTAGTCCTGTTTCCGATTCGAACAGGAGTTCCGCATGACGATTCATACCCTTGAGCCCATCATCCATGCGACGCCGTTTTTTGAAGGCATGGAGCAACGTCACATCGAGCTCATCACCGGGTGCGCCAGCAACGTCAGGTGGACCGACGGCGAAACCATTTTCCGCCAGGGTGACAGCGCCGACCACTTCTACCTCGTTCGCAGCGGCCTCGTTTCCGTACAGCTCATGGTCCCGCATCGCGGTCTGACCACAATTCTGACGGTTGGCGAGGGCGAGATTCTCGGCTGGTCCTGGCTCTTCTCGCCATACCGCTGGCATTTCGATGCCCGCGCTCAGATGCCGACTTATGCCTTGGCCTTCGACGGCAAATGCCTTCGCAACAAGTGTGACCAGGACCATGACCTCGGTTATGAGATATTGAAGCGCTTCATGCAGGTTCTCAACGATCGCTTGGAGTCGACCCGCCTGCAGTTGTTGGATATATATGGCAACCACGCATGAGTCAGCGGCGCCGCAGGCGCTGAATCCGGATCCAATGTTCTCCAATCCCTACCGCATTCAACGCGTGCGGCAGGAGACCGACGACACCTTTACCCTCGAAATCGTGCCCGCCGACTCCGCCGAGGGCTTCGCTTTCCGCCCCGGCCAGTTCAACATGCTTTATGTATATGGCGTTGGTGAGGTACCCATCTCGATCAGCAGCGACCCTGCTGCGTCGCCCGTGCTCCAGCACACCACTCGCGTCGTCGGCACCGTTACCAAGGCCATGCGCTTGCTGGCGCGCGGCGACATGCTCGGCATTCGCGGACCGTTCGGCACGCACTGGCCCGTCGAAGACGCTACAGGGCGTGACGTCGTCATCGTAGCCGGAGGCATTGGCCTCGCGCCGCTCCGTCCCGCCCTTTACCGTTTGATGGCACAGCGCGAAAAGTACCGCAAGATCGTTCTCCTCTACGGCACTCGTTCCCCAGAAGACATCCTCTACCGCAACGAATTGGAGCACTGGCGCGGGAAATTCGATCTGGAAATTCAGGTCACCGTGGATCGCGCCGCCAGTTCCTGGCGCGGCAACGTTGGGGTCGTCACCACCATGATTCCCCGCGCTCCCTTCGACCCGGGCAATACCGCGGCCTTTATATGCGGTCCGGAAGTCATGATGCGTTTCACCGCCATGGAACTCCAAAGGCGCGGTGTCGCGATGCAACGCACCTACCTTTCCATGGAGCGCAATATGAAATGCGGCATAGGTCTCTGCGGCCACTGCCAGTACGGTCCCGTCTTCACATGCAAAGACGGCCCTGTCTTCCCTTACGACCGCATTGCGCCGCTGCTCGGCAAGGCGGAGGTCTGACATGCCCCAGCGCAAGCCCAAGCTCGCCGTCTGGAAGTTCTCCTCCTGCGACGGATGTCAGCTCAGCCTTCTCGACTGCGAAGACGAGTTGCTCGCTGTCGCCGACGCCGTCGAGATCGCCAACTTCCCTGAAGCTTCACGCGCCGTCGTCAAGGGCCCCTACGATATTTCACTGGTCGAGGGCTCCATTACCACGGCGCACGACGCCGAACGCATCCACGGCATCCGCCGCGCCTCGAAGTTCCTCGTCACCATCGGCGCCTGCGCCACGGCCGGCGGCATTCAGGCACTGCGTAATTTCAAGGACGTGAAGGATTTCATTTCCGTCGTTTACGCTCGGCCTGACTACATCGAGACGTTAAAGAAGTCCACGCCCATCACCGACCACGTCTTCGTGGACTTCGAACTCCGCGGTTGCCCCATTAACAAACTGCAGCTCGTGGAAGTTCTCAGCGCTTACCTGAACGGGCGCAAGCCCAACACTCCGCCCCACTCCGTCTGCATTGAATGCAAACAGCGTGGCACCGTATGCGTGATGGTCGCCCAGGGGCTCACTTGCCTGGGCACGGTTACTCAAGCCGGATGCGGCGCTCTTTGCCCCGCTTACGCGCGCGGCTGCTTCGGATGCTTCGGTCCCAAAGAGACGCCCAATACCCCCGCCCTGGCCGCTTGGTTCACGCAGGCCGGCATGAGCGATCGCGAACTGGTGCGCGCCTTCCGCGGCTTCAACGCCTACGCCGAGCCTTTCCGGCGAGAGAGCGAGATGCATGAAAAATAGGACAATCAAGGTCGATTATCTGGCTCGTGTCGAGGGCGAAGGCGGCCTACAAATCAAGGTCAAGGGCAATCAGGTATCGGAGGTGAAGCTCCGCATCTTCGAGCCGCCGCGATTCTTCGAGGCCTTCCTTCGCGGACGCCACTTCAGCGAGGCGCCTGACATTACTGCCCGCATTTGCGGCATCTGCCCCGTCGCTTACCAGATGAGCGCCTGCCATGCCGTGGAAGACGCTTTCGGCGCGAAGATTCCCGCGCCCATTCGCTCCCTGCGCCGTCTTCTCTATTGCGGCGAATGGATCGAAAGCCACGCCCTTCACATTTACTTGCTGCACGCGCCCGATTTTCTCGGATATGAAGACGCCATCCGCATGGCCAAAGACCATCCTGACGCGGTCAAGCGCGGCCTCCGCCTAAAGAAAACCGGGAACGCCATCGTTAACCTGCTCGGCGGCCGCGAAATCCATCCCATCAACGTGCGCGTCGGCGGCTTCTACAAGATTCCTGCGAAGAGTGAGTTTGTCACCATGGGCGAAGAGCTCAAATGGGCCCGCGACGCATCGCTCGAAACCGTGCGCTGGGTCGCCACTCTTCCCATCCCCGACTTCGAGCGCGACTACGAATTCGTTTCCTTGCGCCATCCCGACGAGTATCCCTTCAATGAGGGCCGCATCGTCTCCAACCGCGGCACCGACATTGCCGTCCGCGAGTACGAGCAGCATTTCGCCGAGGAGCACGTCGCACACTCGAATGCCCTGCACTCGGCGACGAAAGACCGGAACTCTTACTTTGTGGGGCCTCTCGCCCGTTATAGCCTCAACTTCGACCGTCTCCCGTCGCATGTGCAAGACGCCGCCCGGGCAGCCGGTCTAGGTGCCGTCTGCCGCAATGCATTTCAGGGAATCATCGTGCGGGCCGTGGAAACCCTTTATGCTTGCGACGAAGCGCTCCGCCTCATTGACGCTTTCGAGATGCCCGACCGTCCTTACGTCGACGTCGAGCCCCGTGTCGGTAGCGGTTTTGGCTGCACCGAGGCCCCGCGCGGTTCACTTTATCACCGCTACCGCATCGACGAGCGTGGCCTGATCTCCGACGCCAAAATCGTGCCCCCTACATCGCAGAATCTCAGGACCATCGAGCACGATCTCCTGGATCTGGTTCCGAAAAACCTCGAGATGCAAAAAGACCGCCTGCAGTGGCGCTGCGAAGCCGCGGTGCGCAACTACGATCCGTGCATCTCTTGCGCTACCCACTTCCTGCGGCTAGAAATCGAAAGGGATTGACCGAACTGCGCGCCACAACCATCATCATCGGCGTCGGCAATGAGTCCCGCGGAGACGACGGCGCCGGCACCGCGACCGCGCGTTTGCTGAAGTCGCGCATCACCTCAGACATCGCGGTCCTGGAGCAGTCCGGCGAAGGCACAGCCTTGATGGACGCCTGGCGCGGCGCCTCCCGCGTCATTCTCATCGACGCCGTCTGTTCTGGAGTCACCCCCGGCACCATTCACCGCGTGGACGCTGCCGCCACTCCACTTCCGAGGTCTATCTTTCCCTGCTCCACTCACTCCTTCGGCTTAGCCGACGCCATCGAAATGGCCCGCGCCCTGCATGAATTGCCGACGCAGGTGATGGTCTACGGTATTGAAGGAGCCTCCTTCGACGAAGGCGTGCCCCTGTCTCCCGCAGTGGAAATCGCAATCCGTTCTGTAGCTGACCAAGTCCAGAAGCAAGTTCAGATGGCGGATTTCGAAGATCCGTCTTCAAGTACGTGATTCCCGCTGGTGGCGTCGCGTGCTTCGCTCAACACGTCTAACACGAATCCCTAACGCATTCGACCTGTAGCAATCGCTGGCCTTCCGGGCGGCCACATCGGCTCTCGCGCCCGAAGTCTCCCAAGAAACTCATCCCTGGCAGGTGTCGCCTGAGCCTGACCGCGCGGACCAGCGCCACATTCAGCCTTCGCGTGCCGCGCACACTTCCGCCACCGGGTCATGCCCGAAGCGTCTTCGGGTCATCTCGCTCGTGCCATGCGATAATCGAGCTAACCCACGGCCCTGTAGCTCAGATGGATAGAGCAGCGGTTTCCTAAACCGTTGGTCGGCAGTTCGACTCTGCCCAGGGCCTCTAGTTTTCTTCATGGCCTCCTCGAATCGCAATCGACCGCCGCATA
>Ga0207826_1000308_pt1 | contig 13735 bp, 10 predicted proteins | sample LuqExpMetageno80_FD_187837 | JGI IMG/M metagenome (GOLD analysis project Ga0207826, IMG submission 187837) | Tropical forest soil microbial communities from Luquillo Experimental Forest, Puerto Rico - Sample 80 (SPAdes) | ecosystem: Environmental > Terrestrial > Soil > Tropical forest ... | reverse complement strand
GTCGAGAAACGTCTTGCCCTCGTCCACCGCGCTGGGATCTTCCTTGAGGAACAGGTTCTCGTAGAGCCGCACTTCGGCATCGACGGCGTGATCGGCCGAGACCCAGTGGATGGTGGCCTTCACCTTGCGACCGTCGGGTGCGCTGCCGCTGCGGGTTTCGGGATCGTAGGTACAATGCACTTCGGTGATGGCTCCTGTGCCGTCTTTCACAACATGGGCGCACTTGATGAAGTAGCCGCCGCGCAGCCGCACCTCGCGCCCGGGTGACAGGCGGAAGAATTTCTTGGGCGGATCTTCGCGGAAGTCGTCCTGCTCGATGTAGAGCTCGCGCGAGAACGGCACATCGCGTGTGCCGGCGCTCGGGTCTTCGGGATTGTTGACGACCTCGAGGTGCTCGACCTGGCCCTCGGGATAATTGTCGACGATGACCTTCAGCGGCCGTAGCACCGCCATGGCGCGATGGGCGCGGCGGTTCAGGTCTTCGCGGACATAGTGCTCGAGCATGGCCAGCTCGATGACGCCGTTGGTCTTGGATGCGCCGATAGCGGCGCAGAAGTTGCGCAGCGACTCGGGCGTGTAGCCGCGGCGGCGAATGCCGGAAATGGTGGGCATGCGGGGATCGTCCCAGCCACTGACGTGGCCTTCGTTCACCAGTTGCAGCAGCTTGCGTTTGCTGAGCAGCGTGTAGGTGACGTTGAGGCGGTCGAACTCGATTTGCTGTGACGGGAAGATTCCGAGCTGCTCGATGAACCAGTTGTAGAGCGGGCGGTGGTCTTCGAACTCCAGAGTGCAGATGGAGTGCGTGATGCGTTCGATGGAGTCGGACTGCCCGTGTGCATAGTCGTACATCGGGTAGATGCACCAGTTGTCGCCGGTGCGATGGTGCGTGGCGCGCAGGATGCGGTACATCAGGGGATCGCGCAGATTCAAATTGGGCGACGCCATGTCGATCTTGGCACGAAGAGTACGTGCGCCGTCGGGGAATTCACCCGCGCGCATCCGTTGGAACAAGTCGAGATTCTCTTCGGCGCTGCGGTTGCGGTACGGGCTCTCTTTGCCGGGTTCGGTTAGCGTTCCACGATACTGGCGCACTTCGTCGGCGCTCAGGTCGCAGACGTAGGCCTTCCCTGCCTTGATTAACTGGATGGCCCACTCGTAAAGCTGGTCGAAGTAATCGGAGGCGTAGTAGAGGCCGTCCCACTCGTAGCCCAGCCAGTGCACATCGCGGATGATGGAATCGACGTACTCCTGCTCTTCTTTTTCGGGATTGGTGTCGTCGAAGCGCAGATTTGTCTTGCCGCCAAATTCGGCGGCAAGTCCGAAGTTCAGGTAAGTGGACTTGGCATGACCCAGGTGCAGGTAGCCGTTAGGCTCGGGAGGAAAGCGGGTCTGCACGCGTCCGTTGAACTTGTTGGACTCGAGGTCGGCAACGATGATGTCGCGAATGAAATTCGAAGCTTTCGGCGTGTCGGACGAAGGCTTGGCAGACGTCTCCGTCGCAGGGTTGTTACTGTCCATGATTCTCGGCTTTCTTCGATCAGGCGGGCAAAGCAGGCAAACGAGCGCCAGCCGCCAAAGCTCTATTTTACTGTGTTACGAGGCTGGTAGACGGGCGAAGGCCCTCGGTGCAGAACTGCCGCCCCGCACGCATAGCACGGTTGAGCGATTGACAGCGGTTGGCGCGTTATTTATCATCCGCTAAATTCTCGGGACACCGTCGGGGTTTCCCGGATCACAGACGTTGGGTTTGCCGTGTTGTGAGGGGAAAGGGACCATTGGAAAGTCGGCCCTGTTGCATAGTTGAACCCGCAACTGCCGCCGGTTGCGTGGCCCGGCGCCAGGAAGACGCACGTCGTACGGCGGCTCGCCCGGCGGCGGAAACCCACCTACCACCTGGCTGATTCCAACTTTCTGTCCGCTTATAACCAGTCAACCCTCACCCATTTCCCGCAGGAGTGAAGCTGATGCACCATCATCGCTGTAATCGCCTTTTCGCAACCGTCTGGGCCGGAGCTGTCATGGCCCTGCTGATGACACTCTCTCCCCGCGCACTGGCGCAGTCCTCGAGTTCGTTGCATGGCGTAGTTAAAGACCCCAGCGGCGCGGTGGTGGCGTCGGCCGAGGTCCAGCTCGTCAATCCGGAGACCAAGATCCAGCGCCAGACAACCACCAACGAAACCGGTGAATTCCAGTTCCTGCAGGTGCCGCCGGGCAAATATCAGCTTTCGGTCAGCGCACTAGGTTTCAAAACGCACGTTTCCAATGAGATCCAGTTGCTGGTCAACACTCCCGCGACCGCCAATGTGTCGCTGGAGATCGGCAACAAGACCGAGTCGGTTGCGGTGGATGCCGCAGCCGTCACCATCAACACAGTCGACGCGTCGATGGGCAATCCTTTTAACAACTCGCAGATCCAGGAACTACCGCTGGAAGGCCGCAACGTGGTTGACCTGCTGAGCCTACAGACGGGTGTGGTGTACACCGGCAACCGTCCTGACCAGAACGTCAATAACGACACCCGTGGCGGCGCGGTCAACGGAGCGCGAAGCGACCAGAGCAACGTCACCCTCGACGGGGTGGACGTGAATGACCAGAATTCGGGCTACGCCTTCACGTCCGTGCTGCCGGTCACGCTGGATTCGGTACAGGAATTCCGCGTTACCACCACCAACTACAACGCCGACCAGGGCGTTTCGTCAGGAGCGCAGGTTTCGCTGGTGACCAAGAGCGGCACCAACCACTGGCACGGCTCGCTCTACGAGTACAACCGCAACACCGCCAGCAGCGCGAACGACTGGTTCATCAAGGGGGCGCAGGCCGCGTCCGGAGCGTCAAACACTCCGCCACAACTGATCCGCAACATCTTTGGTGGATCGGTGGGCGGGCCGGTCATTAAGGACCGTCTGTTCTTCTTCTTCAATGGCGAGTTCACGCGCATGCGGGAACAGAACAGCGTGGTGCGCACGGTGCCCTCGGCGCTGCTGCGGCAGGGAACGATCCAGTATCTGGACGTGAACGGCAACATTACCCAGTTGAATGCGTCGCAGGTGACAACCCTCGACCCCCTTGGACTGGGGCCGAACGCAGCGTCGCTGGCGTTCTTCAACAGCTACCCGCTGCCCAACGACACCTCGGTCGGCGACGGTTACAACTTTTCCGGCTACCGCTGGGCAGCCCCGGTCAAGATCAACAACAACGCCTACATCGCCCGTGTGGACTGGAACATGACCAAGAGCGGCAGCATGACCATGTTCTGGCGCGGGGCCATGCAGAACTACAGCGACCAGGGAACGCCGTTCCTTCCCGGCCAGGCACCGGAAACCACGACGGTTAACTTCAGCAAGGGCATGGTCCTGGGCTGGACGTGGGTGCTGAATTCCGCCAACGTCAACAACTTCAAGTGGGGCTATACGCGGCAGAGCGTGGGGGTGGTAGGCAACAGCACGCAGCCGTGGATCATCTTCCGCGAGTTGAACGACAGCAACGGCAGCCCGAACTATTTCCGCAGCCACAACTTCCAGATGCCGGTGAACAACATCATCGACGACTACAGCTCAACCCACGGGCGGCACACGATCCAGGCAGGCATCAACTTCGCCTGGGTGCGCAATCCGAGGCGGAGCGACCTGGGATCGTATAGCGATGGCGTGACCAACGCCGACTGGGTCAACACCGGCGGACTGTCAAACGCTCCGACCAGCCCGCTGAACCCCATCAACGCGGGCTTCCCGGGAGTGGATCCGTCGTTCACCAACTCGTTTGACTTCCCGCTGGTGGCGTTGCTGGGCGCTGTCACCGAGGTGGACGCCAGCTACAACTACACCAAGAGCGGCGCGGTGCTGCCCCAGGGCGCGCCCACGCAGCGTCACTTTGCGGCTGACTGGTATGACTTCTATGTCCAGGACCAGTTCCACTGGAGACCGAACCTTACGGTCACCTTCGGGTTGCGCTACTCGCTGACTTCTCCGCCGTGGGAGACCAACGGATTGCAGGTGAATCCGACGCCAAACCTGGGGAACCTCGCCACCGCTCGCGGACAGGGAATGTTTAACGGAGTGCCTTCGAACCAGGACCCGCTGGTGCAGTTCAACCTGGGCGGACCGGCGAACAATGCCCCCGGCTTCTATCCCTGGAGCAACAACTTCGCTCCCCGGCTGGCCGCGGCGTGGACGCCCAGCGCCTCCGGCGGCTTCTGGAAGAAGCTGCTGGGGGAACAGGGACAAACCGTCATTCGCGGCGGCTTCGGCATGGTGTATGACCACATCGGCCTGGAGTTGATGAATACCTTCGACGCGAACGGCGCCTTTGGCCTCTCGACTGGACTGACCAATCCCGCAGGCGTGCTCGACGTGACCAACGCGCCACGGATTACCAGTGTTAACGTAATCCCGACCACCGCCAACGACGGGTCGCAGCTCTTTCTGCCGGCGCCTCCGGGAGGCTTCCCGCAAACTCCGCCGTACACGCTCGACACCGGCGGATTTGCGATCGCCTGGGGCATGGACCCGAACATCAAGAACCCATACTCGTATACGTTCAACCTGGGATTCGCGCGCGACCTGGGCCACAACTTCTCCGTTGAAGCCGGATACGTGGGCCGGTTGTCGCACCGCCTGCTGACGCAGTCGGAGCTGATGATGCCGTTGAACCTCTACGACACAAAATCGGGCGTTAGCTACTTCACCGCTGCGCAGGCCCTGGCGAAGCTGTACTACGCCGGTGTTCCGACTTCGGCGGTCACGAACCAGACGCTGGGCAAGACCGCCGTCTACTGGCAGAACATGGTGCAGGCGCTGCAACAGGGCGGCGCTTATTCCTTGTACTGCAGCGGGGGCTCGACCACGGATGTTTCGCAGGCGATGTATGACCTGTTCAGCTGCTTCAAGGGGAATGAAACCACGGCCCTCTCGGTGCTCGATACGTCGGGCCTCGCAGACGGCAACCTTTCGGGCGTCAATTACGGTCCCACCAGCGGACTGTATAGCTACTTCAACCGTCAGTACTCATCGTTGTACGCATGGCGCAGCAACGGCAACGCCAGCTATAACGCGCTGCAGGTGACTTTCAAGAAGAATTACGGAAAGGGCCTGCAGTTCGCCTTCAACTACACCTGGTCGAAGTCCATCGACATCTCATCGGACGCAGCCCGCATTGGGGCACACGCCGGACTGGGTGGACAGATCATCAATGCCTGGGACCCGAATGCGTTGCGCGCCGTCTCTGACTACGACCTGCCGCAGCAGATCAACTTCAATTGGGTATACGACCTGCCCTACGGGCACGGCCAGCAGTTCGGCGCCACCAGCAACAAGTTCGTCAATGCGCTCTTCGGCGGATGGCAGTGGACCGGGCTGGCACGTTGGACTTCCGGCTTCCCCATGAGCGTGGACAACGGCTATGCCTTCCCGACCAACTGGGAGCTGGAAGGCAACGCGATGCAAACCGCTGCGGTGCAGACCGGGTTTTCGCGCCAGTCGGACGGGTCACCGAACATGTTCAAGGACCCGGCGGCGGCGCTGGCGGCCTTCCGAAACGGGATGCCGGGTGAAAGCGGCTCGCGCAACACCTTCCGCGGCGACGGCTTCGCCGGCCTCGACATGGGGCTGAACAAGATTTGGAGGATGTGGTACGCGGAGAACCAGACGATTCAGTTCCGCTGGGAGGTGTTCAACGTGCCCAACCTACACCGCTTCGATGTGCAGTCGCATCGGCCGGAGATCGACCAGTCGGCCTCGTTTGGGAACTACACCAACCTGCTGACCAACCCGCGCGTCATGCAGTTCGCGCTCAGGTACCAGTTCTAGCGGAGCACTGCTATCGGCGAGAAACCCAAGAAGCCCGTGGGAGCGATCCCATAGGCTTCTTGGTGTTTGCGCACGTATGCCCTAAAAAGCTCGGCTAGGACCACGAAGAATCCGTGCCGGGAGGAAGATGATTGCCTTGACGAGCTCGAGAACTCCCTCGACCGCGATACCCAGGATGCGGAAGGGCAACAGCAGCAGCCACACGATGGGATAGAGAACGAGCGCCAGCAGGGCCAACGGCCAACAGAAGAAGAGAACAACCAACCAGACGAGGAACGTGAACATAACTCCCCCTCCTCGAATGATACGGCGATTTTGAGGATGGAGTTCCAAACATCGGACGTTGGCCACTTCGACGAGCCAACAAGATAGCGGCGGCTATCCAATGGGATAGCGTTCCTGATGCTACGCTCTCCTCTCCTTCTTCCTCCGAAATCACAACCTGTTGCAAATAAAGGAGCAAGCACCAAGCATGTCCACCGGACGGCCGATCGTCCCGATTGGTACGCTGCTTGCTCTATTCACGGGCGAAAGCCATCCAGCAGCGGACGATAGACCAAAGCTGCGAAGGCACAAAGCGACTCGGGCTCAACCTGAGGAGCCACTACAAGGAGGAGTTATGAAGCGCAAGATGTTTTGGGGCCTGACGGCGCTCGTCCTGGCTCTGGTCGTTAACGTCGCCTTCGCGCAGTCGAAGAGCATAGCCAAAGCCAATGTCCCGTTTGCTTTCACCGCAGAGGACAAATCGATGAAGGCCGGCGAATACAGCATCACCATCACCGACCATGTGATGCAACTCCGGAACGAATCAACCAACCAGACTGTCGCCATCCTGGCCGAGCGCGAGGAGAGTGCGAAGCCGCAGAACACGCGGTTGGTGTTCCACCAGTACGGTGATCACTACTACCTGGCCGAGGTCTGGAACAGCACCGGTCAAGCGGGCGCTTCCGGACTCGAGCTCCCAGCCAGCAAGGCTGAACAGGAAACGCGCGCCGCCTTCAAGGATGCGGGCGGACCGACGGAAGTAATCGTCGCCCTGCGGTAAGTTGCAGCAATCGTCAGACATCAGACCCGGAGCCGAAGGGCTCCGGGTTGTTTGTTTGGGGGCAATCGGCCGACAGCCTTTTGGCTGAAGCTGGTTTCGCGATGTAGTGCCGTGCAGAACCCCAAACTACGGATTGATCGTGATGGTGTACGTGGCGGTCAGGGTCTGCGGTATCGTGCTGCTGTCGGTGGCCTGCAATTGCAGCGTGTAGGTGCCTGCGGCGGTCGGTATTCCGCTCAACAATCCATCGCTGAAAGTCAAGCCTGGTGGTAACGTCCCGCCGACCAGGGAGATCGAAAATGGTGGAGTGCCGCCACTTGTGTTCAGGTGAGTGATGTCGTAATAAGGCACTCCGACCTTGCCATTCGGGTAAGCTCCGCCAGGAAAATTAAGTGGCCCGGGTAGAACGGTCAAAGGGAGACTCGAGAATGCCAAGACGCCTACAGTATCGAAGGCATTGATGTTTACCGAGAATAAACCAGCGACGCGATTACCGCAGCTTCGCCGGTAAGGTCGGCGATGTCGCGATGAATGCGGAGAGCTTCTTCCTGAACGAGGCAGACACAGGAAAACAGGAAAGCGCAGACTAGCACTTGGATGCTGCGCAACCATTTAGGATGTACAGGCAAAGTATCCCATTTATAGCCATGCAAAGTGGAAGCGCAATAGGACAGACGTCACCCGCAAACGTGATAAAGGCCCCGGCCGCAATCGAGCAGCCGATTCGACAACCAGACTCACCACACCCTGGTCCGTGACTTCAATCACCGACAGAACCACAACTGAAAGTCATAATCGCGTTACGCAACAAGGTTTGGCAGTATAAGTCGCCCGTCCGCGTCTACGATGACCGACGCCTGGCGTAAGGGCAACCTTGACGAGCGACAGGTAGTTATCAGTAACTAACCATGAACGCCGAAGAGGAGGCTCAAGATGCTGCAACTCATGGACACAGCGATTGCATTCGCGGTTGTCATGCTGTTGCTCAGTCTATTGATTACCGCGGTCGTGCAGGCGGTCTCGGCCCTACTCGATCTGCGCGGTAAAATCCTTGAAAAGCACATCGAGATGTTGCTGAGGCAGGTTTCTCCGGGCCTCCGCGACACATTCACAGAGCTCCGACAGAAGGGCGAGGCCGAAGAGAAGAATCCGGACAGCGGTACTCCGGCGAAGCCGAACGGCACAACGGTCGCGTCCGTCATTGCTGCTGCTGTCGTTTACCACCCGGCGCTGGCTCAGGGGGCAAGGAAAGTCACCACGTTCACTACCCGAGCCAAGGCCGTCACGGCGAGCGAGCTCGTAGCAGTTCTCAAAGACTTGGCCTCAACCGAGGCGGATCCCCCATTGGACGCAACCCTGCAAAAAGTGCTCAAAGAAAAGCTTTTAACCGTCGAGGACGGCATCAAGAAATGGTTTGACACGATAATGTCGCGCTCCAGCGATCTCTTCGTTAAACAGACCAGGGTGATCACAATCATCGCTGCGGTGGTCGTCGCCTTCGTTTTTCACATCGATGCAGGGAGGATCATCCACGAGCTTTATACGAACGCCGAAATCCGTAACAGCTTCGTGAAGATGGCGGATGACGCTACGGCTCGAGCGGACAAGGTTCTGGAGAACGAAAAGCGTGGCTGGAAGGCCGTGGAGCGGCTCAGACTAGAGGAGGAGGCGAAGGCGAATAGCAAAGAAGGTAAAGAATCTGACACCGACAGGAATGTCCACGAGCGATCGGCGAAGCTGCTTGCCGGTGCTCCAGAGTCTCTTAATAACTGCAGCCAAGCTGACACGTGGCTCGCCGCACAGTTGAGCGCAAATACGGACAAGGATAAGGACAAGGACAAAGAATTGCAGGAAAGCCTGAAACGAACGTGCGATAAGGTAACAACGGAAGCGCTCGGCGACGCTGGCAAACAGATCCAAGAGATCTCCAATGAACTGAAGCATTCGGACCTGACAATCATGTCGATCGATGGAACGTACTGGGGGTCATATTCGAGACCCTACCATCTTCTTGGCATCCTCTCCGCAATGGCGCTGCTCAGTTTTGGCGCGCCGTTCTGGTTCAACACGCTAAGACAGCTTTCCAACCTGAAGCCGACACTGGCCACGAATATAGCCAAGCAGGAGGAGGACGAAAAGAAGAAGGCCCAACCCAAATCGTGAACTCCAGAACGGCAGCGCGATAATAACCAACCATTTCTGCGGAGCCGGAAGTGGCCGCTCGCGGCGCTCGAGGCCGCAGCTTTACTTCAGGGCAGCTCGCGCACCCAGATATTGCGGAAGCTGATGGGCTCGCTCTTGTCGCCATGGGCCTGGAGTTTGATGGGTGCGCCGCGGAATGGCTTGTAGAACGGCTGGCCACGGTAGAGCGTTTCACCGCGCAGTTCAAAGTGGTTTTGCACCAGCACTCCGTTGAAGAAGACAGTGACGTAGGCGGGCGTGTCCAGCGAACCGTCGGGATGGAAGGTGGGGGCCGTCCAAGCGATGTCGTACGATTGCCACTCGCCCGGCTTGCGATTGGCATTCACCAGTGGGGGCGACTGCTTGTAGATGCTGCCGGCCTGCCCATTCACGTAAGTCTTGTTCTGGTAGTTGTCGAGGACTTGGAGTTCGTATCCGGCGTCGCCAGGGCCGGTGGAGGCGAGAAAGACACCGCTGTTGCCGCGCGCCTGGCCGGAGCCGGTAACGTTCTCGGGAATGCGCCACTCGATATGAAGCTGATAGTTCTGGAACCTGCGCCGGGTTTCGATGTTACCCGCCGCTTTTTTGACGGTCATGACGCCGTCGGCAACTGTCCACTGAGCCGGTGACTGGTCTTGCGCAGATACCCACTCGTCCAGGTTCTTGCCGTCGAAGAGGACCAGGGCATCGGACGGCGGAGCCCCACACATCGCGCCGGGCGTGACGATCTTCGGTTCCGGCGCCCAGACTTCGGTTTCCTCCGGCTTGGGGCCGATGGACGGCGCAGCCTGTGGTGGGGCGGAGACGGTCGATTGGCCAAAGAGGGCCGTGGACAACGCAAACGGGGCTACGAGCGCGAGGGAGACCGAAAGCACTGTGCGGTTCATGTTACGAACATACACCGGTGAGGCAGGGCAGCTAGCAAGGAAGGTCCCACCCGGCGAACCAACCCACAACGGAGCACCATAAATCCATCGCGCGAGCAGGAATGACGCGTGGTTCACCGGTCCGAAAAAGAAATACAAGGAAAAGCCCCGCTCAAGCTTGAACGGGGCAAGTGTTTTGGCCGGGCGGCAATCCGTCGGTCAAACGGACACGTCCTCTGGGGCACCCAATGAGCGGCCGACCTTTAGTCGCGCCGACGCCGCAACACCAGACCGAGTGAAATCAAGCCGCCGCCCAGAAGGGAGAGCGTCGCCGGCTCAGGAACCGGGATCTGCGTGAAGCTGTTCTGAGCCGCAGTGGCGTTGGACCCAGTGGAGGCATCTATTTCGTCGTCAGTTACCGAAATAGAAGTGGCGCCCGGCTTGAACGTCGCAGTCGTAGTGCCCGTGACGTTTGCATCAACCTGAATGAACGAGGTCGAGTAAGTGTTGCCGTGATTGTCCACCATGTTCACATTGAACGTTGACGTCCCGCTGGTCTGAGAGATGTCCGACGAGATCGATTGCAAAACTTCGCCACTGCCGGGTATCACGCTGATGTCGTAAGACCAGGCGGTGGACGTCGCCAATGAACCGAGAGGCCCGAGAACCGTGATCGAGTGGACGTCTTGGCCAGCAACTACAGAGAAGTTAAAATTGACAAGCGACTGAACCAGACTACTTGGGAAGCTGAAGTTGCTCCACAGCTTATCCCGCTGGGTGACGGTTGTGCAGGTAGCTAAGGAGGGAAGGCTGAGCAAGGTGTTGGCACCGCTTATCATATAGTTACCGTTGAAAAAGGATGATCCAGTCAGTACACAGGGAATCCGCGTAAGCCTGACTGCCCGCCAGCAACAACGCAAATGCGATACCCGCAAACATCGCCAATTTCAGCATCTTTGTCTGAGTCATACTCTTCTCCTATCAGTTACCACTGTTCTGTCTGACACGCTTTTCCCCATCAAGCGAAATTCGGTGCTGCGGCAGCAGCCAATTGGGGCCCCAAGAAAATGTCATTACATCGGCCAAGGGTCACTGCAAGCATTTTCACGAAAAATTATCCATCTTTTTCTATTTTTTACGGCACTAAGGTGATTGCCTTATTCGAGTGGGCCGAGGCGTAAAGTCCCTTTTTCGCTTAGGCCTTAGCATGTACGGTTTGCGAGCGATGCCGGTCATCGGCTCGGAGTTGCTTCGCGTGCGCCCTTATCTGCGGGCTTGGGAGGTCGGCGCGGGCACTCCGCCGGACAAGGAAACAAGGCACGGCCAGCCCGCGGTTCGTTGCGTTCGGAGTTACCATAGTTCCGCCAGACGCAACCCTGGAATTCACGACACGAGAGGGATGGGCATGCCCGATCACCAGCCTACGATATCGCCACGAAGGTACGCCCGAACCGGTGGAGTGCTGTATCTGTACATCATCGGCGCCGGCATCTTCGTGGAGCTGTTCGTGCGAGGCAAGCTCGTCGTGTCGGGCGATGCCGCCGCGACCGCCAGCAACATCCTGGCGCACGAGACGCTGTGGCGCGTTGCGTTTTCCGCCGAGGTCCTTTGGCTGGCGTGTGCGGTTGCACTCACCATGATCTTCTACGTGCTGATGAGGGTGGTGAACCGGAACATCGCGATCATGGGTGCGTTTTTCGCACTCATGTCGATCGCCGTGGAAGCCATGAGCACACTGTTTCACTTTGCACCTGCACTCATTCTGGGAGGGGCGAGCTATCTGAAGGTGTTTGACGCCCAACAATTGCAGGCGTTGGCGTTGCTGTCAATTAGCGTGTTTGAGCGCGGATTCGGTATCAGCCTGGTGTTCTTCGGATTCGAGGAGCTGTGTCGCGGGTACCTGATGTTTCGTTCCGGCTTCTTCCCGAGGTTTCTGGGCGTGCTGGTAATCATCTCCGGCCTGAGCTATTTGTCGAATAGCTTTGCACTCTTCCTCAGCCCGAAATTGTCGGCGCTGGTCTTCCCCATCTTTGTTATAACGGCAGGGCTTCCGGAAATGATTCTTGCCGTATGGCTGATTGTGGTGGGGCTGAATGCCACAAAGTGGAACGAGAGGGCAGCCGCTTCCGCGTCGGCTTGAGTCTTCCCTGCGAGTTCGGGTTTACGAAAACCCCGCTTGGGCCGAGGCGGTCTGTTCTGTCAGGAATGCTCCCGGTCCGTACCCGCCACCTGCCACCCCCTCCCCCTTTGCAAATGTAAAGTCTTGAAAACACTGGAGATACGCGCACGATTCCCGGCAAAATATTCCATCCAAAGGAGTTGCAGGTAAGATTGTGATTTCATTGGCTTTACCTGCAGCCTTAGGAGTGCCGGGACAAGGCCCGTTCGCGGGCTTTGGCGACGCGCACGGTGATGATGGCGCGAGCCCAGGCCGCTTTGCGCCGTCGGGAATCGGGATCGAGATGGAAGTAGCAGAGGCGCTTGCCGCGTAAAGCCGGGGAATTGCAGATGGTTCCGTCGGGCTTGAGATAGGTGCAGGTGGGAACGGACATAAGATCTCCAAAGGCAGTTGTCAGTTGCCGGTTGTCGGTGGTCAGCCAAAACAGCCGGCAAGAAAGTCGTACAGCGTCCGGGTGGGGGTGGAGCCTCCACGGGAAAAGAGTGGCACGGGAGCGGAGGCGCGTCAACTTACGAAAGTACCCAACATGCAGAAACTTTCGTAACCATCGATGTAGGGCGCTGCATTTTCCAGTGTATCGCCGGAGGATTCACTAGGGACCTGGATCGTCCTGAGCGTCTGCAGCGCCTTGCCTTATTGCATCCACCGAAATGCCCGTCCAACGAGAGATCACTGCCTCAATATCTTCGGGGCCAACCACGCCGACAGCCGACTCGCTAAGGTGATATTTTTCATTCAACGCGCGCAAGTTGTCGCGTTCCTTTCGTTCCTCGTCTGAATAGAAGCGCGCCTTCTGGAACTCATGGTTCGCAATCGCTGTCTCTATGCGATGGAAGATGAATCTAATACGCTTCTGAACTTCCAAAACGTCCTTTGGCAAATTGGAATGTTGTAGCTTGACTCGAGTTCCCGCCGCGTCAAGAATGTCGATCGCACTCGCAGGAAGATGGCCGTCTGGAATGTAGCGGACAGCGTACCGCACTGCGCGGGTCAAGGCTTCATCGTTGTAAGTAACGCCATGGTACTTCTCATAGCGATCTTTCAGACCGTGAAGGACGGTTTCGGCATCATGGATATTTAGGGGCTGGACGTTCACCACGCGAGATACTCTAGCAAACCAGCTCATCTCCCGAAGAGCATCCTCATAGCGAGGTCCGGTCGCTTCCCAAATGCAACGAATCTCATCGTACGATAAGACCGCTTTTAGGAGGATGGCTGCATCAACGGGACCTCCGCCTGGGTTCGCAAAAGCACTCACATCCTCTATGAAAACTATGGTATTTCGCGACTCCGTCAAGTCTTTGATTGCCGTCTTAAGTCTGTCGTCGAACTGCCCTCCGCGTCTCAGACTGGCAGTTGCGGAGTCAAGGTCAAGGGCTAGTATCCGCTTATCCCCCAGAAATGGGGGAGCCTCGCCTTCGGCAATTTGCCGCGCCAGACCGTGCACGATGGCCGTCTTACCAACCCCTTGGTCGCCTACTAAAACTGGATTATTTCTCGTCCGATTACCGAGGATCTCCACCACCGCCGACAATTCACTATCCCGACCAATCAGAGGATCGAGCTCGCCCTCCATTGCGGCTTTTGTCAAGTCACGCGCGTACTGCCCCAAAACAGACGGCTGGCCAGCGACTTGTTTTTCTGGAAGATGTGGCTTGCG
>Ga0207826_1000301_pt1 | contig 13869 bp, 8 predicted proteins | sample LuqExpMetageno80_FD_187837 | JGI IMG/M metagenome (GOLD analysis project Ga0207826, IMG submission 187837) | Tropical forest soil microbial communities from Luquillo Experimental Forest, Puerto Rico - Sample 80 (SPAdes) | ecosystem: Environmental > Terrestrial > Soil > Tropical forest ... | reverse complement strand
CTGCAATCTGCCGGCTCAATACGAGCCCGATGCCCGAGCCGCCCGGCTTTGTGGTGAAGAACGGTACAAACAGGTTCGCGGGATTCGAAATCCCGGGCCCTTCGTCAAGTATCACCAAATCGACCTGTGAGAGGCCTGCCGACCATTCTACGCGAACGCTGCCTCCGGTTTCGCCGGCTGCATCAGCCGCATTGCGTATCAGATTAATGAGCAACTGCTCTAATTGGTCGCGATCCGCCTGAATGGAAACAGTCAGCCCGTCGACAATGGTGACCGGGATGCGGCGTTCTAGCGCCGCCACTCGTCGGACTAACTCATCAAACTCGACAGGACTCAGTGTCGGTTTCGGCAATTTCGCAAGCCGCGTGTACGCCGACATGAAACGCCCCAACGCTTCGGTTCGCGAGCGGATGATCGCCAATCCTTGGCGGATATCCGTGAAAATCGAGTTTTCGCTTTGACCGTTTTCCGTTCGTTGCACTGACGTCTCCAGGCTCTGCGCAACGGACTGAATCGGAGCCAGCGAATTATTCAACTCGTGCCCGAGAACGCGGATGAGCCGTTGCCACGCTTGTCTTTCCTCTTCACGAAGTGTTCGGCGCAAGTCCGTTAGAACGACAAGCTGATGCGGCACTCCCCCCTGGCGGAACGATCCGCGCCGCATCCCCCAGCGTCCCGTGCCCCCGGGCAACGCCAGTTCCATCGTCCTTACCGGATCTCCCTCCAGGCAAACCGCTAGCCCCAGTTCTGTTGCCGTCAGACCCAGCAATCGTTCTGCGGGGCGGTCCATGAGCCGTTCCGCGGCACGGTTGACCAGTTTAAGTTTTCCCACCTCGTCAAACGTAAATACCGCCACATCGATCTCTTCCATCACCGTCCGCAACAAAGCGGTTGCTTCTAGCGCTCCAAGTCTCTGCTCGCGCAGCGTTTCGCTCAGGGCATTCACCTCGATCATCACCTCGCCCATCGCGTCGTCTGCGCGTGCCCCTCGACCTCGCAGCGAGAAATCCTCCTCGCGCATGGCGGCGAGCAGATTCGACAGTGTCTGCAGCGAAAACACCACGCGGTGCCGCAGCGAAGCTGCGAATCCAAGCCATGCCCCCACAATAAAGAGGGTGAGTGTCCACGCCGTTTGTGAAGAGTACGGTCCAAGCCACAGCAACAAGAGCGCAACGACCGACCCCGGAAGCCCTGCCGCGAGCGCGAGCAGTTGAACCCTTCGTTCGTAGGTGAGGCTCTTCATTCGAGGCCGAATTTTTGCAGTCGCCGATACAGGGCGCTACGGCTCAGGCCAAGTGCATCCGCGGCCTTGCTGACGTTTCCAGCATGCCGCGCCAGCATCCGTTGTATGAGGTGTTTCTCCACCTCTTCGAGGCTCATTTCCTCCAAGCGCAGCGTCCCTCCAAGTGAGGAAGCCGCACGCAAGCCCAGATCAACACCGCGAATCATCGGGCTGCTCGAAAGCAAGACTGCCCGTTCGATTGCATGGTCAAGTTCGCGTACGTTACCTGGCCAAGGGTGCTCGCGCAGCGCTTGCATTGCGCCAGCGTCAAATCCTGAAATCGCCTTTCGATAACGGTCCGTATACACGAGCAGAAAATGATTGGCGAGCAATTCAATGTCGTCGCCTCTGTCGCGCAAGCTGGGCAGGCGAATTTCGATCGTATTCAAGCGAAACAGCAAATCCTCACGAAAACGTCCCGCCGCTACCTCCGCATTCACGTCGACATTGGTCGCGGCAAGAACTCGGACGTTGACGCGGCGCGTGTGTGAAGATCCCACCCGTTCGAATTCACCGGTTTCCAGTACGCGCAGCAGTTTTGACTGCAGATTCAAAGGCACATTCGCAATTTCATCAAGGAACAGCGTCCCAGAATCAGCGATCTCGAACCTTCCGATGCGGTCCATCCGTGCATCAGTGAACGCTCCTTTCACGTGGCCGAACAACTCGCTTTCGAACAGGCCGCTCGACAGCCCGCCCGCGTTGACCGTCACCATCGGGCGGTTTGCCCTGCCGGACATCGCGTGCAGCGTTCGAGCAACGACCTCTTTGCCGGTTCCGTGCTCTCCCGTAATCAGAACGTTCGCGTCCGAAGGACCGATTCGTGCAAGCAGATTCAAAACCGGCTGCATCGCGGCTGATTCTGCAATCAGTGTGGGCCGCGCCTCCACGCTCAATAGCCGGTTCTCCGCCTCCAACCGCGTTGCGCGCCGCAAAGCTTGTCTTAAGTCGATCTGCGTCCGCAGGATGCTCAGTAGGCGCGCATTGTCCCAGGGTTTTTGCAGAAAATCCCGTGCACCCAAACGCATTGCTTCCACGGCGAGTTCTACGCTGCTCCATGCTGTCATGACGATGACGGGCAAAGTTCCGTCGAGCGACTGGATCCGGGAAAGCAGATCTAGGCCTTCTTGCCCCGACGTTGTATCGCGCGTGTAATTCAAATCCATGAGCACCGCATCGAATTCGCGCGCCTCGATCGCGGCCAGAACTTCGGCGGGTGAAGAAGCCAGCTGCGTCTCAAACCCCTCGTTCTTCAACAGCAAGCGCAAGGATTCGCGGATGTCGGCCTGATCGTCGGCGAGGAGGATGCGATGCCGGTTTTGCGTCGCGGTTTTCATGGATGTAAAGAAGCCCCGGCTATTTTACTTTGGTTCGCAGCGAATCTGCAGGCGCTTGCGCTGCGCGAGTATTCCGTCGCGCTATTCGTACCGCAACACCACCATTGGATCCACCTTCGTCGCCCGCCAGGCAGGCGCCCAACACGCGACTGCCGACACGGCTGCCAGTAGCGCAATCGCTCCACAGTAGGCGATCGGGTCAAGACGCGATATGCCGAACAGTAACGCGATCATGGCTTGGCTCACCGCTGTCGTGGCGAGAAGTCCAATGGCGCAACCGAGTGTTACGAGAATCATGCCCTGACGCATCAAAGTCCCCACGTCTGCCCCTTTACCGTCGGCCGCTTATTTTGCTTCTCGTTCGCTGCTACTCGTAACGCAACGCCACCAGTGGATCGACGCGTGTCGCGCGGTGCGCAGGGATTAGGCACGCCAGCAGCGCCACGCTGAGCAGCAGCACCATCACGCCACCAAATGTTACGGGATCGCTCGGGCTCACGCCGACAAGGAAGCTCCGAAGCGTCCTTGCGCCGACAAACGAGAGAATCATGCCGAGCCCAACACCAGCGGCGATCATGAGCAGGCTCCTCGACAACATCATCTTCAGAACGTCTCGCGATTCCGCTCCGAGTGCCATGCGAATCCCGATCTCGTGCGTGCGCTGTGCCGCCGCGTAGGACACCACGCTGTACACGCCGACCACCGCCAAGATCAACCCTAGCAGCCCCATTGCCCCGCTCAACTGTGCCCCCAGTCGATAAAACAAGTATCCGTTGATGCCCTGAAGATCCTGCTCCATCGTTTTTACCGTAACGGCAAGACCCGGCGCGAGTCCGTGGATCGTCGCGGCAATCTCCAGTTCCAGGCTTTCCGGCGGCACCGAAGTTCGTACTTGGATGTTGCGCAGTGGCACGTAGTCTTGCGCCAGGGGCCTATAGGCATATGCTATCGGGTCTTCAATGATCCCTTTGTATTTGCCGTCCTGCACGACGCCAACCACTTCAATATCTGTCCATTTGTGCTCGTTGTCCTTGCTTTTGAATCTGCGCCCAAGCGCGTCCCCGTTGGGCCAGAACTTCTTTGCCATCGTTTCGTTGATGACCGCGACCTTTGGAGCGTTTTCGTTGTCGGCGTCGCTGAAAGTGCGCCCGCGTTTGATGGGAATGCGGAGTGTCTCAAAGTACCTCGATGTCACATAGTTGTCGAAGACCACAGGTGGAACTTGTCCCGGTTCCAACGGTTGATTGTCAGGAATGATTTCATCCTGCGAACTTATCACTCCCATCGGGACGGAAAAGGCCTGCGTCACCGAAACCACCCCGGGCAGCACTCGAAGCCGCTCTTCCGCAGCCCGGAAAAACTCCCTGCCTTGCGGTTCCTTGTAGCCAATCTCCTCGATGTCGAGTGAAACGTTAACAACGTGATCCGGATCGAAGCCCAGATACAGCTTCTCCGCTTTCCCGAGGCTTCGAACAAACAAACCCGCCACCACCAGCAGCAGCAATGACCCGGCAAGTTGCGCGACCACAAGTGCATTGCGCATAAAATTCCGCTGCCGTCCCTCCGACGAACCGCGCCCGCCTTCCCGCAGGACATGGTTGAGATCCGTTTTCGCGAGCGGGAAGATGGGGATCACTCCTACCAACACCGCCGTCAAGAGCACCAGGATTGCCGTAAACAAATACACGCGAACGTCCGGTTGAAAGTTAAGTTCGATCGGCAAATCGGTGCCCAAGGGCAGGGCGCTGAGAAATCGCGCTGCCCACCAGCCGAACAGGAGTCCCCCCGTACCGCCCAGAATCGCAAGCAACAGGCTTTCCGTCATGCTTTGCCGTACCAACCGCCCCCATCCTGCGCCGATCGCGGATCGAATCGCCATTTCACGCTGCCGTGCCGTTGCTCGCACCAAAAGGATGTTCGCAATGTTGAAACACGCGACCAAAAGCACCAGCATCGCCAGTACAGTGAACGCCAGCGAAATTTTCGGCACGGTCTCGTCCGGGTCGGGCGAGGGCCGCGCTAGTCTTTCCGGGAACAGGCTGAAGCGCATCCCTTTGTCGCTTTCGGGATGCTGTTCCTCGAGGCGATGCGCCGCAACCTGCAGCGACGCCTCGGCCTGTTTCAATTCGACACCCGGCTTTAACCGCCCTCTCAACTCCAGGGACCGTTCCTCGCGATGCGTCCACATCTCTTCGACTGGTGCACCACCCCCTGAGCCCGCGACAGCGCTCAGCGGGACATAGCCGTCCATGTTCAGGAACGAATACATCCCGGCGAACCCCTTTGGTGCGACTCCCACGATTGTGACCGGATGCCGGTCCATCTCGACTTGCTTTCCGATTATGTTCTTGTCGCCCCCGAAACGCTTCTGCCAGTAGGCGTAACCCAGCACGAAAACGGGGTCGGCTCCCGGTGTTTGTCCTTCCGAGGGGAGAATCAAGCGGCCGAGTGCAGGCTGAATTCCTGCGGTCGAGAAGTAGTTACCCGTAACCCGGCTGATCACGCAGTGCTCGCCTTTGCCGTCAACCGATAGTCCGACCAGGGAAACTCGGTAAGCAAGGATGTCGCTGAAGGCATCGGTTTGACTGCGTATGTCCTGGTAATCTGGATAGGAAAACGACTGAAAACCGGAACTTCCTTCTTGTTGCGCGGCAAGCGCAACGATTTGCTCTGGATGAGCGACCGGCATCGGTCGTAGCAATATTCCGTTGATCACACTGAATACTGTGGTGTTCACGCCGGCGCCAAGTGCCAGCGTCAGCGCCGCGATCAGTGTGAAGCCGGGTGATTTGAAGAGCAACCGGACCGCGTGGCGTAAATCCTGTAGAAGTCCCCTCATGTGCCCCCCTGTCGCGCAAAGATGTTAGCCGGCCGGGACCCTTCTACGGCGAAGTGTGTGCGGCCGCAGAAGTATCTTGGCTTACGACCCATCCGTCCCGGAGCTGGATGATGCGATTGCCATACGCCGCGTTTTTTTCCGAATGCGTGACCTGAATGATCGTCGTGCCCGCATCATTCAGGCGCTTGAACAATTCCATGATCTCCTCGCCTTGCGCAGAGTGCAGGTTGCCCGTCGGCTCGTCGGCTAGTATCAATTTCGGATTTTGAATCACGGCCCGCGCTACCCCAACGAGTTGCTGCTGGCCCCCGGAGAGCTGATTCGGGAAAAGATCTTTCTTGGCCACAATGTTAAAGCGGTCAAGCGTGTCGCAAACAAGGCTTGCGCGTTCCTTGTGTGGAATGTTTTTGTAGGAAAGTGGTATTTCGAGATTTTCGTAGACCGTCAGGGTGTCGATCAGGTGGTAGCTTTGAAATACAAAGCCGATGTTGTACTTGTGCAGTTCGTTCCGTTGTTTGGTGTTGAGCTTGTGCACCGGCTGCTCATTAAAAAAGTACTCGCCAGACCAAGCCCCGTCCAGCATCCCGAGAATGCTCAACAAGGTCGACTTGCCGGCACCTGACGGGCCCATGATCGTGACAAACTCTGCGCGTTGCACATCGAGTGTCACGCGCCGAAGCACGTAGAATTTCTGCCCTCCGGCTTCAAACGATTTTTCCAGATTACGTAGTTGGATCAAAGGTGCCACGGGGCCTCCCCTCACTTTCATTCATAGCGCAATGCCTTCAATGGATCGAGACGCGCCGCCCGGCGAGCGGGCAGGTAACAAGCCGCGGCTGCGACCGCCGCAAGCAGCAACGGCAATCCGACGAAAGAGTCCAGGTCCGTCGCCTCTACTCCAAACAGCAAGCTGGAAAGCGCCCGCGCCAGCAGGAACGCAATGGGCAGGCCGATTGCCAGGCCCATTCCGGTCAACAGCATCCCGCGGCTTAACACCATCCGGACGATGTCGTTGGACTTTGCTCCAAGCGACATGCGAACACCAATTTCATGGGCTCGTTCGGTAACCGCGTAGGACATGACGCCAAAAACTCCAACCGAAGCCAGCACCAGTGCGATGATTCCCAGCGTAGCCATCATCACAGCGACGTACGCGATCCCGATGATGGACTCCTGAATCACTTGGTCCTGTGGCTTGATGTTGTACAGCGGCAATTCGGGATCGATGGCCGCGAGTTCGCGCCGCACCACCGGAACATGCAGCAGAGGCGTTTCAGTGGTTCGCAACACGATGGTCGTGGAGTATGGCGGAGACTGCCGGAAAGGCCGGTAAATCGTGGGAACTTCTTCTTTCACAATCCAACTGTAATGCACATCCTTCACGACCCCGACGATTGACAGCCATGGCGTATCGCTGTTCGCTCCTCCAATCTTGATTCGCTTGCCCAGCGGGTTTTCCCCGGGAAAGTAGCGTTTCGCCAGGCTTTGACTGATGACGGTGATGCAAGGAGTTTCGGCCCCATCTCGGTCCGTCAAGAGGCGGCCGTCGACAAGAGCTATGTGCAGCAGGCTGAAATAGCTCGACGTTGTGTCCTGGATAATCGCGTCCGTCAGGTCCCCGCGCTCGGAAGGTTCACGACCTTCAATGGCGAAAAGTTCTGTTCCCAGATCCCCACCGTTTGCGTAAGGAACATGCGAAACCAAAGCCACCGACTGTACGCCGGGCGCGCTGCCGAGGCGCTGAAGCACTTCTCCGTGGAAGGCGCGACGCACTTCCGGTTTCGCATAGCGTGGTTCCGGCAGCGTCAGATTCATCGTGAGCAATGTGCTCGGGCTGTAACCTTCATTGACGTTTAGCAATCCCCGGAATCCCTTTACGAGCAGTCCTGCGCCCACCAAAAGGACCAGCGCAAGCGACACCTCGATGACAACGAGCGTGCTGCGCAGCCGATGGCGCGCTCGTCCCGACGACATGGCGCGGCCTCCGTCTTTCAAGGTTTCACTCAGGTTGGTCCGGGAGCTCAAGAATGCCGGCGCAATCCCCGAGAGAATCCCGCTGAGAACAGCAATCGCCAACGTGAAGGCGAAGGCTTCGGCATCGAGGTCGATGCTCTTCCATCCCGCAACGAACTTGGCGATGTCCGGAGGCATGTGCGCCAGGGCGACTTTTAGGCCCCATTGAGCGAGCAAAAGGCTCGCCGCAGCACCAGCAAGTGAAAGCAGCAGGCTTTCCGTCAGCAGGAGCCTTACCACGCGCCAGGCACTTCCACCCAGGGCTGTCCGCACAGCGAACTCATTGCTCCGCGCGGTCACTCGCGCAAACTGCACGTTCGCAACATTGGCGCAGGCGATCAGAAGAACAAAGCCAACTGCCGCCAGCAGCAGCAACGTGTACTGCCGCGTTAGCGTGCTCGTCACAAACTCCCGTAACGGCATCGGGCGTAACTGCCAGCCCTTGTTTGTCTCCGGATACGCTTCAGCCTGACGTTGCGAAATTGACCGCATCTCGGCCGAGGCCTCCTCGAGGGAAACCCCAGGCCGCAGGCGTCCAAGAACCCAAAACCAGCGGCTGCTCCTGTCCACACGGTCTTTTGGATCCACCGACAGAGGAACCCAAGCCTCGGCCGACAGCGGAAAATCGAAGCCCTTGGCCATCACGCCGACCACTTCGAACGGCTTGCCGTCAACCGTTATGTTCTTTCCCACGATTTGTGGGTCCGAACCGTAACGCTGCGTCCAAAGTCCATAACTCAGAATGATCTCTCGATCCCGGCCCGGTTCTTCTTCCTCCTCAAGAAACGCCCGGCCTTTCTCGGGCATGACCCCGATCGTCGCAAACAGGTTGGCGGTTGCGCCAAAAGCCTGGACTCTCTGCGGTTCGTGGTCGCCTGTCAGGTTAACTTCCCGCCATGCGTAGGCTGCCAACTGGTCAAACGACCGCGCCTCTTTTTTCCAATCAAAATAGGTAGCGGGCGCCACCGCATTTATGTCAATTCCTTGATGCGGGCGCGAGTCAGTCAACGCAACGATTCGGTCCGCATCTTCAAAAGGCACCGGATGCAAAAGGAACGCTTCAGCCATGCTGAACATCACGGTGTTTGCGCCAATTCCAAGAGCGAGCGCCACGATGCATACCAGTGACGCTAGCTGGTTCTTTGCCAGCATGCGTATTCCAAACCGGATGTCTTGCCAAACGGAGTTCATCACAGCCCCTCTATCGGTCCTCTCTCGGCGTCGCCGTTTCCGATCTCGCGGTCGCGGCCGCCCACTCAACTCAGCGTCCTACCTCCCAGCCAAAATCTGCCCGTTACTCGTATCGCAGCACTGCCATTGGGTCCACTCGCACGGCGGAGCGCGCCGGCAAATAACATGCAATGGACGCTGCAATTACGAGGACACTTGCAGCCGCAAAGTATGTCAGTGGATCATTTGCCCTCACACCGAACAAAAGGTGGGTGAGGAGGTGGCTCGATACCAGCGTGGCCGCCAGACCAAGGACAATGCCCAGAAGAATCAGCCGGAAACCTTGAGCAAGAACCAGCTGCAGAACATCCGCCGCTTGGGCTCCCAATGCCCGGCGAATTCCGATCTCTTGTGTTCGTTGCTCGGTCGTGAAAGCCATCACCCCTGCGATTCCAATCACCGCTAACGCTAACGAAATCAATGCAAATATGCCGGCAAGAAACAGACTGAATTTGCGTTGGGCCAGGGAGTCCGTCAGAACCTGTTCCATGGTTCGAACTTCGGCGAGCGGCCAGTCACGGTCCACCGACCAGATCTGGCGCCGCGCGCCGTCCAGTACACTCCGCGTGTCTGCGGTTGTTCGAATGACGAGACAATTAAACAAGGAAGGAAACTGCGTATAGGGCCAATAAATCATGGAACTGACTGGCAGGTCCGGGCCGTTCTGTCTGACGTCTCCAACCACGCCCACGATCTCGCCGGTCAACGGCGGCCCCCAATCCTTCATCGTCAAGCGCTTCCCCACAGGATCTTCACCAGGCCAGAACCGCTCTGCCATGGTGCGATTAATCAGCACTACTTTGCGAGAGTCGGGCATGTCGCGCTGGTTGAATCCTCGCCCCTCGAGAATTGGAATCTGCATGGTGCGGAAATAGTCCGAATCCGCGATTCGAATCTCGGCCGAGGGCTCGTCATCCGCAGGAAATGGTGGTCGCCCTGGAATCTCGAAGTCCGTTGCTACCCCGCCCGAGATGGGCAAGTTGTTGACGAGCCCTGCAGACTGCACTCCCGGGAGCGAGCGCACTTTTTCGAGCACGCTCTGCCACTTTTGGAGAACACGAGCGTCCGGTCGAGCCTCCGTCACATCCGGTGAGAACAGTTCAATGGTCAAAATATTCTTCGAATTGAATCCAAGTGGCACCCGCATCAGTCTTACAAAGCTGTTGGTCAGCAGGCCTGCGCCGGTCAAAAGAATCAGGGAAAGCGCAACCTCCACTACAATCAGCGCTCGGAAAAGACGCGATTCCCTCACGGTGGCTGAAGAACGATGCGCGCTTTTGAGCGCGTCGGACGGTCCGGTTCGCAGCGCTGCGAGGGCGGGCAATGAACTGAATAACAGTCCCACAAACAGGGTAAGCAGAAACAGAGCACCGAGCACCCGCGCATCGATCTGAACGGTTTCCAACCTCGGTATACCGGCCGGCGCCAAAGCAACAATCAGCTTCAACCCGTAACGTGCCAGCCAAACACCGGGAATCCCCGCAACAAAAGCCAGCAAAAGGTTCTCGAGCGTGACCTGCAACAGCAACCGCCCTCTCCCGATTCCCAGCGCAATCCGGATCCCCAGCTCCCTCGCTCGTCCAATCGCACGAACCAGCTGAAGATTTGCCACGTTTACGCACACGAGCAGCAGCAATAGTCCCACTGCGCCAAGGAACAAGAGCAACGGGAGTCGAACGCTCGCCGTCAAGTTCTCGAGGACAGGAACGGCGTGTGCAAACCACTCCGGGTCAATGCCCTTATTTTCGGCGTTGATTGCCAAGGACAACGCGTGCATCTCCGCGCGTACCGCATCGAGTCTCGCGCCTGGATTCATTCGGCCGACGGCCGTCAGCAGGTGCGAGCGGCGGTTGCGGAGCAGCTCGCCGTCCGGCGCCAGGGGTTTCCACAATCCGGCCCCGCCAGGAAAGTGAAATCCAGCCGGCATGACTCCGACGATTCGCGTGGTTATTCCGTTGAGCTTACAGTTTTGCCCGACGATGGCTTCGTCGGACCCAAACCGCCGCTGCCAAATCGCGTAACTCAGAATGACGACATTGTTGCTCGCCGGACGGTTGTCGTCTTCGGTAAATGTGCGCCCGAGAAACGGCGCAACTCCCACACTCGAAAAAAAATTTGGCGTTACCAGGTAACCGTCGACAGTCTCGGGCTCCCGGTCTCCGCTCAAGTTGAATTGCCACGGGCGATAGGCCGCTACGTCATGTAGTGTCCGTGTCGCGTTTGCCAAATCAAAATAGTTCGCGTAGGTAAAATTGAAGGACGAAATGCCGGGATGCCGTTCCTCAAGTAGCAGCAGGCGATCCGGTTCATGAAAGGGAAGGGGGGTCAAAAGAATAGCGTCAATCACGCTCAGGATTGCGGTGCTCGCCCCAATTCCAAGCGTCAGCATCGCGACGGCCGCCAAGGTGAACCCCGGCTTCTTCAAAAGAAGCCTGGTACCATAGCGCAGATCCTGCCAGATCATTCCCATGGTTTCCTCGACTGAATCAAGCCCCCACTTGCGCTTCCTGGGTCTCCTCAACGATGCGGCCGTCAAATAGCCGGATGGTCCGTTCCGCGAAATGTGCATAGCGCTCGTCGTGTGTCACCATACAGATGGTGGCCCCGTTGCGATGCAGGTCGCGCAGCAGTTCCATCACCGCCTCGCCGTTTCGCGAATCCAGGTTCCCGGTTGGCTCGTCGGCCATGAGGATCAGCGGGTCGCCCACGAGCGCGCGTGCGACAGCGACGCGCTGCTGTTGACCTCCCGACAGCTGCGACGGATAGTGCCGCATCCGGTGAGCCATCCCGACGCGCTGTAAGGCATGCTCTACTTTCTGCTTGCGCTCGGCCGAACCGGTGCCGCGATAGGTCAGCGGCAACTCCACATTCTCGTAAACCGTCAAGTCTCCGATTAGGTTGAACGCCTGAAAGATGAACCCGATCTCGCGATTCCGGATGCGCGTGCGTTCGCTCGCGGTCAGATTGGCCACCGGCTGGCCATTCAAAAGGTAGGTTCCCTCCGTGGGCGAGTCCAGCAGCCCCAAAATCGAGAGCAGTGTCGACTTGCCGCAGCCGGAAGGCCCGGCGATCGACACGTACTGCCCTCGTTGAATCTCCAGGTGAATTTCCTCGAGGGCGTGCGTTTCGACTTCGTCGGTCAAAAACACCTTTTTCACGCCTTCCATCTTGATCAGTACGTTGTTCGTATCTGCCATTTGTTCTCCTACGCTCAGTTCCGAGCAATCCAAGGTTCGCGAAAACTCCTTAACCGCCAAAGAACTCGCTTGTTCGCCGGTTCTTTTCAGGCACACCGACCCAGCCCTGCCTATAAGTACGACTCATCACGCGGAAAGTTCCCTCGGCCTTGGCCTTCCTTCTCATTCGTCCCTCAGTGCCACCATAGGGTTGATCCTGGTCGCCCTCCCGACCGGAATGGCGCAGGCCGCCAGGGCGATGGCGGTGAGTACCAGGGAAACCGCCGCGAACGTAAATGGATCAGCTGGTTTTACGGCGTAGAGCAGGCTCGACAAGAACTGCCCAAGGGCAAGCGCGGCCACGGTTCCCACCGCGACACCGATGAGGGTCAATCGAAGCCCTTGTCCAATCACTAGTTTCAGCACGTCTGCCGTGGTGGCCCCGAGTGCCATCCGCAGCCCAATCTCCTTCGTTCGCTGCGCCACGGAATAGGCCAGCACACCGTATAAGCCCATCGCTGCTAACAACAAGCCGACGCAGCTCAGCACGCTCAATAACGTCGCCGCGATTTTCGCCCCAAACAAGGAGGCTGCAATGTATTCCGACATTGGTTCGGCGTCGAAGATTGTCAGCGCCGGGTCGATACCTGCGGTTTCCACACGCAGTGCTTGGATGGCGTCGTTCACCGAACCTGACGTGCGCACGTGAAAAGTCAACCCGTATTCCGGCCGGAAAATCTGCCGGATGGGGATGTAGAAATACGGTTGCGGGCCTTCCGTAACGCGATGATACTTGCTATCGCGTGCGATCCCCACGACGGTGAACCATTCGCCCCAGCCATGTACCTTGCTGCCGAGCACAACGCGATTCGGCAGAAATCGCCGCGCAAATTCCTGGTTGACGATCATGACCCTTTGCGAGCTGACGTCGTCGCGCCAGTCGAAATCCCGGCCTTCGAGCAGCGGAATCTTCAGGGAATCGAAGTAGCCCGGTGAAACCAGATCGCGGTAGATCTTCATGTTCTCGTTGCGGCCGGGCACGTATCCTTCCACCTCCACTGTTTCCCAGTTGCCTCCGTGGAATCCCAGCGGGACCGAATCGTCGTAGCTCACGTTCGTCACGCCATGACGTTGCTCCAGGCGCTCCTTCAGGCGGCGACAGAAGTTGTCGACCTGCTGCGCGTCGTACCCAGTCGTCGAGAAGTCGAACTGCGCGAGAGCTACGCCGTCTGGCGAGAAGCCCGGATGAATTGCACGAGCGCTCTCGAAGCTCTTGATGAACAGGCCAGTTCCTACCAGCGCAATCACTGCCAGCGCCACCTCGGAAATCACGAGAAGACCGCGCAACCGATTTGTGTGACCGCCGGTGGTCCCGCTTCGTCCGCTCTGCTTCAGAACCTCGTTGATACTGGTATGCGAGGCGTGCAGTGCAGGGACCAGGCTCGCTAGAATCGCAACGAAGACGGCGAGCGCTGTGTTAAACGCAAGGACCTGGCCATCGAGCGGTGCAGGCAGCATCACTGGCCTGGCAACCCTGGGCACCAGCCACCGCAAAGCGTCGCCAAGCCAATACGCAAGGATCAGTCCTCCGAGGGCGCCGGCCAGCGCCAGCAGCAGTGTCTCGCTAAAGAGTTGCAAGGCGACCCGTCTCGGTTTGGCCCCAAGTGCCAGCCGGATACCAAACTCCTTTAGCCTCCCCGTTGCGCGCACCAATAGCAAATTCGCGAGGTTGGCGCAAACAATGAGCAAAACGACACTTCCGGCCCCCATCAAAATCGCCACCGGAGTAAGCAGCATCGCCTGGGTGCTGAAGTGCGACTGCCATACAGGTAACACCGTTGCGCTAATGCCTTGGTTGGAATCGGCGTCGGCGACGGACATGCGGTTCGCGAGCGCCTGCACTTCGGCGCGCGCCTGTTCCAAAGTGACCCCCGGTGCGAGACGGGCCAGCATCATGAAGTTCCGCGTATTGCGGTCATCCAGCATCCATAC
>Ga0207826_1000300_pt1 | contig 13902 bp, 12 predicted proteins | sample LuqExpMetageno80_FD_187837 | JGI IMG/M metagenome (GOLD analysis project Ga0207826, IMG submission 187837) | Tropical forest soil microbial communities from Luquillo Experimental Forest, Puerto Rico - Sample 80 (SPAdes) | ecosystem: Environmental > Terrestrial > Soil > Tropical forest ... | reverse complement strand
GCTGGTATAACGGCCAAAAGTCTCGCGGATGAACTGGTTGCGGCGTTCGAGTTGCTGGTTCAGGTTGACGAGCTGAGCCCGGGATTCTTTCAGCTGCTGAGTCATGGTGTTGAAGGCGGTGGAGAAGTCCCCCATGAAGTCAACCTTCTGCTCCAAATCGCCCTGAGCGATCAGCTGGGTCTTCCAGGTAAGGTGCTTGAGGTTCGATTGGAGGGCCTTGAAGGAGTGAGTAACGGCCATCCGGTCCATCAGAGGACGAGCGTCCAGTTCTCCCTGGGCGATCTGCGCCATGGCCTCGGCAAAGAGGGCGAAGTCAACCAGGAAGCGATTCAGGTAGGTAAGAAGCTGGCGAATCTCGTTATCAGGAAGATCGTCCGGAATAGTGATCGGCGGAGGGACCTTGCCGGTACGCAGGTAATAGATCGTTTCGGTAATCTTATCGATGAGTGCTTCTTCAACCGAGATCATCCCGGAGCCTCATTTGGGGTCTATAGTGAAACGGCAAACCCTCTCTCCGGTTCCCCAACAGTCGACCTCCTTGACTTTGAAGTCCTTGCCCGAGTAAGCCAGCAGGAGGCCGGCAATAAATCCCTCATCATAGGTGCAAATCTGCTCGGAACACACGGGGATGCCTGAGCAATCGAGGTCTTCGGCCACCGTGACCACAAAAGAGCCCCTCTCGTAATCGGCCGATTCGACCCGAAAGATCCCAATGCCGAGTTCCTTCATGGTATGCTGGAGATCGGCGAACAAACCGTTCAAATCCTGCTTCTCGGTGAGGAGGTTGGCGCAGTATTCTTGACCGGCCTTTTTACCGGCCTCGAAGAAAATCCTGTCGGCCTTCTCCACCCCAAAATCGCGGATGAGGATGTCGCGCAGAGTAAACTGCATCAGGCGGTATACCGCCACATGCACCAGCGGGCCGAGATTTGGCCGGCCCTTGTCAATATCGCCCAACATACTCCATTCAAACTGACATTCCTCTCGCTCTTCCTTGAACATGTTCCTACTCCCTCTTTCCAGGATAATTGCCGGAACTGCCTGGGCAAACCGGATCTCCACAAGGCGAGACCACCTTGGAGGAGGTGTTCAGCAATTCATCCGTTGGAATTTGACCTTATTAAGCGGGACGGTCGGGGGCCCCGCCGCCGGTTGTCCAGGGGGAACCCGGTGATACCCTGCTCAACTGCCGTCACCTGGCATCGCCCATTCACGTCTGTTTACGGCTGGGATATCATGAAAAAAACGTCCCAACCGAATCTTATATATTTTTAAGAGAAAAACCAAGGACAGTCCTTACAGGCGAGGTAGTTGGGGGAAGAGGCCGATCCTGGCTGACCGGATTAAACCCGGAAAAAGATGCGCTTATGGTACAACAGGCCCGTCAATAAAGTCCAGAAGGTCAGGTAAATCACCGCCCAGTAGAGCATGGGCCAGGAGGGGTCTTGCCACCCGGTCTGGTCGATGACATCCCAATTTTTCCCGAAGAAGAAGTTTTGGATTATGGGACCGAGGTGGGTGTGGTGCTCAGGGGTGCCGATATACAAGGTGCCCAGGACGATGGCGCCGATCTGGGCGCCGATATAGGCGAAAAGCGGGTTGGTGCCCAGCCAGAGGAAAGGCCGGGCCACGATTCTGAGCCCCTGATGGAGGTCGAAGAGCCAGTAGTGGGCGCTTAAGAAGACCAGGGCGAAGCCTGCGGTGTAGACCGCGTAGGAGCTGGTCCAGAGGTATTTGTTGATGGGAAACACCAGGCCCCACGCCGTGCCGATGATCACCCCCAGGCAACCGAAGAGGAGAAGCCCAAAAAACTTGGAGTGCTGGTCATAGCCACTTTTGAGCCAATAGCCTGTCAGCGCGCCCCCCAGGCCGGTGGCGACGGCCGGCAGGGTGCTGAGCAGGCCCTCGGGGTCCCAGGTGCGGGTAAAGCGCCAGAGGTGGGCTTCCCCGAAGAGGGTCCGGTCCAGATAGGCCCCGAGGTCCTGTCCGGGGAGGAGCTGGAACCCCGGCAGGCTCATCAGCCCCCAGTAGAGCAGCAGCAGCGCCACGGTAATCACCGCCTGGAGGCGCCAGCGTGAGCGGGTGTGGATGACCAGCAGGGCCACCGCCAGGTAAACGAGGGCAATGCGCTGGAGAACCCCCGGAATCCGCAGGTTGGCCAGGGAAAAAAACCAGACGCCGGCATGAGCTGGCGGCGAGAAAAATCTGGCCCACATGCTCTCCTGGACCGGAACGGGTGGGCAGATGGATTGGAACAGCCAGCCGAAGAGGAACCAGCTGCAGGCCAAAAGGCCCAATAAGAAGAGAATTGCGGCGCGGACGAAGATGTGACGATAGAGTTTCAGGGGGCTTTCCCCGGCCTGGGCGTGTTTGTCGAGGGCGAAGACCGTGGTGACCCCCACGATGAAAATAAAGCACGGGAAGATGAGGTCGGCCAGGGTGCAGCCGTTCCACTCGGAGTGCACCAAATGCGGGAAAAGGGGAGTGTCGCTCCAGATTCGCAGGTTGTTGACGATGATCATGGCGCCGATGGTCACGCCGCGAAAGACGTCCAGGGACACCAGTCGCTCAGAGGACTTCGGCTTCATGATGATAGCCTCCGCTCAAGAGCGGTGACGGGGCCAGTCCTTGTGCCTGCTTAAGAGAAGGTGCGGCCGGGTCACATTGAGGCGCCTCAAAAGAGGGTATTCTTCAAAAAATAACCAGATCTAATCGGTTTTTTAGATTATACTTACTTGTAAATATAGAACTTAATCTTATCATTATCAAGAAGACTTCCTAATGATGAGCCATCGCCTCCTCTGCGGACTCCTGGGCCTGCTGGCCCTGGTCATTATCGGCCCCGGTTCTGCCGGTACCGCCACGGCGGCGGACCCGGTGACCATCTGGGCGGGCCAACCTTCACAACACACGGTGGCCCTGACTTTCGACGACGGCCCCTCACCTACTTATACCAGGGAAATCCTGGCCCTGCTGCGCCAATACCAGGCCAAGGTGACCTTCTTCGTCCTGGGCGAAAAGGTGGAAAAATATCCGGAGCTTATCCGGGCCATGGTGCGGGACGGACATGAAGTGGGCAACCACACTTTTGACCATTGCCGCCTCACCAAAACCGCGCAGCCGGCGCGGGAGCGGGAACTGGAGCGCACCCAGCTGGACCTGGACCTTCTGGGCTGCCCGGAAAAAGACGAGCTGATCCGGCCGCCTTACAGCGCCTTTGATAACCGGCTGGTCTCCTACTGCAAGCATACTCACCGGGACATTGTGTTGTGGAGTGTCGACTCCGGGGATTGGCGGGGTCTCGGCGCCCAGGCCATCGTCCACAACGTCCTGGACCGGGTGAAAAACGGCTCCATCGTGGTCTTCCACGACAGCGACGAGAAAAGCGAAAAGGACCGCCGGCCCACGGTGGAGGCCTTGAAAATCATCCTGCCGGCCCTTAAAGCCCAGGGCTACCGGATGGTGACCATCTCCGAGCTGGCCTGCAGCCAGCCGCACTGAGATTCACGCACCGCCGACAGTTCGCCAGAACATAATCCCGTCTTCTGATTTTCAGGTTTCCCAATCCCCGGGACTTAAGCCGCAGGTACGGACAGACCAAAGGGGGACGAATGAAGATTCTCAACCTCTATTATTCTTCCACCGGCAATACCGAAAAGGTGGCCCAGCGGATTGCGGCCACCGCGGAAAAGTTGGGGCACGAGATCGACACCGTCAAGATCGCGGGCGAACAGGACCTCGACTTGCTGAAATATGACCTGGTTTTTCTCGGGTCCGGGGTTTATCAGTGGCTGCCCGGCAAGCCCCTGCAGGAGTTCATCGTGACCAGGCTGTCCCATTACGCTGCGGCGGAGGAGATCAAGCTGGCTGCGCCCCGGCGTCCCCACAAAAGGGGGGTGGTTTACTGCACCTATGGCGGGGCTCACACCGGGGTCAACGAGGCCATCCCGGCGGTGAAATATATGGGCCAGTTGCTGGACCACCTGGGGTACGAGGTGGTAGCGGAGTGGTATGTTATCGGCGAATACCCGGGGAAAGGCCGCATGAAGGAATATTCCGTGGGGGGGCGCCTGGGTAACATCGAGGGCCGGCCTAACGAAGCCGACTTGAAGGACGTGGCCGAGCGGGTCGCTGGAATCCTGCGGATGTAATGGGACTCAAGAGGGACCGCTTATCCCCCTCCCCCGCCCCCCTCCCACCAGGGGAGGGGGAGATTGAAGTTGTAGCTGCAGGCTTTTAGCCTGCGAATGCACAGGCGAGACGCCTGTGCCACCAAGATGAATGGCCAAGAATAGATCATCATTTTCAAATGTTACTTTTATGGACGCAACTCAGAATGAAAGGTAGGAAAGGAGCAATAAAGAAAGGTATGGATGCCTACCAGATCAAGTACCGGGAAAAGTTGGCCGAGCACCTGATCAAGAAGCTGACCAAACGGCGGTTGGCCGCAAGCTACGCCCCTACCGCGGCCCAGGCCCGGGATGAAATCGTGGCCATGGTCCCGGCCAGAGCCACCGTGGCCCGGGCCGGCTCCATGTCCCTGGTGGAAATGGGGCTCTGGGAAGCGCTGGCCCAAAAACCCGGTATTACGATCATCGATCCCTTTGTCCCCGGCCTCAGCCCCGCGGAGTCGTATGCCTTGATGCGACAGGGCCTGCTGGCGGATTACTTCATCACCGGGGCCAACGCCCTCACCATGGACGGCAAGATCGTCAACCTGGACGCCACCGGCAACCGGGTGGCCGCCCTGAATTTCGGGCCGGAGAAGGTCATCCTGGCCGTGGGCTTAAACAAGGTGACTCCTGACCTGGAGAGCGCCATGGCCCGGGTGAAACAACTGGCTGCGCCCATCAACGCCATCCGCCTCAACCGGGAGACGCCCTGTGCTGAAACCGGCCAGTGCGCCGACTGCAAAAGTCCCGCCCGGCTTTGCAACCTGTGGTCGATTATCGAAGGCCACCGTTTTGACAACCGCATCCACGTCAAGCTGGTGGGGGAGGATTTGGGATATTAGAGGCACCATGTATGCCGCTCTTTTGGGCACAACCAGGTAGGGTCAGCCGTGGCCCTGCCTTTTTTTATTGGATCGAAGGGCGTGATAAGGCCGCGGCTTTCCCTTATAATCACCCTGTCGGCATCAAGAACTCACTAGTTCATAGCAAGTTGCCATCATAGAAGTAAGATTTATGGGGGACTTGTTTTATCCAATGCCAGGCTGTCCCGTAAGGTTCGTAGATCTGGCAGGACCGGGAAGATGACAAATCCCCCCTGCCCCCCCTTTAAAAAAGGGGGTTCGATAAACCGGTAACCCCAAGTCCCCCTTTACTAAAGGGGGATTTAGGGGGATTTGGGACGTCATATCCTATGGTTACTCTTTTTACTTGTATGAACGCATCCTGGTGTCAGGCGTCAGGGGATTGAGACCGGGGATGCCCGCCACCCGACCCAGCGAAATCACCTCCCAGGAGCACGCCTCCTTCTGGCAGCAGACCAGAAGGCTGACCTGGCCCTTCTGGGTGGCCAACCTTATGGAGATGATCGAACGCCTGGCCTATTACGGCGTCAGGGTGGTCATCCCCATCTACATCGCCCAGGCGGACGAGATCGGCGGCCTGCACTTCACCCAGGGGGACAAGGGCTTCATCTTCATGTGGTGGGCCCTGGTGCAGTCGGCCCTGCCGGTGTTCACCGGGGGCTTCGCCGACCGCTACGGCTATAAAAGGCAGGTGGTGGTGGCCGTCGTGCTCAAGGCGCTGGGCTACCTCACCATGGCCACGCAAAGGGAGTTCTGGCCGTTTTTTACCGGCTGCCTGCTTTTGGCCTCCGGCACCGCGGTCTTCAAACCGCCCATTCAGGGGACCTTTGTCAAGACGCTCACCGACAGGACCTCGGGGGTGGGCTGGGGATTTTTTTATATGGTGGTAAACATCGGCGGTTTTTTGGGGCCGCCGGTGGCGCATTTTCTCCTGGGGTATTCCTGGCCCGCAGTGTTTTACGGCTGTGCGGCTCTGGTGTGTCTCAACCTGCTGTGGCTTTTGACTTACCGGGAGGTGGATTCAGGCGCGGACCGGTCCACCGGGGTCTGGCAGGTGATCGCCACCACGGCCCGGCAACTCGGTAACGGCCGGCTCATCGCCTTCATTCTCATCACCTCGGTTTTCTGGGCGGTGCTCATGCAGCTCTGGGACATGCTGCCCAATTTCATCGTGGACTGGGTGGACAGCATATCCCTGGCCCGGCACCTGCCGGCCTTTATGCTGTCCCGGGACCTGTCCCGGGGCCCCCAGGTGGCGCAGGAGTGGGTAATCAACTTCAACCCCTTTTTGATCATCCTTTTTGTGGCGCCGCTGTCCTGGTACGTCAATAAGAAGATGCGCCGTCTGACCTCAATGTTTCTGGGCTTTCTCACGGCCAGCCTGGGGGTCTACGTGGCCGGCTGCAGCATGTCCATTTACCTGGTTCTGGCGGGGATCGCCTGTTTTACGGTGGGGGAAATGCTGTGCTCGCCCAAGATGAACGAGTACCTGGGCGTCATCGCACCCGCGGACCAAAAGGCGCTGTTCATGGGCTACGCCAATATCCCTTTGGCCCTGGGCTGGGGTTACGGGTCCTTCATCGGCGGCCAGATCTACGCGCGGGCGGGAGAGAAGGCCGGGCTGGCCCTGCGCTATCTGTCAGAAGTGCTCAAGGTGCGGGAGCTTCCCGGCCGCTCCGAAGCCTTTGCGGCTTTGACGGCCAGGTTGGGTCAGACCCCGGCCCAGGTGACCCGGCTGCTCTGGGACACCTACGATCCCGGGCAGGTTTGGGTCCCCTTTGCCCTGGCCGGTATTGCCGCCGCGGTGGCCCTGTTTATCTTCAACCACCTGGCCAGGCGCTGGCAGGATGTGAATGCCTGAGGACAGTAAAAAGTAAGCAGTGAGCAGTGAGTTAAAGCTTTTGCTCAAAGTTCAAAGTTCAAAGCTTAAGGCTAACTGCTCACTGCTGTCTGCTGACTGCCCAATCACAGGTCTTTCCCCACCGCGAAGGCCTGGCCCAGGTAGCGGCCGATGCCGTGGTAAGTGCGGGTCTCCGGGCCGAAGACCAAGGGCTTGACTTTCTCGATGTCGGGGAGTCCCCTGTCACCCAAGACCTCCTCATCAGCCTTGACGTCCACGATTTCCCCGACAAACAGGGTGTGGAGCCCGATCTCCAGGGTGTGGATCAGCTTGCACTCCAGGATCAGGGGGCACTCCGCCACGTAAGGGGCATCCACCAGGTCGCTTTCCGCCGGGGTGAATTTGACCCTGGCGAACTTGTCCAGGTCACGGCCGGAGGCGATGCCCACGTAGTCGGCTTCCTTGAGATGGGCCTCCGAGGGGATGCTGATGGTGAAGGCCTGCCGGGCCACGATGTTGCCATAGGAATAGGTGGCCTTGCGAAGAGAAACCGCCAGGCACGGGGGCTTGGAGCAGCAGATGCCGGCCCAGGCCGCGGTCATGACGTTGGGCCGGCCCTCCGGATCATAGGTGCCCACCAGCCAGACCGGGGTGGGATAGGCCAGGGTCTTGGCGCCCAGGGATTTTTTCATGGAAAACCTCCTCCTATAAATGTTTGGGAGAGTGGCCCAAAGGTAGTAAGCTGTAAGCTCTATTATTGCGTCCCGGAAATATCTTACGAGACTCCAAGACCACTACTCCCTCTTCCCTGGTGGGAAGGGGTAGATTAACTACGGATAACATATTATAATCACATGTTATTTTTACCACCCCCACCCCAGCCCTCCTCCATCAGTGGGGAGGGAGTAGAAGGACCGACACTGGTAAGATAAACCCGAGACAGTACACCAGGCTAAAAACTAAGAGCTTATTTGCTTGAAGCTTAAAGCTTCTCTACCCCCGTCCTCCCTCAAAAGACTTTCTCTAATGTTAAGACAGGAGGTCAACATCTTCAAGAACACACCAGACTATGCCCAAGAGAAAAGAAGGAGTCTATCCGGAGAAAGATTTTTGGGTCAATTTGTGGCATAGGCTGGTTAATATGTTTATTTTTCTTGGTAAGACGTCAGCCGGGATGAGAGCCGCACGCGGCGTCACCGGGAAGACCGGCACTGAAGAGGGGAGGGTGATATGACCGAGACCTATGGGCCCTTGCTCATCGCCAGAGGGGAAACGGACATCGGTATTTTGCCAAAGATGGCCAACCGGCACGGTTTGGTGGCCGGAGCCACGGGGACGGGAAAGACTGTGACGCTAAGAGTCCTGGCGGAACACTTCAGCAGCATCGGGGTCCCCATTTTTATGGCGGACGTCAAGGGGGACCTGTCCGGGCTGTGCCAGCCCGGGGGGGAGGTGCCCAAAATCGCCGAGCGGGTCGAGGACCTGAAGCTCAAGGACTTCAAATACCAGGCCTATCCCGTGGTCTTCTGGGACCCGGAGGGGGTGCAGGGCCACCCGGTGCGCACCACCATTTCCGAGATGGGGCCCCTGCTCCTGTCCAGGCTGCTCAATCTCAACGATACCCAGAGCGGGGTGCTCACTCTGATCTTCAAGATCGCCGACGACAACGGCCTCCTGCTTCTGGATCTGAAGGACCTCCAGGCCATGGCGCAGTATGCCGGGGACAACGCCGACCAGTTCCGGACCTCCTACGGCAATGTGTCCAGCGCCAGCGTCGGGGCCATCCAGCGATCTCTTTTAGCCCTGGAGCAGCAGAAGGCCGACAAGCTCTTCGGAGAGCCGGCCCTGAACCTCGACGATCTTATCCAGACCTCGGCCCAGGGCCAGGGAGTGATCAACATCCTGGCGGCCGACCAGCTCATCCAGGCCCCCAGCCGATACGCCACTTTTCTCCTGTGGCTGCTCTCGGACCTCTTCGAGCGGCTGCCCGAGGTGGGGGACCCCCCCAAGCCCAAACTCATCTTTTTCTTCGACGAGGCCCACCTGCTCTTCGAAGACGCGCCCAAGGCCCTGGTGGACAAGATCGAACAGGTGGTGCGCCTCATTCGCTCCAAGGGGGTGGGAGTGTTTTTTGTGACCCAAAACCCCCTGGACCTGCCGGACCGGGTGCTGGGGCAACTGGGCAACCGGGTGCAGCACGCGCTCCGGGCCTTTACGCCCCGGGACCAGAAGAACGTCAAGGCCGCGGCCGACACCTTCCGGGCCAACCCCAAAGTGGACGTGGGGCGGGCCATCACCGAACTGGGGGTGGGGGAGGGCCTAGTCTCCGTCCTGGACGACAAAGGCACCCCCACCCCGGTGGAGCGGGCCTGGATTCTGCCGCCCCAGAGCCGGCTGACGCCGCTCACCCCCGCGGAACGGGATCAGGTGGTCAAGGGCTCAGTGCTTTACGGGCGTTATGAGAAGACCGTGGACCGGGAGTCGGCCTACGAGATTCTCAAGTCCAGGGCAGAGTTGGCCAAGGAGGGGGAGGCCGCCCGGGGCGCGCAGAAACGCCAGCCGCCATCCCCCGAAGAACAGGCCGGCAAGATTTTGCTGGACATGGGGAAAAGCGCCGCCCGCTCCGCCGGCACCCAGATCGGCCGGCAGATCATGCGGGGCATCCTGGGGTCACTCTTCGGGCGGAAGTAGGAGGAATTGCCGAAGTATTTTTTGGGAGAGAGAGCCAGGGGTCGGCGGACCCCTGCCCCCTCTCCCCCAACCCCTTGACGCGGTAGCCCGGGCTTCCAGCCCGTGCAGGCCCGGGCAAGATGGCCGGGCTACCATAATATTATGTGAGTTTGGGGGGGGAGGGCTTACGCCCTCAGGTCCCTGGCCTTTCTTCAGAGCGTCATTCGATACAGATCTCGTTATTTCTCTTCGGGCTTGGTGGTAAATTTAATTTCGGGGAGGGACTTGAGGTGCACTTCCCGCTGGGGAAAGGGCATATCAATGCTATGCTCCTTGAACCGCCGCCAGATGCCCCACTGGAGTTCACTCTTCACGGAGCCGATGCCGTTTTGGGGATCATTGATCCAGACCCGGAGTTCCAGGTTGACGGCATTGTCGCCAAAGCTCAACAGATAGCAAGAGGGCTTGGGGTCTTTGAGCACCCGGGGGGTGTCCGTGGCGGCTTGCAGCATCAGGTCCCGAGCCTGCTCCAAGTCCGAGTCATAGGCGATGCCGATAGGTATTTTTAAGCGGACGAGGTTTTGGCTGTAAGACCAGTTGACCACCTCGCTGGTGATCAGGTTTTCATTGGGAATGAGATGTTCGGTGCCGTCCCGGGTGACCACAGAGATATAGCGGCTACCCAGAAAATTAATCCAGCCGTACTTGCCTTTCAGTTCAATAACGTCGCCGGGCTTGATGGACTTGTCAGCCAGGAGGATGAAGCCGCTCACCAGGTTGGCAAAGACTTTTTGCAGGCCAAAGCCGAGACCCAGCCCCAGGGCGCCGCCGAACAGGGCGAAGACCGTGAGATCGAGGCCCAGATAAGTTAAAACCAGGAAGACCGCGGCGGTATAGAGAAAAATGCTGCCCAGCCTGGACAACAAAATCTGTACGGCCGGACTCAGGTTAGAGCTCGCGGTTAGCCAGAATCGCCAGATTAACGAAAGGTTTCTGGATAGCCAATAAAACAGCAACAAGGCTGGCAGAGCCCGGCTGATCTGGAGCAAGGAAATGCTGACTTTGTCGAGGTTGAATTGAATATGGCCGAGGAAATGGATCCAGGGATCTGTGGCATGGAAGATATAGAGCGCGGCCCAAAGCCAGATGACACCGGCGAGGATTATGGCCCAGAAGCGGTTTTTCATGGACTCGGTGAACAACCGCACCAGGGTCAGGGCCAGGGCAATGAAGCCGGCGGCGTGCAGTCCTTCCCGGGCCCAGTGAAAGTGTCCGGCAATGCCGTAAGCAATCAGGAAAAGAATAAAGATGAGGAAGGAACGAATAACTCGCTTGAAAACCTCCAACTGCGGCAGCTCAGCCCGCATTTCGGGCGGCAAGGAGGTCTGTTTTTCCAGGCGGGCTAACCAGGCGTTGAGGCCCCGGACGGCCTGGAAGCCCAGGAGGATGGCGATGGCGACGACCACGACCTGGGCCGCCATGGCCCAGGAGAGGACGTCCTCCCGGAAATAGGCCAAGACCCGCGACCACAACTCGGGGAAGTTAACTTGGTCCAAAAAGCTCGTCATAATGGGCCTTAAATCGGGGGTTCGCCGAAGCGAACGGGCAACCGGATGGTCACGGTGGTGCCCCGGCCGACTTCGCTGGTAAGATCGATGGTGCCCCGGTGCTCGTCAATGATCTGGCGCACAAAGACCATGCCCAGGCCGGTGCCGCCCACCTTGGTGGTAAAGTAGGGTTCGAAGATTTTGTCCAGCACCTCGGGCGGCATCCCCCGGCCGGTATCCTGGATGGTCAGGCTGGTGTGGCTCAGGTCCACGGTGGTGGTCACGTGAATTTCCCCCTGGGCGGGGGTGGCTTCCAGGGCGTTGCGCAGCAGGTGGGCGATGGCCACCTTGAGGAGATGCTTGTTTACCTGGGTATAGGCGGGATCCGGATGGAAGCCGGTCACCAGGTGCACATGGCGTTGCTCGAAGGCAGTCTGCAGCATTTCCAGGATATTTTTGACGATTTTATTCAGGTCCTCCTGGGAGAAAAAAGACTTCTTGTCCAGGGCCAGGCTCTCAAAGCGCTCCACCATCTGCTCCAGGCGCTTGGAAGCCTCGGCGATGGCCAGGGCCCATTTGCGGGCGGGGTCTGCCGGGGCTGTCTTTTTGAGGAGGCGGTGGCTGAAGCCGCCGATAACGTGGAGGGGGTTTCTGATGCCATCGGCGATCCCCAGGGCCATTTCGGACATGGTGCGCTCCATCACCAGGGCCTCCATCTCCTTGTTGAGGTTCAGGATCTCATAGCTGGTGGCCTCGATATGCTGCTGGTCGGCGGTCATGCGGCGATATAATTTCTGGATATCGTGGAAGAAAAGGGTGACCGAGGCGATGATGATGGAGAGGATGGCGTTCAAACCGCCGGTGTAAGGGCGCACCAGGTCCCACACCGCGCCCTGGCCGGTAAAGACCAGGATATTTCCCAGGATATGCCCCAAGGCGCGGGAAATCCCGAAAACCACCAGGGCCAGGGTGAGCCAGTAGAGGAAGAGCCACAAGGCATTTTCCTGGTCCCGGGCCCGGAGTTTGCGGGCGTTGGTAAAAGCGGGCCAACTGAGGAGAAGAACCAGGGCCGACCCCAGGATGTCCACCAGCCACAAGGGGAAGACGGGCAGGGTCATCATGGCTCCGCCTCCTGTTCAAGCCTGAAGGCCCTGACACCCAGGTAAAAAAAGAGGAAGGCCGGCACCAGGAGCAGATGATCCAGTTTGGTGAAGTAACTAACCCAATTGCCGATGTTGGCCATTTCCAGCCGCTGGGAGAAAAGGCCCGGCTCACCCACAACCCTCTGGGCTTCGAAGTACAGGGCGAAGATCTGCCCCAGGAAGCAGTCGAAATTCCACAAGGCAAAAAACACGGCAGCCCAGACCAGCAGGCGAAGGCCCCGTTGTTGCGGTAATTTTCCCTGCTTTAGGGCGTAGATGAAAAAGACCATGGCGAGCATGAAGAACAGGTAGGAAAACTGGCGGATGAAAAAGGCTTCCTGGGGATCCCAGTGAGAGATGATGGCGTGGGCGGGCGAAGGGAAGAGCAGCGGCCCCAGCAGGAAACCTACTATCCAAGGCATGAACCGGGCTGGCCTGTACCTCATGACGTCCACCTCTGGCATATATGGCGCTCGGGAGGAGGGCCAGGCCGTAAGCTATAAGCGATAAGCTAACTGCTACATGCTCACCGTATTTAGCTCCTGGCCTGCTCTCTCAAAAATTGTCTGCAAAATTATATGCAGCATTTCCCTGATTAACTCAATCAATTTCACATGACGGCAGCAAAAGGGCGAAGGCCAGTCCCCCGGGCGGGCAACGGGGCCTGAGGGAAACGAGCGCCGCGACAGAAGTTCTGGGATCACCCCCGCCTCTTGACAAACTAAAAACAATATTTACTAGAAGATTATGGAGAATTTTGCGGTTATCCTCCTGATAACGGGGATTTTGGTCGGTGCCGGAACCGGCCTCGTGGCTCCCGATGTCATGTGTTGTGCCAGGGCTGCTGCTGCCGGCTCGGACGACTCCCGTTGTCCGCCCACTGCTCCTGAACCCCTGGGCCCCTTTTATAAGGCCAATGCCCCGGTTCGCACCAGTGTCGGCCAGGGCTATCTCTTGAGGGGCACGGTCAGGTCCGCAGCGGATTGCCGGCCCATCGCGGGGGCGCAGATCGAGTTCTGGCTGGCAGGGCCCAACGGCCAGTATGACGATGATCACCGGGCCACGGTATTTTCAGACAACTCAGGAAGCTACCAGTTCGAGAGCAATTTTCCCCCCAAGTATTCCTTCCGTCCGCCCCACATTCATCTGCGGGTTTCAGCCGCAGGCTTTCAAACCCTCGTCACCCAGCACTATCCGGTGAAGGGCCACACTCAGGGAAACTTTGACCTGGTGTTGGTGCCGGTGGGGGAGGGTAGGGATGTAAAGTGATGGCTACCCTGATCCGTTTAGCGCTGCCCTTGTGTCTGGCTCTCGCCGTGGCCGCCTGCCCCGCTTATGTACCTCCCTGGGGTGCCGGTGAGGCCGTCTATCCCGCTGGCTATTACCCGTATTACTCGTCCTATCCCTACTATTACAATACGTATTATTATCCCTATGCTGTTTATCACCACGGCTACTATTATCACCCCTATCCCAGACCTTATGGACATCCGGGAGAGTTTCACGGCGGGGGCCAATTCAGAGGCCACCCGGGCGGTGGGCCCAGCTGGGGTGGAGGACCTGGCTGGGGTGGGGGACATGTCGGCGGTCCTGGTGGGGGTGGCACGATTGGGGTTGGAGGGGGCGGTCCTGGCGGCGGTGGTCCAAGTGTTGGTGCCGGTGGCGGGG
>Ga0207826_1000299_pt1 | contig 13916 bp, 10 predicted proteins | sample LuqExpMetageno80_FD_187837 | JGI IMG/M metagenome (GOLD analysis project Ga0207826, IMG submission 187837) | Tropical forest soil microbial communities from Luquillo Experimental Forest, Puerto Rico - Sample 80 (SPAdes) | ecosystem: Environmental > Terrestrial > Soil > Tropical forest ... | reverse complement strand
ACTCCCTGGCATAGACGAGGCCGAAGTTGCCCTGAACACCGCGGAAGTCGATGCCCGTGACTTCACCGGCCTTGGTACGAATGGAATGAGCCTGCTCCCAAGGCGGTTCGATCCAGGCGGTGGCGCCCTTGACCGCGGGACACTGGTCGGCGATGGCCTGCGCATCGTCGGGAGTGAGAGGCTTGCGCTGAACCTCTTCCGGCGGGGCCGGACCGCTGTGGCGAAGCTGGTCCCACTTGGAAACGAAGACGGTGTCTGCGCCAATCTGGTTGATGCTTTCTTCGACCTTGCGATTGAAGCCGGTGATCAAGGCGGCGACCAGCATGATGACGCTGACGCCAAGAACCACGCCAAAAACGGTGAGGGCGCTGCGCATCTTGTGAGAGCGGAGCGTGTCCATGGCCTGCATGAGATTTTCGGAATAGGCCCGGGGCATCGGCGTGAGTCACCCGTCGGCACGCAAAGCTTCGATGGGATCGAGCTTGGCGGCTCGCATGGCTGGGTAGATGCCGAAGAAAAGACCGACGATGGTAGCGAGAACAAGCGAAAGAATGACGGCGCCGACGGGCATTTCCATCGGGAAGGAGAAGGCGCTTTTGACAAAGAGAACGACGGCATAAGCGGCAAGAATGCCGATCAAGCCGCCGGTCGCAGAGAGGAAAGCGGATTCGGCAAGGAATTGCAGAAGGATGTGGTTTCGGCGAGCGCCGAGGGAGCGGCGGAGACCGATTTCGCGGGTGCGCTCGGTGACGCTGGCCAGCATGATGTTCATGATCACGATGCCGCCGACAACCAGAAAAACGCTGACGAGGGCCATGGCAACAAAGGCGAGGTTTCCGGTTAGCTGGTGCCAGAGGGCCATCACGGAATCGGAACCCAGAATGGCGAAATCGTCGGGGTCGTTGTAGGCCACGTGGCGCCAGGCGCGGAAGAGCATGCGCGCTTCCTCTTCGCAAGAGTTCATCATTTCGGCGTTGGGAGCCTGAACGAAGAGAGCGAGAGAGTCGTCGGCATGGCGCTGCCCCTTCAGATAGGTGCTGAGGGGCATGAGCATGTAGTTGTCCTGAGACATACCGAGAGCGCTGCCGATGGGAGCCCCGACACCGATGACTTGGTAGGTGTGCGTGTCGGAGCGAACGGTCTTTCCAATGGGATCGACGTTGGGGAAGAACTTCGCGGCCAGGTCGGAGCCGATGAAAACAACTTCGGAGCGGTGGTCTTCGTCAGCCTGGGTAAGGAAGCGGCCCTCGGCAATATTGAGCCCCCGGATGTCGGCGTAATTGGGGGTGACGCCGGTGATGGTGGTGTTTTCCATGACGGCATCGCCACTGCGAGTTTGACCGTTCCACTGATCGTAACCAGCGACGGCCTTCGAGAGGCGCGTGTTGTCGCGAAAACGCTCGAACTCTTCGAGGGTGATGAGGGGACGCTTTTGCGCTTTGACGAACTCGTCGCGGCTGGTGATGATGCCGAAGCGATCGACGACGAAGACGTTGGCGCCGAGGTCAGCAACGCGGTTGGCGATGTAAAGGTTAAGACCGGCGATCACGCTCATGACCGAGACAAGAGTGGTGACGGCAAGAATGACGCCGAGGAGAGTGAGAAAGCTGCGGAGCTTGTGAGCGCGGAGGGCGTCGAGAGCGAGACGCGCGGTTTCGGCGAGAGTAACCCAGCCACCGCTAAGGCCGCGGGGCTTCGCGAGAGACACGGGGACGGCATCCGCCAGACGCGGGACACCCGTCAGGCCATCCATGGGAGTTACGCCCAAAACCACTCGCTCCGCTAGTAATAAGGACAATATACCTAAATGGTTGATGAGCAAACTATTTTGAGGGCCAGCCGGCCTTTTAGGGTTAGGAAGCCATCGCTTAAGGGTAGAATTGAAAACTGGGTGCGAGGATGCAGACGTTTAGCGAAGCCGGGCATCAAAGCTATATGGCTGTATTTTCTGTGAGTTGGCGAGCCAGGATGCGGTGGCCGAGCAGGCACGTAATCAGCCAGGAACGGGGGGCGCTGGTTCTGGCCTTGTTGCTTTGGGGCGTGTCGTGCGTAGCGCAAGAAACAGCGAAAACCGAAACGCCGGAGCAGGCAACGGAACGGTTCGGGCGCGTCATCAGCAATCAGAAGCGTGACGAGGAAACCCTGGATCTGTTCGAGCGCACCCAGAAGGTGGAAATTCGCAAGACGGGGAGTGAGGCGCCGCCGTCGGAGATAAAGGTTTGGCGACTGTTTCCGACCGGCACGGGCGTGGACAAGATTCCGCTCTCGAACGACGCGAACCTATCGCGGAATGAAGCGACGCACGCGGAACTGGAGAAACTGGAAAAATACCTGAGCTGGATCGCGGAAGAAGGAACGGCGCAGAGGGATGCGTACGCAAAGTTCGAGAAGAAACGAAAAGAGCGGTTTGAGCTGATCCAGGCAACGCATGACGCGTTCATTTTCACGCTGGAAGGACACGAACTGAGAGGCGAGCGGTCGCTCGCAAAGTACAGCCTGGTGCCAAATCCGAAATACAAGCCCACCACGCGGAACACCATGTTGTTTACCAAGGTGCGGGGCACGTTGTGGATCGATGAGGAGTCGTTGGAACTCGCGAAGATCGATGGAGTTGTGACCGAGGACGTGTCGCTGGCGCTGTTTCTGGCAAAGGTATACCGGGGCAGCCATTTCATGCAGGAGAGATACGAAATCGCGCCGGGAGTGTGGGAACCAACCTTCGAACAGTACGATTTTGACGGGCGAAAATATTTGATCCCGTTCTCGATCCACGAGCGGACGTTTTATACGGGTTACAAAAGAGTGGGGCCACCGAAAGAAGCGCTGGAGGTGGTGCGTGCCGAATTGGGCAAGACCGGGGGAAGCCGATCGGACCCGTAAAACGGAGTCCGATAGAATGGGCACAGAGTAGATTCAAGCTGGCCCGCACGGAGGTCCCATGCTCCCTTGGCTCGCAGTAATGCTGTTGGCGATGTCGACGGGTGTCGCAGGCGCCCAGGATCCCGCGAAGCAAGACGCGAAAGAGACTAAAGCGACGGCGCCCCCGGGCGCGAATGCCGAAAACACATCGGCAGGGAGTAGCGCGGGGAAAACAAGCACGCCAAACAGCACCACAACCGAGAAGAAGAAACCGAAAAAGGTGTGGACGAACGATGAAATCGGGTCGGTGAAGGGCGGGGTGTCCGTGGTCGGCGACAGAAAGCGGGAGTCGCCGGGTTCGACAGGGGAGCAACCTCCGGCAGACCCGAATCGTGCGCATGGGGAGATGGTGCGAAATTACCGAGACCAGATTCGACAACTACGAGATCAGATCGCAGCGGCGGACCGCCGGATCGAACAATTGAAGGGTTTCAAGGGCGAGAATACGAGCCCGTCGGCCGGCATCAACCTAAACCAGGGCTATAACATGGTGCCGGTGGAAGAGCAGGTAAAACAGTTGGAGGAAAAGAAGAAGAAGCTCGAGGCCAAGATCGAGGATGTCGAAGTGGAAGCGGGGAAGAACGGAGTGGATCCGGGCGAATTGCGCTAGGGGCCCGCTTTTGTCTGCCTGCGGCAAACGGGGCTCAGGAAGCGGTTGCGAGTCAGCGGAAGCAGGGGTTAGAGCGACACTCAATTCACAGACGGCTTTTTCTTCGGGCACATCCTGAATCCATTCATTCCTGAGCCAAAAAGGGAAGACGGTCGAACAACCATCGCTATTTAAGATGGCAAAATATTTGTAATTCAGCCGGCCGGTTGCGAAGCGAGAAACAGGGTGAGATAGCGCTTGAGATTCTGGGTGATGAGGAAATTTTCCTTGACGTGGGCGTAACCGTGCTCGCCGAGGCGCGCGGCAATCTCGGGGTGGGAAAGCAGGAAGCGGACCTGGTAGGCGGTGCCTTCAACGGAGTGGGCGAGCAGGCCGGTGTGTTTGTGGATGATCTGGTTGGGAATGCCTCCGACGGCGGAAGCGACGACGGGTTTTTTCTTCCACAGGGCCTCGGAGACCGTAAGACCGAATCCTTCGCGCAAACTTTTCTGGATGACGATGGTGGAGGCGCGCTGAAGGGCGTTGACTTCGAGCGGCGCCCACGGAGGCAGCTCGAGGACTTTAATGTCGGGGTCGCCTTCGGCGGCGCGCTTGACTTCCTTGAGGACTTCGACGCCTTCGGGGTCGTCGGTGGCCGAGCCGCCGGCGAGCACCAACTGGCAATCGAAATAGCGGCGGACGATACGATAGGCGCGGATAACGCCGACCGGGTCCTTGAGGCGATCGAAGCGGGAGATTTGCGTGAGGATGGGACGAAGCGGGTCGATGGAGTAGCGGGTGAGGACTTGCATGATGAAGTCGGGCTCGAGTTCACGGTTTTTCTCAGACAGCGGGTCGATAGCGGGATAGAAGAGGTACTGGCGAATGGGAAGCTGCCGGGCAAACTGGGGCGACGAAAAGATGGCGCCGTCGTATTGCGAGACGTAGGACTCGAGGAAGCTCCAAACCGAAGGGTTCGGATGGGAAAGGTCGATGTGGCAGCGCCAGATCCAGTGGCCGGTTTTCCGCTTGCGGGCCTGGATGAAGCCGGCAGGCTGCGGATCATGAATGATGATGAACTCGGAGTCGAGGGGGATGCGCTTGATGTTTTGTTCGTTGTAGGCGCGAAAGATCTCGAAATGGGCGGGCTCGGGATGATAGGGTTCGCCGTGAAGAGCGTTATGAAAGGCCTTGGTGACTTCGAAGAAGTCGTCGCCGCCGGTCATGACGTCCCAACGGATGTTGAGGCCGAGTTCTTCGGCGAGGGGAACAATGCGATTGAGCATTTCGGCGACGCCACCGCCGACAGCGGTGGAATTGACCATCTGGACGGTGCGGCCAGTGAGGGGCCTCGCGAGGGCACGCATCTCATCGATTTCGCCATCCCCGATAACGGTGGAGTATTCATCCAGCGGGACGCGCGTCGCGACTTGAACCGTGGTCATGCTTTCTCCTTTCGCGTTCGATGAGACGGAGTAACTTGGCGCGGGCGCTATCAAGGGTGTTGGTGTAGATGTCGATGCGATTGATGCTGTCGGCGAGAGTTTTGAGGCCGAGAGCATTCGCGAGCCAGTGCGAGAAATCGTTGGTGCGGAGTTGCAGGCGCAAGCGCGAGGAAATGAAGTGGAAATAGAAGGCGGAGTGGCTGAGGCGGGCGACGCCGAGATGGAACTCATCGAGATCGGAGGCGGTCAAGCCGAAGGGGCGAGTGACTTGCAGGCTTTCGCAGAAGTAGAAGCGCTCAAGGGCTTCCTGGACGGTAAAGTCGGGATGCTCGTCGATGAAGTCGCGGACGATGCGGCAGAGGTCGGAGCGGAGAGCGGCGATGGAGTTGTAGTCGCGGATATCGAGAGCAGCGAGTTGCTCGGCGAGGGCGTCGCGATTGGCGTCGGCGAGGACCCACTGGGCGAAGTCGTTGGAGAAACCTTCGGTGAGGTAGTGATGGCTGCCGAGGGTCTGATAGGTGTGATGAAAGATGGAGGCGTCGCTACAGTGCTCGAGTCCGTTGAGGAGTTCCGCGAGGGTGCCGGCGGAGTAGTTTCCGATTTGCGTGAGATAGGCGACGGTGAAGAATTCGAAGGGGCCTTCGGTGGCGGTCATCGGAGCACCTCGAAAGGAATTGGATGCCGGACGAGGAAGCGCGTTTTCCTCGAAGGGCAGGAAAAAGAGAGTGCCAGGGGGCTACGTTGCGCCGCGTGGTGTCGGCTGCGGGCGAAGGGACCACCGCGCTGTGCCCGTAGGGACGCGCACTGGAAGGCTAAAGGTGAGCGAGGCGCGGAGACACCGGGAGCGAGTGAGGAGCCGAGGCCCGGGCCGCAGAGGGTCATGAGGCGCGGGCCACCTCGCCGTTCTGCGGCTTTTCGACGCGAATTTCGACGAGGTCGGAGATGAGGCGAGCGGCCCAGCGAAAAACGTTTTGTTCGCGGACGATGCTGCGCATGCGGGACATGCGGGCGACCTGCTCGGACTCGTCGAATTCGAGGGCCTGGTAGATGGCATTGGCCATTTGATCGATGTCGTAAGGATTGACCAGCAGAGCGTCGGTGAGTTCGTGGGCCGCACCGGTAAAGGTGCTGAGAATGAGAACGCCTTTGTTGTCGTCGCGGGTGGCGATGAATTCTTTGGCGACAAGGTTCATGCCGTCGTGAAGAGAGGTGACCAGGCAGAGGGAAGCGGCGCGGAAGAAGCGTTCGATTTCCTCGTGCGAGTGGTGGCGCTTCAAAAACACAATGGGCTTCCAGCGTCCTGACTGGAGGCGGGTGTTGACGCGCTCGGCCTCGGCGGAGACTTCCTCGAGAAACTGGCGATAACGGGGAATGTCGGTGCGGCTCGGCGCACCCAGTTCGACGAAGGTGAAGCGGCGCTGGTAAGAGGGGTGGAGCTCAAGGAAGCGTTCAATGCCGCGGAAGCGCTCGACGATGCCCTTCGTGTAGTCAACGCGGTCGACGCCGACGCCAAGCAGGGAGGCTTCCACACCAATTTCGGCGAAAAGGGCGGCGCGACCCTCTCCGGTGATGCGCACAATGTGGGCGGACTGTCCTTCCTGAGGGAAGGCGACGCTAATGGGGTAGGGACGGACGCGGGTGATGTGTCCCTGGCGACTGACTTCGAAACGGGCCCAGTCGGTGAGGGCTTCGAGGGCGCGATCGACGGTCTGAAGAAAATTGTTGCAATGCGTCTGGACGTGGAAGCCCACGAGGTCGGCGCCAAGGAGCCCTTCGACAAGTTCGCGCTGCCACGGACAAATGCCAAAAGCTTCAGGATTGGGCCAGGGAATATGCCAAAAAACGGCGACACGGACGTCGGGGCGCGCTTCCTTGACCATGCGGGGCAGCAGGGCGAAGTGGTAGTCCTGAACGAGAAGGATGGGCGAAGCGGTTCCGGCCATTTCATCGAGAACGGCGTCGGCAAAGCGCCGGTTGATGCGCTGGTAGAAAAGCCAATCTTCCGGACGAAAGACAGGGCGCGTGTGCGCGATGTGACAGAGAGGCCAGAGACCTTCGTTCGAAAAGCCTTCGTAGTAGCCACGATCTTCCTCTTCGGACAGCCAAACGCGGCGGAGCGTGTAGGTGGGGTGATGGGGAGGAACCTCGATGCGGTCGTGTTCGTCGACGACCTCGCGGTCGGCGTTGCCGGAGCCGTTGGCGACCCAGGTACCATGGCAGGCCTGAAGAACGGGTTCAAGCGCGGTGACGAGGCCGCTGGCAGGAACAATGACGCGGACGGAGCCGTCATTCTCGTTGAAAACGTGCATGTAGGGTTCGCGATTGGAGACCACGAACAGGGCGTCTCCCTGGAGCTTGGACTCGAGACTCACGCGCAGACGATCGGAGGTCCACAGAGCGGACTGCGTTTCGCGGAGTTGCGCTTCTTCGCGCGCCGCGGCGCGGGCGGAAGTGAGATCGTGGGCCAGATGGCGGACCTCGTTGTGCAGTTGATCGAAGATTTCGCCTTGGGGGAGAGCCGGGAGAGTTTCGGGTGAGCCGTCGCGAAGAGTGCGGAGCCATTTGGCCATTTTGGCGAGCGGCGAAGCGAAGGTCCACCGCACAAGGAGGAACGCAAAGGCGGTGATCAGGAGAGTTTGCACGAGAGTATTGAGGAGAGAGTCGCGAAGAGTGTGCTCAAGGCGGGACTCGATGAAGCCGGTGTCGTAAACGACGATAAGTGAGCCGCTCATCTGGCCGTTGCGATGAAGGGGCAGGGCGTAAACGTGGAAGGGAGAGCCGTGAACGAGCGGGAAATCGGCGACGCCCCCGTCGATTTGGGTGGCGCGGGTGGCTTGGGGGGGCCGAGCGGAAAAAGTGGCGGAAAGACCGGGGGTGATCGCGATGGCCTTTCCGTCGGCGTCATAGACCGCGACGCCAACGAGGTGCTCCCGCTGGCCGTATCGCTCGACAATGTGATTTAAGGAGCGGTCGGTGGCGCGGCCGGAGGAAGACTCGAGGCTTTCCTGAAGATTTTCGGCAAGCACCGCGGAGCGATGCGACAGGTCGTTGCGAAGATTGCGGCGCTCCGTCCGCACCTGATAGACGGTGTAGACGGCAGAAACGCAGAGCACGCTTATCGCCAGGGGGAGAACGAGTTTGAGAGTGGTACGCATAAAATCCTTCGACTTACGAGTCGCAAAAACCAGAGACCGCCGTTTCCACTGCAGATGAATCCGATAGAACTTCGAGCAGGTGAGCCCGCCTGAAAAAAAATCAAGCAAGCTCAACCCCAAGAAAACCGGCGCGGGACGGGCGCGCACGGTGTGTTGATATATCGAAGACCGAGGGCTTGGCCGAGGGCCAAGCACAAATCCTTTAGTAAGACCGCGAGCCGGAAGCCGCCACGACGATTACGCGAGTAGCAATGTTCTTGCCGTCGTCGGAACGATACTCGACCGTGGCGTTAGCACCGATAGCCAGCTTGCCTTCCATTCTCGTTTCCGAGTCCATGAGAAACTTTAGCCTCTCGGAATCGCGCTCTTTGCCGAGGTCCAGGGTGAACTCGGCCTCACCGACAGCGACAATCTTTCCCGATATGGATTGTATCTCGAGCGCAGCGTTTTTGTCGTGCAGCAGGGCGAAGGCGGGGGAGCGCCAGACCGCCAGAGTGAAACAGACTAGAAAGAATGAGGCCAGGGAGAGCGCAGTTCGGAGTCGCATTAGGAAAAACCTCAAGGCAACGATCTCGGGCGGGTGCAGATCAGAAGGCAAGCCGAGAACCAAAGAGACAGGAAAAACGCACCGGAATGATAAAAATCTGAAGAATGAGCAAGATAAATGGGAGTGGCCGGGAAAAGCAAAGGCCAGGGCAGCAGGCCCAAGGAGTACTGAACCGTAGAAATATTACCGGAAAGAACGAATTTGCAGGTGGCAGTGGGAGTCGTCGCGTCCGTGTCCAGTAAAGCTGACGGAGGACACCGGACGCGACAATCCCGTTGGTTCAGAGTGGGGGCGTGCCTGTGCAGCCTGCCCCCAATGGGGTCGCCCTAAGCCAGGTATTTTGGGGTACCAGGCCAGAACGAGAATCTAACCGAGCGAGGATGAGGTAAGTTTGACGATGGCGTCAAACGAACTCTTTTATGAACTATTAACTCCAGTTTTTAGTGAAAGTTGTGTTCTTTTATCAACTTGGGTTTTGATGTAAGATGGCCGCGCCCGAGGGTACGGCAGGAGTGTCGTGGATAGCCATGCAACGCAGGAACGACGGGTTTACCGCTTCGGCTTGTTCGAGGCTGACTTAGAACAAGGAACACTGACGCGCCAAGGAGCGGCCGTGAAACTGCAGGAGCAGCCGTTTCGGATTTTGGCGCTGTTACTGGAGTCCCGGGGAGAGCTGTTAACCCGGGAGGAGTTGCGAAAAAAGATCTGGCCCGATGGGACTTACGTAGAGTTCGACGGGAGCATGAACACGGCTCTGATGAAGTTGCGCGCGGCGCTCAATGACAGCGCGGACAATCCCGTGTTCATCGAAACGGTTCCGAGGAAGGGATATCGGTTCATCGCGCCCGTGGAACTCGTGGCGGGAGACCCGACTATCACGACAGCGATTCGCATCGAAAGCCAGGAAGATGTGCTCGAGGGGCTGGAAACCGCGGGAAGCGAAGCGGAGACTGTGCCGGAGAAGCGGCCACCAGAAAGGAGGCCGGGGCCGCGCTGGTGGGAAGCGCTAGCGATCCTGGCGGGAGGGGCCGCGTTGCTGACGTACGTGATGTGGCCGAGGCCGGAACCGCGGGTGCAGGCGGTCCAGCAGTTGACACACTCCGGTCAGGTGGATCCGTGGGGCAAACTGGTCACGGACGGAAGCCGCATCTATTTTGTGGTGAGGGATGTGACCGGCTGGAACCTGATGCAAACATCGGTCGAAGGCGGAAGCATCCAGAGAACACCGACGCCGTTCGACAACACGAGAATATTTGACCTGTCGCCGGATCATTCGCAATTTCTCATCGGGCAATTGACGCACCGCGGGGAAGAAACGGCGCTGTGGCTGTGGCCGGTGCAAGGCGGAGCGCCGCGCCGGCTCGGGGACGTAACGGCGCAGGAGGCGGTGTGGTCTCCGACCGGGAACCAGATCGCCTTCGTCGAGGGAGAGAGCATTCAAACGACGGACCCCGAGGGAGGCCACATACGGGAAGTAGCGCGGTTTCATCCGGCGCCGCATGCGCTGGTGTGGTCGCCGGATGGAAAGCGGCTGCGGTTCACGCAAACGGATCTGATCGAAGGCACGGATTCGATGTGGGAAATCGGGGCGGACCGCTCGTCACTGAGGCAGGTGTTGCCGGAAGGGCAGCGAGGGCCGCACGAAGGCAGCGGGACGTGGCTGGCGGGCGGGCGCTATTTCGCATTTTCGTCGGGCGTAGATCTGCGAGCGAGTCTGGCCGTCGATACGCACGCGAGCTTGTGGGTGATGGAAGAAAACCGCGGGCTGTTTCGAAGCCGGAGCGGAGACCCCGTACAACTGACCAGAGGGCCGATTGCGTTCGATCATCCAACGGCGATCGGGGATGGATCGCGGATATTTGCGATTGGGTCGCACAACGAATACCAGTTACTGCGCATGGACCCGAGGACGCTAGCGAAGACGGCCATGCTGGCGGAATCAGGCGCGACGGACATGGATTTTTCGCTGGATGGGCAGTGGGTGGTGTACGCGGCGCGTGAAAACGGAACACTGTGGAAGAGCCGCATCGACGGGAGCAGCCGTGTGCAGTTGACGGCCGGAGCAACCGGTGCCTTTGCGCCGCACTGGTCTCCGGACCAGAGGGAGATTTTGTTCACAGGGTTTCTGCTGGACCGGCAACCGCGGCTATACGTCGTGTCGGCGCAAGGAGGAGCACCGAAGAGCGTTTTGCCTTCGAATAACAAATGGGCGTCCGTTTCCGGAGACTGGAGGACGGACGGAAGGCAGATCGTTTTGGATGTCCAGGAAATGGAGTCCGGAAGAGACCCGGACATACGCATATTCGACCTGGAGAGCGGGAAGCTATCAACGCTGCCGGACTCGGAAGGACTGCTGGAGCCACGCTGGTCGGCCGACGGAAGATACATAGCGGCGCTAAATCCGAAGAAGAAACAAGTATTTTTGTATGACTGCAAGTTGCAGACGTGGTCGGTGCTGGCGGAGGCGAACTTCCCGTCGGCGCTGCGATGGTCGCCGGCAGGAGACGCGCTGTACTACCAGGACACGGATGATGTGGAAGAGACCATTTTCCGAGTGCCGATGGCGAAACGCGAGGCGGAACGAGTGGTGCGGCTAGGAGATTTGCTGAGCACGGGCGCGGCGCGTGCGATTTTTACAGGATTGAGTCCGGACGGGTCGGTGTACGTAACCGTGGATCACGGGGACGTGGATGTGTATGCGGTCGATTTGAAGCTGCCGTGAGTGTGAAGGCAGTTAGCCGGTGGTTGCGAATTTCCTACCTCAAGCAGGTTTGACAATCAATCAGCGACATTTCGTTGCGATCCTTCGGGCGCAAGACACGCGGCGCTCTTGCTTGCGCGATGGCATGAATGGAAAAAGAGGCCTGTACGGGGTGACAGGTTGATGGTGGAGCACAGGAAAGGGAAGAGGAGAAGGGCGCGCACAAAGGAGGGCTAGACTGAAGAGGTTCGGAGGGAGACGAGCGATGATGAGACGCGGAATGGCCGGAGCGATTCTGGTGGCGGTGCTGTGCGCGGGCAGCACACAAGCACAGACGTCGAAGAAGGACGCGGTAACCATCAAAGGCATCGTCCTGGGCGCCGATGGAAAGCCGGTGCCGGCCGCGGCGGTGACGTGCCAATCCTCGGCGGGAATGAAACCGAGAGCGGTGCACACGGATTCGAAAGGCCATTACCTAATCACGGGATTGAAGCAGGACTCCTATGACATCCGAGCTTCGTCGAATGGAGCGTATTCGGATTGGGAGCGAAATATTCCGCTGAGGAAGGGGCAGACGAAGGAAATCACGCTGCGTCTGCTGAACGGGAATACGGCGCTCAGCGGAGAATTGCCGGCGAAGCACAAAACACAGTGACGTGCCCGAGGGCAGGGCCATGAAATTGCCTCGCAATGCGACTCGTAACTTGTGACTGGTGAAGAAAAAGCCAAACCCACCTGCCTCGAAAAATAGCGGCTCCGCTTCAGAAAAGACAAGATTGAGAAAGGCGGGCTGCTCCTGGCCCTGCCCGCAGGCGGCGTGCCGCGTTTACCGATTCGCCAATTTAACGATAGTTGCGCTGGCGCAATGCTACCGGGGACCCCGAATGCTACGAATCGAGCGTGGCCAAATGGGGGCTGTAGGTGCGGAGGTACCTGCTTAGGGAGAAGCAGGCAGAACGAAGATGGGACCGGCTACAAGGCTGATTTCATTGGTAATAGATAGGGCACACCGAAAAGCCGCGGAATGGGGCCAAAGTACTAAGACCGGCGTACCCATTCAGTGGGGCTATCGGGCCATTGGAGAGGCCCGGAATCAACTTTTAGGATGTAGTCAGTCACGATGGGTTGGGGGCCGCGCGGGGACAGCGGTTCCGCGAGGAGCCGTGTGCGAGCTACCCAACCCACCCAAATTCCTGTCTCGTCAAGCTTTGTGCATCGACTAAATCCTTCCATCCCAACGACGCACAGAAATTCCAAGCAAAACTGGGCAAATGATGCGCTTCTCCGGATAACACACCGATAGGTGTCGCACGGAGACCTGGCGTCGGGAGGGGCGCACGAGGATGACCCGTGGCATAGCTGTTGCATCCATTAGAGAGGAGCTGGCACAAGCCAAGCTGCTTGTGAGGCTTACCGAGCGCGTGGGCGGGCTGAGTGAAAGGAAGTGCCGTCGGATGAAAGGCTTTCCGGACAGAACGGCGGCAAGATTGGCGGCCGGGCTGCTCGTACTCGGCGGGATCTTTCCTGCGGGGGCGAGTGAAGAGGCGGATGGATTCTTTTCGCTGCGGGTCGCGACCGTTCGTGCATTCCAGGTTTACGTGGCCGCGACGGAATCGCAGAACAATGAGTCGCTGAGCCGGGGACCATTTCTGTGGGTGGACGGCCTGCCGGAGCCGGAACGAAAAGCGGCGCTTCTGAGGTTGCTGCGCGGGGAAGTGGAGATAGAACGCGCCGCGGGCGGCAAAGGACCGGGAAGCGCGGAGACTCCCGGTGGAATGATCCACGACTGGAAAGGAATCGTGTTTGTGCCGGGCGCGAATTTGGGGGACGTATTGAAAGTGCTCGAGGATTACGACCACCAGTCTATCTATTACACGCCGGACGTGGAGAAATCGAAGATCGAGTCGCAAAACGGCGGCCATTACCGGGTATTTCTGAGGTTTCGGCGACACAAGGTGGTGACCGTGGTACTTGATACGGAACACGAGGTGACGTACTACCGCGATTCGGCGACGAAGGAACACAGCCGCAGTTCGGCCGTGCGGATCGCGGAAGTAGAGGATGCGGGGAGTGCGGAAGAGAAGGAAAAAATGCCGGGAGAGGACGCCGGATATTTGTGGGGAATGGAGACCTGGTGGAGGATGGAAGAGCGGGATGGCGGCGTCTATGTGCAGAACCAGGTAGTATCGCTCACGAGAGATATTCCCACGGGGCTCGGGTGGCTCATCGAACCGTTTATTACCTCCATTCCGAAGGAGACGCTCGTGTTCACGCTCGAAGCAACCCGCAAGGCGGTGCTCGAAAAAATGAAAGGCTAGCGCTCGTTGTCGCCGCGATAAGGGTTCGAAGTCGCGAAAAGACGCGTTACCAGGAAGCCAGGAAGCAAGCACGGTTACCCGGGGCTCAGTGTGCTAGAATGCATGGGTTCTGGCAGTCCCAGGGGCAGTACCGACCAGGGTATTTGGTGGTACACCATAGGTCTCCGCACCGGTAACCCCGCAATGCAGGTAGAATGAGCCACGCGTCCATTCCTTGGCAGTGGCGGGGGGCCAACCAAAAA
>Ga0207826_1000298_pt1 | contig 13919 bp, 8 predicted proteins | sample LuqExpMetageno80_FD_187837 | JGI IMG/M metagenome (GOLD analysis project Ga0207826, IMG submission 187837) | Tropical forest soil microbial communities from Luquillo Experimental Forest, Puerto Rico - Sample 80 (SPAdes) | ecosystem: Environmental > Terrestrial > Soil > Tropical forest ... | reverse complement strand
CTTTGGGGGGAGGGCAGGGACCTCAGGTCCCTGCCCTCCCCCCAAAAGACCTATACATCATGCCATATTTTCAGATACTCACCTTCGGGTGTAAGGTAAATCAGTATGAGTCGGCGGGGATGGCCGAGGTGCTGGCGGATTTGGGGTTCACCCCCCGGCCCCCCCAGGCGGCACCGGACCTGGTGCTGGTGAACACCTGCACGGTCACGGCCCGGGCTGACCAGCAGGCCCGCCAGGCCATACGCCGGCTGGCCCGGCAACACCCAGGAGCAGATCTCTGGATCACCGGCTGTTATGCCCAGCGATCTCCCCAAAGATTGGCCTCCCTCCCGGGGGTGGTCAAGGTCTTTGGCAACCCGGCAAAGGCCAGGTTGGCAGAGATGGTTGCCCTCCAAGGGGATCATCCCGGTCCTCAGGTTGAGGTGGCGGGCTTTAGCCCTCTGGAGCCATTTCAGGTCTGCCTGGTCCGTCGCTTTCCCGGCCACACCCGGGCCTGGCTCAAGGTCCAAGACGGCTGCAGCCACGCCTGCAGTTATTGCATTGTGCCTAAGGTACGGGGTCCAGGCCGCAGCCTCCCCTTTGAGAATGTCCAGTCCTCTTTGGAAGCCCTGGCGGCCAGCGGTTTTCAGGAAGTAGTCCTCACCGGCATCGATCTCGGCCAATACGGCAAAGACCTTGGTTCCGGGGAGAACCTCGCCCGCCTTCTGCGCGGGCTGTCCCGGAGCGATTGGCCTTTTCGTTTACGCCTCAGCTCCCTGGAACCCCAGGAAGTTACCGCCGAACTGGTATCAGCCCTGTCAGCCTTTCCCCATCTTTGCCCCCAGTTCCACCTGCCCATGCAGAGCGGCTCCCCGGCGGTCCTCACCGCCATGGGGCGCCCTTACCTTCCCGGGCACCTTCAGGACCTGGTGATGGATCTGCACCGCCTCTTTCCCGCGGCCGCCGTGGGATTGGACGTCCTGGTGGGGTTCCCCGGGGAGACCGCCGCAGACTTCGAGGCCACCCGGACATTGGTAAAGACTCTGCCGGTGGCCTATCTCCACGTCTTTCCCTACTCCCCCCGGCCCGGCACCCCAGCCCGGAGTCTGCCGCAACTTCCCGGTCAGGAAGTAATGCTTCGGGCCCAGGTTATGCGAAAACTGGGCCAGAAAAAAAAGACGTCTTTTTACCGGGCCCAGATCGGCCATGTGGGGGAAGTGCTGGTGGAGGGTCCGGCTCCCGGCCGGCCTGGCTGGCTCAAGGGCCTCAGTGCCAACTATCTCCGGGTCATCCTGCCGGGCCCCCCTGCCTGGCAGAACCGGCGTTTGCAGGTCAAGTTTCTGGATGTCAGGGATGAACTGCTGGTGGGTGAAGTAATTACTTCCGCGGTAAAATAATTACTTTGGCCGATGGCGGAGAGGCTTTACTCTCGAAAGACTTTTCACTGCTACTGTGAAGGTGAGCGCTACTGAACTGGCAGGTTACCCGAGGTTCGCCTGATGAAATTGAATAAAAAAACGCCCCCTGAATACTCCCCCGAATAGTACAGGGGGCGTCGCGGAAGAAGACTAGGTCAGAGTTTAGGCCGGAGACCCCTGCCAGAGTGGAACAGGCTCAAAAGTGCGTCGCGGGGCCCGGTTGTGGAGAGGCGGCACCCATAGACGCCAAGCGCTCTCCTGATCGATAAGATGCTGGACAAACTGCTGGTGGAGCTCATGACTCCCCCGGCTTACCTCCAGGCGCCCCAAAATAGGCATACCCACGAGGGCCAGGTCACCCAGGACATCGAGAATCTTGTGCCGAACGAATTCCTCCGGGTACCTTAAGCCCTCCGGATTCAAAACCCCGGAATCATCCAGGACCAGAGCGTTCTTGAGGGAGCCTCCCCGGGCCAATCCCCGGGACTGCAACAACTTGACTTCTTTCAAGAAACCAAAGGTACGGGCCGGAGCGATCTCCCGGCGAAAATGCTCACTATCCAGAGGCACGGTGTAACGCTGCCGCCGAATCAAGGGATGGGGAAAATCGATGGCATACATGATGCGGGGCTTGCCTGGCACCACCCGTATCCAGCCATCGCCATTGGAAAACTCCACCTGCTTGTGAACCAACAGATAAGCCCGGGGCCAGGGCAAAGAAGTAGAGCCGGCGTTCATCAGGAGGTCGACAAAGGGCTTGGCGCTGCCATCCATAATGGGGACTTCCGGGCCGTCCACCTCAATAATGGCATTGTCGATCCCCAGGCCGTAGAAGGCCGAAAGCAGGTGCTCCACCGTGGCCAGGGTCACCGGCCCCTCCCCCAGGGTGGTGGCCCGGGTGGTGTCCACTACCCGGCTGAAGTGGGCCCGCACCTGGGGCCTGTCCGCAAGGTCGGTCCGGATGAATTTGAGACCCTGGTTGGCGGCGGCCGGGTACAGGGACATCGTTACCGGTTGGCCGGAGTGCAAACCGATGTCCGTGACCGTAATTGGACGTGCTATGGTCTTTTGCCAGATCATGATCTCCCCCGCTCCAGGATTCTGCAAGGGCCATACCACGCCCGATAAGAATTTCTCGTCTGTAACCTATTATTTTTACAGCATATTTTTTTCAGACAAGCGAGACACCGGTCCTTTTGTGGTATAAAAGCCACATCACCTCGAAATCCCGTGGCGGAAATACCACAATTTTCCTTAGATATCCCCTCGCCATCAAGATTCAGGTGCAAACTGGTTAGGCCCTGCCTTGGCACTGGCTTGGACGTTTACCCATAGGGGTGATTGTCGACCTCAAGGGATGGTTAAATATGCAGATATTTTCTTTCTTTGTCTCTGCCTTTTCGGTTCGATGATGGGGAAGGGCGGCTGGGTGACACTGGTTAGTTCTTGTGCCGGCCGGTCCAGACAAAGCCTTCTCCGGTCACTGGAACCGAGGGGGCATACACCCGAAATTAAAAACCCTAGGGGAAGTGGTCATAACAATGAATTATTCTGCTTCCCGGAGAGAGTCGGAGGTCGATATTTGGGGAATTTAACCCCATGAATGGAACAGAATGCCCCACGATCCGATATTTTGATACATTATTCACAACCTCATCCCCTCTGAAGCTTGCCCACCGGGCCTTTTCTCCAGCCAGCCTATTCTCCTTCATTATCCCGCTAAGGATCCCCCGGGGTATGGCCCGGGATCGGGGAACTATCAAGGATGATGAAGAACTGACGCTATCTGTCGAGGGTTTGACACTTGGGCGCATGGCCTTATCTCTCTTCATAACACCCAACAGTCCGGGGAGATACTCCTCTAGAGAATCTTGCCAAAAAATTTCCAGGGCCCGGTAAGGTCTGGGAAAATCAACTATTTAATATATCTTATTGATTTATCCTATATTTTCTTGATTACACCTCTCCACCATCCCCCGCTTGTGCATTTTTTAGTTTATTATCAATTCGTTAGAATTATGAAAAAAATCACTCAGGGTCTTGATTTTACTAGGAGGCATGGTTATTGCATTTAGTTATAAAGCGTAGGGGGAGACGGTTATGCCATTATACGAGTATCAATGTGTGGATTGTGGGAGCCAGGACCAACGTGTGGCTGGCTTGGACGACCATACGGCCATTTGCGTTGCCTGCGAAGGCCTTATGCTTCGTCTCAACGAGGACGTTTTTGAGCCTTATTTCGAAGAGGTAACCAAAGCCGACATTAAGGATAAGGCCTCAGGTTCCTGAGTTTTTGCCAGGATAGCGTTCGCACCGGACCTGACCGGGGCGAATGCTGGGTGCGAGCTCGTCTCTTCTTGAGAGATAGAGCTCGCTCTTTTTTTATGGGGCGCGGCTACCCGCCTTTCCCTGAAGACTGCCCAAGACTCCCTGCAGCTCCAAAGCAATTGCCTCATAATGCTATAAATCCAGCATTTCCAGAGGGTTGAGGGCCTTCCCGTGGTTCACCAGGCGCTAAGCCCGAAATTACCTGGGAAAAATTGAGGTCCTACCATACCTGAATATTCCTCCTTCCAGTTGACCTGACGAAATCATAAAAGGGGGGTAAGTCTTTTAAAAATCCGGACAATTTTTCAAGGTGAGAATGGCCGCGGGAAAAGCGGGGACGTTTTCTTAAAACGACATTGGCTTTGATGCCCGCCGCATGGGACCGGGGGACAAAAAAGCGGCCCAAAAAAACCTGCTTCTGGGCCGCGAGAGGAGAGATGGTTGCCTTCTGCGGGAAAATCTGAAATTCCTGATGCTTGCTAAATAAAGCTGGCCTCGGCTAGTTGCAGACCCGGGCAGGTGTTTCCGAAATATTTAAGCCCAGGGATTCCTGGAGGAACTGGTCCACCAGGGAGCCCACCGTATTATACAGAACAGACCAGTCAAACCCCCGGCCATCAGCCCGGGCGTCGCCGATGGCCTCCCGGCACCAGGTCAGCCGCATGGCGTTGGCGGAAGGTGCGCCCGCCAGGGTAATTTTCTGTACATAAAAAACTTCGACGCTGAAGACGTAAAAAGGTGGCGAAACCTGGGCCCGGTCAGCATGGAGCAGCACCCCGAGACAAGGAAACAGAGGAGTTTGCTGCCAGTTGTAGTGATCGGGCATCGGCAAACCTGCCCGGGCCAGCCTTTGATGGACCTGCAACCAAAGGAGTTCCCGGTCCAGGCCGTCAGCCGCCAGGGCGGCATCGACCTGGGACACCCACACATGGATACCCGGGAAGCCGGCCAGGGTTTCGGGAATTAAAGGTTCGGCTTCGCGAGGCCTCTGCCGTTTAATCTTAAGCATCCCATCCATAAGCTAAACCGTCCTTCCCCCTCGTCGGAATCTTGACCATTCCGAGAGGACTAGCGCCTTGGGAAATACCGGGCGGAATCACACCCAAAAGTGTCTAAAATTATGGACTATTACAGAAAAAAAGAAATCGGGATAAACCTGAAATTTATCCTCGGAAACCCTGACCAAGAAGATTGGATGACAGGAAGCAGGGGGGCAATTCTGAGGAAAGGCTGGCTAAATCAGGGCTCCAGGGAAGTGAGCCCTTCCCTGATGGCGTATTTGGTGAGTTCAGCAACACTCCGAATTCCCAGCTTGTGCATGATCTGCTGCCGGTGGGTCTCCACCGTTTTCACGCTGATGGCCAGAAGTTCGGCAATCTGACTGGTGCTTTTGCCCTCGGCCATGAGTTGCAGCACCTCCCGTTCCCGGGCGGTGAGCAGGGAAAAAGCGGTTTGAGCCGGACCGGGGACGCGATGGACATAGTCCTTGACCACGATCTCGGCCACTCCCGGGCTGAGATACGTTTTGTTGGCCATGACCAGGCGGATGGCCTGAGCCAATTCTTCAAAGGCGCAGTCCTTGAGGAGATAGCCGTGGGCCCCGGCCTTGAGCATATTAATGACAAAACGGCGGTCGGCGTGCATGGAGAGGGCGATGACCTTCATTTCCGGGTAATCGGTGAGTATCTGGCGGGTCGCCTCAATGCCGTTTAGATCAGGCATATTGACGTCCATGATGACCACGTCGGGGGTTAGTTCCTGAACCAGGATCACGGTCTTGCGGCCGTCTTCCGCCTCCGCCACCACCTCCATGTCCGGTTCCTTTTCCAGGAGGGTCTTGAGGCCCTGGCGCAGGATCTGATGGTCATCGGCAATGATAATGCGGATGCCCATGTCCGTCTCCTTGTTAGTACTGATGACTATCCTCCGGATTTTCTGGATGACTCAGGCCTTCCCTCTTCCTGATTCATCGTCGCCATGCCGCCTTCCTTGAGAATTTGAGCCATGTCGTTACCGATCCCAGGAATCACGCCGATCCAGGACAAGTGCTTCAAATTATAACCGCTTTCCTTCTTCCAGGGAAGCATTTTGTGACCTTATTCTCTGCACGTTTTGATAATAAAAGGTCACGATATTCGTGAGTGGTACTAAGGATTATAGAAGAATAATCTCGTAAAAGTAAAGATAATTTCTGGAAAAACGTCCCTCCTGGCATCGCCCCAAGAATTGTGGTAAGGTGGGGCGCCATGGAAATTGTCGCCGATTTTCACGTCCACTCCTTACACTCCATCGCCACCGGCCAGAACGCCAACCTGGAGCACCTGGATCTGTGGGGCCGTTATAAAGGTCTCACCGTGGTGGGCACGGGCGACTGTACCCACCCGGGGTGGCTCACCGAACTCAAAGACAAGCTCCTCCCGGCGGGGGAAGGGGTGTACGGTTTAAAGCAAGGACTGGCCCTGCCCTTACAGGTCTCCGGCCCCCTTTGGGAGGAGGTCTCGCCGGTGCGTTTTGTGGTCACCGGGGAGGTAAGCGCCATTTACAGCAAGGGTGGCCGGGTCCGCAAGGTGCACCTGCTCCTCATCCTTTCGGGGCTGGAAGGGGCCGAACGCCTCTCCAGGCGTTTAGGCCAGTTGGGGAACGTGGTGGCGGATGGGCGCCCCATCCTCGGCCTGGACGCCAAATATCTCCTGGAACTGACTCTGGAGGCCGACCCTGAGGCCCTGGTGATCCCGGCCCACGTCTGGACCCCCTGGTTTTCGGTACTGGGGGCCAAAAGCGGCTTTAACAGCCTGGAGGAGTGTTTCGAAGAACACGTGGGGCACATTTACGCCCTGGAGACCGGGCTGTCCTCCGATCCCCCCATGAACTGGCGGGTAAGTGGCCTGGACCGGTATCTTTTAGTGTCAAACTCCGACGCCCACTCCCCCCAGAAGCTGGCCCGGGAGGCCAATCTCTTCACAGTGGCGCCAACCTACCCGGAGATGGCCCGGGCCATTCGCAGTCAAGTTGGCTTTGCCGGGACCCTTGAGTTCTTCCCCGAGGAAGGCAAGTACCACTTGGACGGCCACCGCAAGTGCGGGCAGAGGCTCACCCCGGACCAGGCCAACGAGACGGACGGCCGCTGCCCCCGGTGCCACAAGCCCTTGACCCTCGGGGTGATGCATAGGGTAATGGAGCTGGCCGACCGCCCCCAGGGGAGCCCTGCTCCCAGGAGCAAGCCTTTCGAATCCTTGATTGCGCTGCCGGCCCTGCTGGGGGAGGTTTTGGCCTGCGGCCCCGGCAGCAAAAAGGTGGAGCGTGTTTATTTCCGCCTGCTGGAAAAACTGGGACCGGAACTGGACATTTTGCGGCGGGTGGCTAGGGAGGACGTGGCCCGGGAAGGAGGGGAACTCCTGGCCCGTGCCGTGGAGAAGATGCGCCGGGGGGAAGTCCACATTGTCCCGGGCTACGACGGGGTTTTTGGGGAGATTGCCCTCCTGACCCCGGAGGAACGAAGCCGCTTTCAGGGGCAGAGTGCCTTCTGGAGCGCTCCCGCCCCGGCGCCTAAGGCGGCCAAGCCTGCCGTCCAGGCACCGCCAGAGAGCAGTACGACAACCAGGGCCAGGCCGGAACCTGCGTCCAGCCCCAGCCTCGCAACGGATGACGACCCGCTCCTGGCCGGACTCAACCAGGCACAGCGTTTGGCCGTGACTCACCAGGGCCCGCCTCTTATCGTCCAGGCCGGACCCGGGACCGGCAAGACCCGGGCCCTGACCCACCGTCTGGCCTATCTGCTGAAGCGCCGGCAGGTGCCCCCGGAGAGCGTCCTGGCCCTCACCTTCACCCGCCAGGCCGCGCAGGAAATGGCCACCCGGGTGCAGGCCCTGCTGCCGGACTTTCCCGGCCTTAACCGCTGCACCCTAGGCACTTTCCACGCCCTGGGTCTCAAGATGTTGTCCGAACACGGTTTCAATCGCGGGGTGGCTGACGAGGAGCGCCGGCGGGCCCTGGTTCAGGAGGTGGCCAGGGAGTTCCGCCTGCCCGTTTCAAGGCTAGACCGGCAGGTAAGCCACGCCAAGCAGGCCCTGTACGGCCCGGGGGATGTCCCGCCGGGAGAAACCCTGCCCCCTGCCCAGGCCTTCCTGGCCTATGAAGCCCTCCTGGAACGGGAACAACTGTGGGATTACGAAGACCTGCTGGCCCGGCCGCTGCGGCTGCTGCAGGAGAACCCGGATTTGCGGGAGTCTTATCAGGGGCGCTTCCGGCATCTCCTGGTGGACGAGTATCAGGATTTGAATGAGGTCCAGTATCTGTTCTTCCGGGCGTTGGCCGGGCCGGGAGCCGAAATCATGGTCATCGGCGACCCTCACCAGGCCATTTACGGCTTTCGGGGGGCCAGGCCAGAGTATTTTTCCCGATTCGCCGAGGACTGGCCCGGGGCTTTGACCCTGAGCTTCACGGCAACCTACCGCCTGCCCCCGCCCCTGTTGGCCGCCTCCCAGCGCTTGCTGCCGCAACCCCATGCAGGGCCCCAGGTGAGCCGCCGTGAGGGAGAACGGCCCGTGGTACTCCTGGAAGCAGCTTCCCCCCAGGAGGAAGCCCGGGTCATTGCCCGGCACATTGAGGCCCTGGTGGGCGGCCTGGATCACCGATCCCTGGATGATCACCGCCTGCGTTACCAGGACCAGGCCTTGGAGGTGGGCTTTAAGGACGTGGCCGTCCTGTTCCGCGTCCATGCCCTGGGGCCGGAGCTTTTCCAGGCCCTCACCGCGGCCGGCCTTCCCTGCGAACTGGCCCGGGAAGGGGTGGGCCCCGAGGTCACCGGCATCGACCTGGCCGCGCAACGGGTGAAGCTTCTCACCCTGCACGCCGCCAAGGGCCTGGAATTTCCTTATGTTTTTATCGCCGGCTGTGAATCAGGACTCCTGCCCCTGGAACCCGAGGGCCGCGCCCCCGCTGACCTGGAAGAGGAGCGCCGCCTTTTCTATGTAGGGCTGACCCGGGCCCAGTGCCAGGTTTTCCTCACTAGGGCCCGGAACCGTACCCTGTGGGGCAAGCGACGGCCCACCCGACTTTCTCCCCTGGCCGAGGCGGTGGGCCCGGTGCGGCCAGCATCCGGGGCAGTCCAGGGCCGGCGCCAGAAACAACGGACTCTGTTCCCAGAGTTGCCCCCGCAGGCCCCCAAGCGCGGCCGGCGAAGAAGCCAGGGAGCCCTTTTCCCGAATAATTCCTCCGAGGAGTCTAACCGCTAGCCATGCCGATCTGCCCTCCGTGGGCCCTTCCCTTCTCCTCAAGAAGGGGGCCGGAAATCCCCTTTCCGGCCTTCAATAGTTTCCTCCTCGGATAGCGCCATCCTGCCTCTTTCCTAGCCACCCGAGCCTTTTGCCAACTGTCGGAATTTCCAAATTTATTTCTTCTGAATAATTCATAGGTTACGTTTGGCTTCTCCGGCTGCTGTATGATTTTCCGACAAAAGAGACACCTGGGAGACTGGGGAAAAATCAAGTATTCCTTTTAAATTCAATAAGTTGTCCAAATGGCATATCCCTTGCTTTGTTCGTGAATGAAAGAACAACCACGCCTGCACTCTCAAGGGGAAGATTGTGACGAAAAACCATATCAGCCCTGATTTGTACAGCGAGGTCGCGAAGCTTGGGGCCAAGGACATGGAAGCCTGTCTGCAATGTGGCAACTGTGCCTCTGCCTGCCCTTTATCGGCCGGGGAAAACACCTTTCCACGAAAAATTTATCGCTATCTCCAGCTCGGCCTGAAAGACAAGCTGCTGGAATCTCCGGAACCGTGGCTCTGCTACTATTGCGGTGACTGTAATAAGGACTGTCCCCGGGGCGCAGAACCTGCCGAGACCATGATGGCGACGCGGCGCTGGTTGATGACCCAGTATGACTGGACGGGAATTGCCAGGAGATTTTATACCTCGCCCAAAACCGAGATTGGCGCTTTTCTCGGCGTTGGGCTGTTCGTCATCATGCTCTTTCTGCTCTTTCATGGGCCGGTGGTGACCGACCGCGTAGAGCTCACCACCTTCGCTCCGGTTCACTGGATCCACCTCGGTGACCAGGTCATGATGGGCTTTGTCTTTGTGATGCTGTTCTCCAATGCGGCCCACATGTACAAGGGGATCATGCAGGGCACCAGGATACCGCTATATCTCTACATCACCCAGGCGCCGGTGTTCTTCGTCAACTACTTTACGCAGAAACGGTGGCGGAAATGTGGGACCGGCCCCGGTAGTGCCTGGTGGCGGCATCTTTTTCTGTTCTCCGGCTGGGTATCCATGGAAATCCTGGTGATGGTGCACCTTTCGGCCTTCCAGACCGATATTGTCCATCCCTTTTGGCATTGGACCCGGCTGCTGGGCTATTACGCCACCATTGCCCTGATGGCCGCCTCCACCACCATGCTATACAGCCGCTGGTTTAAGAAGACGGAGAATCTCCACCGCTATTCGGATTTTACGGACATGTTCTTCCTGGTGTTGATCGCCGCCATAGCCGCCACCGGCATTATGGTCCATTTTTTCAGGCTGGCCGGGCTGCCGGTCATGACCTACTCGACGTATGTGATCCATCTCGCCATCACTGTGGGCATGCTTACCCTCATGCTGCCCTTCGGCAAACTCTCCCACCTGATGTACCGGCCTTTAGCCATTTTCCTCACCACCCTGAAAGAAAAGGCCTTGCGGGAGTCTCAGGTTGATCTGGCTACGGTCAAGAAAGATATCGGTGAGACCTTTCAGAGCTGTATGCAGTGCGGCGCCTGCACCGGGGTTTGCCCCTGGGGCGAGGTGGCGAACTACAGTCCCCGGAAGATCCTCCGGGATGTCGCTCTTGAGAAGGCTTCAAACGTAGCCGTCGACGAGGCCTCATGGACCTGCGCCACCTGTAACAGTTGTGCCGAAATCTGCCCCCGGGGTATCAGCGTGCTTGAACTGACCAAGTCCGTCCGCCACCATGTGGCCGAGGCCGGATTCCTGCCGAAATCTTTTGATACCGCCGTGAAGAGTCTTACGAAAGACGGCAACCCCTGGCAAGGAAAAAGGGAAAACCGCCTGGATTGGGCCAAGGGCCTAGAGCTCTCCACCTATACCAAAGAACACGAATACTGCCTGTTTCCCTGCTGTACCACGGCCTATGATACCAGCGCCGCTAAAGGCAGCCAGAAGGCCGGCAGCGCTCTTGTGCAACTGCTTGAGCACGCCGGTGTCTCCTATGGGTCTTTTGGGACCCTGGAGAGTTGTTGCGGTGACCTGGCCGATAAGATCGGCGCGGCGGATGTGGCTTCTGATCTCATCAGGAAGAATACCGAAATGTTCCTCAAGGCCGGTGTCTCCAAGATCCTGACCCTCTCCCCTCATTGCCTCAATTCATTCAAGAAAAATTATGCAGGGCTGAAGGACCTAGCCAGTGTTCACTATACCGAGCTTCTGGATGACCTCATCCAGAAGGGTTTCATCAAGCCCGTCCACGGAGTTGACCTCAAAGTGACCTACCATGACCCCTGCTATCTGGGCAGGCATGCTGCCATATATGAGGCGCCCCGGCGGATCCTGGAAGCCATACCGGGTGCAACGCTCATTGAAATGCAGAACAGCAGGGAGCGGAGCTTCTGCTGTGGCGGCGGCGGCGGCGGGCCCTATTGCGATTATGCACTTTTGCTCCGCAAAGTACATAAAGAATTCTTTCTGGGAGGAGGGCCAGGGACGTAGGGGCGAGGCATGCCTCGCCCCTACAGGCCTCCCCCCAGACCCCTCTCCCAACCCGCAGAAGGGACCGGAAAGGTGGGCCAGCGGCTCGACTTTCCGGTCAAAAAGCGTCAAGGGATTGGGGAAGGGGTGTGGGGGTAAGGGCCCACCGGCCCTTAGCCCCCTCCCCCGCTTAGCTTCGATTATGTCTTTTGCAGAGCTAAAGGCATAATCGATTAAAATATTTCGCTCTGGTTACCTGGAAATCAAAAGGCAATCTGTTCCATTACGGCCGTCAGCCGGGGAAAGGCTCCCGGCCGGGCGGCCAGGCGCCGGCCCAGGCCGGCCGTGGCTCTGGGGATATAACGGGCAAACTGGCTTTTCCCTTTCACCCGGGTGAGGAAGCCGTAAGCCCCCAAGATCTGGAGGTTCCGGCACAGGGCAAGGTTTTCATACTGCTCCCGGAAGTCCTGGGGGTCAAAAGACCGCTGATCTCCCAGAAGGTCCAGGTAGAAGCCCAGCAACTCCTCTTGCGCGGCAGGGTCCAGGTCTACGTAGGGGTCGATGAGCAGGGCCGCCAGGTCATAGCCCAGGGGCCCCAGGCGCGCCCCTTGAAAATCCAGGACCCTCAGGCCTTTTCCCTGGACGAACAGGTTTTTGGACTGAAAGTCACGGTGGAGAAAACCTGGGTACTCGTCGAGACGGAGGCCGGCCAGCAAGCGCTCAAAATCGGGGGCCAATTCGGCCTCTTCCACCTTCAGGCCCAGGTAGCCTTGCAGGAAAGCCCAGACAAAGTAGCGGCATTCCCGCTCCAGGAGAAAGGCCCGGGTCACTGCCGGAGTATCGAAGCACCAAGCCGGGTCGAACCCCTGGCGCCCCTCGAGCTGCTGGTGGAGAAGAATTTCCAAGGCCAGTCGGTATAAGGTTAGAACCTCGGCGCGGCTCTGGGCCGCGACCACGGCCTCCGCCAGGCTCAGGTCACCCACGTCCTCCAGGAGCATCCAGCACTCCTCACGGCAATAGACGTAAATTTCCGGCACCGGCACCCCCCTGGCTTTGAGGTGGCGGCCGATGAGGAAATAGGAATCGTTTTCCGTGACCTCCCGGCCCGGGGGCCCAGGGTGGTACAGGAGCACCAGGCTGGGCTCGCCGGGCACCCGGAAGAAGCGGCGGTCCGAGCCGTCCCCGGCCAGGGGCCGGGCCTCTGCCAGGCTCACACCCCTGGCCCGTACTTCCGCGTCCAGGCGGCTGCTCCAGGGAAGTTCCGGATTCATGCGTCATCCTCGGACGACGGCGGGGAGAATGGCCCTGAGGGCCCCGGCCAGTTCCGGACATGCAGCTCTTGCTGGGGAAAGGGAATCTGAATGCCCTTAGCTTGAAAGGCCTCAAAAATTGCGGTGTTCAGCTCATGAGTGGCCGGGATGCGGTCAGTGGGAGTCTGAAGGTGGACCCAGATGGTGAAATTGAGGGAACTGTCGCCATAGGCTTCAAAGAAGATCTGGGGGGGCGGCTCGGGCACCACCCGGGGGTTAGCCCGGCAGACTTTGTCCAGGACCTGGGTCACCTGGTGCACATCCGAGTCATAGGACACCCCCACCTTCAGAGTGAGCCGGTTGATGCCGGGGCCATAGTGGGTCCAGTTGAGGATCTTGTTGGAGATCAGGTCGGAATTGGGAATGATGAGCACCGAGTGGTCATTGTTTTCGAAAATCGTGCTGCGCACCCGAATTTCCTTGACGCGGCCCCACTTGCCGTCAATAACCAGGGTGTCCCCCACCTTGATGGGTCTTTCGAACAGGATGATCAGGCCGCTGAAAAAGTTGTTCACAATGTTCTGCAGGCCAAAGCCGATTCCCACCCCCAGGCCGCCGGCCACGATGGCCAGGTCGCCGAAGGAGATCCCCAGGAAGCCCAGGGCCATGACGACGGCAATGGCCAGGATGGCATAGTGCAGCGAGTTGGAGATGGTGTAGCGCAGGCTGGCGTCCCAATCGGCGCGGTTGGAGAACCTCACTTCCAGGAAGACTTTCAGGAACCTGGAAAACCACCGGCCCAGGTAAAGGGCCAGGACCGCCAGACCCAGGTTCAGGAGGGTCAGATGCAGGGGCCCGAGTCTGGTCCCCCAGGTGAGCCCCTGGGAGAGCCAGATCAGAAAGGTCTGGTCAACACCCCAAAGATTCACCAGGGACAGAAACACCCCGGCCACCAGGAAAAAGACCACCACCCTCATGATGGCCAGGTAGTTTTTCCGGAGGAGTTCCTCCTGCTGCCAGAGATTCTGCGGCGCCCGCCCCTGCCTCCGGTGGATGGCATGCGCAAGGATCGTTTTGACTACCTGCCAGGTTACCCAAAACAGGACCAGGAGCAGCCCGGTGAGATAGGCCGCCTGGGCTATATAGGCTGACAGGTTCTGGAACCCCAAAAGACTGGTAAGAAGAATTACCGTGAGGATGGCCAGCAGTAGCAGCCTCAGGGTCAAAAAGAGACCTTTTCCCCTGATCCAGTCCGG
>Ga0207826_1000296_pt1 | contig 13984 bp, 10 predicted proteins | sample LuqExpMetageno80_FD_187837 | JGI IMG/M metagenome (GOLD analysis project Ga0207826, IMG submission 187837) | Tropical forest soil microbial communities from Luquillo Experimental Forest, Puerto Rico - Sample 80 (SPAdes) | ecosystem: Environmental > Terrestrial > Soil > Tropical forest ... | reverse complement strand
CCCCGCCACAGCGATCAAGAGCAGGATTGCGACGAAGCCCAGGACCCGCTTCTGGCCCTTCGCTCTGGAGTCAGCCTTTGGTTCTACCGTGATGGCAGGAAGGTGCCGCTCTTCAGCAAGAGACGGCTAACGGAGATACTCCTTTGCAATACAGGTCACACCGGCGTAAGTGATCGGCTAGCGGAGTTTGCCGAAGCACAAAGGCTGGTCGATGCCAACTCAGCATTCTCGTCCGAGGAGAAAAACATCGCACTTCGCGCTGTGGCTGACCTTCGTACCAGCGCTATGTCTTGGAAAACAGGAGCCCTTGCCAGTGCGGGAAGCCAGTTGGGTCTGCAATGGGATGGGAGCAAAGGTCTTGTCGCTAACGTTCAATGGAAATGAATCTGGGCTCAGTTGCCATGTTGTCGGCCAGTGTTTACGAATGCCATTGCGGGCCGGGATTCCGACCGTCGCCCAACGTGCTCAACGTCCGCTATGGTCTTGGCCTTCCCGAGGGCTGCCTCTTCATCGAGATAGTGCATGATAAAGGACGTTATCGTGCTCTGTTCGTAAGTCGTTGTGAAACGCCCGTCCCGTCATTTGGGCGAGAAGGCGGCATCCCGTACAAGTTGCCTCCAAACGGCGTTATAGAAGTTTGTAGCGGCGTCAATCACGGCACACCGACAGCAGACGTGGCTAGAAGGTTACCGCCAACGACATGCTCGTCAAGGACAAAATAAGAGTATTAGATCTGGGTCAACTGACCCCTCCAAGACTCACGGCACACATTTCTGACAGCCTCAGGCGTATCTTCCTGATGGGAAATGAGTTCGCTATGCTGCACGATGCCAGACCAACTCACTCGGTAAGCGTCAGCAGTTTATTTAAAACTCTTGTAAGTTGCTGATAATAAAACGACGTTGACGAGCAGGAATGGCTTGCCCTGCGACATGATTCACTGGTCGATTGAGGACACCGATCGTTCGTTGTGGTTATACACGGCATGCGGGCTCGTGCGCATCGCGCTCACCGAACTGGAGGGATGGATCGCCGACCCGCACCACAGGGTCGCAACCTCGCTCTTGGATGCGGCCGATGGCGTCGGGCTCCGCGCGGTTTCGGCGAGCAAGTACAGTCCTACGGTGGCCAGGTCTACCGATGGCAAGCTGTGGTTCGTGGGCGATTTTCTGGACTTCGATATCTCTCCCGCCTGGTACCAGACCAATGGATTCCGCGCCGCGGGTGTGGCAGCGTTCCTGTTGGTTCTCTGGGCGCTCTACCGATTGCGTTTTCACCAGGCCGATTTGTACCCTGAAGTCGGCCAGCGTTTACGAATGCTTTCTTTTCATCTTCCCTAGCCCGTGGTTCGAAGGGAACCCAAGTCTCGCGAATGACCAGGGCTCCCCTTTGACTCTTGCTAACGCGTTGGGGGCGTTGAACCGAGTGAGTCCCACTCGACGCCGTGCATGTCTCCGCAATCGAGGTATCGGCAGTGAAATGCGAAGGCGGCACGCAGGGTATGCGGAGTATGACCGCTCTTCACCATGCGTAAATAGGCGTGCAGTTCGCTGCGAAATTCCGGATGAGCGCAGTTCTCGATGATCAGCTCCGCCCGCTCGTGCGGTGAGCGACCGCGAAGGTCGGCGATGCCGTGCTCGGTGACAATGACCTGCACCGAATGTTCGCTGTGGTCAGCATGGCTGACCAGCGGAACAACCGTGCTGATCTTTCCACCCTTGGCGGACGATGGACAGGTAAATATGGAAAGATAGGCGTTGCGGGTGAAATCACCGGAGCCGCCGATGCCGTTCATCATCTGGCGTCCCATGATGTGGGTGCTGTTCACGTTGCCAAAGAGATCGACCTCGATGGCGGTGTTGATCGAGATGAGCCCGAGGCGGCGAATGACTTCAGGATGATTGCTGATCTCCTGCGGCCGCATCAGAATGCGTGGCCGGAAAAACTCCAGATCGCTGTAGACCTTATCCAGTGCAGGGGGGCTGAGGGTCAGGGCACAGGTGCTGGCGAATTTGACGCGATCGGAACAGATGAGATCGATGACCGAGTCCTGCAGCACCTCGGTATACATTTCGAACTGTGGAATCTGGGGATGGCGTCCAAGGGCGGCCAGCACCGCGTTGCCGACATTACCCACACCGGATTGAACGGGCACGAAGGAGGGCAGTCGGTGAGCTGCGATCTCCGCCGCAAGAAACTCGGCGACGTGGTTGCCGATGGCATCCGTCTCTGGGGTCGACGGATCGTACCCACCGGTTTCGTTCTCGCGATCGGTTTCGACGACGCCCACTATGCGTGAGGGATCGACCGTCATGATCGGCGAGCCGATGCGGTCCGAGGCATGGAAGATCGGGATCTCGCCGCGATGAGGAGGATCGGCGGGCTCGTAGATGTCATGCATGCCGAGCAGTGTGGCCGGATGTTTGCGATTCAACTCGATGAGCACACGCTTCGCCTGACGGCCAAAGGTTGGAGCAGCGCCGACAGAGGAGGTCAGGACAACTCCGCCGCCCGCGGTCACGTCGCAGGCCTCGATAACCGCCCAATCGATAGGCCCGAGGAACCCATAGCGGACGGCTTGCGGCATCATCGACAGGTGCATGTCGAAGAATCGCGTATCGCCGGCATTGATACGGGCGCGCAGGTCTGCGTCAGACTGATAGGGCGTGCGGAAGCTGATGGCATTGGCTTTCGCCAGTGCGCCGTCAAGCGCAGGGCCGGTAGAGGCGCCGGTGATGACGCCGATCTTGAAAGGCTCGCCGCGTTGATGTGCTGCCTCGGCGCGATCGGCGATCGCGGTTGGTATCGCTTTCGGCGCCCCCGCCGGAGTGAATCCGCTGAAGCCAATCGTCTGTCCGTGTTCGATGTGCGACGCCGCCTCTTCTGGCGTCAGCTTGGGAAATGGCAAGCTCATTGCTGACCTCTCGATCAAAAGAACGCGGGCTGGGCGGGCACGCGCGATCTTAGGCTTCGTGCTTCGTATAAACTTCCAACAAACGATTGGCAGCGTGGAAGGAGGTGACACGGCCTTCCGTGACCTCGCGTTCCAACTCCGTCAGTTTCTGCTTCACCAATGGATGGTTGCGAAAGTTGCGCACCAGTCCGCGCTCGATCACCTCGTACATCCACTTCTTAAGCTGATTGCGGCGAATCCGTTCGAACCATTGGTTCGACTTCAATAGTTTCGTGTGTTCGCAAACACAACTCCACAACTCCGGAATTCCTTCGCCGGTGAGCGCCGAACACGTCAGGCTGCAGGGCGTCCACCCAGTCGGAGGGGGCGGGAAATAGTGCAATGCATTCTGAAACTCAGCCCGTGTTCGCTCCGCTTTGATGCGGTTATCGCCGTCGGCCTTGTTGATAGCGACTGCATCGGCCATCTCCATGACGCCGCGCTTCATGCCCTGCAGTTCATCGCCGGCGCCTGAGATCATCAGCAGCAGAAAGAAATCGACCATGGAATGCACGGCAGTTTCCGACTGTCCAGTGCCAATGGTCTCCACGATAATGCGCTGAAATCCTGCGGCTTCGCAGAGCAGCATGGCTTCGCGGGTGCGCTGAGCTACGCCGCCCAGTGCGCCCCGCGAAGCCGAAGGACGAATGAATGCGTTTTGGTTTTGCGAGAGCGCGTTCATGCGCGTCTTGTCGCCCAGAATGCTGCCGCCGGAAACCTCGCTGCTGGGATCGATGGCCAGCACCGCAACCTTCTGCCCGTGCTCGCGAATGAGGTGCATGCCCAGCGCGTCGATCAGGGTGCTCTTGCCGGCTCCAGGAACGCCGGTGATGCCGAGACGGATGGAGTTGCCGGTGTGAGGCAAACACGCTTCCAGGATCGCCTGCGCGAGTTCGGCATCGTCGGCACGCGAGCTCTCAATCAGGGTGATGGCGCGGGCCAGCATCTTGCGGTCGCCCGCCAGCACGCCATCAATATACCGCTCGCGGGTCAGTCTGCCGCGCCGTTTGGGAACCCTTGTGCTGTCAGGCGGCGAAGGGATGCGAACTCCCGGCTGCACCCGCAACGCACTGTCTTTCGGCTCCAAGCCTCAGTTTCCCTCGGTGACCAGGCTCGCCGTCAGCGCCTTGACGATCTGCTGGGCCGCCGCGGGGATGACCGTTCCTGGTCCAAAAACGCCAATCGCGCCGGCTTTATAGAGGAACTCGTAATCCTGTGGCGGAATGACCCCGCCTACCACGACCAGAATATCGTCGCGTCCGATTTTCTTCAGCTCCGCGATCAACTGCGGCACCAGCGTCTTGTGTCCCGCGGCGAGCGACGAGGCACCCACGACGTGAACGTCGTTGTCGGCGGCATGCTGCGCAACTTCGCGAGGCGTCTGAAACAAGGGGCCGATATCGACGTCGAATCCCAAGTCGGCGAAAGCGGTGGCGATCACCTTCGAGCCGCGATCATGGCCGTCTTGTCCCATCTTGGCAACTAATATTCGCGGCGGCCGGCCCTCACTCTCTGTGAATTGGGCAACGGCTTCCTTAGCCTTCCGAAATTCCTCGTTGCTCTGGTTCTCGGCCGAGTACACACCCGCGATAGAACGCGTCGTGGCGGCATAACGTCCCCACACTTTCTCTAGCGCGAAGGAGACTTCGCCGAGCGTAGCGCGCTTGCGGGCGGCGTCAACCGCAAGGTCAAGCAGGTTGCCTTCTCCTGTCTCAGCAGAAGCTGTTAGCTTGCCGAGTGCGGCGGTCACAGCAGCGCTATCGCGACTCTGCTTCAACTCCTGCAGGCGGCGCACCTGCGACTCGCGCACTGCGGCGTTGTCGACGTCGAGAACCGGAATCAGCGGTTCTTCCGGCGAAGGATAAGCGTTGACGCCGACGATGATGTCGCGTCCGGAATCGATGCGAGCCTGCTTGCGGGCGGCGGCCTCTTCGATGCGCATCTTCGGCAATCCGGTCTCGATAGCCTTCGCCATGCCGCCGACCTCTTCTACTTCCTCGATCAGCTTCCAGGCCGAGTGCATCAGTTCGTGCGTCAGCCGCTCGACGTAGTAAGACCCGCCCCAGGGATCGACCACCCGCGTGATGTCCGTTTCTTCCTGCAGGTAGATCTGGGTGTTGCGGGCGATGCGTGCCGAAAAGTCGGTGGGCAGGGCCAGCGCTTCGTCGAGAGCGTTGGTATGCAGGGACTGCGTGTGTCCCAGTGCGGCGGCGAGTGCCTCGACGCAGGTGCGCACGATATTGTTGAACGGATCCTGCGCGGTGAGGCTCCAGCCTGAGGTCTGCGAATGCGTGCGCAAGGCCAGCGACTTTGGGTTCCTGGGATGAAAGGTGTTGACCAGCTTCGCCCAAAGCATGCGCGCCGCACGCATCTTGGCGATCTCCATGAAGTGATTCATTCCGATATCCCAGAAGAACGAGATGCGGGGTGCAAAGCTGTCGACGTCCAGACCGGCTTTTACGCCAGTGCGCAGATATTCAAGACCGTCGGCCAAGGTATAGGCGAGTTCGATGTCGGCGGTCGCTCCTGCCTCCTGCATGTGATAGCCGCTCACGCTGATGCAGTTGAACTTCGGCATCTTCCCGGCGGTGTAGCGGAAGATGTCGCCGATGATCCGCATCGATCCACCGGGCGGATAGATGTAGGTGTTGCGGACCATGAACTCCTTGAGGATGTCGTTCTGGATAGTGCCGCTCAGCTGTTCCGGCTTCACGCCCTGCTCTTCGGCGGCGACGATATAGAAGGCCATGATCGGCAAAACAGCGCCATTCATGGTCATGGAGACCGACATGCGATCGAGCGGGATGCGGTCGAACAGGATCTTCATGTCGAGCACGGAATCGATGGCAACGCCCGCCTTCCCGACATCGCCGACGACGCGCTCGTGATCGGAATCATAGCCGCGGTGCGTGGCAAGATCGAAGGCCACAGATAGGCCCTTCTGTCCTGCGGCGAGGTTGCGGCGGTAGAAAGCGTTTGACTCTTCGGCGGTGGAAAATCCTGCGTACTGGCGGATCGTCCATGGCTGCATCACGTACATCGCCGAGTACGGACCACGCAGATAGGGGGGCAGCCCGGCGGCGTAATCGAGATGACGCAGGTCTTCGAGGTCAGCCAGGGTGTACTGCGACTTGACCGGGATATGCTCCGGCGAGAGCCACTCGGAGGGCTCGGGCTGCGAGCTGTGCTCAACCTGTGGTGCGTAGTCGATCTTAGAAAAGTCCGGCCGCATATTAGCTCTGTCCTATCTGGAAGTGCCGTTGCCAGCGGGAAAGGGTTTCGATCGGGTTGCTGCGGACGTGTACGAAGTCAACCACGCCGGCGGCCTTTAGTTGCTCCGCAGACTCCGGATTGCCGGCAATAACCACGGGCGTCTTCATTGCCCTCGCGTCGAGCGCGGCCATCAACTGCTCGACGATTGCAGGGTATTCCGCATCGGAGCTACACAGCACGATCACGTCCGCTTCTGCATTGGCGATGGCCTCCGCCGATTGATAACGATGCCTATCCAACTTGAAGCCGGCACAGCCGAAGAAGTTGGAGGCGAAGCCGGAACGTGCGGCGCGCATGCGGGGATCGCCGATTTCGGCCAGCAGGAACAGCGGATTCTTTCCGCCCTGCTTCACGTGCTGCTCGGTGCGCAGCCGTAGTTCCTCGTAGGCACGAGCGCCTCTTCGAACTGCAAAGACGCGGTCAAGCTCGGCACGATCGAGTGCCCTCTCCTTGGAATTCGGATACCGGTTGGTCCCTAACAACACGTGCCGGCGGGATGCCACCGCCGACTCGCGCGCGGTCTGTGACTTGTCGAGTTCGACCTGCAGCCTGCCTTCAGCTTGGAAGCGCGTGAAGCCACCAGCGGCTTCCACCGCCTGCAAAATCTCCCACGCTTTGCGGGCGAGTTGGTCGGTGCTTGTCTCGAGATAGTAGGAGCCGCCCCCCGCGTCAGCGACACGGGCGATCTGGGCTTCCGCTTTCAGAATGATCTGCGTGTTGCGCGCCAGCCGCCGGCTGGCCTCAGTGGGTCCGGCATAAGGTTCGTCAAACCGGGCAACTGTGACGGCATCTGCGCCGCCCAGGGCGGCTGACATAGCTTCGGTGGTCGCACGCAGAACATTGACGTACGGATCGTAGACGGTGGTGTTCCAGCGCGAGGTGCGAGCGAAAATCGCAGTTCTTCCCTCGCCATTCTTGCCGCCGAAGCTCTCGACTACGCGCGACCACAGCAGCCGCAACGCGCGCAGCTTGGCGATCTCGAGAAAATAGCTGGATCCGATGCCGACGGAGAACGACAGGGCCGCAGTAGCGCGAGCCACGCCGATGCGGCGAGAGGTTACGCCGTCGAGGTAATCAATGCCTGCGGCGATGCCGTAACCAAGCTGCTGTGCCGCTGTAGCGCCCGCCTCTTCCAAGGCAAGCACCGGAATCGAGAAGGGACGGAACGAAGCTGGCACCTTGGACAGTACCTTCGCTGCAAAATCCAGATCACCCAGCGGATCGAAGTCGGCCGATCCGTTCGCCGGAACCCCAGACTCGGCAATCAACTGCAACAGTTGCGGAGTCGCTTGACTGAAGTGGACTGACGCGGTACCCAGGCCATCAAGAAGTCGAACCAGATCTTCGCGAACGCTTACTGGAGCGCTCTGGAACGCGATTTCTTCGGCGCCTGCGGCCAGCGCCTCGCGGGCCAGGCGATTGGCTTCTTCCGGATTACGAGCTTCGATTTCTTCGCGAATCTCCCAGCCGCCGGATGCACGATTGCCGCGGACGTACGGGAACTCGCCGGCAGCGGCATCGAGAAACGTAATTCCGCCCAGGTCTTCACTCCGGTAATACGGCTTGAGGATAAGGCCGTCTTCCGTCTTCCACAGGAGTTTCTTGGCGTAATCCGCGCCCTTCAGGTCTTTCTGGATGACCTGCTCCCACTGCTCGGTGGAGACCGGGGGAAATTCTTCCAGCAGATTTTCGCCTGCAGTCGTCTTAGTGCTCATGGGGATCTTCCACGACCTCGATCAGGATTCCAAATGGGCTTTCGGCGCGCGACTTGGGATGAACGAAGAAAACCGTGGTGCCGCGCGATCCGGGCCGAGGCCCTTTGTCGATGATCTGAAAGCCCTTGGACTTCATGTCATCGAAGGCTTGCTGCGCATTCCGCACCCGAAAGGCAATATGCGCCAGCCCACCGCGCCCACCGTTCTTATCGATGAGCTTCTGAACCGGCGAGTCCGTGCTCAAAGGCTCCAGCAACTGGATCAGGTTGGGACCGTCACCGACACGCAGCAACGATTCGCGGACCTGGTCGCCGCCGTACACCTCTTCGCGATGAATCTCCTCGAAACCCAGCAGTTTGTAGGCTTCGACCTGGGCATCGAGTTCGCCCGGCTTCACCGCGATGGCCACGTGATCGATAAACCGGAAGCCTACGACAGTTGCAATCTCCTGCGACACTTGAGTCATGTAAAGCCTCCTATCAAACTTCGGTTCGCGGGCTAAAGCCCTCAAGTAATTGCAACGGCATAGACGCCGGCCTGAAGAGCAGCACCACCCGGCTATTCAAACTCGACCAGCACCTGGTTCACCTTCACGCCGTCTCCGTGCGCGACGTTGACTTTGTTCACCTTGCCCGCCACCGGCGCGGTGATGTTGGTCTCCATCTTCATCGCTTCCAGCACCAACATCAAATCGTTGGTCTGTAACGCCTGTCCGGGCTGGACGTTCAACTTGACGACCACGCCGGCAACCGGGCTGCGGCAGACTTTGGATTCATCGACATTCTCACCGCCTGGCGGCACGTCCAGGCCCGGAGTCGGCACCGACACAGGTTGCACTGTCGTGGCCGGCCCATGGGGTGGAAAGTAGCCACCGGCTACGGTGTCATCTTCCAGTATCTCGATATCGACTTCGTATTCTTTACCGTCGATCCCGATCTTCAGTTTCAAACCTGGGCTCCTTTGGCTATTCTGCGGCTGGCTGGCATCAATTCAGCTTCTGCGCAGGTAGTGCGATGCCTGGACAAAGACGCGTCCCTGTTGCGCCCACGGATTAACGATCTCGTAAGGAGACTGCAACATTTTCGCGGAACGAATCCGCACCTTCTTGCCGAGAAAAGCGGTGACCGCTGCCGCGATGACCACTAGGACTTCGGGACTGACCTCGGACCGCGCTGCGAGTCCTTCTGCTGGCGCTGGCGCCTGGGATTGCACCTGAGCGCCCGGGCCACTGAGACGAGCCGCGAGAACCGCGAGAAGCTTTGCCTGGTCAGCCAATTGCGCCTGCAGTTTCTGCACCGAATCGGCAAGCGAAGCCACCTGCTGTTGCAACCCGGCCACGTCAAGGCCTTCAGCTTCTTGGTTCGTCTCTGCTTTCAGCGTCTCCATCAAACTTCTCTCCAACGGTGTTGCTGTCACATCACTGCTTCGCCATTTGCAAACAGGGCGACTCTATAATGGAATCAGGCCGTGCTTCTTCGGCGGCCGCAGTTCCCTCTTGGCATGCATCGCTTCCAGCGCCTGTACCAGATACTTGCGTGTCAGCGATGGTTCAACGATATCGTCGACCAATCGTCTCCCTGCCGCAAGGTATGGATTGGCGAAGGTTTCGCGGTAGGTCTCGATCAACTCCCTGCGGCGCGCCGGCTTGTCTTCGGCTGAATCGATTTCTTTGCGGAACACGATTTCCGCAGCGCCTTCGGCGCCCATAACCGCAATTTCGGCCGTCGGCCATGCGATCACGCGGTCGGCGCCCAGATCTTTAGCGCACATGGCGAGGTAGGCTCCGCCATAGGCTTTGCGCAGAACCACCGTGATCTTGGGAACGGTAGCCGCCGAGTACGCGAACAGCATCTTCGCGCCATGGCGAATGATGCCACCGTATTCCTGCTGCACTCCGGGCAGGAAGCCGGGAACGTCGACAAACGTCAGCAGCGGAATGTTGAAAGCGTTGCAGAATCGCACGAAGCGGGCCGACTTGTCAGCGGCATTGATATCGAGCGCTCCCGCCAGAACGTTGGGCTGGTTGGCGATCACTCCCACCGGCCTGCCCTGCAGGCGTCCGAACCCGACGATAATGTTGGCAGCGAACCCAGGCTGAATCTCAAGGAAGTCCTGGTAGTCCAGGACCCGTACCAGCACGGTTCGCATGTCGTACCCGAGTTTCGGATCGATCGGCAGGAGATGATTCATCTCCGCGTCTTCTTCAATCGGCAGATTGAAAGCGAGTCGCGGAGGATCTTCCAAATTGTTGGAAGGCATGAAGCTCAACAGGCGTCGGCAGACATAGGCCGCTTCCTCGTCATCTTGCGCGATCAGGTGCACCACGCCGGAGTGGTTCATCTGCGCCCCAGGGCCCCCCAGCGCTTCGGCGGTGACATTTTCGCCGGTGACTTGCTTGATGACCTGCGGACCCGTAATGAACATCTGCGACTTCATGGTCTGGATAATGAAGTCGGTGAGTGCCGGACTGTAGGCTGCGCCGCCCGCACAGGGACCGCAGATCAGCGAAATCTGCGGAACCGTGCCAGACAGCACAACGTTGTTGTAAAACACGCGGCCGTATCCGGAGAGGCTGTCGATGCCTTCCTGCACGCGTGCTCCACCGGAGTCGTTGATGAACACGAACGGACTACCGGTCTTCAGCGACAGCTGCATCATGTCGGCGATCTTCTTGCTGTGCACCTCGCCGGCAGCCCCGCCCGCTACGGTGAAGTCCTGGCTGGCAAGATGGATCAGACGTCCGTCGACGGTGGCGGACCCCGTAACCACCCCATCGGCCGGCATGGGTTTATCGGTCATTCCGAAGCTGGTAGCTCGGTGCTGAGCGAAAAGTCCAATCTCCTGGAAGCTGTCGCGATCGACCAGCTTCTCCACGCGCTCGCGGGCGCTGAGCTTTCCTGCCGCATGTTGCTTGTCGATGCGCTCCTGTCCGCCGCCGAGTTCGATCTTGGCGCGCTTCTCGCGAAGTTCCCCAATGCGATCGTTGAGCGTCTTGTGCTTGCGCTTCGACTTCGGATGATCTACTGACGTCGCCATTCTTTCTCCTCGGGCAGGACCCTTTACAATCCAGCCGCTGCTGATTTCGCTACCCGGCGGGTGCGACGGTTACTTTGTGCTCCTGGCCATTGAGCGTAATAACGTACTTCACGGCTGGTCCCGGCGCAGGCTGGCCATTCACCGTAACTTCGTCCTTGGCTTTTGCCGTAGGCGCGGGCACGGAGGGCTTTCCCGGTTCCTTACCCAGGTTCCGCGGCCCCTCAGCACGGGTCTTGAAAAACTTCGGTGCCACCTGCGGGAACATAGCGCAGGTCAGCACATCTTCATCGGTCCCGTTGCATCCTTCGATGGCCAATGCCTGCGACCGAAGCGACTCCCACTCCGGTTTCAGCAAGTCAGCGGGACGGGTCTCGATGGTCACTTTCTTGGCATGTTCCTCGGCCATCTTCACGACCTCGGGATTCTTTTCGCCTAGCGTGCTCCCGTAGTAGCCGAGCATGAGATCCGCGAACTCCCCGGTCAACACCTTGTAGTGTCCCATCAACACGTTGAACACTGCCTGGGTGCCGACGATCTGACTGGACGGCGTGACCAGCGGAGGATAACCGGCGTCCTTGCGCACGTTGGGAACTTCGGCAAGAACTTCCTGCAGCCGGTCGGACGCGCCTTGGCCTTTGAGCTGGCTCTCCATGTTGGAGATCATCCCACCCGGAATCTGGCTTTTGAAGATCTCCGTATCTACACCAGTGAACTCGCTGAGGAACTCGCGATAACGCGGTCTGATTTTGGCGAAGTGCTCCTTGACCCGCAGAATGCGTGCCATGTCCAGTCGCGTGTTGAAGCCGGTCCCATCCAACATCTCGACCAGGCTCTCCGTAGGATTGTGTCCCGGACCTAGCGACATGGAACTGACGGCAGTGTCCACAATGTCGCAACCCGCCTCGATCGCCTTCATGTACGAAACCAGCGTGACCCCGGTCGTGGCGTGCGCATGCACGTGGACCAGCGTGTCTGCGCCGCACTTCGTCTTAATGCCCTTAACCAGGTCATAGGCGGCCTGCGGTTTCAGCAGTCCCGCCATGTCTTTAATGCAAATCGAGTCGCTGCCCATCTGCCTCAGTTGTTCCGCCATGACGACGAATGCGTCGATACTATGCACCGGGCTCGTGGTGTACGAGATCGTTCCTTGCGCATGCTTGCCGCTCTTCTTCACCGCCGCGATGCTGGTGCGAAGATTGCGCAAGTCGTTGAGGGCATCGAAGACCCGGAAGACGTCAATACCGGTGTTCGCCGCTTTGTCTACAAAGCGCTCCACCACTTCATCCGCATAGTGGCGGTATCCCAGCAGGTTCTGACCGCGCAGCAGCATCTGGAGACGTGAGTTGGGCAGCAGTTTGCGAAACGTGCGAAGGCGCTCCCACGGATCCTCGTTCAGGAAGCGTATACAGGCGTCGAAGGTCGCTCCTCCCCAACACTCCAGCGACCAGTAACCGGCGCTGTCGAGGTCCTCGCAAATCGGGATCATGTCCTCAATGGCCATCCGGGTGGCCAGCAAACTCTGGTGAGCGTCTCGCAGCGCCAACTCGGTGACTTCAATGGTGCGCGGCATACTTTGAATCCTTTCTCCGTAAAACAACGCCTCTCCGATAGGCAGCAGTTAGCGGATCTCCTTTTTGACCCGAATACGGCACCATCGTACACCCCGTCTCGCCCGTTCGCGACGCCGTGAAACCATTTGTCATCGGAAGCACTTCCGACGGTGTGCCATCCTCCACCAGTACATCCCGAAATTGTTCATCTGTGGCCTGCCTTTGCAACCCGCCTCCCTATTCCAACCGGCTTATAAACGGATTCCGCTACCGACTGGACCACGGTCCACCTATCACGTCGGTATCGGTAGCAGCGTGATCCAGCCTGGTATCGCCCGGAACTGCCATCGCAGCAGATGTCCTTCAGCCAGCAGTAGCCAGTGGTGACGCGCATGTTTCACAGTCGGCCGTCGGTCTTCACCAGCCGTTGCTTCAGAATTTGTAAGCGGTCCGTCCTCGATTCGCGTGGGCAACGTCAGCCGCCACAAATTCCCCAGGTCGCAGGCCAGTACGCGCAGTGCCAGCCACACTTGGTTCGAGCAGAAACGATGACAACTCAGTCGTGTCATCTGCACCGCCTGCTTTCCGTCTTTGATCCATTGCTATGCGATCCAACATGCTCATTTTCAACTTACACCGGGCAACGGTCGACATCAGTGATAACTGTCACCATTTCTGCGGACAAGCTGCCTGTCCGGACGCCTACGGTGGTAGCCACAGTCGTCCAGCGGGAGGGATGTGACCAACCATAAGTTGTTGAAAAAGGGTGGTGAGCGCGGAAGGAATCGAACCTTCAACCTACTGATTAAGAGTCATCCACGCTCAGTAGGTCTGAACTCGGCAAGTCACATCTAGCAAACAACTTACAGAAGTCTTGCGCGCACAGAGGATCACTCGCAAATGCTTGAAACGTTGCCGATGTGGAGCAACGTACAGCCACAGTAACAGCCACACCTTCAAGTTAGTGCATTTACGTCGCAGCTGACCTTGTCGTATCTGCAGAGCCGAAGACTGGCTGCTATGAACGTCATGACGGTCAGCGGGATTAGGTTTTGGGTCAGCGTTAGCCATCCCGTGACAGAAAGCCCATTCGAACTACGTAGTCAGCGAGTGCTAAACGGCACGGAGTATTGTTGAAACGTCACAGCGACCAGGCACCGGCTGGGAGGCAAGGGCAGAAAGCTCACCCCCGCGATCAAACCATGTAGCTTCCTTTGTAATGGCTTCACGCCTCGACGCGCCAGGACAATTCGAGTGCTCCGCGGGGTAGTCAATTTCCGTAGGTCTATTGCTTTGCTTCCAGCGTGTTCTTGATCGTCGAGAGCGCGTCCTTCAGATTTGAAGCCGACCGGCCGACCGCGGTCTTCCGAACGATTGATCCCTTTACGCCAGTGAGTCCCGTCTGCTCCGAACCCATGGCCGTGATCAGATAGAAGCCGGGTTGCTTGGGGTCGTCA
>Ga0207826_1000293_pt1 | contig 14022 bp, 8 predicted proteins | sample LuqExpMetageno80_FD_187837 | JGI IMG/M metagenome (GOLD analysis project Ga0207826, IMG submission 187837) | Tropical forest soil microbial communities from Luquillo Experimental Forest, Puerto Rico - Sample 80 (SPAdes) | ecosystem: Environmental > Terrestrial > Soil > Tropical forest ... | reverse complement strand
GCCGACAAGATGGCCCGCAGCGGCCTGCGGGTGCAGGACCTGCTCGACAAGGCGCTGCTCAAGAAGCACATCGAGAATGCTTGTCGCGAAAAGAACACCATCGTGCATGCTCTCTTCAACAGCGAGCCCATCGATCCCGACAAGATGTACACGGATTACGCCGGGATTGCAGACCGTGTGGCGCCTTTTGTGACCGATACCGCTTTGCTGCTGAACCGCGCAATTGCCGGCGGTGAGTCGGTGATGTTCGAGGGCGCGCAGGGCACGATGCTCGACATTGACCACGGCACCTATCCTTTCGTCACTTCCTCAAGCGCCACCTCCGGCGGAGCCGCAACGGGCACGGGAGTCCCGCCTAATGCCATCTCCATGGTCGCCGGCGTCACCAAGGCCTACTGCACCCGCGTCGGAGAAGGCCCGTTCCCAACCGAGTTGAATGACGAGGCGGGAGCGGAGTTGCGCAGAAAGGGCAATGAGTTCGGCGCAGTAACCGGCCGTCCGCGCCGTACCGGATGGCTCGATCTACCCTTACTGCGCTACTCGAACATGATTAATGGCACCGGTTGGCTGGTAGTCACCAAGCTGGACGTGCTGGACGACCAGGCGGAAATCCCCATCTGCGTCGGCTACAAGATCGACGGCAAGATGAACCAGGAGATTCCAGCCCAAATCTCCGGCTACGAGAAGATTGAACCGGTTTACACCAAGCTGCCAGGATGGCAATCGAAAACCTATGGCATTGATTGTTATGAACAGCTTCCGGCGAAGGCCAAGAGCTATCTTGCTTTCGTCGAAAAGGAAACTGGCGCCAAGGTTGGCATCGTCTCTACCGGCCCCGACCGCGAACAGACCATGTTTATCGACGAATTCACGAACGCGCTGGATTCAGTGTCCGGCAAGTAGGCCGAGTCAGGGGGCCCTTATGGTTGTTTTGGCTGTCACTTGGGTGGCGAATCCGAGCAAGGAAGCCGAGGTGGCTGAGATCTTCAGTGAGTTGGAGAAAGCCTCCCGACAGGAACCCGGCTGTCTGCTATACGTCGTGCATCGTCACCGCACTGAGATTGGGCGGTTTTTCATCTACGAGCAATATCGCGACGACGCTGCTCTCGATGCCCATCGTCAGTCGCAGCACTTCCAGCAGTACGCGGTAAAGACCCTGCAGCAGATCGCCACGCGACGCGACGGCGAGCTCTACTTCCCGCTGAACTCGGCGGCCGAGAGCAAGTAGGTCCCACCGCTCGCTTCACGAACAAACCCAGTGACAACGAATCCCTGGCCAAAGAGTCTCTGAAAACGCTCCCGGGCTTCGGCCTGCACCCGCGCCACGTTGTCAGGTGATTGTTCATCCAATTCGATTCGTATGCGCTCGACCACACGTGGCGGCGCTGGCGGATCGCCCGCGAGGACTTTCGTAACCCTCTCCGAAGCAAGGTGCCACTCGGCAACCAATCGGTCCGTGGGCAGCCCGGCATGGAGCGGACTGCTGGTCGAGCCATATACATCGAGCAAGTAGCGTCGGCACACCACCCCAAGGCGGCAGATGTTGAAATACGCGTTCCTCGTCTGAAGCGGGTCGAACGTCCACTCAATCAACGGAATCCCGCGCGCAAGGGCATCCTCGCGCTGTGCCAGCTTCAAGCTGCGGCCAATTCCCAGATCGCGAAACTCGGGTAATACAGCAGCCATGTGCGAGTGAAGATAGGGTTTGCCGTCGCGAATCCCCGGATAGGCCAACGCAAATCCAGCCAATCCGTCACCGACAAACGCGCCGAACACCTGCCCACCAGTCTTGCAAGCAACCACGTACATCTGCGAGGGCACCACATCCCTCTCGCCAAACCCCCAAACCTCGAACTCAAGGTCCACCATCGCCTCGAACTCTTCGATTGTGTGACAAGCACGGATCGCAACGGCCTGCTGCGTCATTCGCTTCACCGAAAGTCTTGGGGTCGAGTTTAGTACTCTGCTTTGTACCAACGGAAACCGCGGCGCTGCTCTTCGTCGGCTTGCTTGATCAGCGACATGATTTGCCTCGGCTTCAACGTGGCAACGGCTGAGACAATTGCGTCAATTAACGCCATCGGCGCCACATACGACGCCCCGAACGACGGCGTCTCCACGGATGCGATGAAGCACTCATCGGCTGCACGCGCTAATGGTGAAACAAACGTATCGGTGATCCCGACGGCGAACGCCCCGTTGCGCTTGGCGGTCTGTACACCCTCAACGGTCTGCCTCAGGCCGCGCCGGAAGCTGATGCCGATGACCAGGTCTTTCCTTCCCACCGTGCGTACGACGTGACTGACCCGGCCCGCCGTGGTGGCCGACAACACCGGGAGGCCAATCATGGTAAGGTGGTAATCCAGATGGTGCACCAGTGAAGTGGCAGCATCTCCGCCCAGCAGAAGGATCTTCTGCGCGTCGTAGATCCGTTTGGCCAGGGCACAGACCTTGTCGGCATTCAGGCTATTATTCAGCGCATGCAGGTTCTGCATGTCCCTGTGCAGCGCTGCCCGCACAAACGTTGCCGGGCCTGTGCCTTCGCGCTCCGCGGCCTTCATCGTGTCCAGAGAGGTGGCATATGCCACCGACAGATCGTGCAGATGCCGCTGGAAGTCTTTGTAGGTCGGGAATCCCAGGCCCTGGACAATGCGCACCGTTGTAGCCGGGTCAGTACCCAAGCGGTCGGCCAGGGCACGGACACTCAACAGCACATAGCCTCTCGGGTCCTCCAGGACCGGGCGGATGATCTCCTGGCGTTTGGGGCTAAGGTGTCGCAGTTTCTCCGCAAGGCTGCCATGCTGTGCGGCCGTAGTCTTCGAAGAACGGATATTAACCATGACTCATGCAGGATTTCGTACTGATCGCTTCTCTGTCAACAACTTTTGCTGTTGGCGCGCAGCCGTTTAGGCGCAGCCATTAGGAAATTGCATCATTTGTTGCAGTGGGCTCCGCCCGCTGAGACTGTCTTTAGGCGAACGGCTCCTCTCCCCTCAAATACCCTTAACTGCGCCGACATTACCCAGCCTAGTTGGCAAGCTGTCGGTTGTCGGGCGCTCCAGCCTTAGAGAGTTCCTCCCGAAACATTCCGAACAGCACAGACAGGACCGATGCGATGACCGGACCCAGAAAAAGCCCCATGAAACCGAAGGCCTCCACGCCCCCTAGAATGAAGAACAACAGCACTAGAGGATGTAGTTCAACCTTACCGCTCACCACCCACGGACGGACGACGTTGTCAGCAGCGCTGATCACCAGGACACCCCAGAGGAGCACAAAGACGCCCTTCCAGAGAGCGCCGGTAAATATCAGGTACAGACCCGCGGGGCCCCACACTAGGCTTGCCCCCACCACCGGCACGAGCGAAGCGAATGCCGCCCCAAGACCCAGCAGCAGCGACGACGGAAGTCCCACGATTGCAACGGCGATTCCAGTGAGCAGACCCTGCGCTACGCCCACGGAAACAATGCCGTAGACATTTGCGACAATCGTGTCGGAAATATTCGTGAGCAGTCGCTTCGCCTGCTCAGGAGAGAGCGGAAGGCTACTCGACGCCGACTGCACCCAACCACGGCCGTCACGGAACAGGAAAAAGACGATGACGAGGGTGATCAGCGCGTTAATCAGCACCCGCAAAAAGCCGCCCAGGATAGAGGCGCCGGAACCCAGCACCCATACTCCCGCCTGCTGCACATGGGCTGTGATTGTGCCTTTGATGTCGTACTTTGAGATGTCAATCCAGCCACCGACGAACTGTATTGCGCGATCCACCATGATGGTAAGGAATTTCACGAAGCCGCCCTCAGCGGCGCTCTTGCGCGTGAGGTACTGTGCCGCGGCAATCGCTTCATTGGCCGCAAGAGTCAACACGATCAAGACCGGCACACAGAACAGAAAGAAGAGTGCGAGGGTTGAGAGGATCGAAGCCAACCCGGCCTTGTCCTTGGTCCATCTGAGGACGCGCTCATGGGCCGGATAAAACACCACGGCCAGAATGATGGCCGCCGCTACCGGATAGAGAAATGGGCGGGTAATGACGAACGCAAACCCTAAGACAATGAGAAGCGAAATCCCGAGAAACCAGAGCGTTGTGCTGCGGCTGTACATTCGCGGTTCAAGCCTCGCAATCAGCGGCAATCGTTCACTTCTTACAGAGTAAGAATGCTGATGTTTCGAAGCGCTCGTCTGCCATCATACCGTACGACGACGATGGCTCAGAGACATCGCTGGAAATGCGCTGGACGCACCCGTCAGTTCGCCCACCGGGAGATGAATACGACACGGATCTCGCCTTAGGGCGACGAGAGCGGCAAGGACTGGCCGCGAAATTGCCCAATGGTCCATCCGCGCCGTCGATCACAACAAAAAAGGAGGAAGCGTTGTCGCTTCCTCCCACATTGCTTTACTGCCTACGCCCGAGTTAGAAGCTCAGGCGCAGCGCGAATTGCAGTGCGCGCATGTTCGCGTTGGCATCCAGACCCGTAATGAGGCCGGCGTTGCCGCCAGCATCGATGTGAGTGTCGGGACCGCCCAGAACCGGATGGTTGAACAGATTAAAGGCGTCCATCCGGAACTGCAGGGTGAAGCGCTCCGTCAGGCCAAAGTTCTTCATGACGGAAGCATCGGTGCCAAACGCACGCGGTCCGACCAGGAAGAGTGGCCCGGTGTTGCCGAGAGAACCCCCGCAGGGCCTCGCCCACGCGCCGTAGCTAGCGCATGGCGTGGTCATCGTGGGTACAGGGTTAAAGAATGTGACGCTGTGGGTGATGGGATTGAACCCCTGTCCACCCATTGACCACAGTGCGAGGTTGCCCTTGTTTGGCCGGCAAACACCCACATCCTCATCCTGGCCGCAGTTTTGATACTGCGGAGTAAATGGCAAGCCGGCGCTATAGTTAAGAGTGGATGTAACCTGCCAGCCACCGATAATCAGGTCTTCCGCTCTCCCGGCATTGCCGCCGAATTCTTTGCCCTTGCCAAACGGCAAGAAGTAAACCACGTTCGCCACGAACACCTGGTTACGGCTGTTAGGGTCAGGACCGTACTCCATCCTCGGATTCGCTGCATAGTAGCCGTCGTCGTGGAAGTACTGCAGCGAACGGGACCACGTGTAATGGGCGATAAACTGCAACCCGTGCGACAAGTTCTGCTGCACCTTCACCTGCAGGGCGTTGTAGTTGGTTGTGGCCGAGTCGCCGAAATATTGCCCCATAATGTTGCCAGAGCAACATAGGACGATGTGCGTCACTCCATTGGCATCGGTGTACGGTGTGCTGAACTTGTTGTAGTAGTACTGGCGCTGGGCCTCGGTTACCAGACCGGCCTTCCACAGCCCCCAGTTCTGGATGTTAATCGGGTTGGCATCGTAGTTCGGATTCGGCCCAGTGAACGAGTGGCGGCCGGTGTTTCCGATGTAGGCAATATCTAGCGTCAGACTGTTCGTCATCTGCCGCTGGATTGCCACGTTCCACGAGCCAATTGCGTTCAGCGTCTGGTTCTTGGGGCGGAGAAAGGGTTGTGTGTCTACGTTCGGGCCACCTAACGGCAAAATTCCGCTGGCCGGAACAATCGGGAACGCATATGGAATCGGCCCATTCGCCAGGTTGAATGCGGCAATGAAACCGTTCGAAGCGTTCGGATTGGTCGTGTTGGCCTGTTGCGTCTGGTGTGCTAGAACGGGGAGGTTCTGGGTCACCGCGTGCCCGAAGTTCGAGCCAAATACGCCGATGTCATAGCTCACGCCAAAGCCCATGCGGATCACGGTCTTCTCGTTCATCGAATAGGCCAGCCCGAAGCGTGGCGCAAAAGCGTGATAGTTGCCACCAACATTTCCGCTATTGCTGATGTTGCCGTACCCGGCAACCTTAACGGAGCCGTTCTCTGGACCGCCGCCAATCACCGGATTGGCAAAGCCGCCCTTGCCCTTGCCGTTTACGGTTTCAGGAGTGTAGATTTCCCAACGCAAGCCGTAGTTGACAGTCAGCTTCGGCGTGACGCGCCAGGTGTCCTGCCCGTAGAAGAAATACCTCCATTGGTGCTCCGACGCATCCAGAACGGTACTGACGTAGCGCTGGATCTGCGTCACATTGCCGAACAGGAACGTCGCCAAGTCGAGGCCGCCGACGCCACTGTCTGACGTGTTGTTGGAGTTGAAAGCCAACACTCCCGTGCGATTTTGGTCGCTTGGTACGCGCAGGTTATTGGCGCTGCGGATATCAGCACCAAACTTGATGGAGTGGTTGCCCCACATTTTGGTCCAGTTCGTGACACCCTGGAACTCGCTTTCTCTTTCCACGAGCGGGCAATTGCACCGGCCAACGCCCAAACCCTCACCCCAGTTGGTGAGAGTCGTACTGCCAGCACCATCGAACTCCGGCAGTCCTGACGTAAACAGCGCCTGAGCAGCTCCGGCGTTGGCGATGTTCAACCCGGGGGCCCCGGCATCGGTCATCGGGGTCGCGCCTTCGAATGCCTTGTGCGTCTGCGGGTTGTACTTGAACCATCCAAAGCGGAAGTCTGCAATCCAGGTTGGGCCGAAAGTCTTGGTTGCGCCGATCGCCAGGCTGTAGTTGTGAATGATGGAACTGCCAGCCAGTCCACCGAGGCCGAAGCCCACGCCGCCGGCCTTTCCAAGTCCCGGCTGGCCAGAAATATTGAAGTAGCTCTGGCTGTAGCGCCCGAACACATTCAGGGTTGAGGTCGCCACCCAGTCGATGCGGGTATCGAAGGCGTTTTGCGTGAACGGCCCGGCTCCGCCGGCGACGTAGTTATTCGTCGTTCCGTTGGAGTTGCCGGTAGCGTTCGGAAGCGGGAATAACGCCAGCAGCGAACGAGCCTGAGGCGAAATCATGCTATTAGGGATCATGTTGTTTGCAAACGCAGAAGCTGCACGTCCGCTACCGGTAAGATCACCGGCGCTAGGATCAAATACCTGGCCTTGCTTGTAAGTCAGTCCGTTTTCAGCGGTACCACCGCCGCCGCCGGTATTCCCAAGGTATTCGCTGAGATCGCAGAATCCAGTGGTCTGGCTGCAGCTGTTGTGGACCAAGGCCGTCGGTATGCTGTAGGTGTTGCTGACACCGTTCGACTGCCTTGTTCCCTGATAGTCGCCGAAGAAGAACAGCTTGTTTTTGATAATCGGTCCGCCGATCGAGCCACCGAATTGCTGCCACTTGCTGGGCGGGATGTACCTGCCGGGACCGCCGGCACCGATGAAGTACTGATTAAACGGATTGCGCGCCTGATTGGCGCCTGTGCGCCGGAACCAGAAGGCACTGCCGTGGAACTCATTACTGCCCGATTTCGTCTGCGCTGTCACGTAGCCGGCAACAGCTTTGCCCATTTCCGCATCGTACTGTTGCAGGGCGACCTTCGCCTCAGTTACGCCGTCGAGGTTGGGATTGATCACGATAATACCCAGGATCGGGTCCTGGTTGTCGGTACCGTCGAGCTCAAAGTTGGTTCCGCTGAAGTGCTGGCCGTTTACCTGGATCTGCTTGCCGGCCTGGGGATTCTCGGTATAGGCATGGGCCCAACCCAATTGCTGTGTGCCCGGCGACAGCAACTCGAACTGGGTGAAGTTGCGGTTCAGTGTCGGCAGGTCCTGCACATAGGTCGAGTTGAACTCAATTGCAATGTCCGACTTGTCGGTCTGCAACTGCGGAGGCTCGCCCGTGATTTCCATGGTTTCTGTCGTCGAACCCACGGCGAACTGGCAATCGACACGATAAGTGCCATCGGCGAAGACTGGGACATTCCCCTGCTCGAAAGCTTTGAACCCGGCGGACTCGAACTTGACCTTGTAGGTATCTGGGATCAAGTGGGTCACTGAAAAGTTGCCGGATTCGTTCGTTGTGGTGGTGACGGAAGTTTCCTTGGTCGTACTGGTCACGGTCACCTTTGCATTAGCGACAGCCGCACCCTGTGGATCGGTTGCGGTACCGACGATATTCCCGAACACGGCCTGACCGTATGCTCCGGTCGTGGCCAGCGTCAGAACCATGCACGATATGACGAACAACACCCACCGTTTTGTCATTTCATCCTCCGCAGCGGCATCGCGAACGTGAACGGAATTCGCTGACCCGCCGCTTGCTGTTGCTGGGGACCTCTAATTCTGTAGAAGCGGAAACAAGAAAAGCAATTGTATGAATCTTGGGGACACTTCCGCCGATGAGACCAACTGAAAGAGCGCGGCTTCCGTCAACGACGATAGAATTCACGGCTCAATTTCCGGCGTAAGCTTAGTCAGGTAAGGGACTACCCCGAGCCACCCCGACGTGACCGGGTTTAAAGCTAAACACTGAAACGTTTGATGTCAAGCGCCGTCGGGGACACCGGTCAATAATTCTTTTCCACTAAGTACCAGGCCTTCCAAAAATTTGGGCTGTTTCTGCAACAAAACCGATTTTGTCAAAACTGGCTCCAGATCGCGGACTCAACATAGTAATTTTTTCAGGGGTTGGCTTTCAGCTTGGGATCGAGCTCCTGGGCCCGTTTCAACTCCGCTGCTGCCTCCGCCTTCTCGCCCTTCCGCGATAAGGCAACGGACAACTGATAATGGCCCGCTGCGAAGTTGGGAGCGAGCTTAATTGCGCTCTGGAACTGCAAAATCGCTCCATCCAGATCGCCCGCGTCGAGCATGCGTTTGCCCGAGTTCGTGGCAAAGGTAGCACCCTGCAATCCGATCTTCTGTTTGACCAGGGAGTCACCCAGCGCACTTTCGGCATCAGCCCCAGCCGTGTCACCCATTTGACGAAGTACGGCCGCCAGTGTGGTATGCGCGCCGGCAAATGTTGGTTGCAGTCGAATCGCTTCGCGCAACGCATCGGCTGCCTGCGGAAGTTGGTTCATTTGTTTCAGAACCGTTCCCAGCGTGTAATACGCCTCGGCATAATCGGGCTTAAGTTCGATGGCCTTCTTGAGTTTCTCCACGGCTTCAGGGAACTCTCCCTGCTGCCAGAGCGTAATGCCAAACGTGTAATAGGCGTCCACCAGTTTGGGATCGAGTTCGATGGCCTTCCTCATTTCCGCCATGGCTGCGTCCAGGTCGTCTTTGAGCTTCAGGTCCAGCGCAAGGTCATAGTGGGTGGAAGCGGCGTCAGGCGCCATCTTGAGGGCCTCCCGCAGGTTCTTCTCGGCGGCGTCGAAATCGGAAAGCTGCATGTACGCGATGCCAAGATTGGCGCGAAATCCCGCGTCGTCGGGTCGCAGGCGCACCGCCTCCTGAAACTCCTTGACCGCCGCCTCACCCTCGCCGCGTTGCATAAGAACCAGGCCCAGGTTGTTGTACGCATCCGCGTCGTTTGGGGTAAGTTCGATGACTCGCCGAAAAGCCTTGGCGGCGCCCTCCACGTCGGTCGTGCGCTGCAGCGCCAAGCCAAGCTTGGTGTTGACCGCAGCAGAGTCCGGCAAAAGCATTGCGGCCTGTTGATAAGCCCCAATGGCGGCATCTTTCTCTCCCGCGGCCTGACAAGCATCGCCAAGGTACAGGTAAGCTCTTCCATCCTTGGGATTGAGTTCCGTCGCGGTTGTCAGTTCTTGGCGTGCGCCGCTGATATCGTTCGAGGCGAGGTACGCCACTCCCAGGTGAAAGCGTGCCGGCTGATAATTTGGATTCAGTTTCAGCGCAGCCTGGAACCGCTGTTCGGCGTCCGTGAACTGTTGGCCCTGCGCCAGCAACGAGCCGAGTTCGTCGAGCGCTTCAGGACTCTTGGGCGCCAAAGCCACTGCTTCCCGCGCTTGCGTCAGCGCTCCGGCGAGATTGCCTTGTGCGCTCAGCGCGTGGGCCAGCGCACGGCGTGTCTCTGCGTCCTTGGGCGCCAGACGGCTCGCCTCAGTGAATTCGCGAACTGCGTCGTCCACATGGCCTTGTAGCGACATCGCCTGTCCCAGGTAGAAGTGTGGCGCAGCCGCTTTGGGATTCAGCTTCGTTGCCGCTTGCAAGTGCGGCACAGCCGATTCCACTTGGCCGCGATGCAGCAGCACGGTGCCCAGCGCCAGCTGAACGTCGGCGTCTTTCGGGTCAAGCTTCTCGGCTTGTTCCAGCTCCGACTGCGCCTTTCCCATATCGCCGCTGCGGATGGCCAGCAAGCCTGCTTTGTACTTCTCTGCAGCCGGTGAATTCCCGGACACAACCTGCGCGAAGCCTGCGCCCTGCAAAAGCGCTAGCCAGGCAACTGCGAATGCCAAGATAGAAACTGCGCGACACCAGATCGGAGATTGCATGAATGAGCCCAAGAGCACAACACTGAAAGAGGCTACTGCCTTGAGCACGGTTGGTTCAAGCCGTCGATTTCCCTGTGACCCTCCTGCTTGTACGGCTAGAATCCGTGGTGTATGGGCACTCGAAAGGTCTCCCCGACGATCCGGGATTACGCACTCATCGCCGCCCTAAGCACGTTGTGTTCTGTCTTCGCAGCCGACCACAACCTCGCGTTCGGTGCATGGCAACGCCTTTCGAAGGAACCCATCCTCGCTCCGCAAGGCGCCGGTTGGGAGTCCGCGGGCACCTTCAATCCCGCGGTCATCGAGCATCAAGGGAAATACGTCATGCTCTACCGTGCCCAGGACGCCCAAGGCACTTCCCGCCTCGGTTACGCGGAGAGCACTGACGGAATCCATTTCGAGCGCCGTCCTCAGCCCGTCCTGTCCCCCGAGGCGGAGTACGAAAAGAGCGGCGGTGTCGAAGACCCGCGCCTCGTGAAACTCCACGGCACCTATTACCTCACCTACACCGGCTACAACACCAGGGACGCTCAACTTTGCCTGGCGACGTCTCGCGATCTCATCCATTGGGACCGCAAGGGCGTAATTCTGCCGGCATACAAAGGCAACTGGAACACGGGCTGGACCAAATCAGGCGCCATCGTGCCCGACAAAATCGACGGCAAGTATTGGATGTATTTCCTGGGAACCACTCCTGACAAGAATGACCAGATGGGACTCGCCTACTCGACCGACCTGATTCACTGGACTGAGGCTACGAAAACTCCGGTTCTGCCGCGGCGCCCCGGCCAGTTTGATTCCCGGGTCGTTGAGCCTGGTCCTCCTCCCATCATCACACCTGACGGAATCGTGCTGATCTACAACGGGGCTGACGACAAGCTCGTATACCGGACCGCCATTGCAATTTTCGATCGCAAAGATCCTCGCAAGGTCTTGTACCGCAGCGAACAGCCTATCTTCGCACCGGAGATGGAATGGGAGAAGGTCGGGCAAGTCCCCAACGTTGTATTCGTCGAAGGCATGGCGCGCCGCGGAGATCATTATTTGTTCTATTACGGAGGAGCCGACAAGTACGTCGGTGTCGCCGAAGCAGCAATTCCCTCACGTTAATCCGAAGCGCACGCTAAACCGAGTGTGCTCTAATTTCCCAAGGATCCCAATTCGTATGAACTCGATACATAACCGACTGCTTCTGCCCGCACTCCTGGCTGTCCTCTCCGCTGTGTCACTCGCTCAATCGCAGCCGTCCCTGAACAATCAAGGCGCCACGCCGTCGGCTGCCGCCGCTGCCCCCGGCAGCGAATTCAAGGACGCCTACCGGCTTGCACAACAAGGCAAGTACGACGACGCCGTCGCCCTTCTCCAGTCAATGGCGGCAAGCACACCGAAGCCGGCAGGGCTGTCTCACGCCATGGGAATGGTGTACTACACCAAGGGCGATTTCTTGAAGTCTGCGGAGTATTTCAAGCAGGCAGTTACTGAGGACTCGAACGACAAAGAGGCCGTCCAGCTTTTGGGTCTCTCGTACTACCGTGCCGGGCGACCCAATGAGGCGATTCCTTACCTCGAACAGGTCCAGACGTGGTATCCGCAAGCCAATGTCGACGCATCGTACGTGTTGGGTATGGCATACATCCAGTCCAAGGACTACCCGAACGCCCGCAAATCGTTCGCCAAAATGTTCGGCCTCGCGCCCGATTCAGCGGCCAGCTATCTGCTCACCGCCCGCATGCTGTTTCGACAGGAGTTCACCCCGATCGCGGAAGAGTACGCGCAGAAGGCGATCACCGAGGATCCTAAACTGCCACTGGCTCATCAGTTGTTGGGCGAAATACATACGTTCACCTCGAAGATCCCAGACGCCGTCAAAGACCTTGAGCAGGAAGTGGCGATCAACCCCGCCAACCCTGCCGCCTACTACAAGCTGGCTGACGCCTACTCGCGAATTCAGAAATACGACGATGCCGAGCGCCTCTTGCAACGATCGATTTGGCTGGATGCCACCTCGACCGGCCCCTACGTTCTGTTGGGCAAGGTAATGCAGAAGAAGGGCGAGCCGATACTCGCCATCGGGTATCTGCAGCGCGCGGCGACCATGGACCCGAACAATCCCATGACTCACCAGCTTTTGGGGCAGGCTTTTCGTGACGTCGGCAAGACCAGCGACGCCGAGCGCGAGTTGAAGATCGCCGAGCAACTCCGCAACAAGCAAACGGACTTCCAGTAGCTCACGGTGAGCACCGCGGCGGGTCCGAGTTGAGCTCATGAAGCAATGTTTTCGCGACACCCAGATCGGGGTTGAATTCCAGTACCCTCATCACGCTGTCCCGCGCGTCATCGAAATGCCGCTCGGCACAATAGGCCCGTGCCAGGTTCATGCCGATGTCGCTGCGTCCCGGCGCGCGGCGGAACGCATCCTGCCAGAGCTTCGCGCCATCGGCCAAGTCGCCCGAGCGGGCGTCGAGAACCCCTAGATTGGTCTCCACATCGATCAATGTTCTGTCGATCGAGAGAGCTTCCTGATAGAGTGCCCGCGCCTTCTCCTTAGCTCCTTCTTTCTGCTCCGCATACCCGAGCGCCGCCAGAATCGCCGTGTCTTCCGGAAATTGCGCCGCAGCTTTTTTCAGTAGGCTCTCCGCTTTCGGCTCAGCTCTCGTCATACCCTTGTTCACCAACGATTGCCACGCCAAGGCCAGATCACGCACGTCTTGCTCGGACGCCTTGGAGTAAGGAAAGGGGACCAACTCTGGCAACGCCGCCGGATCAGCAGTGGCCGCTCCGCCCTCGGCAGCAAGCCGTCTCGGAATCCTGTGGTTGGTCTCTGCCGTGTGAGGAATATCGCTGCTCATCGCCGCAGGCATGTGACATTGGGTGCAGTCGGGCTGGTTGCTGTGGTGCTTTTCACCCAATTGCGCACCATGACATGCCAGGCACTTAGAGCGATAGAAAGTTACTCGCTCCTCAGGTGGAATGCTCCTGTGAGGATCATGACAACTTATGCATGACATCCTGTCGCCCGACTTCTTCTTACACACGCTCTCTGCTAACTGCTCGAACTGGCTCGCCGCCCTCGGACCAGACCCCCCACTCCCCGTCAGGACGTAATACCGGACATAGTCAAACAGGTCGTCTCCCGGACGATATTCGTACAGGTGCTTTCCCGGCCGCTCGATCGCCGCGTTCCCTTCCAAATGGCACTGCATGCAGACTTGATCGCGCCGTTCCGGAGTCAGCTTGGCAGGGTTCACGATCGCCCCGCCCTTGAGATGGCTCTCACCGGGTCCATGACAACGCTCGCAAGTAATTCCGGCAAACAGGAACACCGGTGAAGCGTACTTGTTCTCGGTTCCATCAATGGGTGGCCGGATCCCGCTCGCATGACAATCCATGCAACTCGTAAGCGCCGGAAGGTTCATGGGAATCTCGCGGGCGTTTCCGTACGCCGGCGCCATGTCCCATATCTTCTTGCTCGTGTAGAGATTGATGGGCGTTTCAAATACAAACCCATCCGTCGAAAACAGGTATGTCGTCCCGCGCCGGCCCTGGCCGATGTAGTACATCAATTCCCGTTTACCGTGTACCATGGGATCACCCGGACGACTAAAGCTCATCCAGGCTTTACCCGATTCTTCATAGATGCGAAAGCTTACCTTCGACTTTTCGTGTGTGAATTCACCTGGCGCGAGGTTATCGATGGCACGTCCGCTCGCGTGAGCATGGGCCGTGCGAGAGAACGTGGTCGCGATGGGTTGATGGCAGCCCGCACATGCTCCGTTCCCAACGTAACCGCCACTC
>Ga0207826_1000291_pt1 | contig 14032 bp, 11 predicted proteins | sample LuqExpMetageno80_FD_187837 | JGI IMG/M metagenome (GOLD analysis project Ga0207826, IMG submission 187837) | Tropical forest soil microbial communities from Luquillo Experimental Forest, Puerto Rico - Sample 80 (SPAdes) | ecosystem: Environmental > Terrestrial > Soil > Tropical forest ... | reverse complement strand
TCCACGCTCCAAGGCAACGACCTTGCGCTGGCGATCAGCATTCTCGGAGAAGATCTTGTATCTGACTCAACCAACCATCGGCCATCCTTCCGCGTAGCCGTTGAGGGCGAGTCGCGAGATCTACATCCCATTTTGCGTGACGAGACCTACAAGATTGCTGCCGAAGCGCTGCGGAATGCTTTTCGGCACGCCCAGGCACGACAGGTCGAGGTTGAAATCCGTTATGACAGTGACCAATTCCGCCTACGTGTGCGCGACGACGGAAAGGGTATCGACCCGGCAGTTCTGTCGCAGCTGGGCCGTGAGGGACACTATGGCTTGGCCGGCATGCGGGAACGGGCTGCAATCATGGGAGCAAAACTGACGGTGTGGAGCGAGGTCGATGCTGGTACCGAAGTGGAACTGCGGGTTCCTGCCGGTGTTGCGTACGCGACAGCTCGAAAGGGCTCCTGGTTATCGCGAACGTTTGCCGGACAGTCGAAGCCTTGAGGCAGGCGCGCAACAGTCCTTAGCAAGGTAAGGCGGACGAGATCGCGAATGAAAGCAACACTGGCCCTCATTTACGCTTAGTACTGTCAACCTTCTGTTCGGGGTCGCTCCCGTTCACGCGCTCGACCCATCGCTCGACATCAGCCAGAAGCCAGTACGCTCACACCGCATGGAAAATCTCCGAAGGCTTTCCCACGGGTGTTATTGATCAAATTGCCCAGACGCCGGACGGGTATCTTTGGCTTGCATCCGAACCCGGGCTGCTTCGTTTCGATGGTGTTCGTGCCGTCCACTGGGAGCCGCCGGCGGGCGAACGTCTCCCTAGCAATCATGTATGTGGCGTGATCGTAGCGCGAGCCAGCGAGCGCGGGATGGTCTTTGCCCAGAAGCCAGCAAATCTCAAGGTTGCGATTGCAGGCATTTTGGAGAACGCTGAGGCCGATCTGACACCTCAGATGCGGAGTCCGATTAACATGCTTTGGGATGAGTGGAAGCTCGTTGAGGAACAGATCAAAAAGCTCGACCAGGAACTGGAACGGATCTGGGCCGCGGATGCTGGATGCACGCGGATACGTCAGATCCCAGGGATCGGACCAGTTTGTCGGCACTGCCATCGTTGCTGCCATTGGCAACGGGTCCGCCTTCCACTTCGCAGCGTGGCTGGGCATCGTACCACGACAGTACTCGACCGGAGGTAAAGCGAAACTGCTCGGCATCAGCAAGCGCGGCGTGTATCTGCGTAAGATTCTGATTCACGGCGCACGAGCTGCCGTGCTGCGCATCAAGCGCGACCGCGTCCCAATTGGGCCCTGGCTCGACGCACTAGATGCAACAGCTCCCAAAAACGTTGTTGTGGTTGCGATGGCAAACAAGCTCGCGCGGATCGCATGGGCTGTGCTGTCGAGCGGAGAAGACTACCGGCCAATGGGGAAGGCTGTCGCCGCATGAAATAGTGCGCAAAAGACGCCTGCGGCTTGGAAGCGCTGACGCGCTCCCACTTTCCCGCACTGCGACGACGGATTGAACTTTACCCACCGAGGTCTGCACAGGAACAGCGCCGACGAAGGAAAGGTCAAAACGGCGTGCCTGAATCATAATATGATACTGTGGTCTTCACGACCGTTCGGCTAGTTAGAAACAGGCACGCGCAGAACTCATCTTGGCCAGGAGAACAATCTCCGCCTGCAGGCCGAACACATAGACGCAGACTGCTCTCCTCGTCCTCAATGTCTCCTTGCGGTAATGCGACGGACCATACATACGGACCATACATAATGTTTGCATTCGCACGAAGCCGCTTGACAGAACGAGGAACTGCCCAAAAGCAGTAATATAGAGGGCAATGGCGACGGGACCTCAGTTCGACGACTCAAAGAGGCTCACCTCTGAACAGGTGGCGCCAGTACGAAGTGCCAGTGCTGCACGTCGCACTGCTCGGCGATCGCGACGTACGGCGATGGTCGTTATCGTTTCGTTAGCGGCGATCGCCATTGTTTCGGCTTTACTGTGGTCACGACGTTACCCGCCTTCCCAGCCGAATGCGGTGCGGCTATCACTCGGTCTGCCGCCGGGGGTCACGTTACAAAGAAACTGGCACCCGTTCGAACAAATGGCGGTTTCTCCTGATGGCGAAATGTTGGCCTTCTCGGCGACTGACGCGTCTGGTCAGAGCTCATTGTGGATCAGGCCTTTAGGGTCTGCGGAAGCGCGAAAAATGGACCAGACAGAGGGTGCGCTTCTGCCTTTCTGGTCACCCGATTCTCAGTTCGTCGGTTTCTGGGCGGGCGGCAAACTGAAGAAGATAGGGCGGGCAGGTGGACTTCCCGAGGTGATCTGCAGGGTTCCGGAAATCGCGCAGGGAGCCTGGGGCGCAGACGGAACAATTCTTTACGCCAAAGCCGTAAACAGCCCGATCTTTCGAGTTAACCAGGACGGCGCGAACGCAACCGCAGCGACCTCGCTGCTTCCGGGACAGGTCAGCCAGATGTGGGTCCAGTTCCTGCCGGATGGTAAACACTTCATCTACTTGGCTCGGACGAGCCTGACAACCGATGATCCCCAAGCGAAAGTCTACGCTCAGTCTCGAGATGGCGGCGCTCCTATCGAACTTCTGACGAGTCAGAGCCGGGCGATAGCCGCGCCGGGCTACCTGCTGTTCGCGCAGCGGCAGAATCTGTTCGCCCAACGCATGGACTGGAAGCGACTGCGAAAGATCGGCGAACCGTTGCTGCTGGCCCACAATGTGGCTGCTTCTCCAGCTTACCTTGGAACTTCCGAATTCACTGCTTCGCAAAACGGCGTCCTTATCTATGGCACAGCCGAAGGATCATCTTTCGACCGGCTGAACTGGTACGCACGAGATGGGTCCAAGATCGGCAGTCTCGATCCGGTTATTGATTATCAGCAGTTCACGCTTTCTCCGGATGGGACGCATTTGGCGCTCAACTCGTTCCATCAGCATGCCACCGGAAGCCTTTGGCTCATAGATATAGCGAGCAATACGACGACTCCCCTGACCAACGATCCGCATGCACAATCAGATCCCGTCTGGTCGCCCGACTCCCGCTATGTTGCCTTTAATCTTCTTCCCAATGGGGGGACTGACCCGCCATTCCTGATACAGAAAATTGAACTTGGGAATCAACAGCCAGAGCTGATCTATGGCGACGATCAACGACACTGGGTGGAAGACTGGTCCCCCAACGGTCGCTTTTTGCTGACGCATGACACTAAGACGCTTTCGATCGTACCTGTGACGGGCAACGGACACCCTGAAGCTCTTTATTCATCGAGTTTCCTTAAAGATGAATTTCACTTGTCCCCAGATGGGCAGCTGATCGCTTACGGCGAGAACCGCAGCGGTAAATGGGAAATCTTTGTTGCTCCCTTTCCTTCATTTCAGTACATACAGCAAGTTTCGGTCAGTGGTGGCGCACAGCCGCGATGGCGCGGTGACGGCCGGGAACTCTTCTTTATCGATTATCAAGGGAGAATGATGTCGGCGACCGTGGAGCGCGGCTCGCCTCCCAAGATAGGCGTTCCAAGAAAGCTATTTGATACGGGACTGATTCCAGATCCTACAGTCAATCAGTATGCCGTCACTCGAGATGGTCTCAAGTTTCTGGTGCTGGAGCCGCGGAAGGGCTTTTCGGAAAGTTACTCTGCAATTGTTAACTGGCCGGCGACGCTGAAGTAACAGCTCCTGGTTGCCGCTGTCTGAAACGAGTTCCTGGTCGAAACGAGCAGTGTTTTTGGCACCAGCGTTAGAACGCTTCCGAGATGAGGATGGCCAATGAGGCTGGCCGAAGCTCAAATAAATGCCGCGCGAGCATTTGTTGCGTTTGGCACGATTTGCCTGCTGTTCTGGTGTCCTCATATTTTTGCGCTGGATCCGTCCGTAGATGTAAGTCAATACGCGCATACTACATGGACGTACCGCGACGGATTTGTGCAAGGCGCAGTGAACGCAATCACGCAGACGCCTGACGGTTATCTCTGGCTCGCCACGCAGTCCGGTGTCGTCCGCTTTGACGGCGTTCGAACGGTGCCGTTGCCGCTGTCGCCTGGGCAGCAACTTCCGAGTACCACGATTGGGGCCCTCCTGACCGCACGGGACGGAACCCTCTGGATCGGTACCCTTGACGGGCTGACGAGTTGGAAGAACGGTCAACTGACCGACCATCCGGCACTTGCCCGCCACACTGTTGTCGCGCTTTTGCAGGATCGCACCGGAACCATTTGGGCAGGCGGTACCGGGGGGGCCACAGGAATAGTGTGTGCCATTCGCGACGGGAGCACCAAATGCTATGGCGATGACGGGAGTTTCGGCACCATAGTGGCATCCTTATATGAGGATAGCGACGGCAGCCTATGGGTAGGAGCGGCGACAGGGCTATGGCGATGGAGACCGGGTCCTCCAACCCGTTACTTGGCGACACCAATCAGCCGCGGCGGCAAGATGGCGCAAGGCGATCATGGATTGGGCGTCATAGTTGCTCTTGGCACCGTTCGTCAAATCATTGGAAGAACATTGACCGATTATCCGCTTCATCGCGTGCCGTTGCCGTTGACGGCTGCAACTGTGCTTCGCGACCGCAACGGTGGGCTATGGATCGGCACAACAGCGCATGGGCTCGTACATTCGTACGGGGGTAAAACAAGCATATTCACGCACAAAGATGGCCTGTCGAGCGACCAGGTATACGGCGTGTTCGAGGGGCATGAAGGATCGATCTGGGTCGCCACTTCCGAGGGGCTCGACCAGTTTCGAGACTTGCCGGTCACCTCGCTTTCAGTGAAGCAAGGGCTATCCGGCGCGACCGCGAACTCCGTGCTGGCGGCAAGCGATGGGAGCATCTGGATAGGCACTACGGATGGGCTCTACAGGTGGAGAGACGGACGCATGACCATCTATCAAAAGCGAACCAACCCTGTTCTGCCCGACGATGACATCGAATCGCTATTCGAGGATGAGCGTGGTCGCATTTGGGTTTCGAGCTTTAGCGGGCTTGCAATGTTTGAGAACGGAAAGTTCACCGCCGTTCCGTCCGTTCCCGCGGGGGCGAAAAATGCGATCACAGGCGATAATCACGGCGGGCTGTGGCTCAGTCTCTTTGGCACCGGCAAGAATTACGGTCTGGCGCATCTAGTCGATGGAAAAATCATTGAGCAGGTGCATTGGCGAAAGCTGGGTGGCGGTCCCGGAACAGGCCTCGTGCCCGACCCGGACGGCGGCGTCTGGACGGGACTGTTGAGCGGCGGGATGGCCCATGTTCGAGCGGGACAAATACGCAACTTGCCCTTGAGCGACGACCCGGCAGGCCCCCGCAGGGTGTTGGACATTTCGCGTGCTCGCGATGGCTCAATCTGGGCCGCAACCGAGAATGGTCTCGCACGCATACAAAACGGGCGCGCAACAACGCTGACCACGGCGAACGGGTTGCCCTGCAAGACCGTTCACTGGATCATTGAAGACGACCAGTTTTCTTATTGGCTGTACACACAGTGCGGACTCCTGCGTGTCGGGGGAACCGACATGGATGCCTGGATCGCCGATCCCAAGCGAACAATCCATGTAACGACCTTCGATGCCGATGATGGAGTACGGCTGGTTCCGATCCTCAAGGGGGCTAGGCCCGCGGTCACCAACCCTGCCGACGGCAAAATCTGGTTTGTCAACGGGGATACGGTGAGCTTCTTCAATCCTTCGCGTGCCAGCCTTAACACGCTGCCTCCGCCAGTCCACATCGAGCAGATGACCGCGAATGGCAAGGCATATGACCTGACGAATGGCTTGCGACTGCCGGCGGGCGTGCGTGACGTTTTGTTCGACTTCACGGCGCTGAGCCTGATGGTGCCAGGGAAGGTGCGCTTCCGCGTCATGCTGGAGGGTCAAGACAAGGGCTGGCGGGAGCTGGTCAATCATCGTCAAGTCCATTACACCAACCTGGCGCCGCGGGCGTACCGCTTCCGTGTGCTCGCGTGCAACAACAGCGAAGTGTGGAACGAGCAGGGCGACGAGCTCGATTTCTCCATCGCGCCGGCTTATTACCAGACAAATTGGTTCCGGGCACTTTGCGCAGCGGCTTTCCTTGCGTTGCTTTGGGGGGCGTACCAGCTTCGTCTCCGGCAATTGCAACATCAGTTCGACATAACGCTGGAGGCGCGCGTCGGCGAGCGCACACGAATTGCGCGAGAGCTTCACGATACGCTGCTGCAAAGCTTCCATGGTTTGCTGCTCCGGTTTCAGACTGTCTCCCACTTGTTGCCAGAGCGTCCAATCGAAGCGAAGGAGAGGCTGGATAACGCGATCGAACAGGCTGCCGAGGCGATCACCGAAGGCCGGGATGCCGTTCAGGGATTACGCGATTCCACCATACAAGAGAACGATCTTGCGCTGGCCATAAGCACCCTCGGAGAAGAACTCGCAACTGACTCAACCAACTACCGACCTTCATTCCGTGTAGCCGTTGAGGGCGAGTCGCGCAACCTGCACCCCATCCTGCGTGACGAGAGCTACAAGATTGCTGCCGAGGCACTGCGGAACGCCTTTCGGCACGCCCGGGCACGACAGATCGAGGTTGAAATCCGTTATGACAGTGACCAATTCCGCCTACGTGTGCGCGACGACGGAAAGGGCATTGATCCGGCAATTCTTTCGCGGCAAGGCACCGAGGGACACTACGGCTTGCCTGGGATGCGGGAACGCGCAACAATTATGGGAGCTAAGCTGACCGTGTGGAGCGAAGTCGATGCAGGTACAGAAGTGGAGCTGCGAGTTCCTGCCGGTGTTGCCTACGCAACAACTCGAAAGGGCTCCTGGTTGTCACGAACGTTCGCCGGAAACCCGTAGGCTTGAGGTTGGAAGACGGTCATGAGCGGTGGCATCTCGCAAATTCGAGTTCTCACAGTTGACGACCATCCACTCGTTCGCCAGGGCATCGCCGGGCTGGTCGGCGTTCAGCAGGACATGGTTCTGGTAGGTGAAGCGTCCGATGGTCGCGAGGCTATTCAGCAGTTCAGGACGCATCATCCGGACGTGACGCTGATGGATCTGCAAATGCCGGAAATGAATGGCATCGACGCAATCCTTGCTATTCGAAATGAGTTTCCCGACGCCAGAGTTATTGTCCTCACGACTTACACAGGCGATGTGCAGGTTCTACGCGCGCTTAAGGCCGGCGCTCAGGCTTACCTGCTGAAGAATGCGCTACATAAGCAATTATTGGAGACCATCCGCGCGGTTCATGCCGGAAAGAAAACGCTTTCTCCGGAGGTCTCGTACGAGATCGCTGAGCATGCCACGGATGATAGCCTGACGCCGGCAGAAATCGCCGTATTGCGGCTGATCGCAGCCGGGAATGCGAACAAGCAGATTGCGGATCAACTCTCCATCACTGAGGAAACGGTAAAAAGCCGCGTGAAGAACATCCTTTCCAAGTTAGGCGCCAATGATCGAACGCACGCCGCGATGATCGGTTTGAAAAGAGGGATCATCGACTTGTAGTTCCCGGCCGCTTGCCTCCTCTTGCCAAGCGCAATCAGACTCGAAAGAGTGACGGCCAAGCCTCTTTTTGGGGTTTCGACTCGCCTGCACGATGTTTAAGAATAGGAAGGTTTAGAAAGGTGTATCTTGCGGCGCCTGTATTCCACATTCGCCGGCGGTTGGCCTGGCACGGGGTTGCTGATCCTGCGGCTGGTTCTCGGCTCGGTACTGGTTGTGCGCGCGAGCTTCCGGGTATGGGGCGACCCTCCGCTAAACCTCACGATCGCCTCCGTAATCCTCCTGGCAGGGGCGATTCTCTTGATGCTCGGTTTATGGACGCCCATCGTGGGAACGATAGTGGCCCTCGTGGAACTGTGGAAGGTCCTAATGCTACCCGGAGATAAATGGGTTTGGCTGTTGCTGGGAACCATTAGTGCCGCTGTGGCAATGTTAGGCCCCGGTTTATGGTCAGTCGATGCTCGCCTTTTCGGGTGGAAGCGCGTCGAAGCTCCACCTCGCAAGAGCAGTCTTACCTCTCATTAATCCCCCAAATTTCTAAACTCCAAAGAGGATGTTGTTCGCCTCCCAAGGGTCTGCGATTTATCCCGATGTGGGGCTGCGGGCAAACGGCACTCCGTCGCATAATCGGCTCATTGACGGGATCAAGAGGCTCTAATCAAAATTCAAGCCAAGAGTTGAACAAGAGCATGAGATTCCGAGAGTAGGGGGCATCATGCCAGAGATAGAGAATTTTCAGGACTCGGTTCAGCATTGTTTTGAACTTGCCAAAGCGAGCGATGTCCTGAAAGAGGACATTGCCTTAGAAGCGTTCGAGTTGTTAACCGCTAACCAGTATGACGGCATCTTAGCGCACGCACTGGGCGTGAGCCTGTAAGGGGTGATGAGGCAACAGTATGGCAAAACTATACGCAAAGGACATCGTCGTGCGCATCCCGGATGGAGAATACTTCGCAATGCCACTCTCCGAGAGAGACGACATCGCGTGTCAGATAGAACACTTCCTAACGGCTGCGCTGATGGAGATCCGCAGTCGGCTGGGATTGGCAGACGTACAGCTGGAGGGCTAGCTATTAGTCGGTGTATATCAAGCAAAACTGTTTTTCTTGCCGTACACCTTAACCGCTAGTGAGAGATAGGTAGGAGCAGACAATGAGCTACGCAGGTGTTGCTTTCACAGACTCAGAAGGGATCGCAGGAAACTTTCCCGCGGTAATCGGGCTCGATGACCAGCAGCTGTCTCCAGTGTCAGAAATGAGCTCTCTGCAAGGCTTCGAAGGCATCATCGGCAAGAGCCCGGCCATTCAGAAGGTACTGGAGCAGGTCGCCATCGTAGCGCCTACAGATTCTACAGTCTTGCTTCACGGAGAGACGGGCACGGGTAAGGAATTAATTGCACGAGCCATTCACAACCTCAGCTGCCGTCGCCGGTGTAACTTCGTGCGCATGAATTGCGCCGCCATTCCCTCGGGACTGCTCGAAAGCGAACTGTTTGGGCACGAGAAAGGAGCCTTCACGGGGGCTCTAATGCAGAAAAAGGGCAGATTCGAGCTGGCAGATAGGGGCTCATTGTTCCTGGATGAAATCGGCGACATCAGTCTGGAGCTTCAGCCGAAGCTATTGCGGGCGGTGCAAGAGCAGGAGTTCGAAAGGTTAGGAAGCGTCAAAACAATCCAGGTCGATGTGCGGATCATTGCTGCCACCCATCGCGACCTTCCAGCAATGATCAGGGACGAGAAGTTCCGCGAAGATCTTTTCTATCGCTTCAACGTCTTTCCAATTGAGATCCCGCCACTTAGGGAACGTCGCGAGGACATCCCGCTGCTGGTCAATTACTTCGTATCCAAACTGTCATGCAAAATGCGGAAAGAAATTAGGTCCATTCCTAAACATGTGATGAACGTCCTGACGAACTATACGTGGAAAGGTAACGTACGGGAATTGGCACACCTCATCGAACGCGCCGTAATACTTTCGCACGGCGAAGAATTAGAAGTGCCACTGGCTGAACTCCTGGTCTCTTGCTCTCCCAGCGATCCTGCCCCAGCGAGTACCTTCCAAGAAGCTGAGCGGAAGGTGATTATTGAGGCATTGAGAGCGGCGTCGGGACGCATAGCCGGCAACGGGGGAGCCGCCGCACGGCTTGGACTAAAGCGTACAACTCTGCAACACAAAATTCGTCGGCTCGGCATCACGAAAGCACAGTACCAAAACTAGGAGCGTCCCACATTCATACGATTGGCGATTGGTTTGTACACAATTTCTCCAAGCGTAGCAACGCTTTGCCAAGAGGGCCAAAATATGTCAATACCAAAAACTATGAGAGCGGCGGTTGTCGAAAAGTTCCGCGAACCTCTGGTGTTACGAGAGATTCCAGTGCCTATGCCAGGGCCAGGGCAGGCACTGGTAGAAATTGTCGCAAGTGGTGTCTGCCACACTGACCTGCACGCGGCTAATGGCGATTGGCCCTTGAAGCCGAATGTTCCCTTCACGCCCGGACACGAAGGGGCGGGAATCGTTGTTGCGCTCGGTTCGGGTGTTACACATCTGAAGGAAGGCGACCGAGTCGGTATCGCGTGGTTGCATAGCGCGTGCGGTCATTGCGGCTACTGCCTCTCAGGCTGGGAAACGCTCTGTCTGGAACAGAAAAACTCGGGTTACTCGGTGAATGGCAGTTTCGCGCAATATGCATTGGCGCAAGCCGACTACCTGGGGCGCATCCCAAACAATTTGTCGTTCGTGGATGCGGCACCGATGCTCTGTGCTGGAGTTACTACCTACAAGGCGCTGAAGGCTAGTGATGCTCGACCGGGGCAGTGGATCGTCATCTCCGGGGCTGCGGGCGGGTTGGGTCACGTTGCTATCCAGTACGCAAAGGCCATGGGGCTGCACGTAGCGGCAGTCGACTTGGGGCCGGAAAAGGCGGCACTGGCACGAATACTCGGAGCCGAGATCGCGATCGATGCCAAGACACAAGATCCGCCCACCGAAATTCAGAAACAAATTGGCGGGGCACACGGTGTTTTGGTAACAGCTGTGTCAACGATAGCTTTCAAGCAGGCGGTTGGCATGCTCCGACGCGGCGGCACCTGTGTACTCAACGGTCTGCCTCCCGGAGAATTCCCGGTTTCGATCTTCGATGTCGTCCTGAATGGCTATACCATCCGAGGCTCCATTGTCGGCACGCGGATTGATTTGGAAGAGGCGCTCACCTTTGCCGCCGATGGCAAAGTAAAGGCGATCATCGAGATGCAGTCACTGGAATCGATCAACGACGTTTTCCAGCGCCTCAAAACTGGGAGAGTCAATGGCCGAGTCGTGCTTGGGATCGGGGAGCCAGCGTCCCAGCAGGGATTCCGGAAATCCGTGCCAGCAGCTTGAAAGCAGTTTGCCAGAAGGGGGCGTGGCCCCAAATCTCATCCAGGTCCTTGCGCTAATTGATTGCGAAATACAGCTGTCAGCTTGAGACGGATTCCCAGTTTGGTAGCAAGCCGATTACGCGGCTTTTACTCGCCGAGTTCATAACCACTATCTGCCCGGATTCCGTCAGTGCCCTTCTTCCGGCACATACTGCTTGGTTCGCGGGCGCCTATGCAACTGAAAACAGGACCGTTGCTTGCACTTTTGCGTGCTCATTCGTGGCATTCGAATTGCGTTCTGAATATCCGATATTCGATGTATTCCACGGGGTACGCCTTGCTCGGAGAATTGACAGACGTTCCAACTGACGCGCTCATCGACCTTCTATTTGTAATCCTCGCCGGCGAGGTCATGCTCACGGCGAACGATGTAGCAGAAATCGAGGAGATTCAACGCGAGTTGCAAAGAAGAGGCGACGGGCAGTACTGGAGCTCTCGAGCTGTTAACTAGGACACGCCGAACAACGAAGATAGGACGGAAAATGACATTGCTCGCAGATACACAAGACTCGGTAGAGCCATTGAGGGCCGAAGGTCAAGCACTGTCTACTGTTTCGGGTGCGCCGCTAAGCGTCGATGAACTGAACAAACTCGACGCCTTTTGGAGTGCATGCAAGTACCTGGCTCTGGGAATGATCTACCTTCAGGCTAATCCCCTGTTACGGCAACCCCTGAAGCCAGAGCACATTAAGAGTCGGCTCTTGGGCCATTGGGGGTCAAGCCCGGGCCTGGCCTTTATCTACATCCATCTGAGTCGCCTTATTAAGAAACATGACCTCGAAATGATTTTTCTTGCGGGGCCCGGCCACGGCGCGCCCGGAGTTCTGGCACCTGTGTATCTAGAGGGCACGTACTCTGAGATCTATGCTGAAAAAACCCAGGACGAAAAAGGCCTTCGAGAATTCTTCAAGCAGTTCTCGTTTCCTGGAGGTATCGGCAGTCACTGCACGCCGGAAACCCCAGGCTCGATTCACGAAGGAGGCGAACTGGGCTATGTCCTCTCACACGCCTGCGGAGCCGCGTTCGACAATCCTCACCTGATCGTCGCCGCTGTTGTCGGCGACGGTGAAGCCGAAACTGGCCCTTTGGCGACCTCATGGCACATCAGCAAGTTTCTAAATCCAATCCGTGATGGGGCCGTCCTACCTATACTTCACCTTAACGGATACAAGATCAACAACCCGACGTTGCTGGCACGGATCACCCACGAGGAATTGGAAAGCTTGTTACGTGGATACGGCTGGAACCCCTACTTCGTAGAAGGGTCCGAACACGACAGCATGCATCAGGCAATAGCCGCGACTCTTGCGCGATGCGTGGCCGAGATCAAGTCACATCAGGAAGAATGCCGGAAGAGCGGGACCCCGACCAGGCCACGCTGGCCCATGGTGGTATTGCGTTCGCCAAAGGGCTGGGGCGCGCCGCTGGAGGTGGACGGGCATCGGATTGAAGGCTCTTGGCGCTCACACCAAGTTCCGTTGACAGACGTCAAGAGCGACCCCGGACATCTCTGCATTCTGGAAGACTGGATGCGTTCATTCAAGCCCGAGCAACTCTTCGACGAGAACGGAAGGCTGCGACCGGAACTTGCCGAAATTGCGCCATCAGGCTCGCGCCGCATGAGCGCCAGCCCTCACGTGAATGGGGGGCTTAGAGAAAAACTGCGATTGCCCGACTTTCGGGACTACGCCGTCAAGATCGACCGCCCCGCTAGTAACGAAGTGGAAAATATGCCACCGCTGGGTGCTTTCCTGCGGGACGTAATGAAATCCAATATGAACAGTTTCCGGGTGTTTGCGCCTGATGAGAACACCTCAAACAAGTTGGACGCAATCTATCAGGCTTCAAAAAAATTCTGGATTGCGGAAACGCTGTCCGAGGACAGTGATGGCACAGAACTGGCCTCCGACGGTCGTGTGGTCGAAATGCTCAGCGAGCACACGATGGAGGGCATGCTCGAGGGCTACTTGCTTACCGGTCGTAACGGCTTTCTCTCATCCTATGAAGCCTTCGTTCACGTAATCGACTCGATGTTTAACCAGCATGCGAAATGGTTATCCATCTGCAATCAGCTATCGTGGCGCCAAAAAATCGCGTCACTCAATCTTCTTATTACTTCAACCGTGTGGCGTCAGGATCACAATGGCTTCACGCACCAGGATCCCGGGTTCCTTGACCTGGTACTCAACAAGAGTGCAGCAGTTACCCGCATCTATCTGCCGCCGGACGCCAATTGTCTGCTATCCGTAGCCGATCACTGCCTGCGCTCGGAAAACTACATCAACGTAATTGTCGCAGACAAGCAGCGGCATCTCCAGTATCTGGATATTGATGCCGCCATTACCCATTGCACAAAGGGTATAGGCATTTGGAAATGGGCCAGTAATGATGAAGATCAGGAACCCGACGTTGTCTTTGCTGCAGCGGGCGACATTCCGACCCAAGAAGCGCTGGCTGCGACAGTATTGCTCAGAGAACGGTTCAGCGATCTGAAGATCCGATTTATCAACGTAGTTGACTTGTTCAAGCTACAACCGAGCACAGAACATCCGCATGGCTTAACCAATGCGGACTTTGATTCTCTTTTCACAACCGACAAGCCGATCATCTTTAACTTCCATGGCTACCCCTGGTTGATTCACCGTCTCGCTTACCGTCGCACAAATCACCGCAACCTGCATGTGCGCGGTTACAAAGAGAAGGGAAACATTAACACGCCCATGGAACTGGCAATTAGCAATCAAACAGATCGCTTCAGTCTCGCCATCGACGCGATTGACCGCGTGGACAAACTGCAGCGGGTTGGAGCGCATGCTAAAGAGGAATTCCGTGATCGCCAACTGGCGTGCAAGCGCCATGCCTACGAGCACGGAGTCGACAACCCCGAAATTAGCGGTTGGAAGTGGCCTTATGAGAAACGATGAACTGAGCGCCTCGCCAGAGGGAGGCGTATGAACGCTATTGTCGAGTTCATCATGAAGCATGGCTACTCAGTCCTTTTCGGCGCGGTATTCGTGCATCAGATAGGATTGCCAGTACCGGGACCTCTGTTTCTGCTCGCTGCCGGGGCGCTTGCCGCCGCCGGGAAGCTGGGGCTCGTCGTGGCTCTCACCCTATCTGT
>Ga0207826_1000289_pt1 | contig 14104 bp, 19 predicted proteins | sample LuqExpMetageno80_FD_187837 | JGI IMG/M metagenome (GOLD analysis project Ga0207826, IMG submission 187837) | Tropical forest soil microbial communities from Luquillo Experimental Forest, Puerto Rico - Sample 80 (SPAdes) | ecosystem: Environmental > Terrestrial > Soil > Tropical forest ... | reverse complement strand
TGCGCCTATTGCAATCGTTGTCTCGCAGCCGTCGTAAACAGCCAACCGCTTCTGTGTTACAATCGCTTATAGAGTCAGTGAGGTCCTATCTCTAAGGATGTCTATTCTTCGATAATTGAGTTGTCTTGTATAGTGTTTGTTTCCAAAGGGTAGGACCTCTATCAGCAAGTCTAATGACGTTGGGATATTGTTTAGTAATCACAAAGGCAGGGTTAACCATGGCCCTGCCTTTTTATTTCCCCGAAGAGCGGCTAACTTGCCACTATGATCCCTTTCCGTTTTTTCCAGATAGCGACTCAATATCAAGACGTGGTTTTGTTATTACCCGGTTTGGGCCCGACGGCAGCACCATGCACAGACTTCATCCCACACCTGCCACCCTGGCATCCTCGGGCCGCAGATCTTGTAACTCCAAACCATAGGACCGCAGCCACCGGTAAATGGTGCGGCTGCAGACCTGGAGACGCCGGGCCACTGCCGAAATGTTGCCGCCTTCTTCCCGGATGAGATCAGCCAGGCTATCCCGCGACGGCCGGGCGGGTAAGGTCACGGGAGCCAGGGGTTGGCGCGGCGCCGGGATTACTCCAGGCCGGGGGGCAAACACCAGGTCGTCGACCTGGAGGAGGTGCCCGCTGCTGAACAGCACCGCCCGGGTGATGACATTTCTAAGTTCCCGGACGTTCCCGGGCCAGGAATATTCCTGCAGGCGGCGGCGGGTCGGGCCGCTTAGGCCTACCACCGGGCGTTGATAACGCCGGGCCTCCTGCTCCAGGAAATGCTCAGCCAGCAGCAGCACATCCTCCCCCCGCTCCCTGAGCGGCGGCAGGGGCACCAGCAGCACCGCCAGGCGGTCGTAGAGATCATGGCGGAAGCGGCCCTCGGCCAGGAGCCGGCTCAAGTCCTGGTTGGTGGCACACAAGAGGCGCACGTCCACCGTGGTGGTGACGTCGCTCCCCAGAGGCTCCACTTCCCCCTGCTCTAAAGCCCGGAGCAGCCGGGGCTGCACCGCCGGGTCCAAGTCTCCCACCTCGTCGAGGAAAAGGGTGCCCCGGTGGGCCTGCTGGAATTTTCCCAGGCGGGTGCGGGCGGCGCCGGTAAAGGAACCCTGCAGGTGGCCAAAGAGCTCGCTGGTGGCCAATTCACCGCCCAGGAGGGCGCAGTTGACCCGGTGAAAAGGCTGGGCGCTGCGGGCACTCAGGGTCCAGAGAGCCTCGGCCACCAGTTCCTTGCCGGTGCCAGGCTCGCCGGTAATGAGCACCGGCAGATTGGTGGCGGCCAGGCGGGGGAGATGCTGCAGTAAGGCCTGGAACGGCGGAAAGCCGGTCAACACTCGTACCGCCACGGCCCCGGGGGGCCCACCGGCAGGCACGCCAGGAAGCGACAGAGAAAGAAACCCATCCCCCACGGCAGCACCTCCTTGTGCTGGAAAACTTGGATAAGGTCAGGGGTAAGGGTATTATTCCTAATATAAAAAAATATGTCAATAATATAATTTATAATAAAATATTTTTTTATTGTAAGCCCGCCAAGAGCTCCTCCGCCCGCCGCCGCACTTCCTGGTCGCGGCTGGTCAGCGCCAACACCCGCAGCCGCCCCCCAAAGCCTTGCTGCTCCACCCGGCTCCGCTCTGGCCACTGCCCCCGCATGGCCGTCAGCACTTCCAAGACCACGGCCGCCTCCGGATGATCCAGGAGCAGGTTCAAGGTGCCCCATTCCGCCGGCAGACCATATTCGGCGCAAAATTTCTGGGCTACCCCGGCAAATTTCTTGGTACCGTGCGCCCCTTCCAGCTCTTTTAAAGCCTTCTGGTATTGCGGCCGCCCGCGTTTTCCCTGGAAAAGAGCCTCCGCCTGGCGCAAGGCCAGCTGGCGCACCCTCTCCGCCTGTTTTTTGGGGAGCTTGGGGGCCGCCGGCTCCCGGCGGCGATCGGGCCGGTCCCGGCGCTGGTCGATTTCCCGCCAGCTGGGCCGTTCCCGGTCATCGTCACGATCATCCCAATTCGCCGTCATACCGTCCCCTTCCGAGTCCCTGGAGAACTAACGAATGTCCGGCCAGCTTTGTTAAGCTGGCGGGCCTGATGACTTCAGGGTAGCCCCGCTCCACCTGAATTGAGAGACCGCGGCTGGTGAGGCAGCCCTTGAGTTTTGGTCCAGGCGCCGGTGCGCCCGTTACGATGAGAGAGTTTAGACTTTCGGAGGGATAAGCCAGTCTTACTTCCCCCATACCATGGAAAGTAATCCGGGGTCAAGCCCTTAATGCCACGTCCTCAGGGCCTGGAGAGGGAAATTCTTCCCGGATCAAGCTGATTCTGGCGCGCCACCGTGAAACTGGTTTTGGGCGGCGGCCAAGCCGGCGGTGATGAGGACAGCCACGGCCTGGGCGGCTCGTTCCACCAGGGAGGCCACCGCCTCCCAGTCTTCCCGGGGAAAGGGCTTCAGGACGAAGGCTTCCGGGGCCATCACCGCGGGAGGCCGGCCCACACCCATCTTCACCCGGTAGAATTCCTGGGTATTCAAGGCCCCCGCAATGGACAGCACCCCCCGGTGCCCCCCGGCGCCGCCCCCCCTGGCCAGTTTCAGGCGCCCCCCGGGAACGTCCAGGTCGTCGTGGATCACCACCAGGTCTGCGGCGGTTAGATTAAAGTAACGCAGCAGCTGCCCCACTGCCCGGCCGCTCAGGTTCATGTAGGACTGGGGCTGGGCCAGGACCACCGCGGCCCCGTCCAGACGCCCTTTGCCCCAACGGGCTTCGAAGGTTTTTTTGGCCAGGGGGATATCATGGTGGTCGGCCAGAACCTCCACCACCATGAAGCCCAGGTTGTGCGGGGTGGCAGCATACTTGGCCCCGGGATTCCCCAGGCCCACGATGAGCCAGGGTTTGGCAGGGGATTTGCAGATTTCCGGTTCAGAACCGAAGAGAAGACTCATGGGGGTCCATCAGGAGATCAAGGTGCCACCCAAGATGAGATCAGGAGAAGGCGCCACCCGGGGACGCGCCCGGCAGAAGCAGATGGTCGGCCCTCTATCAGTCGCGCCTCTCCTCCACAAACTAAACGAACAGCGAACTGACCGAGTCCTGGTTATGGATGCGGCGGATGGCTTCACCCAGGAGGGGTGCCACGGACAGGACCCGGATTTTCTCCAGGGCTGCCGCTTCCGGAGACAGGGGAATGGTATCTGTCACCATCAACGACTGGACCATGGAGCTCTGCAGGGCGCTCGCGGCGTTGCGGCTCATGACCGGGTGGGTGACGCAGGCGTGCACCGACTTGGCCCCGTGGCGCATCAGCAGTTCCGCGGCCATGGTGACGGTGGCCCCGGTGGTGATCATGTCGTCCAGGATAATGGCCTCCTTGCCCCAGACATTCCCCACCAAGGTCATGGCCTTGATGGCCGTGGCTTCCCGGCGTTTGTCGATGATGGCCAAGGTGGCGTCCAGACGCTTGGCGAAGGCCCGGGCCCGCTCCACCCCGCCGGCATCGGGAGAAACCATCACCAGATCTCCGGTGAAGTTCTGGCGGATGTACTCCAGCGTCACCGGGGCGGCGTACAGATGGTCCACCGGGATGTCGAAAAAGCCCTGGATCTGGCCGGTATGGAGATCCATGGTGAGGAGCCGGCTAGCCCCGGCCGTGCTGAGCAGGTTAGCCACCAGCTTGGCGGAAATGGGGACCCGGGGCGCGGTCTTGCGGTCCTGGCGGGCGTAGGCGTAGTAGGGCACCACCGGAGTGATGCTGGCCGCAGAGGCCCGCCGCAAGGCGTCGATCATGATGAGGAGTTCCATCAGGTGGTCATTGGCCGGAATGGAGGTGGGCTGGACCACATAGACGTCAGCACCCCGCACGTTCTCCCGGAACTCCACCGAGGTCTCGCCGTCAGAAAACCTACCCACCGCCGCCTCACCCAGGGGCAACTCCAAATACCGGCAGATTTTTTCCGCCAGGGGCTTGTTGGCATTACCACTAAAAATCTTCAGACCATTCATGCCTGGTTCTCCCAACCAGCCGCTCCCTCGGCCTGGGTAAGGCCACGGGCCATCGCCAGCCATCCGGAGAAATTCTGTCGCAAGTGCCCGGCCGCCTTCTTAGCCGCCTCGACCTCATGAAAAAGACCGAACAGGGTGGGGCCGCTGCCGGACATACCCTGGGCCAGGGCCCCTGACCCGGACAACCTGTTCAGGAGTTCGCGAAGTTCGGGGTAACGGCCCAGCGTCACGGTCTCCAGGTCGTTGGCCACCCAGCTTTCCGGATGATCACCGTCCCAGATCGCCGGTAAAGGGGCGCCGGCGGTGGCCAGGGCCTGCAGATCCAGATTTCCATACACCCAGGAAGTGGCAATGGCCATTCCCGGATTCAATAATACATACCAGTAAGGGGGGAGGTTCAGGGGAGACAAGATGGTGCCGATTCCCCGCCCCTCGGCCGGACCAGACTTTAAAAAGAAAGGTACGTCTGCCCCCAGTTCGGCGGCCAATTCATGGAGGGCCGCGGGCGCCAAGGGGTTTCCCGCCAGCTCGTTCAGGGCCAGGAGGGTCCCGGCGGCATCACTGCTGCCGCCCCCCAGGCCGGCGGCCACCGGAATTTTTTTCACCAAGTGAATGTGGACCTGAGGAACTTGCCCGATGGCAGCCCCGAATTTTTCCGCGGCCCGCCACACCAGGTTTTGAGGCCCGGACGGCACTTCCGGATGCTGACACTCCAGGGTCAGCCCCTTTCCCGGCCTCAGCCGTAGTTCATCGGCCAGAGTGAGGGGCTGCATGACGGTCACCAGTTCGTGGTAACCATCCTCCCGCCGGCCCAGAACCTTGAGGAAGAGGTTGACCTTGGCGGGGCAAAGCCGCCGCACCTCCGGCACGATCAGCGCGTCTCCTTGACAAAGCGCATCCTGAGATCGTACAGGAGGTGGTCGAAGAGCTTATCTTCATCCTCTTGAAGATTGTTCCGGGTCTTTTCCCGCAACAATCCCAAAAGGTCGATGGTCTGCTTGGCCAGGGCCAGGTCTTTCTTGACTTCCCCGGAGACCGGATCAGGGATGTCTCCCAGGTGGATGAAGGCCGAAGAACTGAGCGAAATGAGAAAAGAGGCAAAGGTGATCTTCGGCAAAGGCGCCTCACCAGGGGCCTCCTGGGAAGACGCCTGGTAAGCTTCTTTGGCGGCGGCGCCGGCCTGACGGGCGGCCTCCTCCTCCTTTATCTTGGCCTTCTCCTCCTCGCTTTTGTGCAGGAAGCGCCGGTCTTCGACCGTATACCCTTTGTCTTCCGGTTCAGTCATGTCAACCTCGGTGCCGCGTCTAACCGCTACAGTTCAAGCTGGATGGCCATGGCCACGTGGGGCAGTTCCCGGACCTGCTTCAGGCATTCTGGCGTCACGGGGGTGTCAGTGGTCAAAAGGATAATGTTTTGACCCCGCTCTCTTTCCTGGCCCACAGTCATCCGGGCGATGTTGATGCCGTTGCTGCCGATGGTGCTGCCGATGGCGCCGATAACCCCGGGGCGGTCGGTGTTGTAAATGAAGAGCATGTGCCCCTCGGGGATGGCCTCCAGGCGGAATTTGTTGATCTGCACCAGCCGCGGCTCATACTTGCCGAAGATGGTGCCGGCCACCATGTCTTCCTGCATGCCGGCCCTCACGGTGAGGCGGATCAGGCTGCTAAAGTCTTCCCCCGTGGCGATTTTCTCCTCGCTCACCGTAATGCCCCGCTGAGCCGCCACCGCGGGGGCATTGACGTAGTTTACTTCGTCACCCACCACCGGAAAAAGGAGGCCCTTCAAAATAGAATGGGTCAAGGGTTTGGTGTCCAGCTTGGAGACCTCGCCGATATAGGCCACCGAGATCGAGCTGATGGCGCCCTCGGTGGTCTGGGCCTGGAAGCCTCCCAGGGCCTCAGCCAGAGTTAGGTACGGCTTGAGCTGCACCAGGGCTTCCCGGCTCACCGAAGGGGCGTTCACGGCGTTCATAATGGTGCCGTAGAGGAGATATTCCAGGATCTGTTCGCAAATGGCCACGGAAACGTTGGCCTGAGCTTCTTCGGTGGAGGCACCCAGGTGGGGGGTGCAGATGACGTTGGGCAGCTGCCGCAGGGGAAAATCAGTAGGAGGCGGCTCAGACTCAAACACATCCAACGCCGCGGCCGCCACTTTTCCTTCTTTTAAGGCCTCATACAAGGCCGCCTCATCCACAATCCCACCCCGGGCACAGTTGACAATGCGAACGCCCGGCTTCATCTTGTGGAAGGCCTTTTGGTCCAGGAGCTTGGTAGTTTCCTTGGTCTTGGGAGTATGGATGGTGATGAAGTCGGAGCGGGCGAACAATTCGTCCAGGTTGACCAGCTCCACCCCCAGGGTGGAGGCCATCTCCTTGGTGATAAAAGGATCGTAGCCGATAACCCGCATCTTTAGCCCCAGGGCCCGTTCGGCCACCGTCCGGCCGATGCGCCCGAGACCGATGATGCCCAGGGTCTTGTTAAAAATTTCCGTGCCCTGGTATTTCTTCTTTTCCCAGAGACCCTCCCGCATGGAGTGAGCAGCCTGGGGAACATTCCGGGCCATGGCCACCATCAGGGAAATGGCATGTTCGGCGGTGGTGATGGTATTGCCCCCCGGGGTGTTCATGACCACGATGCCCCGCTTGCTGGCCGCGGGAATGTCCACATTGTCCAGCCCGGTCCCGGCCCGGCCGACGACCTTGAGGTGGGAAGCCGCATTGATGAGGTCGGCGGTTACCTTGGTGGCGCTGCGGATGGCCAGCCCGTCTGCATCCTTGATGGCTTCCATCAGTTCATCCGGCTTGAGACCCGGGCGGAAATCCACTTCGATGTTGGGGTGCTGGCTCAGAATATCCACCCCGGCTTTGTGCAGGTTATCGCTGATCAGGACCTTCATGTCCTTACGCCTCCTTGCCCAGGATCGCCTGGGCGGCCTTGATGCCCGTGCCCAGTTCCACCTTATAGCCTAAGTCATTGAGCACGATCTCCAGGGCCCCGATGGTGCCCAGCAGATCCTGTTCATCAATAAAGCCCATATGGGCGATGCGAATGATTTTGCCCTTGGCCTGGGCTTGGCCGCCAGCGATCCAGATGCCTTTGCCCCTCATTTTCGCCACCACCTGCTGGCCGTCGACGCCGGCCGGGGCCATAATGGCGGTGAGGACGTCCGAAGGATTCTGCTTGGAAAAGAGCTCCAGGCCCATGGCCTTGGCTGCCGCCTTGGTGGCTGCGGCCATCTTGCGGTTGCGGGCGAAGATTTTCTCCAGGCCCTGCTTTCTGATCCAGCCCATGACGTGCTGCAGGCCCAGGGTAAGGGTCACGGCCGAGGTGTAGGCCGTCTGGTTTTTTTGCTGAGACTTGAGCTGCTTGGCGAAATCAAAATAATATTTGGGGCATTTGGAGGTCTTGACGAATTCCCAGGCCTTGGGCGAAAGGGCCGCAAAGGCCATACCCGGGGGCAGCATCATGGCCTTCTGGGAGCCCGCCACGACAACGTCCAGGCCCCATTCATCCATGGGCAGGGGATAACCGCCCAGGGCAGAGATGGCGTCCACCACCAGGATGGTGCCCGGCCGCTTCATGGTTATCTGGGCCAGTTCCTGCACCGGGTGCTGCACGCCGGTGGAGGTCTCATTGGCCTGGACAAAAACCGCCTTGATGGCCGGGTTGGCGTCGAGCCGGCGCGCCACTTCCTGGGGGTCCCCGGCATGGCCCCACTCCACCTTGATCAAATCCACGCTGATGCCGTAGACTTTGCAGAGTTCGGCCCAGCGTTCGCCAAATTTTCCACCTTCAATCACCAGGGCCGTGTCGCCGGGGGAAAGGGTGTTGGCCACCGCCCCTTCCATGGCGCCGGTCCCGGTAGCGGCGAACATCAGCACTTCCTGCTCGGTCTGGAAGAGATATTTCAAATCTGCCCGCACCTGCTCCAGGATCTCCATGAAGGCCGGGGCGCGATGGTGTATCATGGGCTGAGCCATGGCCAATTGGGTTTCAGGGGCCACCGGAGTGGGCCCGGGGGTCATGAGTAGTCTTTTCATAGATTATCCCACACCTTTACTTTTGGAAGTTAGGCTACTGCTGAGTGAATTTTTGTGTATTCAAATTTATAAATTTATTGGGTTTTCAATGATCTGTCAAGGAATTGCCTAGAAAAAATCCTTCCCCGGCAAAGGATCAACGGGAAGATATTATGGAGGGCTTTCTGGAAGAAAGACAGGAGCACCCGACCGGTCACGGCACTTATTGCGCCTGGCCCGTCGGGCACTCCGAAGACCCGGGTGAGTTTTTCGTCAGGCAGATTTCAGAACAAGACTTTTTGTGGCCTTACTTGAGGTACGCAACCTCGAAAACCCGCTTGGCCACCACGAATCTGTTGTCGTAATTGCCTTCGCGGAGATCGGTGATGATCACGCCGGTTCTGTAACTAGAGGCGTGGATCATCTTGCCATCCCCTAAATAGATGCCCGTGTGTCCAACGGAGTGGCCAGCCCGGCTGAAAAAGAGGATGTCGCCCGGCAGCAGCTTGGAATAATCCAGGGTGTGGGTCACCGTTTGCCCCACCTCGGACTGTTCACTGCTGGAGCGGGGCATATTGATTTTGAAACCCTTGTAGATGTACTGGACAAAGCCGGAACAGTCTGTGGAATTGCCATACTCCAGGCTGCCGCCCATGCAGTATGGCGTCCCCTGGTAGCCCTTGGCCATGCTCAAGACCAAGTCCCGGAAATTCCAGGGTTCATAGCGATTGTAGCCCTTGCCGCCAGAGGCCACGTCCTTTTTTTCGTCAGCCTTGGAGTTCGGGCCAACCTTGGGCTTGGGCCCCAGAGGCTCCAACAAGAAACGGCCGTCCCGCTGTGGAGTGACTTTCATGAGAGGCTTGCTATCGATTATCCCGGCTCTGGTGGGCGTGGAACTGTAAGAGGGTGTTGGATCAGCGCTCGCGGTCCTGGAACCAGGCTTGTAATACTTGGGGACAAAATCCTCATAGGTGGACTTGGCAGCAGCCTTGTAATACGTAGGGACAAAGTCGTCGTCTGCATAGTCCTCAGAGCTCCTGCTCCGACTGGACGAATCGTCCGCATAGTCCTCATCGTCGTCACGGCTGTAGCTTCTGTGTCTCCTTCTGGACGAGGAGTAGGACCTTTTTTCTTTGCTTGAAGAGCGAGAGCTCGACTTGGAAACGTGACAGGTTTTCGTGGATTTCTTGGCGGAAGAGGTTTTCTTATCAACACCCTTGGTCGGGACTGCCAAACTAGTTTGGGGAGCAAGGGCGAGAGCTAACAGTAATGCCAGGCAAAGGATAATTTTGCTTACCATTCAGCACCTCCTTGGTTATGGGACCTTAAGAACGGGGCATTCGGGGGTTTTGCCCCTGAGACGTGTGGGTCCTCTCTCACACCCACGCGCCAGATTGAGAGAGTTACCTGCTGAGAGAGCTTCTGTCTGGGTTTTGGGCAATCCTAATTCAAACTTTGACCGATGTCAACTTTTTTTTCAGTTCTTTTAGGAAAAAACCTTAGGGCTTTACCTTAATTGAATGTGGTATGGAATAACCATGGTATTGGTATTAGATATGCAGGAAAGGATTTCGGGCAAAAAAAAGGCGGACACTCGGTCCGCCTGCCTGGATTTTCATTTGTGGATACGCCTGGTTAGGACCCTTGTTATCCTTCCCGGGATCCAGATCCAGAACTAAACATCTGCCGGCTTCTCCCGCCCTGACGGGGAAGCTCTAGGTGGCGCTGGCCTTTTTCTTGGCCTTGGGAAGTTTTTCTGGCCGGCCCACGAGTTCGAGGATGGATACGGGTGCGCCATCCCCCACGCGGAAGCCCAGGGGAATAATCCGGGTGTAGCCCCCGGGGCGGTCTTGGTAGCGCTCTTTTAACTCTCCGAAGAGCTTGACCATGGCTTTTTTGGTGCGCACTACCTGGAGCGTCTGGCGCCGGGCGTGGAGATCTCCCCGTTTGGCCAGGGTGATGATCTTCTCGGCCCACTGGCGGGCCTCTTTGGCCTTGGCCTGGGTGGTTTCTATGCGCTCATGTTCCAGAAGCTGGGTAATCATGGTGCGCAGCATAGCCTTGCGATGTTCCGTGGTGCGGGCCAGACGGCGCCCGGCCTTCAAGTGCCTCATGCTCTTTCTTCCTTCCTCTCCGGCATCTGCTCCGGGGGCGTAAAGCTATCCAGTTTCATGCCGAGCTGCAGCCCCATTTCCGTCAAGATTTCCTTAATTTCATTCAGAGACTTGCGCCCAAAATTTTTGGTCTTGAGCATTTCCTGCTCACTTTTTTGCACCAGCTCACCGATCCAGCGAATGTTGGCATTCCTCAGGCAATTAGCGGCCCTGACCGAGAGTTCCAACTCGTTTACACCCCGGTAGAGGTGCTCGTTCAGGATAGCCGGCTGCTCCTCCGCCCGCTCCTCCATCTTTTCCGGCTCTTCCTCGAAATTGATAAACAGGGTCAGCTGGTCTTTGAGAATCTTGGCGGCGTAGGCCACGGCGCTCTCGGGCGTCAGGCTGCCGTCGGTCCAGACCTCCAGGGTCAGCTTGTCATAGTCGGTGCGCTGGCCCACCCGGGCCTGGGTTACCACGTAATTCACCTTGCGGATAGGCGAAAACGCGGCATCCAGGGGAATAAAGCCAATGGGCTGGTTTTCGTCCTTGTTGCCCTCCCCGGAGACATAGCCCTTGCCGCTCCTGGCGCTCAGCTCCATAAGCAGCTGGCCGTCCGAGGACAACGTGGCGATGGGCTGTTCCGGGTTCAGGATCTCCACGGTACCGTCCGTCTGGATATCCCCGGCTTTGACGCTGCCCTCCCCCTTGGCCTCCAGGTGCAGGGTCTTAACCCCGTCGGTGATAAATTTGAGCCGCACCTGCTTGAGATTCAGGAGAATCTCGGTGACGTCCTCCAGAATTCCCGGAATCGCCGAAAATTCGTGGTGCACGTCCTGGATATTGACCCCGGTGATGGCCGCCCCCCGCAGGGAGGACAGCAGCACCCGGCGCAGGGCGTTGCCCAGAGTGGTGCCAAAACCACGCTCCAACGGCTCGCAGGAAAACTTGCCATAGGTGGGCGTGTGGGTGTCAGGGTCCACTTCCAGGCGCTTGGGTCTAATAAGTTCGGTCCAATTCTTGTGAATCATGGCTCCTCGGGCTGGCACTGGTCAGGCAGGGGTATCCCGGCGATAAACCGCACCCGCCAGGCCCAAAAAAGGCAGACTGTCTCATGTAACGCCATCTGGCGTCAGGCCCCTGTTCCCCGTCTACTTGGAGTAGAGCTCGACGATGAGATGCTCTTGAATGGGCATGGTGATGTCTTCCCGGGTAGGGAACATGCTCACCCTGCCCTTGGCCTCATCCTTCTCTAATTCGAGCCAAGGGGGGCAGCCCCGACGGGCTGCAGCTTCCAGGGCGTCCCGCACCAAAGGCGACGTGCGGGATTTCTCCGTGACCTGTACGGCTTGGCCCACCTTGACGAGGAAAGAGGGCAGGTTCACCCGGAGACTGTCCACTAGAACATGGTTGTGGCGCACCAATTGCCGGGCTTGCGACCGGGAGTTGGCAAAGCCCAGGCGGTAGACCACGTTGTCCAGGCGGCGCTCCAGGAGCACCAGGAGATTAGTGCCGGTGATCCCCCGCATGCGCTCGGCCCGCTCAAAATAGCCCCGGAACTGCTTTTCCAGGACGCCATACATGCGTTTGACTTTCTGCTTTTCCCGGAGCTGCAGGCCGTAATCGGAAATCTTGCCCCGACCCTGGCCGTGCTGCCCTGGGGGATAGTTGCGGCGCTGAATAGCGCACTTGTCGGTGTAGCAGCGGTCTCCTTTGAGGTATAAGGCCATCCGTTCCCGCCGGCATTGACGGCACCGGGCATCTGTGTATCTTGCCAAGTTCTTTCTCCTCTTTTCCTAGACGCGTCTCCGCTTGGGCGGACGGCAGCCGTTGTGGGGGATGGGACTGACGTCCCGGATCAGGTTGACGGACAGGCCTGCCGACTGGATAGCCCGCAGGGCCGCTTCCCGGCCGGCCCCCGGCCCCTTGACATACACGTCCACGCTCCGCATGCCGTGCTCCATGGCCTTCTTAGCCGCGTCCGAGGCCGCCAGTTGGGCCGCGAAGGGAGTGCCCTTGCGGGACCCTTTGAAGCCCTGGACGCCTGCCGAGGACCATGACACCACGTTTCCTGCCGGATCGGTGATGGTCACCAGGGTATTGTTGAAGGTAGCCTTGATGTGGGCCACACCCGTAGGGATATTCTTGCGCTCTTTTTTCTTTCTCGTTGCCGGTCGTTTGGCCATAATGGTTCCTTATGCCTTCTTCCGCCGGCCCACCACCGAACGGCGGGGGCCTTTCCGGGTGCGGGCGTTGGTGTGGGTGCGCTGGCCCCTCACCGGTAGACCCCGGCGGTGCCTTAAGCCCCGATAGCAGCCCAGGTCCATGAGCCTCTTGATGCTCATGGAGATCTCCCGCCGCAGATCACCCTCCACTTTGTGGTGGGTGTCGATCACCTGGCGAATGGCGGTGATCTGGGCGTCGTTCAACTCACTTGTCTTGATGCCGCCGTCCACCCCCGCCTCTTCCAGTATCTTGGTGGCGTTGGTGCGGCCGATGCCATAAATATAAGTGAGAGCAATCTCAATCCGCTTGTTGCGGGGCAGGTCGATGCCGGCGATTCTGGCCAATTCCCTTCCTCCGTCCTAGCCCTGACGCTGCTTATGTTTGGGGTTCTCGCAAATCACCCGCACCACTCCCTTGCGGCGGATGATCTTGCACTTGGCACACATCTTTTTCACTGAGGGCTTTACTTTCATGACATATCCGTTCTCGGTTGTTTGCCCGGTTTTCTTTCGAATTTAAGAAGGTTAGGGCACTTCTTCAGCATCCCCGGGGTTCTGCAGCCGAAAACCCTCCTATCTCACTCGATAGACAATGCGTCCCCGGCTCAAATCATAGGGAGACAGTTCGACAATGACCTTGTCTCCCGGCAATATCTTGATGTAGTGCATGCGCATCTTCCCGGAGATGTGAGCCAGGACCCGGTGTCCGTTGGGCAGTTCCACCCGGAACATGGCGTTGGGAAGAGGCTCGATGACCTTCCCTTCAACCTCTATGGCATCTTCTTTGGACATTGATGAGTTCTTTTTTAAGAATATTGTAACTATTTACAATAACCTACAAACGACTCAAAATCAAGACACCGTTTTCGGTTAAAGCCACCGTGTGTTCAAAATGAGCCGCCAGGCTGCCGTCCTCGGTCACTGCGGTCCAACCGTCCTCCAAAATCCTTACTTCCCAGGACCCGGCACTGGTCATGGGCTCGATGGCCAGGGTCATCCCCGGTTTGAGCGCCGGCCCCTTGCCTTTGGGCCCGAAGTTGGGGATCTGCGGGTCTTCATGCAGGGCGCGGCCGATGCCGTGGCCGACAAACTGCCGGATCACCGAGAATCCATAGCCCTCCACGGTGGCCTGGACCGCGTGGGAGACGTCACTTAACCTGCCCCCCACCTTGAGTTCACCGATGCCGGCATAGAGGGACTCCTCGGTGGCTTTCACCAGTTTCTGCGCCTGGGGAGTCACTTCCCCCACCGCCACGGTAATGGCCGCGTCTCCGTAAAAGCCCTCATGGAGAACCCCGAAATCCAGGCTCACCAGGTCCCCATCTTTGAGTTGGCGAGGCCCCGGAATCCCGTGCACCACTTCGTCATTCACCGCAATGCACAAGGAATGGCTGTAACCCCGGTAACCTTTGAAGGCCGGCTTCACCTTGTGCTTGCGGCAGCAGGCCTCCGCCAGTTCGTCCAGTTCCCGGGTTTCCACTCCGGGGCGCGCCTGGCTTTTCACTTCCTCCAGGATCTCTGCCACAATGCGGTTGGCCACCTCCATTTTGGCAATCTCCTGGGAGGATTTTAGCTGAATCATATGCCGGCTTTTTTATAGCTTTGGGCCTTGAGCCTTGAGCTTTGAGTTTCTTCAGATTTAAGATTTTTATTCATAGCTCATAACTCATAGCTTTATATCCTAACAGGCTGTTGAAAAATCAGTTCAATTAAGCTGTGTCATCCTCTTTGAGGACGGTTTTGGTACCCTTATGACGGGCAAGTCAACGAGAAAATCTGGGCTG
>Ga0207826_1000288_pt1 | contig 14105 bp, 13 predicted proteins | sample LuqExpMetageno80_FD_187837 | JGI IMG/M metagenome (GOLD analysis project Ga0207826, IMG submission 187837) | Tropical forest soil microbial communities from Luquillo Experimental Forest, Puerto Rico - Sample 80 (SPAdes) | ecosystem: Environmental > Terrestrial > Soil > Tropical forest ... | reverse complement strand
TGCCGGACGGGCGAACGCACACAATACAAGCAAAGCAGGTACATGAGATTGGACTGGTTCTAACGCATGAGGATGTCACCGAACGTTGCCGCTCAGAAGCGCAGATTGCTCACATGGCGCATCACGATGCCTTGACCGATTTGCCGAACAGAATTCTTTTTGTTGAACGTCTTTCGCACGAGCTCAAGCGCGTGAAACGTGGAGAATTGATCGCGGTTCTCGCCTTAGACCTTGATCATTTCAAAACCGTAAATGATACACTTGGGCATCCCGTTGGGGACGAGTTGCTCAGACACGTTGCCGACCGACTTCGCAGCTGCATTCGTGAACCTGACACCGTCGCTCGTTTAGGTGGGGATGAGTTTGCTATCATTATGACTCAGTTGCGTGAGCCGCAGGATGCCGTCATCTTGGCAAGACGGGTGCGAGAATCCGTTTCTAGAGCCTTCCATGTGAATGACCATCAAATCATTACTGACGTTAGCATCGGAATGTCGGTCGCTCCGGAGGATGGAACCGAGCCTGACGTTTTGCTCAAGAATGCTGACATGGCGCTGTACGGCGCTAAAGGCGACGGCCGCGGGACGTGGCGCTTCTTCGAACCTGAAATGGACACCAAAATGCGGGCGCGGCGAGTGCTCGAAATGGAGCTACGCGAGGCCCTCGCAAAAGGGGAATTCCAGCTCTATTACCAGCCCCTCGTAACCGTTATCAACAAGCAGGTTCGAGCCTTCGAAGCGCTCATTCGGTGGAACCGCTCCAATCACGGACTCGTCTCGCCCGCCGAATTCATTCCAGTAGCTGAGGAGACAGGCCTTATTGTGCCAATCGGCGAGTGGGTGCTTAGGACTGCTTGTCGCGAGGCGGCAAAGTGGCCTTCTGAAATAAAGGTTGCGGTCAATATTTCTCCAGCCCAGCTTTCCAACCGGAATATTGTTGATGCCGTCAAGAACGCGTTGACTGAGTCGCAATTATCTTCAAACAGACTTCAACTTGAGATTACTGAAACGGTCTTGATGCAAAACACGTTTGCAACTCTCTCAACGTTACACAAATTGAAAGAAATCGGCGTGCAAATAGCACTCGACGATTTTGGCACGGGATATTCATCTTTGAGCTACCTCAGGAGCTTTCCATTCGACAAAATAAAAATCGACCAATCCTTCGTCCGCGATCTCGGCCAAGGTACAGAGCCGTACGCAATCGTAAATGCGGTTGCCGGTCTGGCTAAGGGCCTCAAAATTGCTTCAACGGCTGAGGGTGTTGAGACAGAAGCGCAGTTTGATATTTTGGAGGACATTGGCTGCAGCGAGATTCAGGGTTATCTGTTTAGTCGCCCCCTCCCAAGTGAAGAAGTTCGCGTCCTCTTGGCCAAGAGCCGGATCTAGAGTGGAGAGGGCACGCGGGGCCGGCTGGCGTTTTTGACCAAACTGTGTACGTCGACGGCGACTTTTTATATAATGCCGCGCATCGGCGGAGTTAATCGTTGATTGGGTCGCCGAGTGCCAGAAAACGCGGCACCGACGCCTGCTTTCGTCAGCGCGCCCCTCTGACTTGCCTGCAGCTATTCCACGCCCCTTGCTGAGTGGCCTCAAGCGGGCATGACGCTGGCCTTAATAGCCCAGAAAGATGGATCGGATACGCTGCGGGCCAGTCGGTTGCGTAGGGATGCAAGCATGCCCTCTGAGAGGCTTGACTACATGCTCGTTGCCGCAGGCATTGGGCTTGCTGTCCTTAACATTTTGTACGCCCTTGCCGTGTTTCCTGGCCTGCGGTAACCGCTTTCGCCAGGCTCAACTTTTTTGCTTGGCTCTTCCGAGTGTGGCGGGGCGACGGGGCGGATTCACAGATCCAAAATGTCAAACATGACGTAGCCATCGGCCGATCCGCCAGGCAGGTTCGGGCAAGGATAACGAACATCAACTGAGTGTGTGCACGACCAGAGACACCAGCGACTGAACATTACGGAAATAGGTCCCGTGGCAATACTGATCGTCGACATACCATAGCACCGTTGCAGCAATGCATGCTGCCGTAATCGCCTTCAGCATGACACCTTCCCTCACTTGCTGTTATGTCGTCTCCTGTCTCACATAGCAGGCCTATGATCTCGTGCGTTTATTACAAACAAGGAAATTTCGCTGCTCAAATTAAAGCTAAATTTGGATATTTGCAGTTTTGCACCGCAGAACGAGCAGGACCTGCGAGACGCTTCGGCGGACGGGCCCGGTCATCGGGCCGAAGTCACCGCCCTGAGGTCCCGTCCCGAGGATACGGTATTTCGGGCGTGTGCGCTTGGGGCAATACCCAAGGGTAATTCTAACAATCTCGTCTTACGTCCAGTTACGGCACTCATTGCAATGGGACGGCCGTATTCTGGCTGCGATACCCATCCATCATGGTTGGACGGCTGTAGCCGACGCGCTCATTCAGAAGATGGGCCGTTTAACCATGTCTCCCCAGGAGCTCAGAGCCCATATCGAATGTTCAACCCGAACATTATGCTTTGAAAGCGTGGCTTAAAATTGATCGAGCATCCAGAAATACATGAGGATCCGTCAGTGAAAGTCAGATCTGCGGCTGTTAATTGTGAATAGTTGTACTCCACAAACACCGACCAATCTGGAATGAACATGTACTCAGTTCCGAGTCCTACTGTCCACCCGCTGAATGTCTTTTGGACATGACCGACCTCCGATCCAGAGGGATTACGAAGATATTGATCTGAACCCATCCAGGCGCCTCCGCCCTGGACGTAAAAGAGCCAGCTCGGGTACAGCAGGATGCCAGCTCGCGCCGTAAGGAGATCGAACCAATCCGGTTTGCTGTGCACCGAAAAGCCGGCGAGTGGTGCGGCCTGGAACGTCGCATTGCCGTTCTCAGTGAACCCATTAAACGTGTTTCGCAGCCCGAGGACTACGCTTCCTACTTGATAATCACACCCAACTTGACCTCCGCCCATAAAGCCACTCGAGTTTTGAGTCTGGAGTTCAGACGCAAAGACGTTCGTGAGTTCGGTGCGGCTCGAGGAGAAACCGCCGTTCAAACCGATATAACAGCCGGTCCAGGAGCCGCTTGAGAAATACTCAGGCAAAGGAGAATATGCTGGGGCCGCGGGCATGTCTGCGCCTTGTGCGGCTTCGCACAACAATACACCGGCAAAAACGGGCGTAGCCAGAAAGGCCAAAACGGCAGTTAGACGCATCGCTTTTGTCCTCCGGATCGCGATTTCTTTATTGATGGCAAATTAACGTTAAAATTCCGTTAGCGGTCATCAACGATTCCAGAACCTGCTCGGCAATGACCAGCGCGCGTTTACTTTGGATTCGACCAGGATCGGACAGCGCGTTCCGACAGCGCGCGGCGGGCGCAGCGCTTGCGGACGGTCAGCCCTTCCTCAGGGTAGAGCCGATTGATCCCGGTGCGCTCCCCTTCGCGGCGGAGCAGGATGAACAGTCGTCGATAGCCAAACCGGCGGTGTTGACTTGCCAACTCGCGCAAGCGTGCCCGCAGAGCCGTGTCCCGCGGCCTGCAGAACCGATAGCGGACTATCGCGCGATCTGCGGCAACCCAGGCTACATCGGCCCCCTCCCCAAGGGGCCGGACCGGCCAGCTCGCTCGAATATTCCCGCTAGTGCGCGTGCTGGAGGATCACTAAGCCGCAGGCGCGGTCAGGCAAATGCAGCTTTGGTTGCGCTTGGCTGCCTTCCGGTGACCCACAGACGTCTCGCAATCAGCAAAGCGATCCAGACGATCGCGACAAATCCAACGGGCATCTTCAGTGCAGTGAAGCTGATCAATAGTGCGCAGGCGGGGAGGAAGCGGAGCAACTCCGCAGCTGTGTCTCCGCTGCGCAGGCTCATTCGGATGAGGAACGCCATCGGCACCGCGAGCGCGGCGAGGTCGTACATGAACAAGTACGGCGTCACGAGCAGCGCGCCCGCGGTCACTCCAGCTGCCTTCAGGTCAAACGGCCCGCGTGAGCGCCACAGCAGCACGATGGCCGCCATCACGCCCGCAGCGAACATGCCGTGCACCGTCCAGCCGAGGCTCTCGCTGCCGCCGAGCATGCGCACGAGCGCGTAGAGGCTCTGCATCTTGCCGAACTCGGCACTGCCGTCCGTCAGCACGGATTGCGAAGTCGCGGGCAGCGCGTGCAGGAAGGCCACCCACGTGTCCATGCCGAACGCCAGACTCGACGCGGCGGCAAACGCGAGCGTTGCCACCGCTGCCGCTGCGAACGCGCGCCAATGGCCGCCGGCGATCAGCACCAGCGGGAAAAGCAAACCGAAGTGCGGCTTGAAGCTGAGGCATCCGATCAGGCAGCCGGCCAGCAGCGGGCGGCGTTCCAGGAAGAGCAATGCGCCGCCGATCAGCGCGGCTGTCACAAAGCCGTTCTGTCCCGCCATCACGTTCGGCACAATGCCGGGAAATGCGCAGGCGAGCAGCAGCGCGCTACGCTCGCCGATGATCGCGCGCAGCGTGGTCAGATAAAGCGGGAACGTGAGCAGCAGCAACGCGATATTGGCGGTGACGAGCGGCAGCAGCGCGAACGCCGTTGCGACGAACAGGAAGGTCGGCGGATAATTCCACGGGTACTCGCCAGCGAAAGCCAGGCGGATGGCTGCGTCCTCAATGAGCTTGTGCGCATGCACGTCATATGCCGCCGCCGCATGCCCGGCGAGCGCCTGCTGTCCGGCCGCCCAGACATTGACGAAGTCGTTTGGAATCAGCGCGCCGTTCAGCGCGACGAGCCAATAGCCTTTGACGTAACAGCCGGCGACAAACACCGCCTGCGCCACGCAAAGCGCAAAGCAGGACAATTCGATCGCGCGGGTTAGCTCGAAGGCGCGGCTTGGGGCATCGACATCGGGGGCCGCGACCATAGGCTCACATATTCGCGGCGCGCTTGACGTGCTGCGGCACAGGGCGCTCGCTGCGCAGCGCCTCCTGCGCACCGGATGCGCCCGCCTCGTGATATTCGGCGTCCTCGTTCACGTCCCATACGTCATAGAGGCGCTCGCCGGCCAGGATGTTGCGGACGGTCAGCATCGCCGTCATCATCGCGTGATCTTGATTGTTATATTTGTGCATCCCGTTTCGGCCGACGAGATGCAGCGTCGGATAGTTCATCTCCAGGTCGAGCCGGATGGTCGCGACATTCTCGCGATAGCTGTCGTCGTACACCGGGTAGGCCTTCGGCTGGCGCACGACGCAGGCGTCGAACACGTCACTATCGGCGATCAATCCGGTTTTCGCGATCTCAACCTTCGCCAGCTCGATCAGTTCCGCGTCGTTGGCATTCCACAGGCCGTCGCCTTCGAAACAGAAATATTCGAGCCCCAGGCAACTCATGCCTGTGGGTACCATCTCCGGCGACCAGGAGCGGAAATTCTGCACACGCCCGACCTTGATCGCCGGGTCGTGGATATAGATCCAGTTGTCCGCGAACAGGTCCGGCTTGTTCACCATTAGGGCAACGGTCAGGAAATCGCGATAACGCAACCCGCGCGCATGCAGTGCCGAGATCGGCCGCGGCGACACCTTCGAGACCAGCTCGTTGATCGGCGCGGCGCTGATCACATGCCGCGCGGTATAGGTCTCGTATGCGCCTTCAGCCGTCGCGACCTCGATGCGCCAGATTTTGCGGTCGGCATTGTAATCGAGCTTCTGCAGCTCGCGGCCCATCATCACCTGACCGCCGCGCTCCTTGATCTTGCGCGCCGCGGCTTCCCACATCATGCCGGGTCCTCTGCGCGGATACTGGAAGCTCTCAATCAGAGTCTTGACCACAGGCGCGCCCGTTTGTGCTTGTCGCTGCGGCTTCAGCGCGCGCGTCAAGGCGTTCGCGACCGCGACGCCGAGATTGAGCCCTTTGATCCGCTGCGCAGCCCAGTCGGCGGAAATCTCATCGCACGACATGCCCCACACCTTTTCGGTGTAGGTCTTGAAGAAGATCGAGAACAGCTTCTCGCCGAATTGGTTGCGAACCCAGTCGTGAAACGTGCGCGCGTCGGAGATCGGCTGCGCCTTGGCGTAGGCGTAGGAGAGCATGCAGGCGACGCTGGTGAAGAGGCCAAGATTGCGCAGCGCCTCGAACGCGTTAAGTGGGTAGGAATAGAACTTGCCGCCGTAGAAGATGCGCGAGAGCCGCGGCCGTTCGATGAAGTCATCGGGAAGGATTTCGCGCCACAGATCGACGACTTCCTTCGCTTTTGAAAAGAAGCGATGGCCGCCGATATCGAACATGAAGTCCTTGTAGCGCACCGTCCGGCTGATCCCGCCGACATAGACCGGATCTTTCTCGATCACGGTGACGGACGGTGTCTCTTTCGTGAGGCAGTAAGCGGCGGTCAATCCCGCGGGACCTGCGCCGATGATGAAGACGTCGACATCGGTGCTCATGCGGAACGCTCCGCAGGATGCGCGGCGTGGGCACTTCGCGGCATGAATGCGATGAGACGCTGGCCGTTATAGGAGATCAGCGCCACCGACACCGCGCCGATCACGATCGCGATTTGCGGCAAGCGAGAGAAAACCGTGAGCGCGAGCGCCGCAAAGATCAGATAGCCGATGCCCTGCGCTGCCGCGGCGACAAGAGCGTAACGCATCGCTTCATCGGCTTGGTGCCGGCCGCTCTGAGCAAACGTGAAATGCCGGTTGAGGCGCCACGTCACCACCGTCGCAAACCCGAGCGAGAACGCGCGCGCGATCAGCGGATGCAGGCCGAACGCAAACAGGATCGTGAAAAATCCGACGTCGGACACGAGCCCGCAAGTGCCGACCATAAGGAAGCGGATTGGGCGCGGCAGCCATTCTAGCACGGCGCGGAGCACGTCCTTGTCCGGCAGGAGCGCGTCCTGCGTCCCACCTTCCGCAACGCCTTCGAGGGCCATGGTTGGTCTCTCGCCTGTCCGCCTAGAACGGTGCCAGCCGCGCGGGCAAAAGGGCGCGCGCACGGGCCGGTTCTAGCTGGGAGATGATTAAACCGGTGCTAACGGGCGCGTCGCAATTAAGCGATTTGCAGGATTTAGCGTGTTGCTGAAAGGCATCCGCCGCTTTCGGCTACGGTGCGAGACAAGGTGTTAACTGGCGTGTAACCGCAAGTGTCTAAGCTCCCAGAAAGCTCACGTCTCTTTCTTGCACTATGTCCCATCCACAAACGGAAATCGCATCGGGTCGTTCGTGGTTCGCGGGATCGGCGATTAATCCCTACGCGGCGATTGGTTGCCTGACGCTAGCTTTTGGTGTCTGGCTGCGTTTTCTATACCGCGACGGACTTCCCCTGTGGCTTGATGAGACCTTTACGGGGGCGATTGCCTCTGAACCGACCCTCGCAGCCGTAATGCGGCAGACACTGCTCGACGTGAACGCGCCCGGTTATTACGTGATCGCTCACGTTTGGTCGACACTTACTTCCTTCTCCAACGAAGCGCTGCGCACGCCGGCACTGTGTTTCGGTCTGGCGGCGCCGTTGGTCTGCCTAGTCGAGACGCCAGGTATTACGCCGCGAGCACGATGGATATGGCTTATGCTGACAGCCCTATGGCTGCCGGCAGTTATTTATTCGAACGAGGCGCGTGGCTATTCGCTCCTCTATGCTTTGGCGATCGCCAATACCCTCGCGTTCGCGCGCTTCTACACGCGACTGATGCTGCGCGACGCCACGCTCTGGACTGTTTCGGCTGCGGCCCTGCTGCTGACCCATTATGTCGCCATCTTTCTGGTCGCCGCCCAAGGCGCGGTAGCGCTGGCGATTCTGCGCCGGCGGGCGCTTCGCCTCTGGCCCGCCGTTCTGCCGCTCGTTCCCGTCCTCGCCCTCATGGGCTATCACAGCGCGCGGGTGAGCGAATTCGCCGATCGAGAAATCGCCTGGTATCCGTTGGTCGACATTGGTGTCGTTCCGCATATCCTCATTTGGACGATTGGCGGTATTCCGACCGCGATTTGGATCTTGCTAACGACCGGCGCGCTCCTGCATCGTTCAAAAAGCTCGGCGGCGCCTGTCATGCGCGCGGCCGGGCCCGAAGCGGCCTTCGCTGCCGGCGCAGCCGCGTGGACGGCCTTCGTCATCCTCTGCATGTTCCGGCCGAATTTTACGGCCCGTTACCTGATCACCTTCGCGCCGGCGCTGTTGCTTGGCGTCGCGCTGTATGCGGACCGATCTGCCGTCCTGCACCGATATGCGCCGCTGACGCTCGTTCCGATGATCTTCATTCAGCCGCTTGCCTATCTCCGGGCCGATCGTTCCCAGATCAACGCCTTCCAATTCCAGTCCGGATCGCAATTCCTGATGGACGCCGGAGCTAGAAAGGTGACGTTGCTCTGGGACAATCCCACCAATCAGGCGGAAGCGCCTGAGCAGATGGACCGGGTAGCCGGCTTCTTTTTCAGGCGCGCCGGGTCCGACGTCCTCGCGAGGTCGATCCGCCTCCCGCGCGGCGCGGATCCGAATATCGACTTGCCCATCGCAGCCTCGGCGCCCGGCGACGGCTTCATCTGGGTATATGACAGGAATGTTCACCACACCGCCGCCATCCTGTTTCCGCCGCGGCTGGATGAAGCGCTCTTCGGCTTCCAATGTCGATCGGTCGGCGACGAAATGAGTTCAGTCCTTGCTTGCATCCGTCGGAAGCCCGCATGACCGATAAGCCCGCGGACAAGCCTCGCCTCTCGGTCGTCGCGCCCTGCTACAACGAGGAGCGCGCCCTTCCCTGCTTTCTCGAACGGATGATCGCCGCATGCCAGGAATGGGCCAACGGCGCATACGAGATCGTCCTCGTCAACGACGGATCGCGCGACGACACTTGGGCCTGCATGCGCGCCCTCGCGCACACCAATCCCGGAGTCGTGGCCGTCAATCTGTCGCGCAACCACGGCCATCAGCTCGCCGTTTCCGCGGGCCTTAGCCTTGCGCGCGGCGAACGCGTGCTGGTGATTGACGCGGACCTCCAGGATCCCCCGGAGGTTCTCGGCGCGATGATGACGCGCATGGACGAAGGCGCCGACGTCGTCTATGGCCGCCGCCGGGCGCGCGTGGGCGAAAGCGCGTTCAAGCGCGCGACCGCGCACGCGTTTTACCGGTTGCTCGGCAAGATCTCCGAGGTCGCGATTCCTCTGGACACCGGCGACTTCCGGCTCATGTCGCGAGATATCGTCAACAGGCTGATCGCCATGCCGGAGCAGGACCGGTTCCTTCGGGGCATGGTGGCCTGGCTCGGAGGCCATCAGGCCGAGGTCGAATACGATCGCGACCCGCGCGTCGCCGGCGAGACTGGCTACAGCTTGGGCAAGATGATTGCGCTCGCAGTCGCGGGCGTGACCGGCTTTTCGACGCTGCCGATGCGTCTCGCCGGCCTGTTCACCGGCCTCGGCGTCATGGTCGGAATCGGCATCGCCTTCTATGTGCTCCATGGCCTCATATCGGGCCACGCGGTGCCGGGATGGACGAGCCTTGCGCTCGTCATGGTGTTCTTCTCTTGCGCACAGCTCGCCTGTCTCGCTGTGATGAGCCTCTATATCAGCCGCATCTTCACGCAGGTGAAGCAGCGCCCGCTATTCCTAATTCACGAAGTGCTGGAATGTCCGGTCCGCCTCGGGCTCGCTGCGCCGCGCGCCATGGCGCGCGACGCGTCCGCCGACGCCGCGCGGTTCAGTCCGGCACCTGAAATCCGGTTCGTCAGGAGGGCCGGGACGCCGCCGAGAAGAGAACCAGGCCGATGACCACGAGCGCCCAGCCGGGATAGGCGAGCGAGCCCGGGCGTTCGCCGAGAAAGACTAACCTGAAGACGCCGACGCAGAGCGTCGTAAGCAATGTGAAGGGGTAGGCCACGAAGAGCGGCAGGCGCGAAAGCGCGAACATCCACAGCACGAGGCCTACTGCATAGCCCAGCAGCCCGAAGAAGACATGGGCGTTGGCGAATTCGATCGGCCCTAGGCGGCCCGTCGCACCAAGCTTGAGGAGCGCCTGGCCCGCGGCGGCGCACAGGCAACTGGCGACAAGCACCGCAGCGACGGTTCCGTTCATCACGCCGCCCGTCGCGTGAGGGCGCAGGCCATCCGATACCGCAGGCGGGACAGCCGGGTCACAAGCGGCTCCGGCAGAGGCGCCAGCAATGCGCAGCGCAGCCGCCACAAGGCGTCGCCGCCGCCGTCGAGATCGTCGGGATCCGCAATGCGGGCCGACAACGCCTGCGCCGACAAGCGTCGAACACCGGCCTCGTTCGCGTAAATGATCGAATTAAACCGATACCAGGGCGCGATGTCCGTCCTGCCGTGCAGTTGCGGGCGCAAGGGATCGAAGGCGGCGTAGCCACGCGCCGCGAACTTGCGCGCCCACCAGGACGGCGGCTGCTCGTTCACGTGCATTTCGCCGCCCTGGCCGGGAACGGCGGCCGAGAAGAAGACGATGTCGCTGAGCGCGCAGAGACCGTCGACGAACCCGTCGGCGACGGACTGCGGCAGGTGCTCCCCGACCTCGAGAGATTGTGCGAGATCGAAGCGGCGGCTGATTGCGAAGGGCTCGACCAGGTTCGTCGGGAAGAATTGATCCGGGCACACCGCGAGACGGTCGGCGCGCACATGGGGCCCGTCCAAGCCCAGCAGGTCTGGCGCGCCGAGGTCGCTCCAGACGGACAACCACACGCATTCACCGCAGCCGACATCGACCACGCTGCGCGGCTGTGTCATCGTATGGACCAAAGGAAGGATGATTTCGGCTGACCTTCGGGAGGTCAGATTAACCCAGTCGTAAAATCGTTCGTCGTAAAGTTCCGTCATCGTCATTTCTAAAGCAGGTAGCGGATATCCAGAGGGTCCACTGACCACGTCAATTTTTGGATAACGTCCGCATTAGGGCTGCATTCATTGCAGCTTTGTCTTGATCCCAAATCCGACTAAGCCCCATGACATCGCCCTTGGACGCGACGGCCCGAGCTGTGCGCCGAAATCGAGCGGCAACTCTTGTCATCCGCCTGAACAGTAGGAGACGATCGTTTTCTCGAAGCTAAGCAGTGCATCCGAGAGACCTTTTTTTGATTTCAGGGGAATCAGAAGTGGCTGGTGCCCAGGGCCGGATTCTACCTCCCGTTGGCGGCAGGTCGAGTGCAATTGATCCCGATGATTCGCGAGAGGCCCGCCTCGCGCGCGGGAGCGAGGAAATGCGAAGACCGAGCGCAACGGTACACAACCACTCGGATAATTGGTAAATCAACGGTATTGCAGACTCAAAGACTTTGGCCAGCACACTTCTCTGCTTCTAAACCTGTTCCTCGTTAGGATCTACCGAACACTCCTCAATGGGGTAGGTAGACGGTCGATGCAGGTTGCGCTCAAGCTGGCTTGGTTATGCCGAGTACAGCAATTCTGTCGAGAGCACAGCTTGTCTATTAAAGCGGATGCACCATGCACATCAGCAAAACACTCCACTGTTTTGGTTCAGGTCGCAGGGTGGGCCGGCGGCTGCGCGCCCAACCGCAAAGATATTTCTCCTCAGATGAAAGGGGAACTTCGGCCATCGAATTCGCATTCTTCGCGTCTATCTTGTCTTTTGCGATCCTGAATGTGGCAGACATCTCGATATACCTGTACAAACGAATGCAGGTGGAGAATGCAACACAGATGGGAGCTCAAGCTGCTTGGAATGCCTGTGATCCAAGCCAAAATCAGCTCCCCGCTACCACGAACTGCCCAAGCCTCACGACGGCTATTACGAACGCAATTCATAGCACGTCATTAAGCACAGCGGTGTCGTTGCAAGCCGGCTCGCCGGCGGAGGGTTACTACTGTGTGAACAGTTCAGGTCAATTGCAATATGTTAGCTCCGTCTCCAGCAAACCGGCCGATTGTACAGTGGCTGGTGTGCCCAGCAACATGCCAGGGGATTACATTACAGTTACGGCATCATACGCCTACGCGCCTATATTTCACGGAGTAAGTGTTGCGGCCGCCTTCCCCACGCCAATCGTCAGAACGTCAATGATGCGGCTAAACTTTCAATAGCTTCGGTTACACCCATGAAACCAACGGCTTTGAATCTGTATACGGATGATTGCGGCACGACTGCAATTGAATTTGCTATTGTTAGCCCGGTCTTCTTGGCCATGGTCATCGGGATACTTGGTCTTGGTCTTTTCCTGTTTGTAATCGGCGGATTGCATTTCGCTGCTGAGGCAGCAGCGCGTTGCGCATCCGTCAGGACCACGGTCTGCTCCGACTCAACCAGCACCATCGCCTATGCACAGAGCCAATATGTTGCGCCGGGATCTCCCACATTTACATACCAACCGAATGCAGCGTGCGGAAAATCCGTAAGCGCATCGTTGAGCTACACCGCACGGCTTGGCCTCCAGCAGGTTACGATTCCGTTTTCCGCTACAGCCTGCTTTCCAGGATAGATTGCAAACGGGACAGATGGCCCGCGCCCTTGAACGACCTGATGTAAGCTCTCAGGGTGAAGGTTCGAATGCTCAATGGAGTCTTTTGTGCGCAGATTCTTAACAAAGATCTGCTGTGGTAGATAGACGCCTCGGACCTTTGCAGCTTTGAGTGTGTTTCATGTCGACTGACCGAATTGACGCTCCGCCGTCGCGTGCGCTTACGTTTTTTAGTTTGGCAAACGACAGGCTCGGAGCTCGTCTGATCGCAATGGACCTGGGTGAGCGCCTGATCATTGGTGTAGTTTACAGCGTCTTTTGCTGGAATATGCTAAACAATTATTCGCGGTCAGCGGATGTTAGCAACGTTTTGATCGTGCTATCCGAAGCACTGCCGCTCCTATTCGTTATTTTGCGAACCGCTTCGTCGACTTTGTCAGGTCGCCCTAGCGACTGGGCGGTCGCAGTCGTTGCAACTATCCTCCCGTTGTGTGCTCGGCCCGATCTTAATTCCGGAGGGCCGATTGGGCCCGCCGAGCTCTCGTACGCCATCATGTTGATCGGGTTATCGATGCAGGTGTCCGCAAAGGTTATTCTCGGCCGGGGGTTTGGTATCGTTCCCGCGAATCGCGGCGTGCGTGTTCTCGGCCCTTACAGGGTTGTGAGACATCCCATGTATGCGGGTTACACCCTGACGCATGTCGGGTTCTTACTCGCCATGCCAAGTCTCTCAAACGCCGTTATTTATATCGTAGCGCTTGGTCTTCAGCTCCTGCGCATCGGACGCGAAGAGCGTATTTTGATGCAAGATCTCGCGTATGTGAGATTCGCCGAGCGTGTGCGCTATCGACTTCTACCGTTCGTATTTTGATGGTACGCCCGTAATCTTTAGAAGGTTTCGCGTCGCTTGCAAGAGCGGCAGCAGCAAACGGAACTCGCGCCACTTACGTCGCCGCCGCATTCGACCCTCTCAAGCAAGGCAGCTGAGCCTTCGACCCAGACACTCGGTCGGCTGCGCTGCAATGTCTACTGTGCAGCCACCTTCTTTCTTGACGATCACGCTGGAAGGGATTCGCACTTGGAACTCTTAAGCAGTTAATCGCAACTGGCACCTTGAAAAATTCGAAGAGGCTATACACCGGTATTGGCGTCTCTGCTCTCTGTGCAATCGGAGAGTCGAGCTCGTTTGACAGTGCCGTACTTAGAGGCGCTGCGCGCGAACGAAAGCCATAGAGATCGTGTCCACAGACGTTCCGCCGAGTGGGTCGAGAAGCGTGGTTGCGCGCTAAGCTGCGCTAAGCCTTTAGTCGAACGCAGGAGCTGGCACGCGAGCCATTTACCCGCTGCATTTGAATTCGAGGCCAATTCCCACCGAGGAAACCCATACCAAACGGCTCGGCCTGAGAGTTCGGCCACCGTCTAAAGTTAGAACCACATCTTCTGGTACGGCATCGAATTGAATAGTTTCGAGCTTTGCACCAGCGCCAGAAATGTCGGTAAGAACGCAGTCCAGCACAGTAGATGCGCCAGTGAAAAGCTGCGCGCGCTTCCGGAACTGATGTCGACGGTTCAGACGACGTTCAACCATTCAGTGCCCCTCCGAGCAAACACAACAAATTCGGCGGGTAGTAGTGCGCCCTATCGTGAGAATAACACGCCAGCTCTTTGATTTCCGCGCCAGATCATCACCGCACGAAATCGCTCATGACGATTGCGAATTCTTAGCTCGAA
>Ga0207826_1000286_pt1 | contig 14145 bp, 10 predicted proteins | sample LuqExpMetageno80_FD_187837 | JGI IMG/M metagenome (GOLD analysis project Ga0207826, IMG submission 187837) | Tropical forest soil microbial communities from Luquillo Experimental Forest, Puerto Rico - Sample 80 (SPAdes) | ecosystem: Environmental > Terrestrial > Soil > Tropical forest ... | reverse complement strand
GACTCGTACAGAAAGCCCAGGTTCACAAGCGCTTCATGGGAACCGGCAGCAGAAGCTTTGCGATACCATTGAGCAGCCTGCGCATAGTCTTGCTTCACTCCCTTGCCGATTTCGTGGAGCAGGCCGAGAGCGAACATCGCCTGCGAATCGTTTCCATCAGCCGCGCGCTGCAGGTAGGCGATGGCTTCAGCCTTATTGCCATCCGGCTGGGAGACCAGCAAGCGGCCCAATCGATACTGACACCTCGCATCACCGCGATCCGCCGCTTTGCGATACCAGCGTTCCGCTTCGCGAGGGTCCTTTTCCACGCCGGTGCCCAGTTCGTACAAACCCCCAAGATTGCATTGAGCGATCAGGCTCCCGTGTTTCGCGCCTTTGTGGTTCCATTCAAGCGCCATGCGATAGTCCCGGGGAACGCCCTCGCCATTGGCGTACATGGCGCCAAGTGCAGCCTCGGCATCTGCAGTGCCGTTGCCCGCGGCTTCGCGGAACCACCGGACAGCCTCGCCAAGGTCCCGATGTACGCCATCCCCCCGAACGTAGGAGATGCCGAGGTCATACTGGGCGGGACCATAACCGCCGCTGGCCGCACGCAGAAGATAGCGAACAGCTTCGACAGGATCCTTGGTTACGCCGACGCCCTGGAGGTACAGCACGGCAATTTTGGTTTGCGCAGCGGGATCCCCAACATTCGCCGCACGTTCGTACCATCGAGCCGCTTCGACAGGATTCGCAGCTCCATCCTTACCGGACTCGTACGCCTGGGCGACTCTCCGCATGGCGCTGACGTCGCCGGAGCGAGCCCGAGCCAGGAGCGCGTTGTCTATGGCACGGAGCCACAGGGGGTTTGTGATCAGAACGAACAGACAGGCAAGCGAGGTCCCCGGCAATGCCTTGTACAACATGACAGCCTCACATCGTGCGTGACGCGCCGTGAAGAATTTCTTCCGGGGCCGATCATCAGCAGGTCAGCACAGCGCTGCAGGAAGCGACATGTTGCAGAGACGCACGTGTGCGTTTTTCGTTTTGAATTGGGAGAAATATTTTTGTCAGGTAAGTAAGAGTAGAACGACTTCGACGCGGGAGGATGGCAGACTACCACTGCCTGGATCGTCCTCGGCCCCTCAGTAAGGTGTGCGGCAGGAGATTGCACTGAGATGCGAGTGCCGATCGGGCTAGCCTCGTTGCTTGGGGTTCGGGGAGTGCTCTCCGGCTTCGTCGCTGACGGCCTGGTGGCGCATCTCTTCCTCGAAGGCAAGATGCTTGCGCTGGGCGTGGGCGACAGGCTGCCATTTACCGGTGAAAGTGTGGCAGCGCTCGCCTGGCTTGGCGCCACACTCGGGACATTCGAAGTCAATGGCGTTCATGTGGACAGTTTACGCCAAAGCCGACGCGAGCGAGTTTCAGTGCAAACGTGGCTGCTAGCCGACGGCACTTATCCGTCTGCGTATCTCCTCATCCCTTGATCGTGCTGGTGGCTTCGTCCCAGGTGACGACCGACTTGCGGAAGTAGGCCTGGTTGGCCATGTGGCAGGCGGCAGCGGCGTGGTGGCCGAAGACGGCGTCCTGCACCACGGGCTTGCGCGAGCGCACGGCCTCGAAGAAGTTCCACATGTGGGGCGCGAGATCGTCGTAGGACGGGCCAGTGTAGGTGACGGCCTCGGCGACGAACTCGTGTCCGGGCCCGGCATCGTGCTCTTTGTGCCACTCGGTGTCGTAGGCGGCGCGCATGGCTTTGGGGAATCCTCCGGCGTAGTAGCTGGGGGCGGTGTCAATGCCGCGTTGCGGCGTAAAGGTAAAATCACGCTCGCGGATTTCGAGCATTCCCCTGGGGCCCATGAGGCGGGTCATTTCGGTGGTCTCGGTACCGAGCGTGAGCCGCACGTAAGCGGGCACGCTGCCGTATTCGAAAATGGCGGCCTGCAGGTCGGGCATGTTGCGACCGTCTTTCCAGCGGACGATGCCTCCGGTGGAGAAGGCGCGCGTCGGCGCCTGGTTGATGCCGGTGACAAACATCATGCCGCTGACGAGATGCACCATGAGATCGCCGGCGACGCCGGTGCCGTATTCCTTCCAGCAACGCCAGCGGGCGAAGGTGATGGGATCGAACGGCTTTTTGGGGGCGGCGCCGAGCCAGGTGTCCCAGTCGAAGTTGTCGGGTGCGAGGCCGGGAGGCGGTGGATATTCCCAGGCGCCGGTGGGATCGTTGCGCCCGAGCGAGAGTTCGACGGAGAGCAACTCGCCAATGGCTCCCGCGTCGTAGAGCTGCTTCGCTTTCGCCAGCAAGGCGGAGCTGGTGCGCTGCGAGCCGATCTGCACGATGCGGCCGGACTTCCTGGCCGCGGCGACCATGGCGGCTCCATCTGCCACATTGTGGGACATGGGCTTTTCGCAGTACACATCTTTGCCGGAGTTGAGGGCGTGGACGACGATCTGCTTGTGCCAATGATCGGGCACGGCGACGATAAGCGCCGCAATGTCGGGGTTCGCGAGCAACTCCTGGTACTTGCGGGTGACGGCGATGTTGGGCCCGGCAAGCTCTTGGGCGAGAGTCTGACGGCCATCCCAGAGGTCGCAGGCGGCGAGACACTTGGCGCCGGGCAGCTCGACGGCGGTCTTGAGCAGGCCCGAGCCCTGCATGCCGACGCCGATGACGCCGAAGTTGACGAGCTGTCCGTTTGGATCGGCGGCCCATTGCTGGGCGTAGGCGGGTTCCGGCAGCGCAATGGCCTTGGTGGCGAGGGCGAGACCGGCGGCCCCGGCGGCGGTCTGGAGGAAATTGCGGCGAGTGGGTTTCTTCATGACAGTTATTGCCTCCGGCGATGATCGAATTGCCTCAGGGGGCTGAAGCCCCTGTATTTACGGGCCTGTTTACGACACGGCTGAAGCCGTGCCCCTTCAAGACAACAACCCGAGGCTAAAGCCTCGAACACTTATCTCGCCTGATTCACCGGCCTAAAGGCCGGTGCTTCCACCCGCTATTTCGTCAGCGGCCTGATGGCGACTTCCTTGAAGAAAACGATATCGTTGTCGCTGTGGTTTTGCAGGCCGATCCAGCCGATCATCGGACGGCGGCCGCGCCAGGGCTCGAAATCGAACTTCTTTTCGGGCACGGGGTCGCCTTCGGTGTAGTCGGTGACCTTGACGCCGTTAAGGACCACGACGGTGTGCGGACCGTCGATCGTGATCTCCATGGTGTTCCACTGCGGGCCGGGCTTGCCGGGTTTGGCGAGCGGCTTGGTCAGCGAATAGAGCGTGCCGGTGACATGGTATTCGTCCTCGTTCGAGGTCTCGGGGTGGTTGTCGATCTGCACTTCATAGCCGTAGTGCACGGGCATCCATTCTTCGCGCGGCTCGATGGGTATGCGAATGAAGACGCCGGAGTTGTCGTTCTCGTCACGCATTTTGTAGACCACGCGAATCGTGCAATTACCGACGGGGCCGGCGGTCCAGTAGAGCAGGCCCATGCCCTTGTGGGTCTGGATGAGGCCGTTCTCGACGGTCATGGAGCCGGGGCCGACATGTTTCCAGCCATCGAGGTTTTTGCCGTTGAAGAGCTGGATCCAGCCGTCGGATTGGGCGAGGAGGGGAAGGGCGAAGAAGAAGAAGAGGATCAGGATGAGGCGTTTCATGGGGCCTCCGAGAGAGTGAATTCTCCGCAGCGGAGAATAATGCGCCGCGGGAGGGGGCGTTGGCAAGAGAGTAATCAGCTACCCAACTCCAGAACGATCACCTGATCGATATCCTTGCCGTCGTGTATCGGCAACTGGAGTACGAAGCTGCCTTCGGAGACGGCGAAGTTCACCTTGGAGCCGCCGTTGAGTAGATGCGCGTCGCGCACCGGTTTCGTGATGCCGGGCAGAGCAAGCACGGTCAGCGTGGGATCGAGCACGTGAACATAGATGATGTTGCCGCGCTGGGTGGTGACGCCCCAGCCGCCGGGTTTGACTGGGCCACCGTTCGTTCCGTAGATGGACTCGCCATAAGTCTTCAGCCAGGCTCCCATTTCGCGCAGGCGATCGGCGAAGGCGGGTTGAATTGTGCCGTTGGGCATGGGGCCGACGTTGAGCAGGAAGTTGGCGTTGTTGCCGGCGGCGCGGACCATGTACTGCACCAGATCGCGCAGGCTCTTGGGATCCATGTCGCGAAGGTTGAAGCCCCAGGAGCCGCCGCGGTACATGGTGTCGCTGGTCTCGAGCGGTAGCTGGCTGATGGTGGTGGAGTTCCATCCGGCGGTGTTGTCGCCGGGCAGGTCTTTCTCGAAGGTCTGATAGTCTTCACCGGGGAACGGTGGCTTGTGATGGTTGGAGACGATGAGCGCGCCGGGCTGCAGCTGGTGGATGAGCGCGTAGGTGCGGGGGAGTTGCCAGTCGGCATCGGGCTTGTCCCACATGCCGTCGAACCACACGCCGCCGATTTCGCCGTAGTTGGTGAAGAGCTCGGTGAGCTGCGCGTTCATGAAGTCGAGATAGCGCGGCCACTGGCCGTTGGTCGGGCGGCCGTCCCAGTGGCCGGTGCCGCCGAGCGGATAGTAGTCGGGATGATGCCAGTCGAGCTGCGAGTAGTAGAAGAAGAGCTTGATGCCCTGACGACGACATTCGTCGGCCAACTGGCGGAGGACGTCTTTGCCGTAGGGCGTGGCGTCCACGATGTTGTATTTGTTTTGCCTGGTGGCGAACATGGAGAAGCCGTCGTGATGGCGCGAGGTCACGACAATGTAGCGCATGCCCGCCTGCCGGGCGAGCGTGACCCACTGGGCCGCGTCAAACTTTGTGGGATAAAACTGCGCTGCCAGTTGTTCGTACTGCGGGCCAGTGAGATGGTGCTCCTGCATCACCCATTCGCCGTCGCCGAGCAGGTTGTAGATGCCCCAGTGGATGAACATACCGAAGCGGGCCTGCTGGAACCACTCGCGGGACTTCAGATTCTGAGGAGAGGGTTGATAACCAGGTTGGGCGGCGACCGAAAGAGGCCAGCTGAGAATGACAAAAACGATGGCGACGCTGGCAAGCAGGGGAGTGCACAGACCGCGAGACGAGTTCCGCATGCGAATGAGAATAAACGAGGCGGCGAGCTGCCGCCCCGGAGCGACAACTAAGGAAACTCTGATCAAGTCCCGAGGAATTCCCTCAGGGGCTAAAGCCGCGATGATTTGGCAGCACTTACGGACGGCCTGAAGGCCGTCCCCTTCAATACCAAGGACATATTCCGAGCTTCCCTAAGACTTGGCCGCAGTAACGAGGCTTTCGCGATACCAGTGCAGAGTGCGGCGCAGACCATTTTCAATTGTGAAGCGCGGCGAATGGCCGAGTTCATGCACGGCGGCGGTGGTGTCGGCCTGAGAGTCGCGCACGTCTCCGGCCCGTACGGGACCGTACTGGGCAGGAATGGAGACGCCTTCGATCTTCTGTAACGTGGCCCAGATTTCGTTGAGGGAATACCGGTTGCCGTTGCCGGCGTTGAAAACCTTGCCGGCTGCGCCGGGGACTCGCGAGGTCTTGATTACGAGATCCACTACATCGTCTACGTAGGTGAAATCCCGGGTCTGCTCGCCGTCGCCGTAGATCGTGGGAGAGGTTCCCTGCAGCAGGCAGGTCATGAATACGGAGATGACACCGGAGTACGGGCTACTGGGATCCTGACGGGGGCCGTAAACATTAAAAAACCGCAGAGAGGTGGCGTCGAGGCCGTAGCAGGAGGAAAACGCGCTGCAATAGTATTCGCCCATGAGCTTCTGCGCGGCGTAGGGCGACTTCGGACTGGGCGACATGGTCTCGACCTTGGGCAGGACCAGGGTGTCTCCGTAAGCGGAAGAACTTGCCGCATAAACCACTTTCCGCACCTTGCCCTCGACGCCGGCGCGCAAGACGTTAAAGGTGCCGTCGATGTTGGCCTCGTGCGAGGGAACAGGATCGACAATCGACTTGGGTACGGATGGGATGGCGGCGATGTGGAAGACGGTGTCGGCCCCGGCGATGATGGGTTCGATGGCGTCGTAGTCTCGAATGTCAACCTGATGGAAGACGATTTGCGGTGCAACTTCGGACAGGTTGTCGCGGGTACCGGTGGAGAGGTTGTCGATGACTTCGACCGAGCCATCGCCCAGAGCAAGCAGACCGCGAACCAAGGCGGAACCGATGAAGCCGGCCCCTCCGGTGACAACGTATTTCTTCATAGATCCCCAAATATGCCGAATATGCCGATGGCTGAAATTGGCCCGGCTACCGTCCATTGTACTTGGCGGAGAGGCGCGAGGATCATTACGGCAGAAGCAAGTCCAGTCGCAGAACCACGACGAGCCTCCAGAAGGGACGGGGTTCTTGCAGGAGTTGGGCTCGAGCCGTCGAGGTCTCCGCATAGCACATTCGTGTAATAAATTGCTCATTGCAGCGACGGTACAGCGGGTTCGATGGTAACGTATAAAGGTGTGTGACTTCGCGCCGGGCGCGAGCGCGGCGGAGTCTCGGAGGGCGCGTGCCTGGGTGCTTAAGGTTAGGGGACTTTTGATCGAAACGGCACCGACGGTCGCAGAGCCCTGAGGTCGAAGCGCGAAGCCATCCGAAGTCGCCCGGTTCCGCGTCTATATATGTATCCGGTTTGGCGGAACAAACCTCCAGCATGATGGAGGAGGTAATCAGATTGACACTCGCACCCACGAACATGACAGAACCCACACTTACCACTACGGAAGAGACCTCTAAAGTTAAAACAAAAGGCGGAGGCTTCGGCGCATTTCTACAGCAGTTGACGGCGTTTGGTTGGCGGGGCTGGCTGCTAACCGCGGTGGTGGCGGGACTGTATTCGCCGGTGCTGTGGCGGCTGGTAAAACAATGGTACGAGGACCCGGATTATTCGCATGGCTTTCTGGTGCCGTTATTGTCGGCATACCTGATCTGGCAGCGACGAGACAAGCTGGCAGAGGTTGCCAGGAAGCCTTCGAACTGGGGTTTGTTGGTCGTGGTGGGTTCGCTCGGCCTGCTGTTCCTGGGAAGCCTGGGAGCCGAGTTGTTCCTGACGCGCGTATCCATCATCCTGACAATCTGCGGCCTGATCGTTTACTTTTCAGGTTGGGCCTTGCTGCGCGCTCTGTCGTTTCCGCTGGCATTCCTGCTGTTTGCCATACCGATTCCGGCCATCATCTACAACAAGATTGTCTTTCCGCTGCAGTTCATAGCGTCACGGTTCGCGACCGGCATACTGGAGGCCCTCAACCTGTTCCCCATCATGCGCGAGGGCAACGTGTTAATCATGCCGGGGATGCGGCTGGAAGTGGTGGAGGCGTGCAGCGGAATCCGCTCGCTGATGTCGTTGCTGGCGCTGGCGGCGGGATATGGATACCTCACGGAAAAGAGCAACGTGGTGCGCTGGTTTCTAATCGTCGCCATGGTTCCGCTGGCAATCATCAGTAATGGCACCCGAGTCATGATCACGGCGCTGATGACGAACTACATCGGTCCGCAGGCGGCGGAGGGATTCAGGCACGAGTTTTCCGGCTGGGTGATTTTTGTGATGGCGACGGTGCTGTTCCTGGCGCTGCATAGCCTGACGATTGTTGTGCGCAAGAAAATGGGCTGGATGCCGAAAGATGGAGAGAAGGCGAGAGCATAGGTGCGGGCATGAGTAATGCGATGCGATATTGGACGATGATTGCGGTGCTGTTGGCCGGAGGCGCGGGATTGGGCTTCTTGTCGCATGGCGAAGCGACTCCGCCGGCACGCCCGTTGAGCGAGTTCCCGCAGGACGTGGGGAGCTACCGGACGGTGGCGCAATTCCCGTTTGATGAGCAGACGCTGAAGGTGCTTGGCGTTACCGACTACGTGAACCGCGCCTACTTTTCGCCGGCGAATGGCGAGTTGGGACTCTACATAGGGTATTTCCGGACACAACGGACAGGAGCGCAGATTCACTCCCCGAAAAACTGCCTGCCGGGCGCCGGCTGGCAGCCCACGGTTTCGGAGATTTACCAGCTCTCGTTGCCGGACGGGCGCAAGGTACCGGTGAACCTTTACGTCATAAGCAAGGACCTGGACCAACAGATAGTCCTGTACTGGTATCAGTCGCACGGGCGGGTGGTGGCGAGCGAGTATTGGGGCAAGTTTTATCTGGTGGTGGACGCAATCCGCCTGAACCGCACCGATGCGGCGCTGGTGCGGATCACGGCGCCGGTGCGTAACGGGAACCTCGAGGCGGCGCGCCAGCAGGCGATCGGGTTTGCTCAGCAAGTGGCAGTGGATGTGGAACAGATTATCCCCCGGTGACCCAGGAGAATTCATGCGGAATCGATATTTAGTGGTGGTTGCAACGGCGCTGATGGCGGTCTTGCTGGTGAATGCGACCGGTTGCAAGAGCAATCCCGAGAAGGCCAAGAAGAAGTATTTGGAAAGCGGCCTGAAGTACGCGGATAAGAAGGAGTACGAAGCGGCCGTCATCCAATTCAAGAAAGCGCTGCAGGTGGACCCGAAGTATGCAGCGGCGCATTACCAACTGGGTCTGACCTATCTCCGGCTCCGGAGAGGGCAGGACGCTGCCCAGGAGCTGAACGCTGCAGTCAATTTGGACCCCAAGAATGTTAAGGCGCACCTGGAACTGGGCAACCTGCTTTGGGCCGCGGCGCGTAACGATCCGCGATATTACAAGGCTGCCGAAGAGCAGGCGCGCAAGGTCATAGAAATCGATCCGAACAATGCGGAAGGCTATGCCTTGCTGGGGACCGCACTTTTCGCGGAAAAAGAACCGGACGAGGCGATGGAGGCCTATAACCGGGTCATTGAGCTGAAGCCCAACGATTCCGCCGCGTACCTGAATCGCGGCGTGCTCTACGCCAGCATGAAGAAGGACGCCGAGGCGGAGGCCGACTTCAAGAAGGCGATCGCGCTGAACCCGAAGAACCTGGAGGGTTACAGCAACCTGTCGCGCTTCTACCAGTACAAGCAAGACTTGCCAAAGGCGGAGGAAGTTCTGCAGGAGGGCATCAAGAACGATCCCGATGCGCCGGCCAACTATCTGCGCCTGGCCGGGCTCCTTCTGCAGCAGAACCGGCTGGCGGACGCCGAGACAGTCATTGGAAACCTGCGTAACCACTTGCCCAAAAACACTGATGTGGCAGCGGCGATTGCGGAATTCTACCTGGCAGCGAGGAACCCGGAAGCTGCCATCAAAGAATACCAACGCGGGCTGCAGATCGATCCGAAAAACGAAAGACTGCAGGTGGCGCTGGCGGAAGCGTACCTGATGACGGGCAAGATTGATGACGCCAAGAAGCTTGATGAGCAGATGCTGAAAGACAAGCCCAATGATGTGCCGGGACGCATGATCAAGGGTCGTCTGGAGGCCATCAAGGGGGACTATCCGGCGGCGGTGGTTACCTTCCGCGGCGTGGTGAAGGACTCGCCGGAAAATCCCCAGGCGCATTATTTCCTTGGGCAGGCATTGGTGAAGACCGGCGATCTGGCCGGAGCCAAGAGCGAATTCCAGGAGGCCATCAAGCGTAATCCTGAGAATCCGATGTACCTGCAAGCCCAGGCGGAAGCTTACCGGGACTCGCGCGACTTTGCCACCGCGAAAGAATTTGCCGAACGCCTGCTGAAGCTCAACCCTAAGAACCCGCAGGCGCATTTCCTTCTGGCAACGATTGACCTGGGAGCGCAGGACTACCAGGCCGCGTTACAGGAACTCAGCATCGTGGCACAGGCTGCGCCCAATGACGCGCTGGTCCACCTGAACATGGCATTTGCTTATGGCGGTCTGAAGAAATACGCCGAAGCGGAACGCGAGTTTCAGACAGCACTGAAAATCAATCCTCAGTATGACAGCGCGGTGGGCGATTATATCGCGATGCTTTTCGGCCTCAATCAAGGCCCCAAGGCCCTGCAGGTTGCAAACCAGTACGTGACGGCCAACCCCAACCGGGGAGCGGCGCACTTCATTTATGCCTCGGCGCTGGCCAACAGCAAGAAGTACGACGAGGCGGTTGCGGAATACCGGAAAGCAATCGAGCTGGAACCGAAAGCACTCCTGCCCTACCTGCAGCTAGCCAATGTGTACCAACTGCAGGGCAAGCTTGACGACATGCTTGCGACGTACCAGCAGGCGCTGAAGATGGCACCGGATAACCCGACGGTGCTTGGCGGAATGGGCAATGCGTACCTGGTTAAGGGCGACCTGAAGAATGCACAACAGGAATTTGAAAGCGCCAACAAGCTGGCACCGCATGATCCCCTGCTGCAAAACAACCTGGCCTGGGTGTATGCCCTGCAGGGCCAAAACCTCGACGTGGCTTTGTCGCTCGCCCAGCAAGCCAAGCAGGCCAGGCCGGACGTGCCGTCGATCAATGACACGCTCGGGTGGGTCCAGTACAAGAAGGGGAACTACATCATTGCCGTGGGCCTGCTGAAAGAAGTGGTCGCGAAGATACCGCAGAGCTCCGAGTACCGCTACCACCTGGGTATGGCCTTAAGCGCAGCCGGCCAGAAGGACAAGGCCAAGGAGGAGCTACAGAAGGCGCTGCAGTTGGCACCTCCATTGAATCGCGACGACGCGCAGCAGGCGCGGGACACGCTGGCCAAGCTGTAATCGAGCAAAGAACAAAAGTACCAACCGGGACGGCTTGACGAAGACATCGTCAGGCCGTTCGCTTTTTGGGCGATCGCCATGGCTGAGCAAATCGGCGGAACGAGACCGGAACGGCGGTAATTTCCGAAATGGGAATCGGCCGGCGTTTTTCCTCTCCCATACAGCCGACGTGGACGTATGCTGATGCGTTGGTGCGAGCCAATCGAATTGCCAGAGGAGAGCTGCGTCATGAAGGCCTACGTGGTGATTACCGCGAAAGCAGGAACGGCACGCGACATTGCCAAAGCTATGGCTGCACTGCCAGGCGTGCTTATGGCGGACGCGTGTTGGGGTGGCGGCGACGTGTACGCCGTGGTGGAGTTTCCCGCCTGGAAAGAACTGAATGCCCTCGTGCTCGATAAAGTGCATTCAATGCCGGGCGTAATTCGCACGGAAACGCACGTCGCAGTGGAGCAATAAGAGGTTCCAACAAATTAGCGGCGCAAATCCCTGGCGCCAGCCGGGGCAAAGGCCAAGTGCGCCCAAACATGGGCATCTCTCTGCAATCGTCGGAACCGTGCCTCTACGGGGAAGCAGCCAAAGTCGCGGCACGGGCTTCGTTCCGGTGAAGATTTTCCGCAAACTGCCGATGTTGGTGACGGCAGCGTGAGTCCGTATCGCTCCAGGTCCGAGAAATGCGGGCGGCTGAGTGTGCGCTACGTTCACCAGAGCATTCAGTAACACGAAAGCGGGTCGGCTGCACAGCGAGAAACGCAAGACGGGAGACTGAACGTTGATTTCGCTCAAGAAGTACCTGGACCTGGAACTCGATGCAGCGAAGTCGGATGTGCCCGCGAGCAACGAGTTGCTAGAGGCAGCGATGCGGTCGTATCGCATGGCCTTGCTCGACATGGGCAGGAGCGGATACCGGGCTTGTCCGGCATACGGCGCGAGCCTGCAGCAGTCGTTGACGGAGTTGGAAAAGCGACTGCGGAACGACGTAAGTGGCGGCGTGCTGCAGGAGACAAGCCGCGAGGCGGGCGAGCGGCTTTCGCAGTGGGGAGATCGGACGGCCGAACACCTCAGAGGGAAGGCACAGGAAGTCAAGGACCTGCTGATCGTGCTGGCGCGCACCGCGGAGTCTCTGGGCGAGCGCGACCAGCGATATGCCAGTCAACTGCAGCACTTCACGACGCGGCTGCGCACCGTGGCCGACTTGGAAGACCTTACGCAGGTCCGCTCTTCGTTAATGCAGACTGCCAGCGAGTTGAAGACCTACGTCGACCAGATGGAGCAGGACAGCAAGCAGGCCATCGCACAGCTGGAGTCCCGGGTTTCAAACTATGAGACCAGGCTGAAGGAAACGGAAGGCCTGGCCTTGAAAGACGCGCTGACCGGCTTGCCCAATCGCTTGCACCTGGAACGGCGCATGGAATGGCGCACAGAGAACAACCAGCCCTTTTGTGTGGCCTTCCTTGATTTGAACCAGTTCAAGCAGGTGAACGACCGCTACGGACACCCAGTGGGCGACGAGTTGCTGCGGCAGTTTTCAGAGGAACTCCGCACGAACCTACGCCCGGGAGACCTGGTGGGCCGTTGGGGCGGGGACGAGTTCATGGTGGTGCTGGACTGCGACCGGGCCAATGCGAACGCTCTGATGGATCGGGTGCGGAAATGGGTGTTCGGGGATTATATGATCACCGAAGGCCGCAACGCGGAAAAAGTGCGGTTGCGGGTGAGCGCGTCGATCGGCGTCGCCGAATGGAAGAGCGGTGAAAGCGTGCAGCAACTAGTGGAGCGGACGGACAACGAAATGTACACCGACAAGGTGCGTCCAAAGTCGTCAGCAAGTGGAGAACTAAGCTCGCGTATCGCACTCGTCGGCCGGTAGTCGCTCGCGGCAAGCCTGCAATTGGTCTCGACCCGACCTGAGAATTCCTGCTATCGTGCATCATCACCTATGACACCAACCTGGTGTCGATTGGCACTGTTTCACAGGTTTGCTTTCCGGAGGAATACACGTTGCGGACTGTTGCTCTCTCCCTTGTTATCGCATTGTGCTGCACCTCACTTTTCGCCCAGAACACCGAAACCAAAGCAAGCGCAGGAACGCCCCAGCCCCAGAGCGAAGCCCAAAGGCCAGCAGCAAAGTCGCCGCCGCAGGCAGCGGCGGACGAAGCAGATTCGCTGGGTCCGTGGAAGGGGCTGCAATACCGGCTGGTCGGCCCGTTTCGCGGCGGGCGCGTCGTGGCAGCTTCAGGCGTGGTCGGCCAAGACGATGTGTACTACTTCGGCGCGGTGGCCGGCGGTGTGTGGAAGACCACCGATGGCGGACTGAGTTGGAAGCCGATCTTCGACAAGGTGAAGGACGCTTCGCCGTCGATTGGAGCGCTGGCAGTTTCTGAGTCGGACCCCAACGTCATCTACGTCGGCACAGGTGAAGCGTGCATACGGGGCAACATCGTAGGCGGTAACGGCGTGTACAAGTCCATCGATGCGGGCGTGACGTGGAAGCCGGTGGGCTTGACCGATACGCACGCCATCGGTCGCTTGATCATCAATCCGAAAAATCCCGATATCGCTTTCGTTGCGGCGTTGGGACATCCGTTTGGCGAGAACGAAGAGCGTGGCATATTCCGCACGCGCGACGGCGGCAAAACCTGGGAGAAAGTCCTCTACAAGGACAGCAAGACCGGCGGCATTGACATCGCGTTCGATCCCAGCAATGCCAATATTCTCTACGCCGCGCTGTGGCAGGCGAAGCGCACACCTTGGAGCATGGACAGCGGCGGCCCGGGAAGCGGTCTCTACAAATCCATCGATGGCGGGACGACGTGGAAGGAAATCAAAGCACACGGCCTGCCAGAAGGCGTAATTGGGCGCATCGGCGTGACCGTGTCGGGGGCCAATCCCAGTCGCGTGTATGCCCTAGTCGAAGCCGACAAAGGCGGCATTTATCGCTCCGACGACAGCGGCGAGACGTGGCGGCTGATGACTGACGACCACCGCTTTCGCCAGCGCGCCTGGTACTACTCGCATATCTTCGCCGACCCCAAGGCAAGTGAAACGGTGTACATCCTGAACACGGCGATGTACCGCTCCACCGATGGCGGCAAAACGTTTAACCGTATTCGCGCGACACACGGGGACAATCACGCGCTATGGATCGATCCGACGAACCCGAAGCGCATGATCAACGGCAACGACGGGGGAGCGACCATCTCGACCAACGGCGGCGAGAGCTGGAGCACCATCTACAACCAGCCGACGGCGCAGTTCTACCATGTAACGACCGACAACCGTTTCCCCTACTACATTTACGGCGCGCAGCAGGACAACTCGACGGTGGCCATCGCCAGCGCGGGACTCGACGGCTCGATTGATCGCTCGGACTGGTACCCGGTGGGCGGCGGCGAAAGCGGCTACATCGCGCCCGATCCGACCGACCCGAACATTGTGTATGCGGGATCGTACGGCGGCGAGATCACGCGTTACGATCACCGCACCCATCAGGAACAGGCGGTGAATCCGTGGCCGATCAACCCCATCGGCTGGGCGGCGGCGGATGTGCGGCATCGCTTCCAGTGGACAGAG
>Ga0207826_1000284_pt1 | contig 14172 bp, 13 predicted proteins | sample LuqExpMetageno80_FD_187837 | JGI IMG/M metagenome (GOLD analysis project Ga0207826, IMG submission 187837) | Tropical forest soil microbial communities from Luquillo Experimental Forest, Puerto Rico - Sample 80 (SPAdes) | ecosystem: Environmental > Terrestrial > Soil > Tropical forest ... | reverse complement strand
TCCCTTTCTCCTCCCGGGGGGACTATGAAGCGGTGAAAGCCGTGGCCCGGGAGATCAGGGGGTCGCAGATCGCCGCCCTGGCCCGGGCCCAGTTTCCCGATATCGACGCGGCCTGGGAGGCGGTGAAGGAAGCCACCGAGCCCCGCATCCACACCTTTATCTCCACCTCCGACATCCACCTCAAGTACCAGCTCAAGAAAAGCCGGGAAGAGGTTCTGGAGCAAGCCGTGGCCGCGGTGCAGCACGCCAAAAAATACTGCGGCAACGTGGAATTTTCCGCCATGGATGCGGGCCGGAGCGATCTCGCCTACGTGGCCCAGATGTTCGGCGCGGTCATCGACGCCGGCGCCACCACGGTGAATTTTCCTGACACCGTGGGTTACACCATTCCCCACGAGTTTGGCGCCAAGATCAAGTACCTGGTGGACCATATTCCCAACATCCACAAGGCCATTATTTCGGTGCACTGCCACAACGACCTGGGACTGGCCGTAGCCAACTCTCTGGCGGCCATCATGAACGGCGCCCGCCAGGCGGAGTGCACCATCAACGGCATCGGCGAGCGGGCCGGCAACGCCTCCATGGAAGAAATCGTCATGGCTCTGGCCACCCGGAAAGACCTCTTTGATTTTTATACGGAGATCGTCACCCAATATATTTGCCCCACCAGCCGCCTGGTGAGCAAGCTCACCGGGGTGGTGGTGCAGCCCAACAAGGCCATCGTGGGGGCCAACGCCTTCGCCCACGAGTCCGGCATTCACCAGGACGGGGTCCTCAAAGAGGCCAGCACCTATGAAATCATGACCCCCAGCACCGTGGGCCTCAAGAAGTCCAGTCTGCCCCTGGGGAAGCTGTCGGGCCGCAATGCCTTCCGGAACAAGCTCCAGGAAATGGGCTATTACCTGAATGACGACGAACTGAACCGGGTGTTCGTGCGCTTCAAAGACCTGGCCGACCGGAAAAGGACCGTCTACGACGAGGACCTGGTAAGCCTCATCGAGACGGAAGTCATCTATAAGTCGGTGCCCGAGCACTTCCGCCTGGAGGAACTGGTGGTGGTCACCGGCACCACGGTAAAACCCAATGCCACCGTGAAGATGAAGATCGGGGATGACCTCAAGACCACCTCGGCCTTCGGGGATGGACCCATCGACGCCGCCTACCGGGCCATCACAATGCTCGCCCAGTCCAAATGCAAGCTCCTCAAGTTTGCGGTGTCCTCCATTACCGGGGGCACCGAGGCTCTGGGGGAAGTGTCGGTCCGCCTGGAAGATGAAGGCGCCGTCGTCACTGGCCAGGGCGTGGATCCGGACGTGGTCACGGCCAGCGCCCGGGCTTATATCAACGGCCTGAACCGCCTCAAATTCACCAAGGAAATGGGTCCCAAGATGGGAAAACCGGAGGAATTGTAAGGATAAGACTGTGGGGGGAGGGCCAGGGACCTGAGGTCCCTGCCTTCCCCCACATACATACCTACAGGAGAGAAACATGGCGAAAGCTCAGACGATTACGCAGAAGATTTTGGCGGCGCATTGTGGCAAAGAGGTTGTGGAGCCGGGGGAGTTGATCCTGGCCAAGGTGGATATAGCGTTGGGAAACGACATCACCGCGCCCATTGCCATCAAGGAGTTTCGGGAGTCCGGAGCCAAAAAAGTCTTTGACCGGGAGCGAGTGGTGTTGGTGGCGGACCATTTCGCGCCCAACAAGGATATCCCTTCGGCCATCCAGTGCCAGATCTTGCGGAATTTCGCCAAGGAGCAAGAATTGGTGCACTTTTACGAGGGCGGGGACATGGGGGTGGAGCATGCGCTGCTACCGGAAAAAGGGATTGTGGGCCCCGGGGACCTCATCATCGGCGCGGACAGCCACACCTGCACCTACGGGGCCCTGGGGGCCTTTGCCACAGGGGTGGGCTCCACGGATCTGGCCGCGGCCATGGTCACCGGGGAGTGCTGGTTCAAGGTGCCGGAGAGCGCCCGTTTCGTGTACACCGGCGTTTGCCCCCCCTGGGTCACCGGCAAGGATCTGATCCTCCACACCATCGGCGACATCGGCGTGGACGGCGCCCGGTATATGGCCATGGAGTTTGTGGGGGAAGCGGTTGCCGCCCTGGACATGGCCGAACGCTTCTCCATGGCCAACATGGCGGTGGAAGCCGGGGGCAAAAACGGTATCATAGCCCCCGACAAAACCACCCTGGCCTATGTGCAGAACCGCGCCCTGCGGCAGTATAAAGTCTATGAGAGTGATGTGGGCGCGCCTTATGCGTTTGAGAAAACCTATGACGCCGGCAAATTGGAACCGGTGGTGGCCGCGCCGCCTTCGCCGGAAAACGTGCTGCCGGTGAGAGAGTTAGGGCAAGTGAAGATAGACCAGGCGGTCATCGGCTCCTGCACCAACGGCAGGCTGGAAGACCTGCGCCTGGCGGCCAGAATAATTCAGGGCCGCAAGGTGGCCAGGGGCGTGCGCCTCATCGTCATCCCCGCCACCCCGCTCATTTATTCCCAGGCCCTGGAGGAAGGTCTCCTCAAGATTTTCCTGGAGGCCAATGCGGTGATCAGCCCGCCCACCTGCGGCCCCTGCCTGGGCGGCCATATGGGCATCCTGGCGCCGGGCGAAGTGGCCGTCGCCACCACCAACCGCAACTTCACCGGGCGCATGGGCCACCCCCAGTCCAAGGTCTATCTGGCCAACCCCGCCGTCACCGCAGCCAGCGCCATCGCCGGGCGCATCATCCACCCCGAAGAAGTGCTGGGCCGCGCCGCCGCGTAAAAAGCTGTAAGCTTTAAGCAGTAAGCTTTAGGTTTTTGCTTAGGGCTTACAGCTTATAGCTTACAGCCTTGCACATCCAGATATTGAGAGCAGGGGGCAGGGGTCAGCCCCTGGCTCCCTCTCTCAACCTGAATTCAACTCCGCCTGGCCAGTACTACTCGAGGAATATCCTGATAGTCCTTCACTGCCTTCAGGATATCGTAAGCCTTGATCTCATCCAGGAAACCCATGACCCGCTTGGCCTGACCGGCCCCCACTTCCAGGGCCAGCCAGCCACCCGCCTGCAAATAAACGTGGGCCTGTTGACATAACTTTTTTAGAAGATCCAGCCCATCCTCTCCTCCGAGAAGCGCCCCCTCTGGTTCGTAGTCCTTGATTTCCTTAGAAAGCCGCTCCCATTCTCCCCGGGGGACATAGGGGAGATTGGCCACGATCAGATTGAACCAGGGGCCTGGCCTCAATGGCGAGAGCAAGTCTCCCCGCAAAAAAACAATCCGCTCGGCCACCACGTGCCGCCGGGCATTCTCCCGGGCCACCTCAAGAGCAGCCGCCGAGACCTCCACCCCCAGCCAGCCCAGGTCGGGCAACTCTCTCGCCAACGCCACCACCAACGCGCCGGAACCTACGCCCACGTCGATGGCCAGGGGTTTGTGGGGGGAGGGGTCAGGGACCTGAGGCAATTGCCCCCCTCCCCTGAAGGCTTCCAGCACCGCCTCCACCAGCACTTCGGTTTCCGGGCGGGGGATGAGGGTGGCGGAGGTGACCAGGAAGTCCAGGGACCAGAACTCCTTGTGGCCGGTGAGGTAGGCCACGGGTTCCCCCAAGCGGCGGCGCCTGATAAGGACCTTGAAGCGGGCCAGTTCTTCGGGGGTGAGGGGCTGGTCGTGGCGCAGGTAAAGGTCCAGGCGGCTTAAACCCAGGGTGTGGGCCAGGAGGATCTCGGCGGAAGCCCGGGGCTCGGAGACGCCTTTTTCCTCAAAATAGCCGGTGGTCCAGCGCAGAAGCGCCAGGATGGTCCAGGGGGCGGAAGAGGCTTCGCTCATCAGGCCTGCAAGGCCTGGGTGCGGGAGTGGGTGATGAGGCCGCCTAGGAGTTCGTCCAGGTCGCCGTCCAGGACGGCTTCCAGCCGGTAAAGGGTGAGGCCGATGCGGTGGTCGGTGATCCGGCCCTGGGGAAAGTTATAGGTGCGGATGCGCTCGCTGCGGTCGCCGCTGCCCACCTGGGTTTTGCGCTCCTGGGCGATCTGGCGCTGCTGCTCTTGCTGCTTCAGGTCGAACAGCCGGGCCTGGAGGACCTTGAGGGCCTTGGCCTTGTTTTTGTGCTGGGATTTTTCATCCTGGCAGGTGACCACGAGGCCCGTGGGCAGGTGGGTGATGCGCACCGCCGAGTCCGTGGTGTTTACCGATTGGCCGCCCGGCCCGGAGGAGCGGTAAACATCGACGCGCAGTTCCTCGGGGCTGATCTGGACGTCCACGTCCTCGGCTTCGGGAAGCACCGCCACCGTGACCGCGGAGGTATGGATGCGACCCTGGGATTCGGTCTCCGGGACCCGTTGCACCCGGTGGGTGCCGCTTTCAAACTTGAGCTGGCTGTAAACCCGGTCCCCCGAAATCAGGGCAATGATTTCTTTTAAGCCCCCCAGGCCGGTGGCCGAGTGGCTCATGACCTCGAACTTCCAACCCCGGCGCTCCGCCAGGCGGCTGTACATGCGGTACAGGTCGGCCGCGAAGAGCGCCGCCTCCTCCCCGCCGGTGCCGGCGCGGATTTCCAAGAGCACGTTCTTGTCGTCGTTGGGGTCCTTGGGGAGAAGCAAGACTCGCAGGTTCTCTTCGACCTGGCCGATTTGCTCCTTGAGGGACTGAATTTCCTCCCGGGCCATGGTCTTCAGGTCTTCGTCGCTTTCTTCCCTGAGGAGGGACTGGCTGTCCGTGAGTTCTTTTTCCAGGTGCTTATAGCGGCGAAACGCCTGGATGGATGGGGTAAGGTCGGCGTGCTCTTTCATGAGCTTCTGATACACATCCTGGGCCCGAATGACCTCCGGGTCGGCCAGGCGCTCTTCCAGGTCGAGATATTGCTTTTCGAGGTCCGCCAATCTATCGATAAACATAAGTAAATTACTTTAATATCAGTTAGTTATGAAAAGAGCCACACTTTTCCTCACCAATTTCTTAAGGGTTGCCCTTGCTGCCAGAATGGATGGCCCTTAGGGATAAGCAGTGGATTCTCATACATATTATAAAGAATTTCTCGCCTTCCGGCAAGGCTCGATCTCATCGGGGCGGCCGGGCTGCTGCCAGACCTTGAGCTGCAGGAGGCCAGGCTTATCCAGGATTGACAAATCGTTTTGAGGACTTAATTTAAAATTTTGAGGTAACAAAAAAGGGAACTAAGAAGCAAAAATATGGGTAAGAATCTTCCTAAATATCTGAAACTGGTGGCCGGGGTGCCTTGTGGAGATAACGCGGCTGGGCACCTGGAGGCTTCCTCCGAAGCAGCCCTGGATGACGAATTACTTGATGCCTACTCCCGGTCGGTGATCAGCGTGGTGGAACAGGTGGGGCCGGCTGTGGTCAATATCACCACCGGCAAGCGGAGCCCTGAGCGCGGCCTCGACCAAGTCGGGGCGGGCTCTGGCGTGGTGATCGCGCCGGACGGCTATATCCTGACCAACAATCACGTAGTCCACCAGGCCGGGCGGCTGCAGGTGACCCTGACCGAGGGCTCGACCCTGGCCGCTGACCTGGTGGGCGCCGATCCGTCCACGGATCTGGCGGTGATCAGGGCCCACGGTTCGCTCCTCCCTTATGCGGAGTTGGGTGATTCGGCCAGGTTAAGGGTGGGGCAACTGATCATCGCCATCGGCAATCCCCTGGGGTTCCAGTCCTCGGTCTCCGCCGGGGTGGTGAGCGCCCTCGGCCGGTCGCTCAGGAGCACGGAAGGGCGGCTCATCGAGAACATCATCCAGCACACCGCGCCGCTCAACCCGGGAAACTCCGGGGGGCCGCTCACAGACTCCCGGGGCCGGGTGGTGGGGATCAACACCGCCATCATCGCCATGGCCCAGGGCATTGGCTTTGCCATTCCCGCCAATACGGCCCGGTGGGTAGTATCGCAGCTGATCTGCTACGGCCGGGTACGGCGGGGTTTCCTGGGCATTGCCGGACGCCAGCGGCCGATGCACCGCCGCATGGTGCGGTTTTACAACCTGGCCCGGGAGTTCGCCGTGGAAGTGGCTTCCGTGGATCCCAAGGGGCCGGCGAAACAAGCGGGGCTCAGGGAAGGCGACCTGATCGTCGCCATGGACGGCCGTGCGGTGGCCACCGTGGATGACCTGCACCGCTTTCTCTCGGAGAACCCGTTGGAGCAGCCCGTCACCCTTACCGTTATCCGTGGCCAGGAACAGATTCTGCTCACGGTCAGGCAGGAAGAGGCCAGGGGAACGGGATAGCGGGGGCGAGTTTTTTCTGGGAGGAGGGCCAGGGACCTGAGGGCGTAAGCCCTCCCCCCAGACCCCCCGCCCAACCCGCCTGATGGGCCGGCAAGGCGGGCCCAGGGCTCGACTTTCCGGCTAAAAAGCTTAAGGTTTGGGGGGGTGAGATGGGGAGAGAGGGCAGGGGTCCGCGACCTCTGCCCTTTCTCCCCATTAGTCCTACTTCTTTTCGCCGTGGGGCGACATGCGGCCGATGTCAGGGCGCACGCAGGCCTGAGGACTGCACCACTCGGGCATGGGCTCGCCGGTGCCTTCAATGTTGCGCTCAAACCGGGAAACCACCTCCCAGCCCTTGCCCTGCCACATTGACAGGTCCGGCGGGGGCGCACCGCCATACTTAAAGTTCTTCGGGCCTTTGGTGTCGTAAACGTGCACATCCACTTCGACGTTGCCTTTCTTAACCCGATAGCCATTCTCAATGTTCATGACGGTATTGGGGGTGGTGTATTTGGCCACGAAGTAATAAACATTGCCTTCGTGCCTGACCGCGGAGTAGGTCATGCAGCAGTCACCGATGCCGGAGCCTCCCGGCCCGGTGAGGCCTCCACAACCGCAGTTGGCCCGGATTAAGTCAACTCCGTCTACCTTAAAGCCATGGGGAATTTTTTCCACTGCCGGGTCAGCCATTGTTCTCGTCCTCCTTGAGATATGCGTACTTACCAAAAACATAAGCACCAATTCGGGAGAGGCAATATGGAAAAGAGGCGCGGGAGAAAAAGTTGTACTGAGATCAGGAAGGTTGGCCCCGGGAGAGTAGGGGGGGTCACTCCGCCGCCAATCTCCGGATGATTTCGGGGATGGTGTTCCTGGCCAGGTGGGACATGGACCCGCCCCCCAGGACGACCTGGAGGGGGATGCCCAATTCGCCTGCGACAAACAGCATGAGGTCACAGATCTCGAAGTAGCAAGGCTCCGTGAGCCCGATGGCGCCGTAATCGTCGGCATGGGTGTCGAAGCCGTAATACCACACCAACAGGTCCGGTTTGAATTGGGGGATGCGGGGAAGTTCCCGGCGCAGCTTGTCGATATAAAGGTTGTTGACGCCGGCCTGCCCACCCAGGCGGTAGACGTCCACGTCCACCTTGGCGCCATCCGGGGAGAGGTAGTCGGCGCCGCAGAAACACAGGTGCAGGACTTCAGGGTCGTCCTGCACGAGCTGCCGGGTGCCGTCGCCGTGGTGGGCGTCGGTGTCCACGATGGCGACGCGGCGCCAGGGGCTGATCTCCCGCACGTGGGTCAGGGCGATGACCACATCGTTAAAGCAGCAGGCCCCCCAGAATTGACGGTAGCCGGCATGGTGGCCGCCCGCGCCGATGAAGCAGAAGGCCCGGTCAATTTCACCCCGGGCCAAGGCCTCCATGGCCGCCACCACCCCGCCCACCGACTCGTAGGCGGTGGAACACATGCCGTCCCGGGCCACCTTGGGGATCATTTCCGGGGCATGCACCTTGAGGATGAGCTCTTCCGACACCCGGGGAGACTCGAAGAGGCGCACATTGGGGAGCTTGAGGACCTCCTCCAGGGCCTCGGGAAAATCCCGCAGGCGGTTGCCCACGGTCAGGTAACTCTTGCGGCTAAAAGAAAGGTGATAATAGATACCGACTTTTTTCATGGTACACCCACATGGTTGGACACGGCCTCAGGCGCCCCTAAACCGGCCGTGGTCTGTCCCTTGGCCGGCAAGAACAGGGCCGCTCCCGGATCATGGTAAACCTGCCGCCAGGATTGATCATTTTTTAAAAGATTGTATATCTTGGAGCGGCTGTCGATCAAAATCAGTGCCGGCGGGTACTTTTTCAGGAATTCCTGCCAGTTGGAATGTCCGTTGATAAAATCGAAGTATTCCAGGCAGATGTTTTCGGGATAGACTGTCTCATACCGGCCGTCGAGGGAAACGTGGCACTGGGGGTAAAGGGTCCAGATGAGGTATTCACCCCAATTAAACTCGGTAAGCAGGCCGCCCAGGAGACGGTGCTCCTTGATATAGGCCGCCGCACCGGTGGGATAATAAATCTGGGATTTGGCGTGGGTTTTCGGTACAGGAGGCAGGGTGAGGCTGAGAGGCCGTTGCACCGCGGTCTGATAAACACAGAACGACACCAGGAGGGCCCCCAACAGAAGGGCCGAGGCCCTGGCCACCGGTTGCCGGAGGATTTGCAGCCGGGGCTCAGCGCGCCAGATCTGGAGAAAAAGAGTGATGACGCCGGGAAGATAGACCCCCAGAACTATAAAGAAAAACACCTGGTGCCGCAGATGCTTCAGACCCAGATAAACGGTAAAACCTATCACCAGGAGCGAAGTCAGCTCTCGCCAGCGGGCCCAGATAAAGAAGAGCAGGGTTATCAGCAGCACCAGGGAAAAAACGAAGAACCCCCGGAAAAACAGCCCCTTCTGGTAAGCCCCCCAGACCGACACCCATTCAGTTATTTCCGGCCGGGGCAGGGAAACGGCCGCAGTCAGGTAGCTCCAATATCTCAGGCCGTAAGGGTTGATCAGGGTGGCCAGCCCGGCAAGCGCCAAGATTCCCCCATAAGGCCAGAAAGGCCGGCGGGAAAGGGCCTCCCCCAGGCCGTAAAGAAAAATCAGCCCCAGCCCTGCCAGGAAACCGCCATGCAGGTTAGCCCACACCACCTGGAGGGGGACCAGGAGCCATAAGAAGCGCCAGCGCCCGGAAAGCCTGGCATTCTCCAGGATATACAGGGACAAGGCAAAGAGGGCATAGGTGAAAATCTGGGCCCGGACGGGGCTGTAGCCTGCGGCCAGGAAACCCTGGACCAAAAAAAGGACCAGGAGGGCGGCTACCGGCCCTGCTCCCCGTCGCCGGGCCGCGGCAAAAATCAGCCAGAGGGTGCCCAGCCCGAGAGCGTATTTGAGCGCCTGCAACCCGGGCGCGCCCAGGCTCTGATAGAGGGGGTAAAGGATGACCCCGGTCAGCCACTCGTGATAAACCCACAGGTTGAGCGTGGGAAGGTAGGCAAAGACGTCCCGGTAAGGAAAATGGCCGGTAACCCAGAACATTCGCCCAAAAGACAGATACCCCCAGAGATCGGGGTCCGCGGTGGTGTTGGTAAGACTCTCTATGGCCCGGGATAAAAAAAGTATGGCAATAAACGCGATAATCCAGGGATTATCTTTCTGATCGGCAGTTTCAGCCATGGCAGGATTTGAGTCCGGGCCGGCCATGGCTCAGGAAGGGGGTTCAGGTGGGTTCTCCTGCAGCACCTGTTCCCAAGAGGTGTATTTGGGGAAAAAGAACCAGAAATAAAACATGGACAGGAGCATGAAGGTGTAAAAATCCATGGCGTGGCCAGCCAGAAGGAAGAGCACCAGGCCGAGGACCGCCACGGCCTCGCTTAAGGCGAAGGTGACGATGGCGGCTTGCATGAGGTGCGCCAGCAAACGCGCCCCCAGGATTTTCTGCATGAATTTAATAAGGAAAAAGTCGCCGATGGCCAGGGCTACAAAGAGATATTTCAACGTCAGCACCTGGGATGGCGCTCCAGCGCCGCTACGCCGGCAAAGGGTGCTGCCGTCCTTTTGAGCACCTCCACCACCCCGGCGTAAAGGAAGACCGGGCCGATCAGGGCCAGGCCGACGAAATTGGCCTTGAGGTATTGCATTTTCAGCTGCTGATCATCCAAAAACGTGCCTCTGATGTCCTCGGCGGTGGAAGCCTGGACTCTCCCTGACTTTATCCTTTGCCTCCACCAACTCTGAACCCACCCGGCTGAGATCATCCGCTGAACTGCTTCCTGATATTCTTTTCATGCCCTGGGAAATTCCCTGAAGAAGTTGCATATCTTCCTCCGCAATGGAAAGTTACCCAGCAGTCAAAGGCAGGCCTGCGCCCATTGAGGTGAGCTGGGAAGATTCAGCAATCAAGATTATCCGAACCGTTCCCCCACCTGCGGCTGCCTGGCCTGGATGAAATCCGGAGCCTTGACCTTGCCCAATTCCTTGGTGCGCAAGCGGGTAACGAGAAGGGAGCCGCCCTGGACCGCAATTTTCAGACCCTTGTCCGTCACCGCCAGGATTTCTCCGGGCGAGGCCTGGTCGGCCTCATCCAGAAATCTGGCATTGTAGAGCTTGACTTTCTCGCCCTTAAAGGTAGTGGTGGCGCCGGGCTGGGGGTCGCAGCCCCGGATGAAGTTAAAGACCTTCCTGCCGGGCTTGTGCCAATCCAGCCCCGCCACCTTCTCGTCGCACGGAGGGTCGTAGGTAGCCCTGCTGTGGTCCTGGGGGATGTGGGGGGCCTTGCCCTCGGCCACCAGGTCCACCGCCTCGAGGACCGCCTCCACCCCCAGGGGATAAAGCTTGTTGAAGTAAACCTCCCCGGTGGTCTCCTCCGGGTCGATCTCCACTTCTTTCTGCAGCAGCATATCCCCAGTGTCAATGCCGGCGTCTGCCCAGAAGATGGTCAAGCCGGTTTTGGTCTCGCCGTTGATGATGGCCCAGTTGATGGCCGAGGCGCCCCGGTATCTGGGGAGGATGGAGGGATGATAGCAGATGGCGCCGAGTTTCGGGACCTTGAGTACTTTTTCCGGTACAATGTCCGTGACAAAGGCCAGAACGGCCAAATCGGGGCGGAGAGACACCATCTGCTCATAGGCTTCCGGGTCCTTCAGGCGCCGGGGCTGAAACACCGGCAGGCCCGCCACCAGAGCCGCTTCTTTGAGGGGATCAAGCTTGGCCCCCCGGTCCGGCGGGCAAAAAACCCCCACCACCTGACGCCCCTTGGCCAATAGCCCCTTTAACACATCCGCGCCAAACGCCGCTTGCCCCATCAACGCAATCCGCATGGCTCCCTCCTTGAACAGTAATTAGTAAGCAGTAAGCAATAATCGGTGGCCGGTTAACCAGTTACTCGGTGGGCCACGTCTGCTTACTGTTCACTGCTTACTGCTCACTAACTAATGATGTTCGTCTGCGGGTGGTGCAGGCTGCATCTTGGCAGCGATGCCGATCAGGGTGCAGGCGACCAGGATAGCCCCCAGGGAGACATAGACTCCGGGCAGGGCAAAGGCCACCACGATGCAGGCAAAGACCGCCAGGACAAGGAGGGCCTGTTTTTTCCGGTAAGGTTGTGCAGGCTGGTCGTGATGTTCGTGGGGTTCATGGTGTGCGGCCATTTGATGCGTCCTCCTCAGCGTGGGTGCCTTTATCGGCAAAGATCATGGGGTGTGTCCGCCCTGGTCGATGAATTCCAGGGCATGGTCAAGACGTTTGAGACTTTCAGGCTTATCGAGCAGGGCGATGACATCGGTCAGGCTGGGGCTGGCGGTGCGGCCGGTGAGGGCCACCCGGAGCGGCTGGGCCACGGCCACCATCTTCACGCCGGCCTCATCGGCCAGATCCTTGAGCATGCCGGTGAGGGTTTCTTCGGAGAGGTCCGGCAGGCTTTCCAGAGCCTGCATGGCCTTGTGCAGTATGGGGGCGGTGTCTGAGGTGAGAAACTTCTTGGCACCCTTCTCTTCGTAGGGCCGGGGGTCCTGGAAGTAAAAACGGGCGGCCTCGGCCATCTCCACCAGGGTTTTGGCCCGGGTCTTAAGGGTGGCCGCCACCCGGGCCAGGTAGTCGAGGTCGGGTGAGACAATCCCCAGGGGAGCCAGGAAAGGCAGCAGTTCCCTGGCCAGGTCGTGGTCGCCGCTGGTTTTAAGATAATGGCTGTTCAGCCACAGGAGCTTCTCATCGTCGTGTACCCCCGGGGCCTTGCCCACCTGGTGCAGGGAAAAGTACTGAATGAGCTCCTCGCGGCTGAAAATCTCCTGGTCGCCGTGGGACCAGCCCAGGCGGGCCAGGTAGTTGTTCAGGGTGTGGGAGAGAATGCCTCGGTCCCGGTAGGCCAGGACCGGTAGGGCGCCGTGGCGCTTGGACAGCTTGGTGCGGTCTTTCCCCAACATGAGCGGCATGTGCCCGAAAAGGGGGGGCGTCGCCCCCAGGGCCTGGTAGATCAGGATCTGCCGGGGGGTGTTGCTGATGTGGTCGTCTCCCCGGATGATGTGGGAGACGGCCATGGTGATGTCATCCACCACCACCGCCAGGTTGTAGGTGGGGACGCCGTCCGCCCTTCTGATGACCAGGTCGTCCAGTTCCTGGTTTTCGAAGGCGATATGCCCTTTGATCTGGTCCTGCCAAAAAGTGGTGCCGATCTGGGGGGTTTTAAAGCGCACCGCCCGCTTGGGGGCGGCTGCCAGGCCCCGGTCCCGGCAGCGGCCGTCATAGCGGGGCTTGTCACCCCGGGCCAGGGCTGCCTTGCGGCGCTCCTCCAGATCTTCAGGGTCGCAATCGCAGTAATAAGCGGCCCCTGCAGCCAGCAGCCGTTCGGTAAAGTCGTTATAAATATCAAAGCGTTCCGACTGTCGGAAGGGGCCTTCATCCCAGTCGAGGCCCATCCAGCGCAGGGATGCCTGAATCTCGTCCACGAAATGTTCTTTGGAGCGTTCCCGGTCGGTATCCTCGATCCTGAGGATAAAGACCCCGCCGTGGTGCCGGGCGAACAGCCAGTTGAACAGCGCGGTGTGGGCTCCGCCCAGATGCAGGGCGCCAGTGGGGCTGGGGGAAAAGCGGGTGCGTACCTGTGTCATGTCTATGCCTGGAAAATATGTGCTTTTTACCACAAATGAGCGGCCGAGGGCAAAGATTTTCCGTGGTTTCCCGCTGAAGATTGCAGCCGGACTTGCCTGGACCAGAGTTGCAGATATCTGCCAACTAGCTCAAAGTCATATTTTTTGCTGATATTGGCAAGCTAGCCGCTATCCCTATTGACCTCTATTGATTGGACGATTTTTTTGGACCTCGCCCCAGGGGCAGGCTGGCCCTACTTGCTCTCTAAAGCCTCGGCTTTCTTTACCAGGTCCGCCAGGCTAATAGTTTGTAATCTTTCAAACATGGCATCAGAAGCTTCTTTCCAAAGGAGGCGGGTGGGACAGATATTGGAACGCTGGCAGACCGCGCTGTCATCACAACACTCCACCAAACTGGTACCCTCTTCTAGAACCGCCACGATCTCCTTGACGGTTATCTCTTCAGGAGGTCTGGCCAGGATATGTCCCCCCTTGGGCCCCCGCAGGCTCTCAATATACCCACCTTTTTTCAAGGGAATAATGATTTGTTCTAAATACTTCACCGAGATGTCTTGACGTTTAGCGACGTCACTCAAATGGATGGGCCCGATGGGGTAATGTTGGGCCATATCCAGCATGAGACGGGTGCCGTATCGACTCCGGGTGGAAAGTTTCATGGCCATCCTCCTGAGACGACTGCCATCTGCTGAAGACGCACTGGCTCGACCTTGATGTCTTCCATTTCCAGCTTCATCAAATGCTTAATTATATATTATTTGTATATATAGCAAGCGATAGGTCTTTGATGAATCCATTTTGATGGGACTCGGGTCGATTTCCTTCAAGAGCCGGGGGTATCCGTGGAGCCTGAGGGCCAGGGAGTGGCTTGGGAGATGGGCCAAAAGGATCGAAAAGCCTTAAGTGAGGGTAGTCCTTGGGGAAAATTTCGCCCGCCAGGCCCTAATGGGAAAATTTCACTTGACATATTAAAATAATCTATATAATTTTATTATAGACAAGATTAATCATCTAATTAAGGAGGTTAAGGAGGTAAGCTTATGTTATGTCTAGCCGTGCTGACCACGACGCTGTCCTTTGTTCTGTGGTTAATCGTTGGCGAGTACATTTTTAAGGATTCGAGGAGGAGTTTTTTTAAGGATTCGAGGAGGAGTTAATTAATCAAGAGTTGCCAAAAGTTTTATAGGATTCTCCCAAGTCCAAGGTTTTAAAATCCTTCTGATTTCCCCAGGCCAACCCGGAGATCCCGGCTACCCAACGACAGCCGGGATCTCTGGGGAAGAAGAGAATGTGTAATCTAGCCTCCGAGCCAAAATCTTTGACGGCGTG
>Ga0207826_1000282_pt1 | contig 14243 bp, 14 predicted proteins | sample LuqExpMetageno80_FD_187837 | JGI IMG/M metagenome (GOLD analysis project Ga0207826, IMG submission 187837) | Tropical forest soil microbial communities from Luquillo Experimental Forest, Puerto Rico - Sample 80 (SPAdes) | ecosystem: Environmental > Terrestrial > Soil > Tropical forest ... | reverse complement strand
AAGTATCTCTGGGGTAATGCCGCCTGGGCGCTGGGTTCTCGAATCACCGAATCGTTCGCCATGTACAACTGGTGTGCCACCATCCGCGGCGTCGAAGGCGGCGGGAAGGTGGAAGGCCTGACGGTGCACAACTTCACGACGGACGAAGGCGACATTGCCATGAAGTGCCCCACCGAGGCGGCCATTACCGATCGCCGTGAAAAGGAACTCGCGGACCTCGGCTTTATCCCGCTCGTGCACTGCAAGAATACCGATTACGCCGCGTTCTTCAGCGTGCAGAGCTGCCAGAAACCAAAGAAATACGATACCGATGCCGCAACCGCGAACGCCCGCTTGTCCACAAACCTCAGCTACGTCCTGGCGGTCTCGCGATTCGGGCACTATCTCAAGGCCATGATGCGCGACAAGATCGGCAGCTTCATGAGCCGCAACGAGTGCGAGGCCTTCCTCAATCGCTGGATCCTGGAATACGTCGTCGATTCCAACGCGCCCCCCGAATCGAAAGCCAGGCACCCACTGTCCGAGGCTCGCGTGGACGTTGTGGATGTGCCCGGAAAGCCGGGCGCTTATCGTGCTGTCGCGTTCCTCAAGCCGCACTTCCAATTGGACGAGCTGACCGTCTCGATGCGGCTGGTGGCCGACCTGCCGGCGGCCGCGGGGGGGTAACCGCAATTGCGCTCGATTTATGGAGGATATATAGCGAATGCCAGCTGATAATTTTTTGTGGTTCCCGAAAGCTGCTGTCGGCGGACTGCTCGGCCAACATGGCAAGCCCGAGGGTGAATCCGCCGACGAGTGGTTTTCGAAAAAGGGTGCGTTGGAAGTATTGTCACTCAGCTTCGGAATAACTCAGGCCGAGTCGAGCGGGTCCGGGTCCACCGGGGCCGGCATGGGGCGGGCGAAATTCGATGAGTTCACCATCGAGAAGTTCGTGGATAGGGCCAGCGTCCCACTCTACAATGCCTGCACTGCCGGCGCTCATTTCCCTGACGTGTTGCTCGCGGTTCGGAAGCCCGGCGGAAGCAACCTGCTGTACTTGCAGTTCATCTTCCGCATGGTGTTTGTGACGAACATTTCCTGGAGCGGCGGCGGGGGTGACGAAACCCCCAAGGAAACCGTCAAGTTCAAATTTGGAGCGATGGGTATTCAGTACCAGCAGCAGGATGCCAAAGGGCAACCTAAGACAGGCGGCAAGAATTCGGCTTCCTGGAGCACAGTCACAAACAAGAACGAACTGACTGTTCCCGGTCTGGACGCCGCCCCGCCCTACCTCGCGGTTCGGCAAGGCGGCTAAATCGCGAACCGAGACTCGCTCAAACGTGAGAAGAGCTGCATTCACGCGATATGTGATCGCGGCGTTAGAACTGGACAGTAGCCATTTGAGAAGGAGACATGTGTAATGCCAGCTGATAATTTCGTATATTTCCCCACTGCGGCTGTCGGAGGGCTGCTCGGGCAACATACCAAGCCCGAGGGCGAATCCGCAGACAACTGGTTCGGACAAACCACCGACAAGAAGGCACTGGAAGTCCTTTCGTTTTCGTTCGGTGTAACACAGGGTGAGACATCCGGTTCGGGATCTACGGGGGCAGGTATCGGAAGAGCGAAGTTCGACGAGTTCACAATAGAGAAGTTCGTCGATAGGGCCAGCGTACCGCTGTACAACGCCTGCGCCGCCGGCGCGCACTTCCCGGATGTATTGCTCCTGGTTCGCAAGCCGGGCGGAAACAACCTCCTGTACCTGCAGTTCATTTTCCGCATGGTGTTTGTCACCAACATCAGTTGGAGCGGCGGCGGAGGAGATGAAACCCCCAAGGAGACCATCAAGTTCAAATTCGGAGCAATGGGTATTCAGTACCAGCAGCAGGATGCCAAGGGACAGCCAATGGGAGGAGACGGCAAGAAGTCAGCCTCCTGGAGCACGGTCACAAACAAGAACGAGCTGACCGTTCCCGGACTCGCGGCCGCCAAGGACTACCTCCCGGTTATGCAGTCGTAGAAGCGCAACCGTGGCGCACGCAATCTCGTGCCGCCTTCGCCACTCCCGGCGATACGGTAAGCGTGCGCCACGAGTGTTGCCGTAAGCACTCGCAATATGTCACTTGCCGACAACTTCATGTGGTTTCCACCCAAGCATCCCAGTGACCCGCCCGAGATAGAAGGTGAAACGAGGGACGAGTTTTTCCGCCAAAAGAGAGCTTTCGAGGTGTTGTCGTTTCGGTTCTCCGTATCCCTGAGCGACCGGTCCGCCACGAGCTCCGGCGACGGCGGCGGCGGCGCGAACGCGGTCGTTGCTCCCGTGGCATTCGACACCTTCACCATTACGAAAGTGATGGACGCCGCCAGCCCGATGTTGTACCAGGTCATGTGCCAGCATGCCCCCTCGCAGCAGTCGCCCGACCCGACGCGAATCCCCGCCGCGATGATGGCGATGCGGAAACCGGGTGGCGAGTTCCTGCTGTATCTTCAGTTCTATTTTAAAGAACTTGTCATTACCGACCTCGAGTGGGAGGGCGGCGGCGGAGACACGCCGCCGACCGAGACGGTCACATTCGCATTCAATGCTATGGGTGTCCAATACCGGAAACAGGCCTCGAAAGGTGGTATTGCGGGAAGGACATCCTGGGGCTGGGATATCCCCGGGAATAAGGCTCTCACTGGTGCGGGCTATTTATGAGAATGGGTAGAAGTCAAGGCGTGTAATGACTGCTGATAATTTCATGTGGTTTCCCGATTGTCCGGTCGAGGTCAAGGGAGAGACGGAAGATCTCGTGTTCCGCGACCTGAAAGCGTTCGAGGTGCAGTCCTTTCGTATCGCAATGTCGATGGGCGACACGGTCGCCGCGCCTTCCGTCGATAAGAACCAGAAAGACCATGCCAATGCCAAAGGCGTGGGTGGTTCGGCGCAGCCGGCGGCTGGTCCAAGGAAATTGCCGGCTCCACGACCCGTTCAAGGACAGGGCCAACTCATAGCGCCCGTGAAATTTCAGGCATTCACGATTACGAAGACGGTCGATTACGCCACCCCGATGCTGTACAAGGCTCTCTGCGAGTGCGGCTACAAAGACGAAAACAGAATTCGAATTCCGACCGTGATGTTTGCCATGCGGAAGCCCGGCGGCGAGCAGATACCCTACATTAAGTTCACTTTCTGCGACGTCGTCATCACCAAAATTGAGTGGGATGGCGGCGGCGGCGACAAGACCCCTACGGAGAAAATCACATTCCAGTGCAGCGCCATGGGCTTTCAGTATACGAGGCAGAAATCGACAGGCTATGAGGCGAAGAAAGAACGCGAGTGGAGATGGGATACCGCGAAGAATAAGTATGGCCTTGGTTCGTAAGTCATAATTTCCGATCAAGGCGATAAATACATGACGAGCGCACAACAGTTGTTACATGACGGGCGTTTGAAGGAAGCGATCCAGGCGCTGGGCACCGAGGTGCGTGACAATCCGGCGGACAACCAGCGCAGGACCTTCCTTTTCGAGTTGCTCTGCTTTGGCGGCGATTACAGCCGCGCCGAGAAGCACCTGAACCTGCTCTCCGATGCGAGCCCGGATGCAGCCGTGGGAGCCCTTGTTTACCGCTCGGCGCTGAGCGCGGAGCGAAAGCGGCAGGCGTTCTTCGAGGAGAAGCAGTATCAAAACTCCCCGCCGCCCGCTTCCATGCCGCGGTCGGGAAAGTTGAACGGCGAGCCTTTTTCCGGGATCGAAGACATCGACCCGAGAGTCGGCGCGCGGCTGGAAATGTTTGTCGCCGGCGAGTATGTCTGGGTGCCCTTCATGCACATCGGCTCCATCACCATGCAGGCGCCCCGCTACCTGCGCGACTTGCTCTGGTCCACGGCTGTGGTCACCGCCGGACCCGCCATGAAGGGGCAGGATTTTGGCGAGGTTCTGTTGCCCGTGCTGCACCCGTTCTCCTGGCAGCATGAGCGGGACGAAGTGAAGCTCGGGCGCGAAACCGACTGGCTCCCGCCCGTCGCAGAGGAGCTGTTCGAACGGCCGTACGGCCAGAAACTGCTTGTCCTCGACGGCAATCGGGCGGTTTCCTTTTTAGAAATCCGGTCCTTAGTGTTTGACGACGCCGCTCTGCCTGCGCCCGACGCCGCTGGTTCGCTTCCGTCATAGGATGGTATGCCCCTGCGCGAAGATCTGCTGAACCCAATCCCCGGCGATAACCCGAGCGGCGTCAATCTGCGCTACGATCCCGTCACCGACAAGATCAAAGAGGCGCGCCGGGAAGACCTCGACGTGCCTCAGGGCGATTGGAAGACCACGCTCAAAACGGCGGATTATCCGTTGGTCATCAAGCTGGCCAGCGATGCCCTGGTGAAGCGCGGCAAGGATCTGCAGATCGCCGTTTGGCTTGTGGACGCTATCATCCGGCGGGAGGGGTTTTCGCAACTCGGGCCGTGTTTCCGGTTCCTGCGCGAACTCCTGGAGCAGTTCTGGGACACGCTGTATCCCGAGATCGAGGACGACGATCGCGAGGTCCGCGCCGCGCCGCTCGACGGGCTGGGGGCAAAACTGGGGGAGCCCCTCAAGACCCTTCCCATCACCTCCGACAAATTGAGCTGGGCCTCCTACCAGGAATCCCGCATCGTCGGATACGAAGCCGATGCCGACACTTACGAGAAGCAACAGGCTCGCACGGCTCGCATCGAGGAAGGCAAGATCACGGCCGACCAGTTCGACGAATCCGCCGATGCGACTCCGATGAGCGTCCTGAAGGGAACGCTCAACGCTCTGAATGAGGGCCTCGCGGAATCCGAATTCCTCGCTGAATTGTGCGACACCCAGTTCGGTGCCGCCGCCCCCAGCTTCATTACGACGCGGAACGTCATTGAGGAAATCACTCAAACGGTGCGGATCCTCATCAATCGGAGGCCTGCAGAAGCCGAACCGGAGCCGGAAGAGACACTTACGGAGGACGCATCGGCCGAATTAGCATTCGAAGCGGCCGAGGGCGCGGAAATACAAAACGAACCCAATCTCGAGCAGAGTCCCGCGGCCCGCCCCGCCGCCCGGGCTGGCCGCCCCGCCGCCGCGCCCACCAGTGTGGAGGAAGTCCCGCGCCAATTGGCTTCGATCTGTAATTTTCTACGCCAGAATGACCCGCGCGATCCCGCGCCGTACCTCATCATGCGCAGTTACGCTTGGGCGAAGTTCATGCTGAACGCGCCAAACATGTATCCCGAAACTCTAGAGGCGCCCCCGAGCGACCTTCGCGTGAGCCTCAAGCGCCACGCCGCCAATTCCGAGTGGGACAAGGTTCTCGAAACCACCGAAGCCGCAATGGCGTTGCCGTGCGCCGGCCCCTGGCTCGATCTGCACCGGTACGCTATCCAGGCGCTTGAACAGAATAACTTCATCGCGACGGCCCTGGTTGTTCGACATCAATTAAAAACCCTGCTCGAAGACCTCCCGGGGCTGCCGAAGGCAACCCTGCTCGATGATACGCCCGCTGCCAATGACGAAACCCGCCTCTGGATCGACGAGTACGTTGTGCAGCAAGGATACCAGCTGCGGAATCCCGAGGCGTCCGGGGAAAGTCCATCGGAGAGCACGTCGTTTGACGAGACTCCAACGGACACTTCGCTCGACACCGATACATCAACCTCGTTCGACACCGATACCTCATCATCCTCCCTCGACACGGACATATCTTCCCTAGATACGTCGTTCAGCCTGGAATCGACCCCCGAACCGGAAGCAACGCCCGAGGCGGAACCGGTCGCGGAACTCGACCTCGCTCCGCTGAACCTCGATGAAATCCCACCCATCCTGGAGCCCGAAGCGCCCCCGCCGTCCGACACCTCCGACGAATTCCAGCTTGCGCTCGAGGCGGTGCGGGACGGACGCACGGCCGAAGGTCTGAAAATGATCACCGCCATACTGGCCACCGAGCGCAGCGGCCGTGCCCGCTTCCGCCGCCGCACCCAGTTGGCGCACCTGCTCATGGCCGCCGGAAAAGACAAAATCGCCCATCCGCTCCTCAGCCAGTTGGCAACCGAAATTGAGGAGCGCCGGCTCGAAGACTGGGAAGAAAACGAAGCGGTCGCGTATCCTTTGGAACTTCTGCTGCGCTGCCTGGACGGGGCGGACGAGCAACGGCAACAGCTATATATGAAGCTCTGCAGGCTCGATCCGGTCCGTGCGGTAAACTGTTCTGCTTAGCCATGGCCACTCAAAAGGTCGAGAAGGGGATTCAACTAGGGCTCCTGGACCGGCTCATCGATCTCGATGTGGACAACCGCTTCGACGCGCCGGTCACCCGCGCCGAATCGCTGCGGCAGTTCCGGCTGGCTGTCAAACGCGATCTGGAGTGGCTGTTGAATACCACCCGCATGCCCATCGAAGTGCCGGAATCGTGCAGCGAAGTTCAAAAGTCGGTCCTGTTTTACGGCTTGCCGGATGTCAGCAGCATGCCGGTCCAGAGCGGCGGGGATGAGCGAAAACTGATGCGGGCTCTTGAGAGGGCCATCGAGATCTTCGAGCCGCGCCTCGCGCGCGCGAAAGTGACCAGCGCGGAGCCGTTCCGAAAGGCCCAGCAGGCAATCACGTTTCATGTTGAAGCGATTCTTTTGGTGGATCCCGCGCCGGAACGTATCGCGTTCGATACGGTCCTCGAGATCTCTAAGGGTGCCTACAGCGTGAAGGATGCCTAGTACCACAAATCAGAATGATTTGACAGCCCCCAGTGGGGCTGGCGCCCTCGCCCGCGCGGGGCGTCCTCGCCCCGCCTGGACCGCGCCCACACCGGATCGGAGCATCTAGTCGTGCGCGACGACCTGCTGTTCCACTATTCGCGAGAGCTCACCTACCTCCGATACCTGGGCGCGGAATTCGCGGGTAAATACCCGAAAGTCGCCGGGCGTCTGCTGCTCGAGGCCGGCAAATGCGAGGATCCTCACGTAGAGCGCCTGCTCGAAGGCTTCGCCCTCCTGGCCGCCCGCGTCTACATGAAGCTCGACGACGAGTTCCCCGACATCGTCGAATCGCTGCTTTCCATCCTCTACCCGTACTACCTCCGCCCGGTCCCTTCCGCCTCCATCGTGCAGTTTCACCTTGATCCGGACCAGGGCAAAATGACCAGCGGCCTCGCGATTCCGAAAGACACGCTGCTCTACTCGGCGCCCGTCCAGGGCACTCCCTGCAAATTTCGCACCTGTTACGACGCCACACTCTGGCCCATCGAGGTCAAGGCTGCCGACTGGAGATCCCCCGATCGCGTTCAAAATCCGCTGCAGATACCCGGAGCGGTCGCTGTCATCCGCGTCGAGCTGAACTGTTTCCGCGATGTCCTCTTCTCGAAGCTCGATCTCAAGACGCTGCGCATATTCCTGCAGGGCGACGGCACCGTGGTCCACAGCCTGATCGAGCTGTTGTCGAACAACTGCATCCAGATCGTCGCGCGGGATCTGTCGGCGCCGGCCCGAAAAGTGGTCATGCTGCCGCCCGGCTCGCTCCGCCAGGTCGGATTTCGGCCCGACGAAGGGCTGGTTCCCTTTCCGCGCCGTAGCTTCTGGGGCTACCGGCTGGTGGAGGAATACTTCGCCTTTCCCGAAAAATTCTGCTTCCTCGATCTCAACGGGATGGACCGCGTGTGCGCGTCGGATTTCGGCGACAAGATCGAGCTGCTGTTCTATCTTTCCGAATTTGAACGCAGCGACCGCCGCCAGCAACTCGAGCTCGGAATCTCGAAGAATACCTTCCGGCTCGGGTGTGCTCCCATCGTGAATTTGTTCGAACAGGTTGCCGAACCGATCCTCATCGAGCAGAAGAAGTTCGAATACCGCATCGTCTCCGACGCACGCCGGGACGAGGTCCTCGACATCTTCTCGATTGAGGAGGTGACCGGTGTCATGGGCGGCTCATCGGAGACCATCACCTACGAGCCGTTCTATTCGTATCGCCATTCGGGTAGCGGCGAACTGAAGCGTACTTTCTGGCACAGCTCGCGGCGCCCCTCCGGTTGGCGCACGAACAAAGCTTCGGACGTCTTCATCACCTTCGTCGACCTGTCCGGGAATAAAGCCACGCCCGAAAAGGACACGGTCACCATGCGGCTGTTGTGCACGAACGGCGAGATGCCCTCGCGCCTGCCGTTCGGAAGCGAGGAAGGCGATTTCCAGCTTCCCAGCGGCGGACCCATCACCCGGATCGTGGCGCTCACCAAGCCCACCGAGGCGTTGCAGCCGCCGAGCCGCCAGGGCCTCCTTTGGCGTCTGGTGTCGAAGCTGTCGTTGAATTACCTTTCGCTGGTATCCGGAGGAATCGACGCGTTCCGGGAGATTCTGCGCCTCCACAACTTCACGGGCTCGCTCGCCGCGGAAAAGCAGATCGACGGCGTTCTGAACCTGCGCTCCGAACCGCATTTCGCGCGGCTGACATCGCCGCACGGCGTTACGTTCGCGCGCGGCACCCGCGTGGAGATCGAAATCGACGAGGAGCAGTTCGCCGGCACGGGCGCTTACACATTTGCCAGCGTGATGGATGTGTTTCTGGGGCTGTATACTTCGATGAACAGCTTCAGCCAACTGGTGGTGCGAACACGACAACGAAAAAGGATTCTGAAGCAATGGCCGCCCCGGTCGGGACAGAAAATACTGATGTAGCGCTCGAGGAAGTGCGCGAAGCCCTCTTCCGCGAGCCTTACTCGTTCGACTTCTTCCAGGCCGTCCGTCTGCTTGGGCTCTTACAGCCGGACCGCTCGCCCGTCGGCCGCTACGCGCAGCCCCACGATGAAGTCGTGCGCTTCGGCGCCAACCCGACCCTGAACTTCCCCGCCAGCGCCATCCACTCGCTCACCGAACGCGAGGACGGATGCCCCGCCATGAATGTGAACTTCATGGGGCTCATCGGTCCGCTCGGCGTGCTTCCCAACTACCTCACCGAGATGGTAGCCTCCAGGGTCCGGGCCCGCGACAAAACCATTCTCGAGTTTCTGAACATCTTCAACCACCGCCTGATATCGTTCTTTTACCAGGCCTGGGAGAAAAACCATTTCACCGTAGCCTACGAACGCGACCGCAAGGATCCGATCACCGAATTCCTTTACGCCCTGATCGGCTTCGGCACGCCCGGCCTGCGCGACCGGCAGCCGGTTGAAGACGAGCTGTTCGTTTTCTACTCGGGCCTGTTTTCGGTGATCCCCAAATCGGCCATGGCGCTCGAAGCCGTGATCGCGGATTATTTCGATGTGCCGGTGAAAATCCAGCCGTTCGTCGGCTGCTGGCGCAGCCTGGACGAGCGCGATCAATGTACGTTCGGCACGGAGCCGCTCGAATCCACCATGCTCGGGTTTGGCGCCGTCGTCGGAGATGAAGTCTGGGACCAGCAGTCGCGCGTCCGCATCCGGTTGGGCCCGCTCACGGCGGCGCGCTACCGCGACTTCCTCCCCAACGGGTCGGCCTGGCCGCATCTGCGCGCCATCACCCGCGCGTTCAGCGGAAACGACCTGGAATTTGAAATTCAGTTGGTTCTCGAGCGCGGCAGTGTCCCCGCGTTCGAGCTGCGCAACCCGGAAGATAATGGTCTGCGGCTGGGATGGCAGACCTGGTTCCACTCAGGCCCGCGGTTCGGGCGCGATCCCGAAGACACAATCCTGTTACTCGGTTGAGGCTGAACAAACTCCTGTTTCCTGCCCGGCTTCACGGAGAAGCTTACCCTCCACGGGTGCCCATTACGGCGGTTACGCTGGTACGGCGACAGGGCGGGTGCGGAGATGTGCCGCGCATCCGGGCACGCTGGACGGTCGGGTCCATACCGTGGCAGCGTAGGCATCAGTGCGTGCGAATCCGCCCGTACGAGATCACCGATGTGAACGCCACCGTGCGCGGCTCTCGTGGAGGACTTCCTCCCACCGCCGGACACCTCTACAACCCGTCCATTGTAAAACCCGGACGGAACCCCGTAACACAAACACGGCGTAAGAATAGGATTTACTTCACCGGATCGATTAGCCCCGATAACGTCCTTTATCATACGCTTCTACAAGAACGCAGTAAAATGTTTTTTATGGTGGAGCAGATGTACCAGGTGCCAGAATCCGAGCTTTACAATTTCACGGAGACCCTTTCCCGCCTGGATGACATCATCGAACGGCTGAGCGGCCGGGGGTTCGCGATGCCGCACAATCGGGTGAGCGTCTATCGACAGAACATCCGAAAAATGCTGGGCACCCAGGAGCACGGCAGGCGCGTGAAATCTTCTGGAGCTACATCGACGCTGATGAATTTGTGAGAGCTGTCTCGGCTCTTCGTACCAGTCTTGGCGACTTTGCTGCGCGCGCACGCATTGAACGAGCTCTGAACGGCCCCGCTGATCTTGCTCTCGAGAGTGCGAATAACAACGAAGGGCGAAACTTTATGTTTGAGCTGATCATGGCGGGACGGTTCGCGGCGGCCGGCTTTCTACCGTCCTTCGACAAGGGGCCAGATATTCATCTGACATTCGCGGGCCTAGAGGTTGCTGTTCAGTGCAAGCGCCCGTTCTCTGAAGCGAAGCTGGAGCAGAATATCAGGAAGGCGATTCGTCAGCTACGGGACGGGAAAGCCGACTTGAACCTTATTACTGTTTCTGTCTCCCGCCTTTTGTGCGCTGGAGATCCATTTGGAATCCCCGAATTGGCCGATCGGAAACTATGTCATCCGTATTTGGAGGCGACGCTCGAAAACATCGTTCAGCGGACGAGCCGGTTCTGGCGTGGAAAGATGGATCGAACGGGTATTTTGTTTTACGCCTTTACACCATTTCGTTGTCCGGGAGGGCCGCCAAACTACTTTTTCGCGCGTCACGAAATCATCTCGCCTGTTTGTGGATCTGAACCCACACGTACACTCCTGCAGTGCTTTGCTCAAGCCCTGAAGGCGTGATATTACTTCTGCGCAGCGGATTCTACGCCCTCGTCGGATCGTGCGACATATCGTCCAGAAGTCCAGAAGTACACTTCTCTTTATGGCAACCGGCTGTTTGGCGGCCAGCTGACCCGTTGTTCACCTGTTTACCGACACCCCCAGTAGTCAGTGTTGCAAAAACGAAAATGTCCGTAAGTTGAAGGGCCTGGCCCACTTACATCATGCGCCTGCGAAATGCCGATAGGCTTGGCCGTGTCCCGCAGCGCGTATTCGGCGGCGATCGCGTTCTTGGATTTGCACAGGATGATGCCGATGCTCGGCTGGTCTTGAGGGTGGCGGAGAAGATCATCAACGGCTGACAGGTAGAAGTTCATCTTGCCGGCGTATTCCGGCTTGAACGGTTTGGTCTTCAGATCAATGACCACGAAACAGCGGAGCTTGAGATGGTAAAACAGCAGGTCAATCCGGAAGTTCTCGCCGCCGACTTCCAGCGGATACTGACTGCCGACGAACGCAAACCCGACGCCGAGTCTCGAGGAGAAATTTCCGGAGGTGTTCGAGCAGGCCGGACTCGAGTTCCTTCTCGCGGACGTCTTCGGCCAGGGTGAGGAAATCGAAGTTGTAAGGGTCCTTAAGGCCCGCATAGGGAGCAGCGAATCGCAGCACTCGTTTCGCGCTCCCAGGCTTGACCTGTTGTTTCACTACGGAGGCGTCCTGCATGAAGGAGGGCATCGATTCGATCCCATGATTCCTGCTATGCCCACGTCTATACCTCAAGTTGAGAGCCGCTCCTTCTAAGAGCGGCGATCCGCGTTCGAGATTTCCTTTGGAACTCGGGATGAGCTCATTCGTACCTTAGCGCCACCATGGGATCGACTCTGGTCGCCCGGCGCGCGGGGAGGGCGGCGGCGAACAGCGCAGCGGCCAGCAATACGGCGACGGATTGCGACACCGACACAAGATCGAAACTGTCGATGCCGTAGAACATGCTGCCGAGGAACAGACCCCAGGAAAATGACACCGCGACCCCAATCACCAGTCCGGCCACCACCGGCACGAGGGAGAAGCGCAAAATCATCCTGAGCACGTCTTCGCGCCGTGCTCCGAGCGCCATGCGGATGCCGATTTCTCGCGTCCGTTGCGCCACCACGCTGGCCAGCACGCCGAAAAGCCCCAGCGAGGCGAGGCCGAGCGCCAGGATTCCGAAGAAACTCGAGAGGTAGGCTACCAGGCGCTCGTGCGCCAGCCGGCTGTTGATGTACTCTTCCATCAAGCGGACATGCAGTAGGGGGACGTTGGGGTCCTGGTCCTGGAGCGCGCGGCGAATTCCCGCGATCACCGGGGCGGCGCTCCCAACAAACCGTACCGCCAGCCAGCGCGGCTCGGCACCGTTTGACCAACCGGGCACGTAGAAAGTCCCTTCCGGGTCGGTTCGGGTGATTTCAAAATGGCGCACATCCTTCACCACGCCGATCACCTCAATTCCTTTGTCGCCGGAACAATCGGAGCCCGAAAGGCAGAAGCGGCGTCCCACGACATTCACCGTCCCGAACAGGTGGCGCGCCAGTGAGCGGTCTATGATACAAACCCGGGATAAGATCCCCTTGCCCGGCCAGCCGAGAGGGGGAACAACAGGCTCATCCTCGCGCCGAAAGTCACGGCCCGCCAGGAGGGGAATGCCCATCGTGGCGAAGTAGCCGGAGCTGACGGGATTGTAAAGGCTGCTAAAAACCATCTGCAACCCCTCTGTCATTACACCCATCGAGCGTATTTTGTTACTAATCGGCGTCATGCCCGACAAGGCGGCCGTCCGCACGCCGGAAAGGGTCCGCGTGCGCTCGAGGAGCTGGTCGTAGAAGAGACGCAACCTCTGCCCGCTATATCCCACGCTCATGGGGTTGATCTCGATAATCGCGATACTCTCGCGCTCGAACCCGAGGTCGACATTCTGAAGATTTCTGAGCGTGCGGCCAAATAAGCTGGCAGCGACCAGCAATGCCAGGGACAAGGCGATTTGGCCAGCGATCAGGAATCTGGAGAGAAGTGACCGGGAGAGCGTCCCGGTGGCCATTCCATGCTCCTTCATGCTCTCCGCAAGTTTCATACGAGTGGCCCTTAGCGCGGGAATCAGGCCGAATAGGATGGTGGTGAGCAGCGTAAGGCCGGCACACGAGGCGAGAACGAAGAGGCTGAGATGGAAACGAAAATCCGGGTCCAGAACATCGAGTTGGGCAAGAGCGCGCACGCCCGTATATGCCACTCCCAGCCCCATGGCGCTTCCCGCCGCGGCGAGCAGGAGGCTTTCGGTGAGAAATTGGCGAATCAAGCGCCCCCGCGTAGCGCCTAGCGACAGACGCACCGCCGTCTCTTTTGAGTGTTGCGAGGCGCGCACTAGCAGCAGATTCGCCACGTTCGCGCAAGTAAGCAGCAGCACCAGAACCGAGACGGCCGCCAGGGCCTTCAGCGGATCCAGGAACTTCTCGTTGCGGATAAAGAGGGGGGCACGGGCCGCGGGCACGAGTCGGCCTTCATCCTTCGGAAGCAGATGAGCCTTGGTGACAGCATCGACGGCTCTGTCATTCACCTTTTCCACCACCCGCGCCCACAGTGCCGGCATGGAGGCTTGAGCTTGCCGAATGGAAACGCCCGGCTTCAAGCGCGCCACCGGGGTGAGCCAGGGATTGCGCGTCGTGTTCCATTCCTGTGCCGCACCGGGGTTCGTCACCGGATACATCGCCAACGGCATGAAGATGTCGGGTTCGTCGCCGTTGAACAAGCCGCCGAACCCCTTTTCCGCCACGCCAACGATAGCGAGCCGACAGGTGTTCACCGAAAACTCCTGGCCGATTACCCCCGCGTTCCCGTCAAAATGCCGCTGCCAATAGCGATAGGAAAGGACAACAACCGGTGGCCCGCCGGCCGTATCGTCAGGCGGCGTGATCACTCGTCCGGCAGCGGCTCCAATACCAAGGACTTGGAAGTAGCCGCCGCTGACGTAGACCACTTTGCCGATCTCCACTCCCCGCGACCCGGCGGGCCGGAGGCCGGCGCCAAGATTGTCGCTGCAGGCGAGGACGCCGTCGAAAACATGGTTAAGGTCGCGATAGGCGCGGAAGATCGGATAGGTGCGGCCGTACACACCATCGATCTTCACCAGGCGATTCGCCTCGCGCGCCGGAACGGACCACAGCAAAAGCTGATCGACAAGGCTAAAGAGGGCCGTGGTCAGGCCGATGCCGAAGGCGAGTGTGGCCACTACTACTAGCGTGAAGCCGGGACTCTTGGCGAGAGTCCGTGCCCCAAATCGAATATCGTCGACTAATGTGATCATGAAACCCTCCTCAAATTGGTTCGCGCCACCGGACCAACTCGGCTCGTC
>Ga0207826_1000281_pt1 | contig 14259 bp, 13 predicted proteins | sample LuqExpMetageno80_FD_187837 | JGI IMG/M metagenome (GOLD analysis project Ga0207826, IMG submission 187837) | Tropical forest soil microbial communities from Luquillo Experimental Forest, Puerto Rico - Sample 80 (SPAdes) | ecosystem: Environmental > Terrestrial > Soil > Tropical forest ... | reverse complement strand
CCGCCGCTTCGGCCACGCCTCCCGCGCAGGCACCAGCTAGCTCCGCCGAATCGCGCGGATTCCGCATGGTCTGCTCCGAACCGGAGAAGGAACGCCAGAAGGTCGATCAACTCTACGATGCTTTCCTGCGCGCCAAGCAGGAAGCCGGCGAGGAAACTTCCAAGCTCAATCGCGCCGGCTTCAATGAATTTGTCCGCAAAACCACGAAAGACCTGCAGGCCAAGAAGAACTGCCGCGACGTTGAATATGTTGTCGAGACCGTCGACGGCCAGGTGAAGCTCAAAGCTTTGGTGAAGTCTTAACCCGATCGCCGGACTTTCCCACAGCCACTTCTTTCCGAAATTCCGTTCGTCCGCTTACACTATGGGGTTGCATTTTCTCCGGAGGACCTCATGGCTGTAGAGCGGGCGCTGCTCAGCGTTTTCGAGAAAACTGGCATCGTCGGTTTTGCGCGTAACCTCGCTGCTCTGAAAATCGAAATCCTCTCCACTGGCGGCACCGCCAAGCTGCTCCGTGAAAACGGCATCGCCGTCCAAGACGTCGCCGAATTCACCGGCTGGCCCGAAATGCTCGGCGGCCGCGTCAAAACCCTTCACCCCAAAGTCCACGGCGGCATTCTGTTCCGCCGCAACAACCCTGAAGACCGCGACCAGGCCTCGCAGCAGGGGATCGCCCCCATCGATCTGGTTGTCGTCAACCTTTATCCCTTTGAGGAAGTGGCCGCCAAGGCTTACCTTCCCCCCGAAGAGCTGGTTGAAAACATCGACATCGGCGGGCCCACCATGTTGCGGTCCGCCGCGAAAAACTTTGAGAGCGTAACCGTGGTAACAGATCCCGACGACTACGAACGAGTCTCAGCCGAGCTCGCTGCGAATCACGATACGTCTCTTGCCCTCCGCCTTGAACTCGCCCGCAAGGTTTTCGCCACGACTTCCCGCTACGACGGTGCAATTGCGATGAATCTCGAACGCCTCGGCATGCTCGGCGACAAGATCGAGGTCTTGCCAAAGCCGGCGTTGCCCGAACGCCTTCATCTCGCGCTGCGCAGAAAGCAGGAACTTCGCTACGGTGAAAATCCCCATCAGGGCGCGGCACTGTACGTTCCCGCCGGAGGCCCGCCCGAAGGCCTCGCGGCCGCAAGGCAGCTCCAGGGCAAGGAGCTTTCCTACAATAATTATGTCGATCTCGAAGCCGCGCGAAGTCTCGTGGCCGAATTCGAGCGGCCCGCAGCCGTGATCATCAAGCACAACAACCCGTGCGGCACCGCTGAGCAGCCCTCTCTTGTCGACGCTTATGCCAAGGCGTTGGCCTGCGACCCGCTTTCCGCTTTCGGCGGCGTTCTCGCTTTCAACCATATCGTCGACGCCGTCACCGCTGAAGAAGTGGCCAAGCTGTTTGTCGAATGTATCGTCGCGCCCGGCTTTGCTGATCGCGCTCAGGAAATTTTTGCAGCAAAAAAGAACCTGCGTCTTCTGCATTTGCCGTTCGGCGGGTTCGAGCACGACCGCGAACTTCAGCTCAAGCGCATCCTCGGCGGCGTGCTCGTGCAGCAACCGGACCTTGGCAGCTTGAAGGGAAGGGAATTGAAGGTCGTCACCAAGCGCGCTCCCACCGACGCGGAAATGAAGGACCTTCTCTTCGCCTGGAAAGTCTCGAAGCACGTAAAGTCCAATGCCATTGTTTTTGCCCGTGAAGGCGCAACCGTTGGCGTCGGTGCCGGTCAGATGAGCCGTGTCGATTCCGTGAAAATTGCCATCGCCAAGGCGCAGCGCTCCTTACAGGGAACCGTCGTCGCTTCCGATGCGTTTTTTCCATTTCCCGACGGCGTCGAAGAGGCGGGCAAGGCCGGGGCCACCGCCGTCATTCAGCCGGGCGGCTCTTTGCGCGACGCCGATGTCATCGCAACCGCCGATCGCCTGGGAATGGCCATGGTCTTCACAGCAATGCGCCATTTCCTGCACTAACGGCTATCAACCCCGACAGCCCCGATAGCGGAGGCTTTGACCGAGTTGACGCTACTTCCGGCCGATTTCATCGAGTTCCTTCTTTGCGGCCAGTCCGCTCAGGCTCGCGAGCGGCAGACTCAGAAAGAGGCCGATGCGCCGGTCGAGTGTCAGGAAAGTATCGCGGAATGCTCGCTCGACGTCGGCACTCGAACCTGGCGTGTTTCCCGGGTCTCGAACGCCCCAGTGCGCCGTTACCGGCGGGCCCGGCCAGAGCGGACAGACTTCTTGCGCGGCGCTGTCGCACACGGTGAGCACAAAATTCATCACGGCCGCCCCGGGTTTCGCAAACTCATCCCAACTCTTGCTCCGCAGCCCGTTTACGGGCAATCCTGCGGACTCAAGTTGTCTCAGTGCGTACGGGTTTACGTATCCCGCCGGATGGCTTCCGGCGCTGAACGCCCAGAAATTCGGCCTGCCTCGATGCCTCAGAATCGCCTCAGCCAAAATCGACCGTGAGGAATTTCCGGTGCAAAGAAAAAGTACGTTGTACGGCGGCCCCACGAGCTCAGCTTAGTGGCAGCAGGGAAGATCGACGCATCCGGGCGGGCAATCGCATGCCGCAGGTACCGCCTTCTTTGCGCGAATGAATGCGCTCATGAACTTGTCCTTGATTTGCGGCGCAACCTCTTCCGCATCCAGGCCGGCCGCCGTCAAAAACTCCCGTGCTTCTTCCACCCGATAGATTCTCTTCGGCTGCACTTCGATGGACTCGAATCCCGCCGCTTCCAGCTTTTCCTGGTATTGCGCTTCCTCGAGCGCTCCGGCGATGCACCCGACCCACAACTCCATGCTTTTTCGTATTTGGGATGGAACTTCGCCTCGAATCACCACGTCGGAAACCGCAAACCTGCCGCCAGGCTTCAGAACACGAAAGGCCTCGCGCATCACGCGATCCTTATCGCCGCAAAGATTGATCACGCAATTCGAAATGATCACGTCCACCGAATTCTCCGGCAGGGGTATGTTCTCGATGGTTCCTTTCAGGAATTCCACGTTTTCCACGCCGGCCTTCTTCTGATTTGCGCGGGCCAGCGCCAGCATTTCCTCGGTCATATCCAGACCATATGCCTTGCCCGTTGGAGCGACACGCCTGGCCGAAAGCAGCACGTCGATCCCGCCGCCGGAGCCCAGGTCCAGCACGATTTCTCCCGGCCGCAGTTGTGCGAGCGCCGTGGGATTGCCGCAACCGAGCGAAGCGGCTAGCGCTTCGGCCGGCAGCCCGCGCTTCTCCGAAGCATCGTAAAGATCGCGCGAGATCGGATCGCAACCACTCAGTTCTGCCGCACCGCCGCAGCACGCCGTCCCTCCAGCTGTTGCTTGCCTCGCTGCGGCCCCGTACTTTTCCTTTACTGCTTCCTGAATGTCTTTCTCGCTCATGGCAACACCTCACGACTTCGAAATCTCCACGATTGCCTCCGCGGGCACGACCCGGTTGCGTGTACAGCACTCCTCATACAGGAAACCCAATACCTCCCGGAGCGCCTCCGTGTTCGCCTTGTACCAGAGAAACGTGCTCGCCCGCCGCACCACGACCAATTCCACCTGCTTCAGCCTCTCCAAATGGTGCGACAGAGTGGATGCCGGGATCCCTAGTTCCTCCTGAATCTCTCCCGCGACCATTCCCGTCGGATGGGCGGAGAGCAATATCCTCATGATTTGCAGCCGCGGCTCCGCTCCCAAGGCGGCGAAGCGGTCGGCGGAGCGGCTGACGACCAGCGGTTCAGGTTTTCTCATATTTCGATAATTGCAGAAATATGGTCCGAAGTCAACCTCCCAACCCTCGCCTGCATCTTCACTATGTGCGACCGTCCCGCCGGTTTTCGAAACGCTCCTGTTTTTCGCTTTTGACCGCGTTTCTCCCGCATGGGATAATTTCGGCTCTTGGACTCTTATGATTTCTAAGCGTGTGGTGCTATTCCTTTCTCTGGTGACTCTACTGGCCCTGCCGGCCGGTGCCCAGCAGAACCCGACAACCTCTTCTCCCTCCGCCCCGCTGAAAAGCTCCTCGCGCGGCGAGGCTTACTACAACTTCGCCGTCGGCCATCTCTACGAGCTTCAATACGAGCAAACCAGCCAGCCGGATTTCGCCTCGAAGGCCATTGAAGCCTACAAGAAGGCTTATGCCATCGATCCGCAGTCGCCCATTATCGGCGAGCGCCTGGCTGAGATGTACTGGAAGGCCCAGCGGGTGCGCGAAGCGGTCAGCGAAGCCAACGAGATCCTCAAGCGTGACCCCAACGACTTGCCTACCCATCGCCTCCTGGCTCGCATCTACCTGCGCAGCCTCGGCGACATTAACGGCAGTACCGGAAATGGTGTGCAGTCCGAATCGGTGGCCAAGGCCATCGCCGAATATTCCGAGGTTCACCGCCTCGATCCCTCCGACCAGGAAGCGTCGCTCTGGCTCTCGAGGCTCTATCGCTTGCACAACGAGCCCGAAAGGGCCGAGCAGGTCCTTCGCAACATGCTGAAGGAAGATCCGGATAACGAAGCGGCGGTCGAGCAGCTCACGCAGCTCCTTCTCGACGAAAACAAGGCCGAAGACGCCATCCAGCTTCTCGAGAGCATGACCGCGCATTCCACCTCCGCAACTTTGTTTGATCTTCTCGGTGACGCCTACACCCAGACTCACAACTATCCCAAGGCCGAGGCTGCCTATCGCAAAGCCGCCGATCTGGATCCCACCGAGCTCTCCCACCTTCGCGGGCTCGGCCAGACGCTGCTCTCTGAAGAGAAATATCCTGAAGCCTTGTCGGTCTACCAGAAACTGGCCGATCTGATGCCCGATGATTCGGACGTTTATCTCCGCATCGCCCAGATCTACCGTGAACTCCACCAACTGGACAAAGCCGAAGAAAATCTTGTAAAAGCGCGCCAGTACAATCCCGGAAGCCTCGAAGTCATGTACAACGAGGCCATGATTTATGAACAGCAGGGCCGCTATGACGAGGCTATTCGGGTCTTGTCCGACGCGGTCACTGGCGTGAAGGCCCAGTCGAACGTCCTGCCCTCCCGCCGACGCTCACTCGCTATCCTTTACCAGCAGCTCGGCATGCTCTATCGCGACACCCAGAATTATCAGGCCGCGATTTACACGTTCCAGGAACTCGGCCATCTCGGCGAGGAAGAGGACCGGCGCGCCCGCCTTCTGGTCATGGACACCTACCGCTTGGCCAAGGATCTGCCCAAGGCCCTGCAGGCCGGCCGCGAAGCGATAGCCAAGTATCCGAACGACTCCGCCGTCCGCGCCAGCCAGGCTTTGCTTCTCGGAGAGAATCAGCAGACCGACGAAGCGGTGAAGCTGCTCGAGGCTGAGCTGAAGGCCACGCCCGCCGACCGCGAGGTCTACCTGAACATTTCTCAGGTTTATGAACGGGGCCGTCATTATAAGGAAGCAGAGGAATCGGCCCATAAAGCAGAATCTCTGGCCGGGGATCCGCGCGACAACGAAGTGGCGTGGCTCCTCCTCGGTGCCGTCTACGAGCGCCAGAAGCAATTCGACAAAGCCGAAGAGGAATTCAAGAAAGTGCTGAATGTGAATCCGAAGAACGCCCAGGTTCTGAACTACTATGGTTACATGCTTGCCGACCGCGGCGTGCGTCTCGATGAAGCCAAGGACCTGATTCAGCGCGCCGTGGACCTGGAGCCCTTTAACGGCGCTTACCTCGACAGCCTCGGTTGGGTCTACTACAAGCAGAACAAAATCGAGGACGCCGAGGCAGCCCTGCGCAAAGCCGTCGAGCACGAGGCGCATGACCCCACCATCCGCAGCCACCTCGGCGACGTCTACGCGAAGCAGGGCCGCTTGGATCTAGCCTCCGTCGAGTGGGAAAAGTCTCTGGCCGAATGGCGCCGCACACTCCCTGGCGACGTTGAATCCGATAAAGTCGCGGAAGTCGAGCGCAAGCTCACGCAGGCCAAACACCACGTCGCGCAAAAGACTCAGGCCCCCGACACAAAGCCCTGAGCCTGTGTTCATGCGCGAAATCCGTATCCCCGCATACGCAAAAATCAATCTGCGTCTTGAGGTCTTGGGGAAGCGCGACGACGGCTACCACGAACTTCGCACCATCTTTCAGACCGTATCCCTTCGTGACACGCTGCATTTCCGCTCCTCGAGCCGCCCCGGGATCACTCTCACCATTCGAGGCAACGAGGACCTTTCGCGCGAAGCCGCCGAAAAGAACCTCGTCTATCGTGCGATCGACGCCTTGCGCGCCGAGTGGAAACACCAGCCCGGTGTCGAGATCACCCTCAAGAAAAATATTCCTGCCGGACGGGGACTCGGTGGCGGGTCGAGCGACGCGGCCGCCGCGCTGCTTGGCTACCTCCAGTTCCTCGGAAAGAACATCGAACCCGAGCGCTTGCTTGGCATTGCTGCCGGTCTCGGCGCTGACGTCCCGTTTTTCCTCCTTGGTGGCCGCGCTCTGGGCGTCAGCAAAGGCGAGGAAATCTACCCACTGCCCGACGTTCCCCGTTTCTCACTTCTGATCGTTTCGCCGAAGGAAATCCACGTGCCCACGTCCGATGCCTACCGCTGGCTCCACGTGGCAGAACTCGCTTCGTTGACAAAAGCCGCAGCCGACCATAAACTGTATAAGTTCTGTGCTCTGTGCTGGAGCGCGCAGGGAGTGCGCCTCTCGAATGATTTCGAGCCGGCGGTCTTCCGGCGCCATCCCCGTCTTGCTCAAATCAAGCGGGCCTTGCTCCAATCGGGAGCCTCAGAAGCCTTGCTGGCGGGTAGCGGTTCGGCGGTGTTTGGAATTTTCCCGAGCCCAGCCAAGGCGCGCCGAGCCGCTGTCGGGTTTCCGCACGACCAGTGCTTTATCTGCGAGAGTGTCTCGCGGAAAAGGTATGCGCGAGTTCTGAAAACCGCGTTCGTCGTCTGACCCTCAGCGTCTCTTCGTTTGCTGAAGCTCTCTTGTGCAGTTCTGCTCAGATGGTTTCGTGATCCGGCTGTTGCTGTTGCCGCTCAAGCGACGACTCTGTGAGAACGGTGTGAACGACGAGCGTTTCAAAATTTTCTCTGGGACCGCCAACCCCGCGTTGGCTGAGGCTATTTGTGCGCACCTCAATGTGCCTCTCGGGAAGTCTTTGCTCGGCCGTTTCAGCGACGGTGAGATTTACTTCCAGATCCTCGAAAATGTCCGTGGCGCGGATGTTTTCGTTGTCCAACCCTGCTCCTTTCCGGTCGATAATCATCTTCTTGAACTGCTTCTCATGATCGATGCGTTCAAACGCGCCTCCGCCTGGCGCATCACCGCTGTGCTTCCTTACTACTGCTACGCGCGCCAGGACCGCAAGGACAAGCCCCGCGTTCCGATATCTGCCAAGCTCGTCGCCGATCTTCTTGAAACCGCCGGCGCCAGCCGCGCCCTTACGCTCGATCTTCATGCCCCGCAGATTCAGGGCTACTTCGACGTCCCGGTTGATCACCTCTATGGCTCGCCCGTGCTGGTCGACTATTTCCGGCACAAGAAACTGCCGAATCTCACGGTGGTTTCTCCCGATGCCGGCGGCGTGGAGCGTGCCCGCGCATTTGCGAAGAAACTCGATGCGCCGCTCGCCATCGTCGACAAGCGCCGCGTCGATCTTGATGTGACCGAGGTCATGAACCTCATCGGCGACGTCAAGGGCCGCACTGCTCTCATCGTCGACGACATTATCGATACCGCGGGCACTCTGGTGAAAACCGCCGACGCCTTGATCCGCGAAGGCGCCGTCCAGGTTTATGCCGCCTGCACGCACGCGGTGTTTTCCGGCCCCGCCGTCGAGCGCCTCGAGAACTCGAAGATTGCCGAAGTTGTTGCCACCGATTCCGTGCCGCTCTCCGAGTCAGCCCGGAGTTTGAAGAAGATCAAAATTCTGAGTGTCGCGGACCTGCTCGCGCGCGGCATTCGCTCCATTCATGAGGAGACGTCGATCAGCGAGCTTTTTATTTGATTTACCGTCCCGGCTCGGACTGTTCGCTGTTTGTTTCTCGAGGTTCCGTGCCGGAAGAGATTTTAAGGAAGGAAAGAAGCCATGGCTCAGATCATTGTTGAAGGAGCACCCCGTAGCACTCGGGGCAAAAACGAAGCACGCCGTTTGCGCGAGAAGGGCAGCGTCCCTGCAGTTCTCTATGGCGGCAAGGGTGAAGCACTCTCTCTTTCTGTCAACGCCAAGCAGGTAACCGCGATTCTCCGCTCCGAGACCGGTCACAACACTCTCTTCCAGATCGATCTGGCAGGGAAGCACGAGCCCGCCATCGTGAAGGACTGGCAGGTTGACCCCGTCAGCGGCCGTCTCCTGCATGTCGACCTGATTCGCGTCGCAATGGACGTGCGCATGCGAGTCAAGGTTCCGGTTCACACCTTTGGCGATCCCGCCGGCGTCAAGGTGCAAGGCGGCGTGTTCGAAGTTGTCGTCCGCGATGTGGAAATCGAGTGCTTGCCGGCTGATATCCCCACCGAATTCAGGGTGGACGTCAGCGGCTTGATGCTTAACCAGAGTCTTCGCGCCGGCGATCTCAAGCTCGACACGGCGAAGCTCAAACTGATCACCGATCCCAACGCGGTTCTTGCTCACGTTGTCGCTCTCCGCGTTGAGGAAGAGAAGCCGGCCGAGGCTGCTGTTCCGGGTGCCGTGCCGGCCGAGCCCGAAGTCATCAAGAAGGGCAAAAAGGAAGTCGAAGGCGAGGAAGGCGCCGAAGCCGGCGAGAAGGCCGAGAAACCCGAAAAGCCAGAAAAGAAGAAGTAATTCTTTTTCGCCGCCTGCGAGCAGGAGACTATGCGGCTTATTGTCGGCCTTGGCAACCCGGGCCCCGAATATCAGTGGACGCCGCATAATCTCGGTTTCCTTGCCTTGGATGAACTTGCGAATCGCAATTCCATCCGCGTGGAGCGCCCGGAAGCGCAGGCGCTGATAGGACTCGGGAAGGTGGCCGGCCAGGAAATAATCCTGGCCAAGCCGCAAACGTACATGAACCTCAGCGGCAATTCTGTCTGGCGGCTGATGGAAAAGTACGAACTCGGGCCGTCGGATGTGTTGGTGATCTTCGACGAGCGGGACCTGCCTTGGGGCATGATCCGTATCGGCGAACGAGGCAGTGCGGGCACGCACAACGGCGCGAAGTCCGTCATCGCCGCGATGGGCACGCTGGAAATCGCGCGGTTGCGGCTCGGCTGCGGGCCAGATTACAAGGTCAGCGACCTTGCGGCGTACGTGCTCCGGCCGATGAAAAAGGCGCAACTGGAAGTTGCCGCGGAGATGGTTTCAACCGCGGGCGATGCGGTCGAGATGATCTTGAAGGAAGGGATCGCCTCGGCCATGAACAAGTACAACCGCCGGAATCCGCCGGCGGAGCCGCTGTAGCCAGCTCCGGCGGCCGGTCATTGGCTTTGTAGGTGCCGGTTTTAGCCCGGCCAGGATGTTTTGAATTTTCCCGGGCCACGCGTCCGGAACTGGAAGAAACGAGGTCATCATGGAAGAGCGTTTGTACGATCTGATCTTCATCGTTCGCCCGGCGACGCCTGAAGATGAAATCAAGAAGGTCCTCTCCTCGATTGAACACGCCTGCGCCGAAAAGGGTGCCAAGATCGAGAAGACCGAGCACTGGGGCACCCGCAAACTTGCCTACAAAGTGATGAAGCACCGCGAGGGCATCTATCTCTACCAGCAGGTGCGCACAACCCACGGCGAACTTGTGCACGAACTCGAACGCCGCCTCGGCGTCCAGGACTCGGTCATCAAGTATCAGACCGTGCGCCTCGACGAAGAACTGAAGCGTCAGAAGAAGCTTGCACATAAGCGCGAACAGCGCGCCGCCCGCCGGCCGCGCCGCGTTGCTCCGCCCCCGAGTGCTTCGGCCGAGCAGAACGTTTCCAGGGACTGACCGAAGTCCTGGAGGGCAGTTTTTTCCAGCTTTTGCGTTGTACGGCTCTGCGGCGACTGCCCCGGAGCTGCATCGGAAAGGGTGAAAGTTATGTCTGAAGAACAGAAACAAGCGCCGGGCGCAGCGCCAGCCGCTCCACGGGAAGGTCGCGAGGGCGGACACTCCGGCGGAGGCCGCCGCGAGGGTGGACCCGCTGGAGGCCGTCGCGAAGGTGGGCCCGGCGGACCGGGTGGTCCCGGAGGTCCGCGTCGCGGCAAGCGCCAGTATTTCCGCAAGAAGAAAGTCTGCAAGTTTTGTGTCGAGAAAATGGACTTCATCGACTACAAGCGCGCCGACATTCTTGCGCAATTCGTCCAGGAACGCGGCAAGATTCTGCCACGTCGCATGACCGGCGTCTGCTCCCGCCATCAGCGTTGGCTCGGTGTCGCCATCAAGCGCGCCCGTAACATTGCGCTGCTGCCGTTTGCCGGCAGCGCGGCGGGAACCCAGGCGCCCCGCCCTGTGGCCGAAGCCCCCAAGGCGTAGCAACCGTCGATGGCACAGCGACAGCTGCGGCCGCGCTCGTCCGTCTGGTGTTCGGTCGGCCGGACTTCGACCCGTCGTCCGTCACTACGGAGTCCGCGAAGTGAGGAATCCATCTTTCGCGCAAAGGAATCAATTAGGAGAATCGTTATGCAGATCATTCTTCAAGAAGATGTAGAAAAGCTTGGCAATCGAGGCGACGTCGTCACGGTCAAGCCCGGCTACGCCCGCAATTTTCTTTTGCCCAACAAGCTCGCTGTCGAAGCCACTCCGGGCAATATGAAGGCGCTCGAGCGCATTCGCGCGGCTCTGGCCAAGAAGACCGCCACCGAACTCGAGTCCGCGAAAAAGCAGGCCGAGTTGCTCAACGGCGTCTCTTTGAAATTCAACCGCAAGACCGGCGAGAGCGACCAGATGTTCGGCTCCGTGACCACCGGCGACATCGCCGATGGACTGAAGGCGCAGGGCTTCGAGGTCGACAAGCGCCAGGTCCTGCTCGCCGATCCCATTAAAGCCCTGGGTGAATACTCCGTCACCCTCAAGGTCTTTCGCGACGTTACCTCCGAGATCAAGGTTCACGTCGAAAAAGAAGCCTAATCGTCCGCGCTTCGTTTGTTTCCCAATGGGGCACGCTTCTGCGTGCCCCATTTTTTGGCACGCCGAGTATGAACAATAGCTTGGAGGTGCAAGTCCTCTTCACAACCTGATGAAGGGGAAGTGATAGCGAAGCGCAAGGGCGTCGCCGTGAGGCGGGGTCTGAAGGAAGTGCGGAGCAAACACGCGAGCCGATGAACAAGAAGCGGATACCAGGCCTACGGTGTCGGGCGAAGCGGCCAATGACGACGAGCCCATATTCATCAAGGATACTGGCGGTAAATCCGACGGTTGTGCGTGGAAGGCGATCGAACTTATCTCGGGAGATCTGTTGCATGTCTCGGATTCGTGACCCTGAGGGCGAAGCAATTCACCCTGACCTTGCAACAGAAGTCAGCAGCGGGCGTAGTATTCGTGCGAGTGAGGAAGGCCCAAACCGTAAGCGCGAGTAGTAGAACGTCGGACTCACGAGTGGCCATGCGCCAGCCAATCAGCTTCGGCTGAGCTTGCTAGGTTCAGAAGACGGTGAAGCCGAAACGGCAACCTATCGAGTGGCGAAGCGGCGAACGACGACTCGAACCTCCAGCCCATCAGGGTGAACTTACGGAACCGCCGTATGCGGACCCGCACGTACGGTGGTGTGGGGGAGGACGGGCGACCGTTCCCCCTATGCCGATTCCCCGGTTCGCCTCCGCAGATTAAGAGAAACTGCGGGCTTGTCATTCCGGCCAGAACCTGCGGAGCGAGAACCCTTCTCCTCGTGGTAATTCAAACCGCCTCGCGATTTCACTCCAAAAAACTTTTTCATCACTTTTCCTTCGCGATTCACAACCACTCCAATTGACGCAGGCCATCGTTGCGCGCAGAATTTATTCACGCTAGCCAACACCGGGCAGCGCTCGACGAAGGATGACCGTTGCGCTTGTCATAAACCCGGGAAAGTGCTATTGATTAGGAAGGAAGGCGAATTAAAAGCGAAATTCGCCGAGGCTTGTCCCGCGCCCAGATGCCCGTCGATACTCAACTTGAACGTCCCCTGCCTAGCAATCTCGATGCGGAGCGCTCCATCCTCGGAGCCGTTTTGCTCGATAACAACGCCCTGAACATCGCGATCGAGTCCCTCAAGGCTGAAGACTTCTTCCTCCCGCAACACCGCTACGTCTTCACGCAGATGATCTCGCTCGCCGACGCCCAACAGGCCATCGATCTCGTGACCCTCACCGAAGAGCTCCACCGCCGGGGCGAACTTGAAGCCTCCGGCGGCGCTCCTTATCTCGCTTCGCTTGTCGACGGCGTGCCCCGTGTTTCCAACGTCGAGCATTACGCCCGCATCGTCAAGGAAAAAGCCATACTGAGGAACCTCATCTACGCCACGCACAACATTCAGCAGCGTGCCCTCGAAGGCGAAGACGGCGCCGACGCCATCCTCGATAACGCCGAATCCAGCATCTTTGCCCTCGCAGAAGACCGCGTCAAAGCCGGCCTCCTGCCGATCAAAGACATCGTCCGTGACAATTTCGACCGCCTCGAAAAAATCTTTCGCGAAGGCAAAAGCATCACCGGCATTTCCACTGGCTACGGCGAACTCGATAAGCTCCTTTCCGGCTTGCAGCCTTCCGAGCTCATCATTCTTGCGGCTCGTCCCTCTCAAGGAAAAACTGCCCTCGCCCTAAATCTCGCCGAAAACATAGCAATTCGCGCCGGCCTTCCCGTCGCTGTGTTCAGCCTCGAGATGTCCAAGGAATCTCTCCTGCAGCGCTTGGTCGCTTCCGTCGCTCAAGTCGACGCGCACAAGTTCCGCTCCGGCCATCTCAGCCGCGAGGACTGGAAGCGCATGACCGAAGCGCTCAGCTCGATTGCCTCTTCACCGCTGTGGGTTGATGACGCCGGTTCCACCAGCGTCCTCGAAATCGGTGCCAAGGCTCGCCGTCTCAAGCGCGACAAGGGCCTGGCTCTCCTCGTCATCGACTACCTCCAGCTCATCACTGGGCGTGGGCGATTTAGTTCCCGCCAGGAAGAAGTCGCCAGCATTTCGCGCGGGCTCAAAGGCCTCGCCAAGGAACTGCAAATTCCCGTCCTCGTCCTCAGCCAGCTCACTCGTGCTCCCGAGCGCGACGAGCGCGGCCCCCAGCTGTCCGATCTTCGCGAATCCGGCGCGATCGAACAGGACGCCGACGTTGTCATGTTCATCTACCGCCGCAATTTCTTCAATCTCAACGCCACCCCCGAAGAGCGCGACATGGCCGACATCCTTATCGCCAAACAGCGCAACGGCCCGACCGACAAGGTCAAGTTTGTTTTCCGCAGCCGCCTCACCCGTTTCGAAGAGGCTGCACCCGATGCCTTCTCGCAGTTCACAGGCGGCGACGAAATGTAACCTGGAGACACACTGCGTCTCCCGCCACACGGTGTCTTCAACCCGAATCGCCGCATAGAACCCGTAGCAGTCGGCACGATTAGCCTGAACTTCGAGGCGCTCTATTCCACCTGGCAACACCTTCAAATTCAACCACCTGTAGCTCAGCCCGACTGGCCGGTCTGCCAGTTTGAAGGCCGGGTTTTTGCGATCCGCCGGACTCGCTTCCTTCCTTTGGCCTACGGCGTGCCCATAGCGCTGTTGTCATTCACGCGCCGCAAGCCGTCTGCTTTTCACCGCGCTGCTTGAATGCCGTAAACTAGTACGGTTCCGTCGCAATGGAGTCAAAATGGGGACTACGCTGGTCACCGAGCGCGAAGCCGATGCGCTCGAAAAGCTTTCAACGCCTGCAACCGCATCAAGGAATCGCATGCCTCGCAGCACAAAAAACGCGGTCGATTTTGTCGGCCGCCCGGTCTGGGCTGAAGTTTCGCTCGCTGCGCTTCGTCATAACCTTAACGCTATTCGCGACTACGTGAATCTGGCTTCCGAGAAGCGCCAGACCCCCCGAAAAGTCCTCTCGATTGTCAAAGGCAATGGTTACGGCCACGGCGGCCCCGAAGTTGCCAAAGCCCTCGCGAAATTCGGTTCCGACTGGTTCGGTGTCGCCTCCGCTGGCGAGGGCCTGGAGCTTCGCAAAGCGGGGGTGCGGAAACCCATCCTGGTGCTCGGGGGATTCTGGCCGGGCGAGGAAAAGAATCTGATCCAGCACGACTTGACGCCGGCCGTCCACCGCGTCGAGCACCTGGCATTGTTCGAAGCTGCGGCTGCCAAGGCGCACAAAAAACACGTTTCAATTCATCTCAAGTTCGACACGGGCATGAACCGTCTCGGCATTGCCCCGGCCG
>Ga0207826_1000279_pt1 | contig 14318 bp, 17 predicted proteins | sample LuqExpMetageno80_FD_187837 | JGI IMG/M metagenome (GOLD analysis project Ga0207826, IMG submission 187837) | Tropical forest soil microbial communities from Luquillo Experimental Forest, Puerto Rico - Sample 80 (SPAdes) | ecosystem: Environmental > Terrestrial > Soil > Tropical forest ... | reverse complement strand
GAACAAAACGAGACGAAAGGGGCCTTGGTGGAATTCCGTGCTTCTTTCTTAAAAACCTCGTTCCGTTCGACCCAACCCCGGTTTTCTCACTGGTGGCTCTCTTCTCCGCCGCGCCGCGCGGAACCTAGGCCCATGCGTCTCTCACGGAAACGCTTAACGCGATGATGGCGAGACTCGTACCGGACGCGCATTTCAGTGCCCCTTCTGGGGAAAAACCTCGACGAGTCGGGTATTATCGCGGAAACAGAAATCTCGAGCGCAGTCTGTTCTGCCTTAGCAAGGTTTGAATCCAAGGAAGGAGACCAGCGCAGACACGTCGGTCGTTGCTTAATGGGATGAATACGTGAGACAGTTTCACGCGGTCAGACCTGTGGCGGTCGTACGGCCGCCTCGGTCTTTTTTCACAAAATGTGAAACTTTTGCCTTGCTTGGAAATCCTATTGAAGCCGCTCTTCAGCGTTCGAGGGGCGAACGGCTGTGCGATGTTAGGGCGTGGATTCTCTCGCGCAGCGCTTTTTGCAAATCTTGGCTGATAGGAGCCTCCAATGGCAGGCGTGAAGCTTGTTGTCATTTACCCGCGTCCTAAAGACGTTGATGTCTTCGAGAGAGTCTATCAGAACGAACACGTACCCCTAGCGGTTGCGAAACTTGGAGCCAAGACCAAATTGGTCGCCACCAAGGTGCTGGGTTCTCCGCAAGGCCTTCCTCCTTTCTACCGGATTGCAGAGATCCACTTTCCGTCGATCGAGGCTCTCGAAGCTTGCGCCGCGTCGGAAGGCGGAAAAGAAACATTGGCGCACGCCGTGAAGATTTCGACGGGTGGGGAGCCGATTTTCCTCGTTGCCGGGGAAGAAACCTTCTCATTCAGCCAAACGGTCAACGCTTAAAAGGGTTGACATGCGTTCCAGACTTCCGGTTGTAACGTTGCTCGCAATTTTGATTCTCTTAGCCAGCTCAATGCGTTTCATTCGCGCTGCCAGAACACTATCAATCCCGCCTCCGACGGACGAAGGTGTTCGTGCGCCGGTGTTGGTCGAATTGTTCACTTCTGAGGGCTGTTCCAGCTGCCCTCCTGCCGATGCCTTGTTGCAAAGGCTCGACCAATCTCAGCCAGTTAGCACTGCTGAACTCATCGTGCTCAGTGAACACGTGGACTATTGGAACGGTATTGGATGGAGGGATCCGTACTCCTCGCACGAATACAGCGAGCGGCAAAGTGCCTACGCGGCGCGGTTTGGCAGCGGAGGTATCTATACACCGCAAATGGTCGTCGACGGCCGCTTCGAATTCGTCGGCAGCGATGAGCGCCGGGCGAGCCAGGCAATCAAAGAAGCGGCGAAGGCTCCGAAGGCTCAGGTCCATATTAGGCTTGGTTCGAGCGATGAGGCCGCCATCGTTCACGTCGAGGCGGGGCCGTTACCTTCCACCAGCAGCAGGCTGTCAGCTGGCGTTTTCCTCGCGCTCGCGGACGACACCGACGAATCGCGGGTCAGCCGGGGAGAAAACGCCGGAAGGACGCTACAGCATGTTGCCGTTGTGCGTAGCCTAACGCGCATCGGAACCGTAGATTCGTCCAGCGAGTTTTCCCGCGACTTCGATCTCAAATCCAAGAATCACGCCAATTTGAGGCTCGTCGTGATCGTCCAGGAACCTGACGCGGGAAGAGTCTTGGGAGCAGGGCTGACGCGGCTTTCGAACCAGGACGGTCAGCCTGTTGCGCGTTAACGCCTCTTTCCAGCGCGCAACGATAAGCAACGAAAGTTACTCTGGAGCGCAAATGAAAATCCGGCTTGCCATCCTCTTCTTCGCGGGAGTTGGCCTTGTTGCAGGGCGTGAAAACCCGTCCACCAACCGCGCGGTTCCTGAGTCTATCGGCATAGAAGTCGGTCAGCGCGCTCCGGCATTTTCTCTGCCCGATCAGTTCGGTCACGAACAATCCAACAACACATTGAAAGGTTTGAAGGGCACGGTTTTGCTTTTCTTCCGCTCTGCCGACTGGTGACCGTTCTGCAAGGCGCAGCTCGTGGAGCTGCAAAATGCCAAGGAAGGATTTGAAGAACACGGGCTTAAGCTGGCGGCAATCAGCTACGACAGCCAAGCCATCTTGAAAGACTTCGCCGCGAGGCAGAATATTGACTTTCCGCTGCTCGCGGACCCAGATTCCAAGATCATTCGCAGCTTCGGCGTCCTCAACGCCGAAGCAAAGGGCATGACGAAAGGGATGGCACACCCCGGATTTTTCTACATCGACGAGAACGGCGTTATCCGTGAGAAATACTTCGAAGCGAAATACGCGGACCGATTCACGCCCAATAATGTCATTGGCAAGCTTTTCCCGGAGTTGATCAAGGAAGTAAGCGAGAAGGTCGAAGCGCCCCACCTTCGGCTTACCCTCGGGCAATCGGATCACGTCGTGGCTCCCGGTAACCGAGTCACTCTGATTGCCGAAATTGAGCTCCCATACGACGTGCACGTGTACTCTCCTGGAGTGAAAGGTTACAAGCCGATTCAGCTCACATTGCGTCCTATAACGGGTATCGAGCCGTCGCCCGCCGTCTACCCGACCTCCCAGACCTTGTACCTCGGAGCGATCCAGCAGCAGGTCCCGGTCTTCGAAGGAAAGTTCCGCATCACGCAAGATGTCACGGTGACCCCGTCAAACACACGAGATGCGGTCCGTTCGCTGCTCGCTGCGAACAAGAGGATTTCCATTACCGGCGACCTGAAATACCAAGCATGCGACAAGACCATTTGTTATCCGCCAACGGCGGTGGCCGTACAATGGGAGTTGCAAGTTCGACCTCTTGACTTGAAACGATCTCCTACGGCCATTCAACACAAAAAGCCATCAGACTCAGAGAATCGAAATTAATTCGCCTAAGCTGGGGAAGGAGAAACCCGTGAGCGACATTGTTTACATCTCGAAGTCCCGAATTGAACGGCGCGAGGGGCCCCTCCGGATCGCCTACCTGCCCGGCGAGTCACAGCCGGTCGTATACAGCGTCCATGGGGCAATTGCCGAACATTACAAAATTGATCCTGAGAAACTGAAAGAGTCGCACGCTTCGACGATTGATTACGTCATTTCCGCAACCGCCGGTTGAATGATGGGTACTTTTGGAGGCGCGCTGGAAGCGCGCCAAATCGATGCCAGTAACGGAAAACTGACCGCCGAGGTAACAGGCGAAGTCGAAACAGAGGAGGGCGTTCTGGTTATCCGCCGCATCCATGTGAGTATGCGCTTGGTGGCTCCCGAAGAGGCCAAAGCGACTGTGGAGCGCACACATGATATTTACGCGATGCGCTGCCCGCTCTACCGTACATTGCACAGAACCATCCAACTGACCTCTTCTTTCGAACTGGTTGCTCCTTAAATCACCCCCGTTGTATTTGCTGAGGCTCCTGAAAGGTGGCTATCGTCGTATGAAAATCTACTTGGGCTTTACTGTGGCAGGGGATCGCTCATCCTTGGAGGCGGCGAAGAAGATCCTCTGGGCTCTCCAATCGATGGGACACGAAGTTCTAACCAGCCATTTGGTGAGAGAAGACGCGTGGGATGCGGACCGGCGCGTGGCGCCTCAGGAGATTTTCGCGCGCGATATGGCGTGGCTCGCGCAGTGCGACCTCTTTGCTGCAGAAGTCTCCGGGTCGTCGTTTGGTTTGGGCTTCGAGACCGGCTACCTGCTCGGTGCCACGCAGAGGAAGACCATTCTCTTCTACGAACGAGGCGCGGAGCGCAGGATTTCTCTTTTGATCGTGGGGAATACACATCCTAACTGCATCTTGGTCCCATATTCCGGACTTGACGAACTGGAGGACTTGGTTCGACATCGGGTGTCGTCGCCGTAATCTTTCGCATCAAGCGGTCGCGCCACCGCGAAGAACCACTGACCTCACCAACTGGCTTCGCACGGCCCACGCTACCCGTTGAAGAAGGTTGTTGGTGGCTGCCAGTTCTTCAAAATGGCGAGGACTGTCTTGGGACAGCAGCCTTCCGGCCAAACCAATTTTCGTACGTTTTCGCCGAGGTCGTAAGAAGGATACTTGAAGACGCCGCGTCGGGCAGGCGCGCAGGAACTTGAACATATTCTGTCCTCAGCAATCAAGACTGGATCCGGATTGCCTGCCGAACCGTTCGCACAAAAAGAATTCCGCCTGTAGTTCATTTCGGTTCGGTAAGAGGCGGAACGGACACTCTGGACAGCTGTCAAATTGAGCTCGCCGCCGCTCAAAACGCGTCTTCACAAATGCGGCGGTTGGTCGCCAGCGAATCGAACGCGGCAATTCCGAACATTTGGTATTGCCTCTGCACTCGCTGGCTCAACAGTGTTGACCCGCCGAGAATTCCGAAACCTTTCTACAATTCCCGAGTCTCATTTGATGCAGACCTCAGTTGCGTTGAGGTTCAAGGAAGGCAGTCCTAATGAACGCAGCAGCAAAGTTTTACTGCCCAGAGGGGAAGACCCAAGTTCTGTTGAGCAAGAAAAGGTTATTTCGAAGACGATTAGCTTCCTCGGGGGAATTAAAGCCACACAGTTTCGACGATGCGTCCCTCAGCGACACCATCCGACTGGCGCAGCAAGGCGACGACGCCGCGTTCGAAGTCATTTATAGACGCTACTCAGCACGCGTCTACGCCGTTTGCCTCCGCATGGTGCATGACCCACTCGAAGCCGAGGATTTGGCCCAGGAAGCGTTCATGCAAGTATTCCGCAAGCTTAGTACCTTTCGCGGTGAATCGGCATTTTCGACCTGGCTACACAGGGTGGCGGTTAACTTGGTGCTGATGCGCCTGCGAAAGAAGTCGCCACCGACGGTCTCGATCGACGCGATGGCGGATCACGACAATGAGACCAGCTCCCGGGCTATCGACATTGGTGTGCCCGATTTGTTGCTGGAGGGATCGATCGACAGAGTGAGTCTTGAGCGCTGCATCGAGCGGTTACCGACAGGCTACCGCTTAATATTTGTCTTGCACGATATCCAAGGATACCAACACGGCGAGATTGCGGAGATTGTTGGACGTTCGATAGGTGGTTCGAAGTCACAGTTGCACAAAGCTCGCATGCGGCTGCGCAAACTGCTTCACGAAGTTCGGCGAGAAAAGGTTCGAGATGAACGTCTAACACGCCGCAAGCAAGGTTCTCGGTTACGGACGGCCTTGCTCCCTTTGTCGGCCAACAGCGCTTGATACTGAATGAGGGCAGGAAGTGATGGCTGAAAGACGCACGCTCAGAGCCCGCATACTGGGCGTTCCATTCATCTCTGTGCTGCTCTTTTGGTCCGCCATGTTGGGATTGCCCACGCCCGCTTTCGCACAGTCCCTCGTCGCGAACGATGTAAAACACGACACACCCGGTCGCTTCATTAAACAAGGGCAAGGCGTACATCTCGACGTGGAACTTGCCCTTGTCAACGTTACTGTCACGGACCCATACAACCGCTTGGTCACAGGACTTGAGCCCGAAAACTTCCGCGTCTTCGAGGACAACGTCGAACAGGAAATTGTGAGTTTCTCCTCCGAAGACGTTCCCATTTCCATTGGCGTCATTCTAGACCTCAGCGGCAGCATGGCTAACAAACTGGGCAAGGCCAAGCAAGCCGCCCTCCAGTTCCTAAAAACCGCCAATTCACAAGACGAGTTCTTCCTTGTCGGTTTCAACGAGCACGCGGAACTGCTCGCTCCATTCACGAACAACATTGAGGATCTCGAAAGCAGGATGCTCACAGTGTCTGCGAAAGGCAAGACGGCACTACTGGACGCCATTTTTCTGGGGCTCACTCAGATGCGAAACGCGGCCAACGGCAAACGGGCATTGCTGATCATATCGGACGGGGGCGACAATAATAGCCGGTACAACGAGAAAGACATCAAGCGGCTGGTGCGAGAGGCGGATACGCAGCTCTACTCGGTCGGCATCTTTGAACCCTTCGAGTATCGCAGCCGAACGCCCGAAGAACTCAACGGGCCAACTCTTCTCAACGAAATGGCTGAATTGACGGGAGGGCGTTCGTTTAGCGTAGAAAACCTAAATGAGTTACCGGACATCGCCACCAAGATTGGTGCGGAGTTGCGAAACCAATACGTTGTGGGATACCACCCAAGCCACAGGGCGCACGACGCGCGCTGGCGGAAGATCAAGATCAAGTTGCGCGCACCCAGGGGACTTCCTCCTTTGACTGCGTACGCCAAGACAGGCTATTACGCGCCCAGCAACTAGGCGTGGCAAATGCCTGCTCGCTTCTTTCGTCTACATAGCAAGCCACGCCAACGCTTCGAACCGAGTTTCTGCTGAATAGGCTCGAAACTTTTGCGAGGTTCGCGACTCTCATTTGGCGCAGGGAACTCTGGAGTGAAAGTAGTCGTGACAGTGTTCCGTGAGCTAGTTCCAAGAATCGAGAGGAGTGTTTGATAATGACGAAAACCACAAAGGCTATGCTCGCAGGTGCGGCACTCGCAGGATTGATCGCCGGAACCGGAGCGGCAGTTAGCGCTACGACTCTGCTTCCTTCGCTGAAGACTTCCTTCAGCGCCCAGGATCAGGGGCAGGACAAGGACAAGAAGGACGACAAGCAGGTCAAAGAAAAGCATGCTTGCAAGGGCCAGAACTCCTGCAAGGGTAAGGGCGGCTGCAAGGCGGGAGACAACGGTTGCGACGGCAAAAACTCTTGCAAAGGCAAGGGCGGTTGCGCGACCGACGGTTCGAAGAAGCCCGAGTAATACCGAAAAGTCTGGAGTCACTCGGTCGAGGGCTGAGGACTTCGCCTCCAGCCCTCCTTAGCTTGCCATTACGCGGGAATTACCTTCCCTGGCAGGTGCGGCACTCGCAGGATTGTTCGCCGGAACCGGAGCGGCAGTTAGTGCAACGACCGCGTTTTCGGAGTGACCCGTATGTACAACCTTCAGTTACGCCGCGGCGATGCAGAAGAGTTCGGCGTCAAAACGCGCCTTCGAACTAACTCCTCCCGTTCGTCGAGTAATCAGATGCCAAAAAGTCTCAGTAGCGCGGAGGCCGGAAAAGAAATCTGAAACTTTTGGCGAGTATCCTTATCCTATTCTCCATGAAACCCGAAACATCGCCGAACGCGGCGATTACGTGTCGGTCGTGCGAATGGCCGTGGCCGGCGAGCTTGGACGCCTTAGTCGCGGCGCCAAAGCACCATCGTAGGACATTTGAGAACGATCGCGTCCGAGTCTTGGAAGTGTGCATCCCTCGTGGCGACACGGTTCCGGTGCACACACACAGGTGGCCAGCTATTCTCTATCTGCAGAATTGGAGCGACCATGTGCGGCGCGACGAGACGGGCAATCTGATTTTTGACTCGCGACGTGCGGTAACGCCGCCGGCCGTTCCTTCGGTTGTCTGGTGCGAGCCGCTGGCTCCTCACTCCGTGGAAAACGTAGGTGAAACCGAGTTGCGTGTCCTCAGCATCGAGTTGAAGGATACCGTAGGGCTCTAGCCCGGAATCTCCGTCAACGCGCTGTCTCGCTTTCTTAGTTCCGGCCGAGAGCTGGTCAAGCCTCCGCGCCGCTGGGTGTGGTCTCAGGCTTTTCGCCTGTGCCAACAAAATTGTCGAAAAAAGTTGAAGCTTTTTCGCGTGTTCCGAATCATTTCCAAGTATGAGCTACCTATACAATCGAATCCAACAATTGCACGATCGCTTCTTTCACCTCGTGAACCATCTCCAGTCTCCCTTCCTGCTTTTCGTCAGGCTGTATTGGGGCTGGCAACTGGTCCAAAGCGGCTGGGGAAAACTCCACAATTTGGCGAACGTAACCAACTTTTTTATGAGTCTGAACCTGCCATACCCGGCCCAGACGGCCGTCTTTATCTCCTGCGTGGAATTTTTTGGCGGTATTTTCCTCGCATTCGGTCTTCTTTCGCGCATCACTGCGCTTGTACTAACCATCAACATGGTCGTGGCTTATCTCACCGCCGACCACGAAGCGTTACTGTCGGTTTTCTCCGACCCCGACAAGTTCTACGCCGCAGCGCCTTATACATTCCTTGTTGCTTCCGTGATCGTCCTGCTTTTCGGTCCCGGCAAATTGGCACTGGACGCTCTTATTCGCCGGCTCCGTGGGACACACCCGCTCCAGGAGGCACCAGCAGCTTCGAGGTGAATTCGCCAGTTAACGGTCACTCGATATATTTCGTGGGAATGAGAACAGTATGGATCAGTTGTTACGACGAGTCTTGATTGGGATTCCGGCGGGCCTGCTTGCCGGCACTGCCCTGTTGATAATCCTGGGGCATCCGTTCCTCACTGTGGTCTTCTGCGCTTTCGTGGGGGCGTGTTATTCGGCAAGTCTGGACCCGACGCGCGGCACCTACGTCGACAATCTCATGGCGGGAGCAGCTCTCGGCGTGCCGCTCTGGGGTTTGGTCAGCGTGATTGGAATTCCGGTGCTGTCCGGTCATCAACCCGAATGGAACGCGGAGCAGATGCGCAGCCAATTTCCGGCCCTCATCGGGTGGGTGATCTACGGGGCGGTTCTTGGGTTCCTGACACAAGCCTTCAACGATATGGCCGTGAGCATCTGGGGACCAGAGACTGGTTCACGAGTGCCGACCGAAGCAGAAAAGACACGCATCGTCATCTTGGGCGGTGGCTTCGCCGGGATGCACACCGCCGAATGCCTGGAGCGGCAATTTCGCACGAATCCAAACGTGAGGCTAACCCTGATCAGTGATACCAACGCCCTGCTCTTCACCCCCATGCTTGCCGAGGTTGCGGGTAGCAGTCTTGAGCCCACGCACATCAGCACGCCTTTGCGCAGCAGCCTCCATCGGACTGAATTTATTCGCGGTCAAGTTTCACGTGTTGATTTGGAAGGTCGGCGCATTTTCTTGGCGAGTGATCCAATGGCGCCGGAGTCTTCGCCAGTCCGAGAGGTTTCCTACGATCACCTCGTTTTCGCGCTCGGTGCCGTCTCCAACTATCTGGGGATGGTGAATCTGCAGAAATATTCTTTCAATTTCAAGAGTCTGCTCGACGCTATCCGTATCCGCAATCACGTGATCGAAATGTTCGAGCGCGCGGACCGAGACCCGGACCCCACCCGCCGCAGGGCACTGCTTACGTTCGTAGTGGCCGGAGGCGGTTTCGCCGGCGTGGAACTTGCGGGCGCCCTGAACGACTACGCCCACGGGATTTTGGCAGATTATCCCAAGTTGCGGCGAGAAGACCTCAGCATTGTGCTCGCCCATTCGCGCGATCGCATTCTGCCGGAACTCAGCGAATCGCTCGCTCGGTATGCGCAGGAAAGAATGGAAGCACGGGGCGTCATTTTCCGCCTCAACACGCGTCTGACCGACGCGGGGCCTGGCGTGGTCACGCTGAGTGACGGTGAGATTCAAGCCGAGACGCTGGTCTGGACAGCAGGAACAGCACCAAACCCCTTAGTGCAAGCTCTCCCACTCGATAAGGACAAAAGGCGGGCCTTGGTCGTCGACCAGACCCTCGCCGTTCCAGGCCGACCAGGCCTGTGGGCCCTCGGCGATTGCGCCGCAGTGATCGACGCGAAGACAGAAAAGCCCTGTCCACCTACCGCGCAGTTCGCTCTCCGTGAGGCACAGGTTCTGGCACAGAATATTCGCGCGCACGTTGAGGGGCGCCCTCTCCGCAAGTTTCACTTCGACTCCTTGGGAGCCCTTTGTGTTGTCGGACATCAGACTGCTTGTGCAGAACTGACCGTACCGTTTGCGCGAAACAAATCGGTGCGGTTTTCTGGCCTGCTCGCGTGGGCTATGTGGCGTGGCATCTATCTTTCGAAACTGCCCGGGTTCGAACGGAAGATCCGCGTAGCGATGGACTGGGTCGTCGAACTGTTCTTCCCACGAGACATTGTTCAGACGATTGAGTTGAAGTAGGAGCGACGATATGGCTGAAGCTCAAAGGACAGAAATGGTGCGCCTCGAGTCGAATATGAAGGCTTTATCGCCGCGCGCGACTGAAATTCTGCTGGGATTGTGCGTTGGTGCTGTGGGAGGTGCGCTGCAAGGTACGCTCTTGCCCGCCCCACTTGCACAGTCACTCTTATTCGGCCTCTTATTTGGCGCAGCGTTTGCCTTGCTCTTTGCGAAACGTGCCACCAGTCCCGGAGCAGGATTGATGTGGGGTTTGGCTTTCGCGGTGCTGATATGGCTCGTGTTTCCGGTCGGCGTCGTGCCGCTGGCGGCCGGGGCCGCTGGCTCCAGATCGATGTTGCAGGATGCACGGGAGCGGTTTCCGCAGCTTGTGTCTTTCTTGCTTTGTCTGGGAATGCCAGCAGGTCTGGCACTGGGTTTATGGGCGGAACTTCGCGGCAGAGTTGCAAACCCGAAATTCAGCTGGGGCCGAGCCATCGTAGCGGGCGGCTTTGCTGGGACGTTGGGTGGATTGATTTTTGGCCGTTGGGTCTCCTCAGGAGACTATTTCCCGCTGCTTGCCGGATACGGAACGCTGACCTTTTCGCGGGGGACCATCATTCTCTTACATTTCGGCATCGCATTGCTGATTGGAATTACATTTGGCCTGCTATTTCAGCGCGATGTGCGTGGGTACGGTTCATGTATGGGCTGGGGGCTGGGGTATGCGATGTTCTGGTGGTTTCTTGGCCAGCTTACCCTACTTCCCTTGGCAGCACACAAGCCCATCGATTGGTCGGCAGACCAAGCCAGCTTCGTGTTTGGCTCACTGGTCGGCCACATTCTCTACGGCTTGATTTTGGGGGTCACCTACGCAACGTTGGACCGCCTTTGGGACCGGCTATTCATCCAGTCAGACCCGCTGAACAGGGAGGTCGGCGGGGTCGGGGTTCACGTCCTGCAATCGCTGAGTTGGGGATGTGCCGCCGGCCTTGTGGGAGGGATCGTTGCGAGCCCCCTTCTCCTCGCAACTCACGCCCTACCCAAGATCGTCGGTTTGGATACAAGCCTTTCCGGATCTCGAGGGTTGCTGCTGCATCTCCTGGTCAGCGCTGTAATCGGAATGACCTACGGTCTTCTGTTTCGGAGGGAGGCTTCGAGTCTCGGGCTCGGTGTAGCTTGGGGGTGGCTCTTTGGTTTGATCTGGTGGTTTGTAGGCCCGATGACTATCCTTCCGTTGCTACGCACTGGTGTGTGCGACTGGAGCACCGACGCAGCCTCAACGCTGCTGCCATCCTTGATGGGTCACCTGATTTACGGCGCGACGACGGCCTTTGTGTTCTTGTTAATAGAGCGTCGCTACATGCGTGTGCTCCTCCTAGACCCGCGCATCGCTGCCCGTGAAGCCAGAAGGGTGCGCCCTGTGGGAACTCCGGCTCCTGCACTTTGGCTCTTCGCGCTTGCACTGGGTGTGCTTTTGCCTATCCTTCTCGGCTGACGGTGAAAATGCGAAGACCGATATCCATTCATACCTCGGCTCGCGCGACTCTATCAGGAGCTACAGCATGAACGTCCTTGGCATCTCAGGAAGTCTGCGCACCGCTTCCGTAAATACGGCTCTTCTCAAAACGGCGTCCACGCGTATGCCGGGGCACGTCAAACTCACGATCTATGACGGGCTCGGTAATCTCCCGCACTTCAATCCTGAAATCGATACGGAATTCCCGCCTCCTCCTGTATCGGACTTCCGGTCTCAGTTGAACAATTCGGCGGGTGTAATCATTCAACTCCCGAATACGCCCACGGTATTCCAGGAGTGTTGAAGAACGCGTTAGACTGGCTCGTCGCCAGCGGGGAGCTTTATGAGAAGTCTGTAGCGCTTTTCAGCGCCTCGCCCCGGGGTCTAACCCAGGGTACAACATGCTTCTCGGTGATGCGCACACTTTCATGTCCCACGAGAGTATCGTTGGGGAGATAAAAAATTAGGAGCTAACATCCTTCTGGCAAAGTTTTCCTGGTCCGGCTATTTACTCGATTCAGTCTATGGAGGTGATTTCCGGAGCCCCGCCCGCAGACTTCGGCGACAAGACCAGCCTGGTCATCAAAGTCACCACGCGCTCAGGACTCGGAGCGAGCAAACCGAACGGTAGCGTTTACGCTTCTTATGGCAGTTTTGGGACCGTTAACGGGGGTTTCGATCTCGCCTACGGCAGCGACAAATGGGGCAATTTCGTCGCGGCCAACGGCTTGAATACCGGCCGTTTTTTGGATCCGCCCGAATTTCAGGTTTTGCACGACCACGGCAACGAAGAGAACGTGTTCGACCGGGTGGATTACCAAGTCAGGCAATCCGATTCTCTACATTTCAATCTAGGATTTACGCGTTCCTGGTTCCAGAACCCGAACAGCTACGATCAGCAGTACCACCGATGCGGGCCCATTGGATACACGTGCGACGCGACGAATACGTATATCGTCAATGCAGTCACAGGAGCGCCGCTCGGAACGACAGACCAGCGTTCCCAAATCAAGACCTTCAACATTGCTCCGAGTTGGACGCACCTGTTCAGCTCGAACGCGCTCATGACAATTGGTGGATGGGTTCGCCGAGATCAATATAACTACTATCCCAGCAAGGACCTGCTCAACGATCTCGCTCCGGACCTGCAGGTAGAAACGGCGGGACAGGACCGCCAGCTAACCAACGGCGGCGTTCGCGGCGACATTTCCTACATCAAGGGGATTCACAACATTAAGGTGGGCATCGTCTATCAGCAGACCGCGCTTACGGAGAACGACAAGCTTGGCATTGTGGATCCCACTTTTCTTCCGTCGCTAAACACGGAGAATCTCGACGGCACGATCATTCCCGGCGATCCTTGTTTCGTCAACGGCGTGGCCACGGGCCCTCCTTGCACGACCCTCCTTCCGTACGACCTTACGAATGGTGGCGGCCAGTTCAGTTTTCACGGGCACACAGATGTGAAAGAGTTGGCGCTGTACGCAATGGACACGATTACCTGGAAGAATTGGTCGTTCAACCTTGGCTTGCGCGGTGATGTGTACAACGGCATAAGCAGCGACGGCCAAGTCCAACCGCGACTCGGAGTTGCCTACAACATTAAGCCGACGAACACAGTATTGCGGCTTTCCTATGCTCGCCTCATGGAAACCCCCTTCAACGAAAACCTGGTAATTGCCAGCACGGGGTGCAGTGATCCCGTTGTGGTCGCGATCGTGTCTCCTACCGGTGTGTCCTGTACTTTAGGATCGCTTACGCCGGGCTACCGCAATGAATTCCATGCTGGTTTTCAGCAGGCCTTGGGGAAATACGTCGTGTTTAGCGGCGAGTACATCTGGAAGTACACCCACAACGGCTTCGACTTTGGCATCGTGGGAGCAACGCCCATCACCTTCCCAATCGAATGGCACAACTCGAAGATTCCGGGATGGATGCTGAGTGCCAGCGTGCCCAATTTTCACGGTCTGACGGCACGCGTGGTCATGTCGAGAGTAGCCGCTCGTTTTTTCAATCCGCAAGTTGCAGGCATCGCCTTTTTTCCGGCGTTCAACGTGTTTCGCATTGACCATGATGAGCATTACAACCAGACCACCCATATTCAATACCAGCCGTGGCAGCGGGGACCGTGGATAGGATTTAACTGGCGGTATGACAGTGGGCTGGTGAGTGGCGCCATTCCTTGTTATACGTCACCAGTTGTAACGGCAACCTGCACTGCCTCAACGCCTGCGGTGGACGGGGGAGGTGCAATAGGTTTCCCAACTGGTGTGGTAGCCTTCAACAATGCGATCACCGGTTTGCCTTTGACCGCGGATCAGGAATTTCAGGCGGGGCTGACTTGCAATGGCGTGCCGGTTGTTTCCAGTCCCTTTGGTGCGCCAGCCACCCAGTGCCTTGCAACCCAGTACGGTTCCAAATACCTCCAAGTGCCAGCACCAAATAAGGAAAACGACGACCACAATCCGCAGCGCATCGCACCGCGAAACCTCTTCGACATTGCCGTCGGCCACGACAACCTGTTTCATGGGGACCGCTATCGTTGGAGCCTGCAATTTACAGTAATTAACTTAGGGAATAAAACCGCACTCTACAACTTTCTGTCGACGTTCAGTGGCACGCATTACGTGACACCGCGAACGGAAACGATCGAACTCGGGTTCCACTTCTACCATCACGCGTGGGGGAGTGCCTCGCGAATAAAGCCGTTTTATCGTGAGGCGCAACCTTCCCGCGTCTTGCTTGCGTTCGTCGTGGTCATTTTTGCCATGCGCAAGTCAACTCTTCCCGCAATGCGCAGCCTCGCCAAGCGGCGTGGCGGCCGTTGAAGGCAATTTTGCCGTATGCCGCGTTTTTGGCTTATTAACAAATGAGTAACTTATCTGTCTCCAGTAACTCTGAATATTCCGACTCCCCCCGCCTCCACCGCTTTCATGCTCGCTTACCCG
>Ga0207826_1000277_pt1 | contig 14354 bp, 14 predicted proteins | sample LuqExpMetageno80_FD_187837 | JGI IMG/M metagenome (GOLD analysis project Ga0207826, IMG submission 187837) | Tropical forest soil microbial communities from Luquillo Experimental Forest, Puerto Rico - Sample 80 (SPAdes) | ecosystem: Environmental > Terrestrial > Soil > Tropical forest ... | reverse complement strand
CATGGAATATTCGCAAACAGCAGAGAGAAGACAATCGGTTTACTTTTACGTAGATCAATCTTTAATTGAAAGATCTCGAAATATCTCATCGAAGTTCTCAGAAGTAATGAACTGGGCACTTAATAAATATTTTTCTATAGAAAGAATGGAATTTCTGACATATAGGCAGCTTCGCCAGATAAAAATTAAAAATATACTTTCAGGAGTTCCAAGGTATGCTATTTTAAGAAAAGTACATTTCCTTTGTGATACTGAGAATTACTTAAAATTAAGTAACAGTTGTAGGGGCTATGGTGTAAAAACTTTCTTGCTCAATGACGCTCTTAGACAGTACCTTGATGCCAAAGAAAAGGAGAAGCAGAATAAATAACAATGGTTTCGATCCCGTCATTACCTTTCCTTTCTGTTATTTATAATTTTAACCAATCCCTTATCTTTTAGGACCTCCGCCAGGCGGGACGCCACCATCTTGTTGCCCACGGGCTTCAGGTGGACCCCGTCAGCCTCATAGACCGGGGCGGTCCTGGAGGTGAGCGCGTTCCGGAAATCCATAAAGTAAGGCTTATCCTTGAGACTGCCTGCCAGCATGTCGTAGGTGGTGGCAAAATTCTCCCGCACCTTGGAAAACTTGGCCCCCATGATGCTCAGCTCCCGTTCTTTTTCCTTTACCCGTGGGTCTATTTTCCCCTTTTCCACCCACAGGATGGGCTGCCACACCAACACAAACTTGGCGCCGTAGGCTCCTGCCAGCTTCTTGACATGTTCATAGCGCTTCCGGTTTCGGCCACAAACTCTTTGGGTACCGGATTTTCGGGATGCACCGCCACCATGGTCTGCCGGAAGCGGTCGAAAAGTTCCAGGGTGGAGGAAGAATAAAGCGCATCGTTTAAGGGCTTGAAAAGGCTTAAGTAACTGCGGCTGTAGCTCTCGATGAGCCCCTGCAACCGGCGGTAGCCAAAGTGGGCCTGGGGCGTGCGGTATTGGTTGAAATAGGAACAGTCGTTGGCGCCATCGTAAAAAATAATCAGGTCAGGCGGCTTGTCCGAATCAATGAGCAGTTTTTGCAGATACTTGGTCTCCAACAGGGAGTTAAAGGAATTTTCGCCGTAATTGGTCAGCTCCACCTTATCCGGGCCGCTGGACTGATTCAAAATTTCTGCCAGATAACTCGGGATAGTCTCCCCCGGTTGCACCCAACCGCCCCGCATGGTGGAGCCCCCCAGCAGCCACAGGCGCCGCGGGGATTTGCCAGCCGTCCCCGGGGAAGCCCCGGCCGGATTATGCAGGGTAGGCTGCACCCCGTCTGCGTTCAGGAAAATGGCATAAGCGTCATAGTTGGCCGGAGATCCCTCCCAGGGCTGGTTGAACACCAGCAGGTTGGTGGCGGTGATCAGCAGAAAGGAGAAGATTTCCACCCCGAGCAGGACCAGGATAATCCACTTCAGCCCAGCTTTGAGAATCTTGAAGAACTTCTTCACCCGGTCTTCACTCCCTCCCAATATTGTCGGTGGTCCTATTTTTCCACGGCGGCCAGCTGCATTGGCCGCGGAACTCCCCCCAAGATTAAATAAATTTGAAAAAAAATTGAAGGGATTCGCCTCAGATTTCGATAATTGTAGCAGTAAGAGAATTTTTAGGACAAGGATGTCCAAAATGCATCAAGGAGAGATACGCCTATGGAACAGCTCCGGCCAGACCTGAAACTCACCATTGACCAGGTTTCCCGCCTCACCGGGGTAAAAAAGGTGACCCTGCGATACTGGGAAAAGTCCTTCGGGGATTTTTTAAACCCCGGCCGCACGGGCTCCCAGCGCCGGGAATACACCATGGGGGACCTGCACATGATTGACAGCATCAAAAAACTCCTCGAGGAAGAGCACCTGACCAACCAGGGGGTGAGGATCCGCCTGGAACAAAAAAGCGACGCCTTCTGAGCCGCCAAAACGGTCAAGCCGGATGGCTATCCCCGCCTTTATTTTATCCTTGCTGCTATAAAAGGGATTAAATAAGGGCGCAAAGTTATTGCTGAAAAGGATGGATAGCCATCCTGGCCGAGGCCGTCTCTACCCTTTGTTTCCGGCCTCTTCCAGGAGGTCCTCCCGGAAGGCGGCCGCGAACTCGTCCAGGTCCTGCTGCCAGGGGCGCATCAGGTTGAGGCCCGCAACTTTTAAACGCCGGTTCTCGAGGATGGAGTTTTTGGGCCGTACCGCCGGGGTCGGATAATCGCTGGTCAGGCAGGGCCGCACCGGCTTGTCCACTCCCATCCGCAAAAGAAAATGGCGGGCCAGCTCAAACCAGGTACAGTAGCCCTCGGCGCTGGCATGGTAAAGGCCCTGGGCCTCTGCCTCCATGAGCCGGAGCAGCTGCTGGGCGAGCCGGTTCGACCAGGTGGGGGAACCGAACTGGTCGTTCACCACCTTCAGTTCCGGAATTTGGGGGGAGAGGGCCAGCTTGAGGATCTTTTTCAGGAAATTGGGGCCGTGCCGCCCATACAGCCAGGCGCTGCGCACGATGAGATAGCGGGGGCAGGCGCCCTGGATAGCCAGTTCCCCCTCCAGCTTGGTGCGGCCGTACCAGGACAGGGGATTGGTGGGGTCATCCTCCTGGTAGGGGGCTGGCGGGGGCTTCTGGCCGTCAAAGACATAGTCCGAGGAGATGTGCACTAGTAAGGCCCCGTGCCGGGCGGCGGCTACGGCCAGGTTCCGGGGTCCGGTGATGTTTCCCTGGACCGCTTGAGCGCGCTCGGTTTCGCAAAGGTCCACCTGGGTGAAGGCCGCGCAATTGACAATGGCTTCGGGCTGGAAGCGGGACACTGTTGCTTCTACCTGGGCCGGATCAGTAATATCCAGCTCTTGTCTGCCCAGGGCCTGGACCTTGTGCTTGTTCTCAAAAACCTCGAGGCAGTCCTGTCCCAACAGCCCATTTTTGCCGGTGAGGAGAATCTTCATGGCGGGTTATCTATAAAAAAATCTGTTCCGAAAAACTCAAGGTTCAAAGTTCAAGGTTCAAGATTTAAAGTCGCCAATCGGGTCGCAAGCTAAAGCCTGCGGCTCCCTGTTCTCTGGCCCAAATTTCCTGATATGTGCAAACTTACCGGACTATACCAGGTTAGAATGGCGCAAAGGCGATCGCCCCGCACCTACATAGTGCGCCAAAACGCATCTTCCACCTTCTTTGAACTTTGATCCTCGAACTTGAGACCTCTGGGAAAGTCATGTAGGACAGCCGCCCCCGGCTGTATCTTGCAGGCGAGGGCGCCTGCTCTACAACATATTGATTCATAAGAAAGCTTTCAAGTCGATGTTAGGATTTTCGCAGAGGCCTCCACTTTGAACTTCTTATCTATAAACCGGCAACTGCTCAGGCGGCAGGTCCCTGAGTCGAGGTAGTTTCTGGTCTTTATCCGACAGCAAGGGGTCCGCTACCGGCCAGGGAATCGCCAGGTCCGGGTCGTTCCAGATGATGCCGTGCTCGTCCTCGGGATGGTAAAAGTCGGTGCACTTATACAGCACCGTGGCCCCGTCGCCTGCCACCACGAAGCCGTGGGCGAAGCCGGGAGGCACGTAAAGCTGACGGCAAGGGTCGGCGGTCAGGGAGACGGATATGTGCTTGCCGAACGAGGGGGAGCCCCGGCGGACGTCCACCACCACGTCCCAGATTTCCCCGGTGAGGGGAATGACCAGCTTTCCCTGGGGAAAGCGCAACTGGTAATGCAGGGCCCGGACCACCCCCCGAAGGGAAAAAGAGACATTGTCCTGGACAAAGGGGGACGGCATGCCGGCTTCCTGGTAGCGCCGGGTCTGGAAAATCTCCAGGAAATGCCCCCGCCGGTCCCCAAAGACCTTCGGTTCAATAAGCAGGACCTCAGGAAAGGCCTGGGGAGTCACCTGCATGAAACTGTCCTCTCTCAAGCTTCTTTTGAAGCAGCTCGTTTGTTTACAGAGTGATATCGAATCGACCGGCTTTTTTCTTAAAGGGACCGCGGCCCGGCGTCAGTCGGCACCGCCGTATTGGAGCGCCAGCCACTCCCGGTAAGCCCCGCTTTGCACCGAAGTCACCCATTCGGGGTTTTTGAGATACCAGCGCACGGTCCTGGCCAGGCCGCTCTCAAAGGACTCCCGGGGCCGCCAGCCCAACTCCCGGGAGATTTTGCCGATGTCCATGGCATAGCGCCGGTCGTGTCCGGGCCGGTCCTTGACAAAAGTGATGAGCCGGGCGTGGGGCCGGTGGGGGGAGTCCGGCAGGAGTTCATCGAGGACGGTGCACAGGGTCTTCACCACCTCCAGGTTGGTCTTCTCGCAGTTGCCCCCGATGTTGTAAGTCTCCCCCACCCGGCCCCGGCTCAGGACCAGGCGCAAGGCCTCGCCATGATCGGTAACATAGAGCCAATCCCGAACGTTCAAGCCGTCGCCATAAATGGGGAGATGCTCGCCCTTAAGGGCCTTTAGAATCATCAGGGGAATGAGTTTTTCCGGGAACTGCAACGGCCCGTAGTTGTTGGAGCAGTTGGTGATCAGGGCCGGAAGGCCGTAGGTGTGGTGGTAGGCTCGCACCAGGTGGTCGCTGGCCGCCTTGGACGCGGCATAAGGGCTGTTGGGCGCGTAAGGGGTGGTTTCGCAGAATGGCGGGTCTTCCGGCCCAAGCGACCCGTACACCTCATCCGTAGAGATGTGCAGGAAACGAAACTCCTCCCGCCCAGGACCCGGCAGGCCCTCCCAATAGCGCCTCACAGCCTCCAGCAGGTTGAAGGTCCCCATGACGTTGGTTTCCATAAAGGCCTGGGGCCCATAAATCGAGCGGTCCACGTGGCTTTCCGCGGCGAAATGCACCACGGCCCGGGGTTGATGCTCCTTAAGGAGGCCGCCCACCAACTCCCGGTCGGCGATATCCCCCCGGACAAAGAGATGCAGGGAGTCGTCTGCCACCGCGGCCAGGTTCTTGAGGTTGCCGGCATAGGTGAGAAGATCCAGATTGATAATGCGGGCGGCGTCCAGGTCCCTGGCCGCCAGTACGAAGTTGGCCCCGATGAAGCCGGCGCCTCCGGTAACCAGCCAGGTCTCCTGAGAAAAAGCAACGTTCATGCCAGATAATCCATTGCCAGGAAGTCCATTCGCGCCCACGGCGGGAAATTGCGTCCCATTTTACGCCAATTCCGGCCCAAAAGGAAGGTGAAATCCTGCCCATCCCTTCCCTGCCCTATAAAGAATCGGGACAACATCGCCGACAATGACCGAAACAAGAATTTGCAGACGGTGCCCAAAGTTACCAATTTAATTTACCATCGGCCCTTTACCATGTTATGATTCGGATATATATTAACTTCGAGGCTCATGGCCCAGTTATGGTTAACCTGCTGTATTCACTATAAGAATAAAACGCAGAACTCGATTAACTCACATTCACCTTCCTGGTGAACCTTATCCTGATAACCTAAAAGGACAAAGGAGGCAACCATGGCGAAAGTGGCGATTAATGGCATGGGACGCATCGGCAGGGCCGCCCTGAAGATCATCCTGGACAGCACCAACCTGGAGTTGGTGGCGGTAAACGACCTCATGCCCCTGGACAACCTGGTCTACCTGCTGAAATACGACAGCGTCTACGGCCGCTATCACCGCAAGGTGGAAATGCGGGACAACAACCTAGTGATCGACAGCAAGACCATCAAATTCCTCAGCGTCAAGGACCCGGCCCAACTCCCCTGGAAAGATTTAGGCATCGATGTCGTCTGCGAGTGCACCGGTGTGTTCACCAACATGGAGGGGATGACTAAACACCTGCAGGCCGGCGCCAAATTTGCGCTGCTCTCGGCCCCCCCCAAGGGTGTGGATGTCTGCTGCATCGTCCACGGGGTCACCCAGCCGCCTGCCGGGGAAAAAGCTTATTCCTGCGCCAGTTGCACCACCAATTGCATTTCCCCGGTGATCGAGATCATCGGCCGTTATTTCGGCATCAAGAAAGCCACCATGACCACCATTCATGCCTACACCTCCAGCCAGGCCATCGTGGACGGACCTGCTAAGAAGTGGGCCCGGGGCCGGGCCGGGGCCGCCAACTTTGTGCCCACCAGCACCGGCGCGGCCAAGGCCGTCACCGATATTCTGCCCATGTACAAGGGCAAGTTTGACGGCGTGGCGGTGCGGGGCCCGGTGCCCTGCGGCTCCATGGCCGATATCGTCATGGTCCTGGAAAAACCCGCCACCGTCGAGGAAGTCAACAACATTTTCCGGAAGGAAGCCGAGAACTCCCAGTATAAGGGGATTCTGGGCGTCGCCGAAGACCCCCTGGTCTCCTCGGACATCATTCAAGACTCCCGGGCCTCGGTGGTGGAGCTCAGCATGACCCAGGTTGTGGACGGCGACCTCCTGAAGGTCATGACCTGGTACGACAACGAGTGGGGCTATACCAACCAGTTGATTCGGGAGGCAGTGCGCCTGGTAGGAGGTTAATGCCGGGCCGGTGGGCGGCCTGGCCGAAAAATATGGCCACTTCTGTCCGCCTGAGCAGAGGCACGGAAAAAAACTTATCCGGTTTCATGGCAATTCCCGTGAAATCCTGGGATGCCGGTCTTATTGTTAAGAAAAGGGTAATCGCGAGGAGCACTATTATGGCCAAAGAAGAAAAACCCGTCTGCACTGTCGATCCGGTGTGTAACATGGACCTGGAAGCTCAACACGGCAAATTCATGTATGGCTTCGAAGATGAAATTTACTATTTTTGCTCAGAACTTTGCAAAGGTGAGTTCATCAAACAGCCGGAAAAATTTGTCAAGAAAAAGAAGTCCTGATTCCCGGGCTTTTTCCCTGGCTGGTGCCCTCGGCCGAAGATCTTCGGGGCAACCTTGACTGGCTGTTGGCGAGATTTGTAAAAACCGGGAAGTCGTGCCTGTCCGAACCTTAACAAATAATGCAGGACTCCCCTGAATCCGGGGGGTTCTGCATTCTTGTTTGCTCTCATGACAGGTGTTCAGGAAGGCTGGAGAAGCCCATGCATTTTCAGCGGGAATTGTGGACCAGATTTGAGGCCGAAGGCATTCCCATATATGTGCGCGGGGACCGGCCCCAGTGGTTCGTGCCCACTACCGCCGGCGACCGGGTCCTGCAAGATTGGCCCAACGTTGCCCTTGATGGCGGCCTTCAGGCCCGCCGTTTTATGGAGAGGCTCCCCGGGGACCTCCCCCTCCACTACCCCGGTCGCGGCCAGGTCCTCAAGCTCCGGCACCTGCGGGAGCTCTGGTTCCATCTGACCAACCGCTGCAATCAGGCTTGCCGCCACTGCTTGTTTGCCTCCTCTCCCACCGACCCGGCCGAGCTTGAGGTTCGCCGGGTCATGGACCTGGCCTCCCAGGCCGCGGCGCTGGGCTGCCGGGTATTTACGATCACTGGCGGGGAGCCCCTAGTCTATCCTGATTTCGCCGGGGTCGTGGATTTTCTCCTGCAGTTTGACCAGGCCCACGTCATGGTCCTCACCAATGCCCTCCTGGTCAAGGATTACGCCGCCGAACTGTCCCGCTGGCCCAAGGAGCGCTTCCATCTGCAGGTGAGCCTGGACGGCCTGGAGCAGAATCACGATTACCTGCGCGGGCGGGGGGCTTTCGCCGCGCTCATGGAAAATCTCACCTGGCTCAAGGCCCAAGGGCAGGCCTGCACGCTGTCCATATGCGTCACGCAGGCCAACTACCTGGACCTCCCGGCCGTGGTGGACCTGGCCGGGGAGGTGGGCGCCGCCAACCTCCACCTCATCTGGTACTTTGTCAGGGGCCGGGGCACCGCCGATCAGTTCGTCACCCCCGACGTCATCATTCCCCAGGTCAAGGAAGCGGCGCGCCGGGCAGCGGCGCGGGGGATCAGCCTGGACAACCTGGACACCCTGAAGTCCCAGGTCTTTGCGCCCCCCGGCACGATTTACGACGGCGCCGGCAGCGGCTGGGAATCCCTGGCCGTGGGCCCGGACGGCCGGGTCTACCCGTCTCCCGCCCTGGTAGGGGTGGAGTCCCTGGCCACTGACCTCACCCCGGATCTTCAAACCGCCTGGCAGGAAAGCCCGGTGCTCCGGGAGTTGCGCCAGGCCACCGCCGCTTCCCTCACCTCGCCCCTACGCTTTTTCCTGGGGGGCGGCGACCCTGACCACAGCATTCTGTACGGCGGCACCTTCCTCGGGGACGACCCCTATATTCCTTTATATGAGCAGTTGGCCCTGTGGCTCATCGCCCGGGAAGCGGCCCAGGAGCCGGACCGCGACCTCCCCGGTCTGCGCCTGCGCATGGGGGAAGTTCTGGAAAGCTGCGGCCCCCACGGCGCCGTGGCCCTGACCCACAGCAATTGTCTTTTAGCCGCGGCCACCCCGGACAGCCGCACCGCAGTCCGGGAGTTTTACCAGAGTGCGGCTGTGAAAACCAAGGAAGACATCCTAAACCCGGTCTGCTATCCCGAAGAGTTCATCGCCCACATCCCGGCGGAGGCCCGCCTGCGCAGTTACGGCTGCGGCAGTCCCGTCCTCGAGGCCGGGCTTGCCCCCGGCGAGACCGTGCTGGACCTGGGTTGCGGCACCGGGGTGGAGTGCTTCATCGCCGCCCGTCTCACCGGACCGGCCGGCAAGGTCATCGGGGTGGACATGCTCCCCGCCATGCTGGGCCGGGCTTCCCGGGGTGCGGTGGGGGTGGCCGGCAACCTGGGCTACGATAATCTGCAGTTCAAGCTGGGCTACCTGGAAGACCTGCCCCTTCCGGACGGCAGCGTCGATGTCATTTTGTCCAACTGCGTCATCAACCTCTCCAGCCACAAACGGCGCACCTTCCGGGAAGCCCTCCGGGTCCTCAAACCCGGCGGGCGGCTGGTGATAGCCGATGTGGTCACCCCTACGGAGCCAGACCCGGCCATCAAAAACGACGACACTTTACGGGGGGAATGCATCGCCGGCGCCTTGACCGAGAGAGATCTGTTCGCCCTCCTGGAGGAAACCGGCTTTGGGACCATGAGGATCCTGAAACGCTTTCCCTACCGGGTGGTTCAGGGCCACGCCTTCTTTTCCCTGACCTATGAGGCCCACAAACCCAAGAGCGCCGAAGAAGTTCTGGTCATGTACCGGGGTCCTCTGGCCGCCCAGGTCACCCGGAGCGGGGACTTCCTGCCGGTAGGTGAACTGCGCCGGGTCCGCCGGGGTGATCTCCCGGACCAGGCCGATGACTTTCTGATTCTGGACGAAACCGGCCGGGCCATGAACGTTCCCCAGGATTCCTGGAGTTGCTGCTCCGGCTCTCCGGCGTCAACCCAGGATAATGGCGCCAGTTCCTGTTGCGGTCCTCCGGCCCAGGCGAACTTCGGTCCAGCACCCCAACCCCCGGTCTCCCCGGCGGCTGCTGCCTCTCCCCGCCACGACTCCGGCTGCCTGGTGTGCGGCGCTCCCCTGGTGTACCGGACCGTTGACGGCCAGGTCTCGTGCTATTACTGTCAGGCGATGCTCCCGGCCAGCGCTGTTTGTGAGCAGGGCCACTTTGTTTGCGATGCCTGCCACACCACCGATGGTCTGGCCGTCATTGAGCAGGTCTGCCAAACCACGCGGGAGACGGACCTCATTGCCCTCCTGGACGAAATCCGCCGGCAACCGGCCATTCCCCGCCACGGTCCGGAACACCACGTCCTGGTGCCGGCCATCATCCTGACGGCCTACCGCAACCTGGGAGGAGAAGTCACTCCTGAGATGTTCCACACCGCCCTCACCCGGGGCAAAACCATGCCCGGCGGGTCCTGTGGCTTTTTGGGGGTGTGCGGCGCTGCGACTGGCGTGGGTATTGCCTTTAGTCTGCTTCTGGGCGCCAACCCCGTGAAGCCTGTCGAACGGCGCCAGGTGCAAGAAGCTGTTCAGGCGGTACTGGAGGAACTGACCTTCCGGGACGCCGCCCGCTGCTGCCAGCGGGAGTGCTGGCTGGCCCTGCGCCGGGCCGCGGAACTCTCCCGGGAGCTTCTCCCTGTCCCTCTCCAGGCCGCCGCACCCCTGGTCTGCCGCCAATCCGGAGACCACCAGGATTGTCTCCAGTTTCATTGCCCTTTATCGGCTAGCCAGGCTTCCAGAGCAGGACTTCCTTAAAGAGAATCCTAAAAAGGGAATTTTGAAAGGATGCAGATTGGGGTTCCCTGTCTTCACTTCCCCCCTAACTCGAGGTGAAGCCTGGCAAGATGGGCATGATGCCCGAGTTTCTTATTAACCCCGATTTTCATTCGATCTCCTTTTTTCCATCGCTGATTTTTCCCTTACAGGATTCCACCGGTCCAGGGACCGGACGGGACCTTGCAGATCGGCTATTTCTCTACGTCGACGTGTATTTCTTTTAAAGTTCTTTTAAAAAACTTCCGAAATCGTTCTGTAGACAGAATCTCGGAAACTGCTTCGAGGTGATGGCCGAGTTAGCCCCGGAGAAACGAGCCTTTCAGAAAAATTTGGGGCTCACTAAGGTCAGGGAATCCCTTAGGTTTGTCTAAGATAAATTCCTTGACAATATAAGGGAAGGTATGACATTAGTGTTCATATCTGACTTTAAAAGTTTCCAAAATTGAGTTTTGCCTCAGGGGAAAAGTTAAAACTGAGCTTATCCACGGGGGGACCTTTATTGCCGCGAAACGGTTAATAGTGGAGGAAAATATGATTAAAAGGGGAAAAAACCGTGGTCCTTCGGCCCACGGGGACATCGGGGGAAATTTCATCGTAGGTTGGCTAACGTTTATAGTATTGTGCCTTCTGTGTGTGCCGACAATGGCGGCCGATCCCCTGGGAAATATCCGGGATCAGGAAATCACCCAGACCTTGCGGTTGAAAGCGGGGCAATCCAAGGTCTTGCGGCTGCCTTTTGCCATTACCCGCATTTCGGTGGCCAATCCTGAGGTGGCTGACATCATCCTCACCAGCCCCCAGGAGGTTTACATTAACGGACTGGCCCCCGGAGTCACCAACTTGAGCATCTGGGGGCGCGGCCACTTCTCTTCGGCAAGGGTAACGGTAGAGGCTGACGTCGGTCAGCTGAAGGAAAGTCTGGCCCAGGTGCTCCCCAAGGAGAAAATCGGGGTGACGACCGCGAATGAGTCCGTGGTCCTCACCGGCGAGGTCACCGGACCCGTGGCCCAACAGACCGCCATCAACCTGGCGGCCGCGACGGTGGGCGGCAAAAAGGAACGGGTCATCAACCTTCTGAACATCGGCGGGGTGCAGCAGGTGATGTGCGAGGTGCGCGTGGCCGAAATCAACCGTACCGTCCTTAATCGCATCGGCGTCAACTTCGCCATTACTAACCGCAGCGGTCCTGGCTTCGGGGTGAGCCTGCTGAACAATCTCACCAGCATCTCCCAGTTTGTCTCAAACGGTCGGGGCTCCTCCGTCACCTCAGGCATCGGCTCGGCCATCCAGGCTGTCGCCGGCTGGCAAACCGGCTCGGTCCTGTGGACCATGTTTTTTGACGCTTTGAAGCAGAATGGTCTCGGCCGCATCCTGGCGGAGCCCAACCTGGTGACCACCAGCGGCCAGGAGGCCAGCTTCCTGGCGGGGGGTGAGTATCCCATTCCGGTGCCCCAGCAGTTTCAGACCATTACCATCGAGTACAAGAAATACGGGGTGGGCCTGAACTTCACCCCCACCGTCCTGGACAACAATATGATCGCCATGCAGGTGAACCCGGAGGTCTCTCAGCTGGATTTCAGCCAAACGGTAGTCACTGCCGGCTATGTGATCCCGGCCCTTACGGTGCGGCGCATGTCCACCCACATCGAGGTCAAAGACGGGCAGACCTTCGCCATTGCCGGGCTGCTGTACGATCAAAGCCGCACCCTCGTCAACAAATTCCCCCTGATAGGGTCTATCCCCATCCTGGGGACCCTGTTCCGTTCCAGTCAGTTCCAGAAGAGCGAGACGGAGCTGGTGGTGCTGGTGACCCCGCACCTGGTGAAGCCCATGGCCCAGGGGGAGGCCCGGCTGCCCACCGACGTTTACGTGGATCCCTGCAACGTGGAGTTTTACTTGTTTGGCTGCCGGGAGGGGAAGAAGAAAAAGAAGGGTGTCCAGGACGCGCCACCGGGTAATGTGCCGGCGCAAGCACTTCCAGCGGCGGACGTGCCGGCGGGTTTTGGCCGCCAGCCGGTTCAGTAAAGGAGGTCTGAGATGCACAGCAATAGATACCGGATGACAATCCGGGCCCTGGGTCTGGCCCTGGCGGGGTGGCTCCTGATGGGCCTCCCGGGCTGCTGCAACCGCGGTCCGGGGTGGTTCCGCTGCGGTCACCAACTTGAGCGGGACTATGGCCATTCCGTGGAACACAATCTGGCCAGCCAACTGGTGGATCCCACCGCTGGCCAGGAGGTTTACGTCAGCCGGGGGCAAACCCCCGATGCCGCAGTTAATGCCTATGATAAGTACAACAAGACCTTCAAGCCCGAAGAGAAAAAGCCCGCCTTGAGTCTCACCACCGGCGGGGGTTATTAGCAAGGCCGGGGAGGTCCTGTTGATTTGTGCTCCCGGGAAAGTGGAAGAAAATCGGTGCATTTCCTGGGCGAATTATCTTCAACTTTTACGCAGCTCAAGGTCGGTCTTGGTTATCGCCGTCCCTGTGCTCTCGAGCAAGAAAGCCTGAGCCTTGAGAAGAACCGGGAAGGCAGGGGGGGAGGATATGGACCGTAAGGAAGGTGCTGCGGGTTTTCCGAGTCTAATCTCCATCGTTTCCCGGATGTGCCCCGGACCGCTCGTGGCGATCCTGGTCCTGGGGCTGGCGTTCCAGCCGGGGTGCAGTTCCCGGAGCAGCGCCGCCCGCCATTCTTACCAGCAAGTCCGTCCCATCAGCAACGTCAGCCGGGTGGTACAAAACGCCTCGTATTATAGGAGAATCGGTCGCACAGAGCTGGCAGTGGACGAACTTGAGCAGGCCCGCCTGCAAGAGCCGGACAACCTGCAACTCCTGGATGTTCTCATCCAGAGCTATGAAGAGCTGGGAGACTTCGACCGGGCCCAGGAGCTTTATGAGGAGGCCTTGTCCAAGCGGGGCGGCCACCAACCGGCCTTGGAGAACAACCGCTGCTATTCCCTGTATCTCCAGGGGCGCCTGGACCAGTCGGAGACCTGCTTTCGCAAGGCCCTGGCCCGGCAGCCGGACAACCAGCAAATCCGGAACAACCTGGGGTTGGTCTTGTGCCGGCAGGGCCGGGAAGCCGAGGCCCTGGCCATGTGGCGGGAGGCCCTGAGGGATGGCGAGGCCAGGCAGCGCATGGGACAGGCCCTGACCGCCCTGGGGAAAGAGGTGCCGCCCAGTCTGGCCGGCTCGGCAACGGCCCCGGCGGCGGTGCAAATTGTTGCGGCCGGCAGTCCTGTTGCACCATTAGCCAATGCCGATGTGACTTCAAGGGCAACGCCGGCGCTGTCTGCTCCCGCCCCTGCTCCACAACCGGTAGCCCAAAGCCAAAGTGTTCCTCCACTATCGCCTGTCAGCCAGAAGTCAGGCGGTGCGGCAGAAACGACAGAACAACTGGCCGGCAAGCCCGCCCCCCCTGCTGCAGGAGTTGCGCCCGGCGGCCCGGCCCAGTCATCTTCTTCTCCGGCCCAGGTGGCGACCGAGGTTGCCTCCCCCAAACCTGAGCCGGCCCCGCCACAAACCACGACAGTCCCGGCGACGGCTGTTTCTCAGGCCGGCAAAGCACCCACCGTGGCTCGTGTCGCGACTTCTGCAGTCAGGAAGTCCCAAACCCCGATGTTGACCGCCCTGGACCTGGAGGGAACCTGGATTGAAGTGAAAAATGGCAATGGTGCGCACAACCAGGCCTGGGAGGCCGGCAACCGCCTGTTCCACGAGGGCTTCACCATTGTGGGCATCGGCAACAACGACGACTTTGGCCTCGAGGAGACCGTCATCGCTTACCGGCCTGAAGCCGCCCGGGTGGCGAAGGCTCTGGCCCAGAAGTATTTTCCCGGCGCCAAACTCGAGGAGGGAGGAAAACTCTCTCAGGAGGCCGATGTCCGGGTATCCCTGGGCCGGGACTTGATTCCTAGCCAGAAGCCACTGGCCAAAAAGTTATACACCCTTAGCTCAAATATTTTACCTAACTAATGTCGACAGGTCATAAGATTTAAAGGACTTAATCCTGCCTCTACCGGCTGTGAGGGCATTGCCATACAAAAACAGCAATGGCTTTAATTTCCAATCTACAGAGTTGCATTCACGAAAGCATTGACAGTTCCTATGTGCAAAGTCAAGTTGCAAAGGTGCCCGGTATCCTTTCAGAATCCAAGCCAGTCTCCTGATATGGTTGAAAGTTGTCAAGCAGGCGCGAGAGCCTCTTGGTTTTTTTGTTAAGCTGCGGGATGATTCTCAGGCCCCAGCGGGG